>Ga0302122_10001383_pt1 | contig 15440 bp, 12 predicted proteins | sample CB21_SCM_MG_FD_203115 | JGI IMG/M metagenome (GOLD analysis project Ga0302122, IMG submission 203115) | Marine microbial communities from Western Arctic Ocean, Canada - CB21_SCM | ecosystem: Environmental > Aquatic > Marine > Oceanic | place: Canada: Western Arctic Ocean | collected 2017-09-28
GCGCTAAACATATTGGAAGACTCGGAGCGGGTTAAGAGGGCCCACTGAGCTCAGGTGGCCCTATATGAACAAAAAAAAGACGCCCTGAAAGGCGGCCCGTTAGGCTAGTTATATCAATAATACTGTGGCAATAGTCTGCAGGAAAAAGGAAAGATCGTCCCGCCCGTTAATATTTGCACGACCGATGTTTAACGCTTGATGACGACTCCGGTCGCGCCATCGATGTGCATATTCGTTCCCTGATGTTTCAGTTTACCTGAAACATCAATACGTTTGTTGTTGGCTTGGCCCTTCGGAAAAATAGCAACCTGGAGCAAATGAGCCTCTTCCTCTCCTAATTTTTCAAACCAGTAGCGTGCGCCTAACGGCATGACAATGCCTTCATGGACACCGTATTCGCCGATCACCTTGTCTCCTGGGCCATAGAATCGAATTCGGCCCTGCAGGACAAACCACACAGTGTCTGTGTTGGGGTGATAATGAAGATTGTTGTCACCACCATCGTTGAGAATTTGGACGTTTACGCTTTCATTATCGTTTTGCTTTATTTTTACGATTGCCTTTTGGGGAATATCTATCCCCTCGGGCCGCTTAAAGGAGAACGGGAACATGTTCGCTTCACACTTTTGGTGAAAAGCCTCTTTCTTTGGAGCTCCGCGTAAGTCGTCCTTCACCAAATCTACGGTCGATACATTATTTGAATTCATGAGTTTCCCCTATGTCTGTCATTCATCAGAGCCTTTGAAATAGAGGTCTAGAAGAATGGGCATCATCAATAAATTTAGTAATCGATGACCGTAGTGCTTACCGATGGATAAATCTCAAATAATGTACACACCACTCAGCAACTACAAGAACATGAACCGAGGCATAACCAGAAACCATTAAAATTACTCGGCACTGAATTAATAGCCATGGGAATAATAAAATTCAAAACTACATCGCATGTCAGAAACGCCGAAGGCTAAATCTTATCCTTTATGCAAAAAGCGCGCTCATGCGTTCAGCAACGCTAAAGATATCTTTGTTACGCTCACGCACGTTATGCATCATCGGTTCAATTTGGTCGAGTATCGCGTCGGCATCAAACGCGGTGATGCGGCCGCCTTCGACGACGATTCTTCCATCGACCATGACCATGTCAACAGAACCGCCGGTCTCGGCGAAGACCATCTGCGAGACCGCATCGTTGACCGGCCTCCACCAGCTCGCATCTAGCCGGTAAAGCACTAAGTCGGCGCGTTTTCCGACTGCGATGTCGCCAATGGAATCGCCTTTTAACATGGCCTTGGCTCCGCCCACCGTCGCCATCCGCCAAACGTCGCGGCTGCTAATCCATTCAGATCTTTTGGCCTGACTGGGACGGTTGATGACAGCTGCAAAGCGCATGGCCTCATGCATAAGAAGATTGTCGTTGGCGCTCGATCCGTCTGTACCCAGGGCTACCGTAACGCCCTGTTTCAGCATCCTTGGCACCGGTGCCAGCCCAGAGCCGAGCTTAAAATTACTCTCAGGATTATGGATCGCCACAGCCCCGGCCTCAGCCATTAGGTCAATATCGCCATCGGTGACCCAGGTGCTGTGAGCACATGACCAACGGTGGGAGAAAATGCCAAGCCGGGTCAAGTGCTCGACCATAGTGCAGCCGTATTTTTCCTGCGCAAGGTCGGCCTGGACCTTAGCCTCTAGAAGATGGGTGTGAATGCCGACGTCATGCTTTTCCGCTAGTTCGGCACAAACCATTAATGCCGCGTCGGTGCAGCGTTCCGGATTGCTCGGCGCCGGGAATACTGAGATGCGGCCGTCCTTACCGTTCCAGCGTTCGATTCCACCCTCCATAAGCTCCAGCAGGCCTTCCAAGGGCTGAGGTTTGAGAGGGCCGACACGCTGAATATCTGCCTTAAGGTCATCAGGGATAGCACCGCCACGCGGAAATATGTCATCAAAGGCAGCATCAAAAAAGCGCATGCCCAGAGCTATACGCATGCCAGAATCGTGCGACGCACGCAGCACCGCATCCAGTTCCTCTGGGCCAAATTTCTGGCCTGGAAAATGGTCGATGGCCGCAGTCGTGCCAGACAGAAGCATCTGGATGCAGTTAAGCATGGCACAGAGATAAATTTCTTCGGGCGTCCGGTTAGAGGTAAAGGCCTGCGTCATCCACATAAATACGGGGTGGCTTTGGTCATCGCCAACGCCGGCCATGACGCTCGATGGCGAGTGGGTATGGGCGTTGATGATTCCCGGTGCTAACAGCTTATTGGTCGCATCAACAACACGATCGCACGATGCCTCGACGCTGGGCCCAATATCGCCAATTTTGATGATAGCACCGTTATCAATCAAAACATCGGCGGCGGGCAATCTGCCTCCGGGAATATCGACATTAAGAATTCGGGCATTGCGGATTAATATTCTTCCACGAGTGGCAAGCATCAAACTTTCCCTCTTATGCAACGTCAGATTTCTAGTAGCGTCCCGTACTCATCCCATCCAAGACGGCAATGTTAGTATTAGCAATGAGGTTACTGCCGGTGCATCACCAGAACCAGACCCTATTAGGCAGCACAGACACGTGTACGTCGACTGTAGAGACGTTGGTCATTGTAATTTTCCTCAAATTTGGGCCAAAAAACGTTAGAAACCCCATCAAAGATCAATTGGACTCGCCTATTTAATTGCGAATACCCCTGCTTGGAACCTCATTTTATTCTGCATGGCCGGATCTAACCCATCCATATAAATCTAGGAGAACCTGAGGCGGCGGATTAACATTTTAGTGCCTATCCAAACCCATCGTGCCCGCTGCAACCATCTTATCCCCGGGCATGGACTAAAGGATGACGTCATGACAACAAACACGGTGACGAAAACGCCAGCAACCTTACATATTCGCAAACTTTCACCGCACATTGGCGCCGAGGCCACCGGCGTCGATCTGCGCGATATCAACACAGAAGAAGCCCACCTGCTCAATCAGGCGGTTCTCGATAATGTGTGTATGGTCATCCGCGATCAGCATCTGACGCCTGAGGAATTCGAAAGTGCCGCCAGCATTTTTGGCGAGGTCATGGATCAGGATCACCCACGATATTCTTTCCCCGGTATGCCGGGCATCAAGCGGTATTCCAATTTCGATACCGATATCGAAGGGAACCGCATGAAGGGTTCCGGCCATTGGCACACAGATGGTTCTTTCCGCGAGCAACCACCAAAGTTCGTCCTGCTCTACGCCGTTGAAATTCCTGATAATGGTGGCGAAACCGAAGTTGTGAACATGCGGGCCGGATATCAATCCCTGCCCGAGGAAACGCGCCGTAAGTTGGAGCCGATGAAGACTGCTCATGTACGGGCAAGCAGTAGCTCGCGCACGGATGTCGGCAAGAACAACCTCGCTATTATGGCCCAGGGAGATCAAGTGCCTAATTTCCACCCACTGGTGCGCACCATCGAAGGGGCCGCCGAAAAAAGCCTATATTTCTCGCCGCCCCGGGTCGAATACATCGCCGGTATGGACCCGGAGGCATCCCAAGACCTACTTCACAACATCCTCGATAAGGTGATTCGACCGGAATTCATCTATACCCATAAGTGGAGGCTCGGCGACATCTTCATGTGGGACAATAGAGCTTCCCTGCACCGAGCAGTATACAACTACGATTGGAACCAACACCGGCTGATGTATCACGCAACTATTTTGGGGGAACGGCCGCAGTAGTAAATTGTATTAAGGGCACACCATCGGCTAAACCGATCTCTCGGTACTCAGGACTCAAGAAGGCGAGAACGGTAGAAGCCCGTCAACGTTCAGTCGTATGAAAGATCGAGTAAAGCCTTCAGTTTTCCAACGACTTCTCCATTTCCCTTGAACGGGGCAGAGCCCATAACCAGAATACTAGGCATAGAAAGCCTGCCGCAATGACCGTGCTCCGCAGGCCAATGAGGTCACCGGAAATACCCAGAGCAAGCGCGCCCACCGCCTGCCCCCCCCGCTGAATGAAGCCATAAAGGCCAGAGATACGGCCGCGTTTATTTTCATCAACAGCATTCTGCACCAGGGTTTGCGCCCCGGCACTATTGATCAAGTGGCAAGTTCCCATGCCGGCAACCACCACCACCGCAAAAGAAAATACATTACTAACCCCAAAGGCGATGAGGCCACAGCCCATAACCGCCACATTAATAAAGAAAACCCGTGTAAGACCGGCAACACTCGGGCGCCGGCCCAGATAAAAGCCACCAATTAAGGCTCCGGCACCCTGGGTAGCGACTAATATAGCGAGCCCATCAGCGCCACGGTCAAATACCGCCGCGACGAACGCCGGGAACAGGGTGGAGAAGGAACGGCCTAACAGGGCGGTAACAGTCATCGCCATCATCAACGGACCTATGCCCCGATGATGCGCGGCATAGCTAGCACCTTCAATGATGTCGGTAACGATACTGCGCTTTTGTTTAGACTTGTAATCAATAGGTCGCCCACGCACAGCCCATAGCGTGGTGGCGAACACTACCGCAGAGACGGCACAATAGCCGAAGGCGATGCCTATACCCCAGTGAACAATGATAAAACCGCCGAGCGCCGGGCCAATCAAACGGCCACCATTGGAGACTAGGGAATTGATAGAAATAGCAGCATGCAGGCTTTGCGACTGAACCAAACTAGGGATTAATGAGGTCCGTGCTGGCTGAGCAATTGATAAAAATACACCGGCTAGGAGCAGTACACCGAATAGCAGCTCAATGGTAATCCACCCACCCTGCACTAAGATGAAAAGCAGGATAGTCAGAGCGGCAAAGATCATCTGTGCTATACGTAAAATTGTCAGTCTATCAACCCGGTCAACCACTGCGCCCGAAAGTGGGCCGATGATTAGGGCTGGTGCCAGATCCGCAAAACCCACTAAACCAAGCCAAGTCGCTGACCCAGTAAGCTTCCAAGCCAGCCAACCTGATGTCATGCGTAGGGTCCACATACACATTTGGTTGGCCATGTTGCCCAGGGTGTAAACGCGGTAATCACGCTCTCGTAGGGCTGCGAGCATGTGTCCAAATCCGGCGGCGGAAGTCATCGAATGAGACCCATGGAAAGGAGGCTAAACCGACAGCAGTTGATTATAGTGTCAAGTCCACCATAGCGACTAAAGTACAAAACGGCGGTGTTTTTAGAAATTGATTCTTGCTACTTTTCTATTCCTGAAACATCCGACCAAAATTTATATTTTCTAAATTTTAAGAAAAAAACGGAGCGCACCTAAGCGCGCCCCGCACAAGTCTTTAACCTTAACGTCGAGCTTAGTTAAAGCTGATATTCGCCAGCGTTACCGACGTGTTTGTCTCGATTGACGGAATGAATGAGATCCGCGAACCGACACGTGTATAGCCGACCATGTGGAACAAGGTAACGTCAGCAAAAACATCCGTGTACAAGTAAGTAAAAGCCTTCTCCCAAGCAGCAATACGCTCGGATCCTGGAGAAAGATTCGAGGCGGCCGCCGACATGGCATCAAAGTCCTTGTCACACAGAGTTGACTGTACACCGTCACAACCATACTTAGTACCAGCGGAGAATGCCGGATCACTGTTAGCATTATCATGCTGGTCTTGGAATAAGATCGGACCACGGTTCGGATCGAACGGCTTAGTATTCATGTCCGAATGCTGGGCCTGTTCGAGGCAACGCAGTTTCATATTCAGACCAACATCCTGATACATTGCCAAAATGGCTTGCATGCCTTCCTGGGCACCAGGCCATTGGTTGAGGCGGCAAATAATCACAATCTCTTTATCAACCGGGACACCATCCTTTTTTGCAGCAGCAATCAACGCCCTTGCTTTTGCCTGATCGTAAGGACGATTTTTGATCGCCTTATTATATCCCTGAATGGCCGGCTCAAAGAGATGTGTCGCATGCAGTGCATCCTTAGAGAATACGCTACCCTGCAGCGCATCCCGATCAAGAGCATAGTGAAGAGCCTCACGAACACGTGCATCGTTCAACGGCGCCTCATTCATCTCAATCCGCAGACGGGTAGTCTCCGAATTCAGGAAGGCAAAATCCGTCTTCGAATTTATTGCGTCCTGAACGGCGATATTTGGCGCCAAGTCCGCCTCGCCGATTTGGACCATAGCCGCCCGCACCGAAGATTCACTACGGTAGACGAAGGTTGCTTTCGTGACTTCTGGCTTCTTGCCCCAGTAGTTAGGATCCAGTTCCAATGTAATAGAGGTACCGGCTTTGCGATTAGTCATCATGTAAGGGCCAGTGCCGACAGTAACATTTTCCATCTTTTCTTGATCAGCATTTGGCGAAGCGATGCCGATGATATTCATACGTACCGGCAAAATTGGCGCGGGCTTATCCAAGGAGATATCGACAGTAAATTCATCGACAACTTTTCCCTTGACGGTGGGCATGCGCGACTTGGCTTTATTCGCACAGAATAACTTGGGATTATGGAAAGTACGGTTTAAACCCTTTACAACAGCTTCGGCGTTGAATTTTTCGCCATCATGAAATGTTGCATTTTCAACTAGATGAAACCGCCAAGTACTATCATTCAGGCGCTCCCAAGACTTGGCTAGCTTAGGATCTAGTTTGCCTGTCTTGCGGTTGATCTCCGTCAGAGTTTCGCCAATATTGTGACGAACAATACGGCCAACCGTCGAACGTGACATGTTGCATACATCTGCATCAGCTAATTCTTCTATTAGAACGATAGTGACTTCTTTGTTTTTCTGCGCTGCAGCAGGGTTGGCGAAAGCCAACACGCCCGACAGGGCAAGCCCCGCTGACGCAAATAGTAACCGTGAAGGTGTTATTAAATGTCGTTGCATATCTAATCTCTCCCAAAGAAATTTGTTTCCTGACATCACTGCGTAAAAGATCTTCAGCACAAAGGTTTCTATCCGCCCATTTATTATAGCTTCCAACTACGCATAGGATATTATTGAAGCATAAAATATCTCTATGAGCGAGACATTAGCTTAAATGCATTTAATGACATAGGAATTTTCCCCTCGGGAAAAACACAGCTAAACGCATAACATAAATTCTACGTAAGACATTGTTTTATATAGATAATTGTTCGTAAATACACTGATATAGTTTCTCGGGCCGTCAACACGGAAAAAATCACAGACCAAATATTGTGTGCATGCCGGTACGCTCGGCCAGAGCCGACATGGCCACATCGTCAGGAATTGGGCCCAGGTTGGCCGCCGCTTCAAAGATCAGCGGCAGCAGGCTAAGGTCGCCAGCGCTTGGGTAAAAAATGCCAGGCTGGGACAGTAACCAGTGTACTGCCAAGCGTATGTCATCAGGGTTTTCCAGAGGCTGGTACCAGGTCGTGCGGTTGCGCTTAGCACCAGCTGCCCACGGGCCGCGCGCTATACCCTTGATGGTCTGAATGGCCACGCCCCGCTCGATGCATAGAGCCGCTGTTTTCTTAAAATCCGCAGCGTAAGTAGCGTGATGAGCAGCAAACCAATTCCACGGCATTAGAATGGAATCGAAGGAGAAGCGTTCCAGCGAGCGGCGGTGCATGGCTGCCACCGTCCAGCCATGGCCAGTGACGCCAATAAAGCGCACCAACCTAGCCTCGCGCGCCTCGATACAGGCATCCAGCGCGCCGCCGGGTGACATCGCCTGATCCCATTCGTCCGGATGGAAGAGGGCATGTAGCTGGATCATATCTAGCTGATCCGTGCGCAGGCGGTCCAGAGAGCGGTGAATGCCGTCGCGGGCGCCCTGATAGTCACGGTGGGGTGTTTTGCTGGCCAGGAAGAAATCGTCCCGATGGCGGTCCATCCACGGGCCAATGCGCAGCTCGGAATCACCGTAGCGAGCAGCAGTGTCTATGTGGTTGATGCCGTATTGTAGCAACAAGTCTAGGGTGCGGTCAGCGGTCGCCTGATCGACATTTTTTAATGCGGCAGCACCAAAAATAACCGCAGTGCTGCTGTGTCCCGTACTACCAAACGGTCGTTTCTCGATGGCCATACTTGCGCCTGCTTGAGTTTGAGTATGCCCGCTATGAATCTAAACTATTTAAAGCACTTCCTTGTTGATTACGTTTTCCGGATTGAGCTTCCCGTCAAAGCAATCGACGATATTCTGGGCGGCGACGGCCCCCATGCGAAACAAGCTTTCTTCCGTCACCCCCGCCGAATGGGGAGAAACCAAGATGTTGTCGAGCTGGAACAACGGGTCGTCAGGGGTGGCCGGCTCGATGACGAAAGGGTCAATGCCAGCACCAGCGATTACTTTATTCTTAAGCGCCACGTAGAGCGCCTTTTCGTCAATGATATTGCCACGCGCCGTGTTAACGACGAAGGCAGTTGGCTTCATAGACGCTAGTTCTTTGGCGCCAATCATGCCGTTCGTCTCGTCATTCTTAGGGCAATTGACGGATACGAAATCCATATTAGGCAACGCCACGCGCCAATCATCGACGGGAATAGCACCAGCTGTAAGGATAGCATCCTGGACAACGTAGGGGTCATGGACGAAGACCTCCATCTCCATCGCCTTGAGGCGCGGCACCAAACGGCGACCTATGCGGCCAAAGCCGAGAATCAGCACCTTGCGCCCAGCAATGTCATAACCGATGTGGTCGTAGCGGATATCCCAGTTTCCCTTGCGCACCTCGCGGTCAAAAACTACGGCACGTTTGGCTAGAGCCAGGATAAAAAACATAGCGTGCTCTGCGACGGTGACGGAGTTCGCCGTGCCCACGACCGCCAGGGGTATGCCCCGCTTCGTCAAGGCGGGCACGTCAATGGCATCATAACCGACGCCGTGGCGGGCGACGATCTTTAGCCGGTCGGCCTTATCAATGATACGCTCCGTAAAGGGCGCGACACCCATCAGAGCGGCATCGTACTCCCCAATATGTTGCAGAATATTTTCTTCCGAGAGTTCGGTGAAGCGCACCGCCTCAATATCATCGCGGCCATCAAGAACCGACCGCACACCGACGGTCATCGGCATCTGCACCATTATACGTTTTTTCATCGCGCTGCGTTCCCCTGCATGCCGCATTGAGAATTCCAAATAGCATTTAAATTCGAACCAAAAGGTGACCCGATGTTTACCAACACGCAAGGCCTTTGAGCCAAGTGGCCAACACGCCTCCCTCCCAACGGGGAAATGGCCAGGGTGATGAGTGCACGGGCCCCGGGATCATCATCATGTAGCGAACAGTCAGCGTAAGGCCGAGCAGTCAGTTACAACAGTACATAATTTGCGAACACGGTCCGCCGGTGCAGCTTCAAGTTGGTCCAGTTTAACGGGCTTGACGCCGATATTGCCGAATTTCGTCTTAGGAGGAAGGGTAAAGTAAATCCTTGAGCCAGGTCGCGGCGAAGTCGACGACGGCGTCTGGGTCGGCGCCTTGGTCAATAGATTCACGCAGGATCTTAGCGACCACCAACAGAGAAGCGGATAGCACCGCCGTATACTGATCCCATTTCTCGTCATCGCCGAGGCGTTCGAGGGCTCGAGTCATCAATAGAGCCGACATTTCCGTTCCAACCTCGTTGGCAAAATTTAGTTGTGCTTCGCTCATGACCTACATCCCTTGCTCACGAACTGCGATTTGGCCCTATGTGGACATTTGCGGCAATAGCACTTCGGGAAAAAAGTAAAATTGATACCTCAATTTAGATGTAACGCTTAAAGTTTGGACTTTTGACAGGAACCGTAACAGGCCAGAGAAAAATGGAGCCCCAAAAATGGATAATTTTTACCTTCTTAAGGTCAAGCACGAGCACAATATCCGTTATTTTGTTTTTCCTGAGATTGAGCAAGGTCTCGACGCGGAGCTTGGAAAGTGACGCCAAACCATCAGCACAGATGTTGTTATCAATGAGGTCCGTGCTAATTGAACCAATTAAGTATCTCTAAGGAACCGGGCAGACACGCAATTCTTAGCTTTCTTCAGTCAAGATACTCGGCTTGAAATTGCCCAAAATCCATAAAGCTGCATTCCGCTTCCACAGTTCCCTCCACCTTATTTTTACTGCCAAGATTCCCTTTTTTTATCGAACGCACCCTATCGATAAAATTATAGTGTCACGTGCAAAGGCGTGCTGAATTGCATTGCACGACGCTTAACAGTCGCACCAACGCTTCTCATTCTCTAAACTCCCCCGCCATCAAGCTTCATCAAGCGGGGAACAACATGCCTGACAAGACTAGCAAACCTAATACCATCAGTGGGCGTTCCGCTTTTCTTGCCCTGTTGCGCGACGAAGGGGTCACACAGTTGTTCGGAAATCCGGGTACCACGGAACTTCCGATCATGCATGCGTTGACGGAGCAGGAAGATCTCAAATTTGTGCTCGCATTGCAGGAATCTGTCGTCATAGCCATCGCCGATGGCTATGGGCGGGCGTCGGGAAATTTGGTGTCGTGCAACGTTCATGTCGCGCCAGGGCTCGGCAATGCCATCGGCGCCATCTACACCGCTGGAATTAGCAATACGGCAATGATCGTCACTGCTGGCCAGCAGGAACAAGGACATGGGCTGACGGAGCCGTTGCTTTATGCGCCGCTGGTGCCGATCGCCACGCCGGTAGTCAAGTGGGCGGTCGAGGTCAACCGCATTGAGGACCTACCGCGCATCGTCCGGCGCGCCGCCACAGTGGCGACGACACCACCGACCGGGCCGGTATTTATCTCGTTGCCCGGCGACATCCTTAACGATCACGCAGCGCTAGAAATGGGAACTTCGACACGGGTCGACAGCACCGTGAGACCTTCAGTCTCTGCAATCACTGACCTCGCCCAGCGGTTGCTCTCAGCCAAATGCCCGGTAATCATCGCCGGTCACGAGATCGCCACCTCGGATGCCTTTGACGAATCGGCCAAGCTGGCCACCTTACTTGGCGCACCGGTTTATCAGCAGACGATCATCGACCGGGCACACTTTCCCTCGGCGCATCCGGCCTACCTGGGGCCGCTGTCGCGCCACCAGCCGACGGTACGCAAGATTCTCGAGAAACACGACCTAGCTTTCTTCATCGGCGCAGACGTCCTGAAAATGTCGGTATACAACGAACTGGATGCTATGCCGCCGGAGCTGCGGGTGATTCAGCTTGGTTTGCGCGACCCAGAATTTGGTAAGAACTACGCTGCCGAATGCGCCCTGCGCGCCGATGTAAAAGAGACACTTGGCGCTCTGTTGCCAGTGCTAAAGGTAAACCAAAACGATTCTCAGGCTAAAGAGGCAGCGGCACGGCTGACATCAGTGGCAGCGAACAACTGGACGGAGGCGCGGAAGACCAAGGCAGCGCAAGCGGAAGCCAAAAAAGGCAACTCGCCCATCGACCCTCAGTGGCTGGCCTGGAAATTTGCCGACCTGATGCCTGCCGACGGGGTGGTGGTTGATGAGGGCATCACGACGGCCAATAGTCTACCAAGTTTCGTTCATTACCACGATCGTAATAGCTTTTTTGGCAATTCAAGCGGCGGCATCGGCTGGGGCATTGCCGCAGCCGTCGGCGTGCAGATGGCACTGCCCGAGCGCCGTGTCGCAGCCCTCATTGGCGACGGCAGCGCACAATACACCATACAGGCACTATGGACGGCGGCTCATACCAAAACGCCAGTCGTCTTCGTCATCGCCAACAACGGCGGCTACCGAGTGCTAAAAGACCGACTGAAGCTATTCCACGGCAACGACAATGCCATCGGCATGGACTTCGAAAATCCAGCTATTGATTTTGCCGGCCTGGGCCGCGCCTATGGCCTAAAAACCGAGCGAGTGGCCACGGGGGATGCATTTGAGGCAGCCTTCACAGCGGCACTAGCCGGCAACGAACCGGTATTGATCGAAGTGATGGTAGCAAAGACGGGTTAGGCGAAATTATTTAACTCCCCGTTGAAGGACAAAGCATTTAGCCGAGGGACTTCATAAGCCGCCCTGCAGTTTTGCGACCAGACTTCGCGGCGCGATGAGACATTTCTGGGGTCAGGCCGATGTAGGCGGAGGGATCGAGCAAGGCCTGAATTGCTGCGGCGTCAAGGCGGGCGGAGACGCGTGGGTCGGCCGCGAGAACATCGGCGAAGCGGCCGCCGCCGGTAGCGGCAATTTGGGCGGCATCATAGACCACGTCATGAGCGACTTGGCGGCCAATTTCGGAACCGAGCGCCAACATCACCGGCTCGGCCATGATCAGGCCATCGGTCAAATCGAGATTGGCGCGCATGCGGTTTGGATTGACCGTCAAGCCTCCAATGACAACCTGCAGCCGGGCCAGCATGTCGCCGGTCGCCTCCGCCGCACGTTCCGTCGCAATACGTATTTTTAGGGACATGGTGCGGTCGGCTTCGTGCTCTATATGCATGGCCTCAAGCGCCAGAGGAACCTGCATTCGGACATCGGCAGCTATGGCAATAATGTCTTGCGCCAGGTGGGGGTTCCGTTTTTGGGGCATTGTGCTAGAGCCGACGGTGCCAGGTGAGACCGGCTCTTCCAACTCACCGAATTCCTGCTTCATCAGCGTATAGACTTCCCGGGCAATTTTTGCTCCAGTGCCCGCCAGAAGGCCAAGCAGCAGCACGTATTCGGCTAGATGGTCTCCAATGGTCCGGCTTGGCACGGCCATCGGCAGCATACCGAGTTCCCTTGCCATAGCGTCCTGCACCTCAAAGCCCTGAGTGCCGAACGACGCCAAGGTACCGGCGCCACCGCCGAGCATGGCGCGGAAGACGCGCGGCTCGGCTTCCATCAGGCGGTCGCCATGACGGCCCATCTCGTCAAGCCAGACGGCGACCTTGGCTCCAAAAGTCGTGGGCACGGCATGCTGGCCATGGGTCCGGCCGGGCATAATGCTTTCAGCATGTTTTTCAGCAAGATTGGCCATAGTCTCCAGCAAGCTGGCAATCTGGCCGCGGAAAATACGGTCGGCCTGGCGCAGAACCAAGAGATCCCCGGTTTGCACAATATTCTGAGTAGTGGCACCCCAATGCACGTAACCGCCGGCGTCGCCATCGCACAGGCGAGCTAGCTCCCAGATTAGCGGTGTAATAGTATGACCACTGATCAGGAAATCCTTCGCCACGCGGTCACGGTCAAACAGTGAGAAATGAGCCTTGCGGCAAATTTCCTCGGCGGCAGCTGCGGGTATCATCCCGACGCTAGCCTCAGCGCAGGCAAGAGCGGCCTCTACATCCATCCATGCTTGCCAGCGGTTCTCAACCTTGAACAGGGCGCGAATGCCGGGATCAGGAGAACGCATGTCCTGGGGATTAGCAGTCAGCTCGACCATGGCGACGGTACTCCTACCTCAGGCTGGAATTTACAGTGGGAGACTGCCTCGGAAGGGCATCGCGATGCAAACTCTTTGGGTCAAGAGAATGCGATCTTTTCCATTTTAAATATGGATCGTGTCCCAAATGGATGCGATCAGCAGGGATCAATACTAGAAACTCTTGGATAACGCCGATCTAAGGAGAGTAACGAGACCGAAAGGACCTAGCGGTAATCACCAACACATAGCCGCCGGTCTTGAGCATGCTGATCATTTCCGATTACATAAGCCACGATTATCCCCAATGGATCCAATTGCGCTACATTCTGCGTCCGTTACCGCCTATAATTTCACAGAACCAACTAGGTCTCTGCAGATAGAAAACGATGCCTCTGCCGATAATAAACCAGCAGATATTCGCACATTTCTACCAACGCTATAAATTGCCACTTCAGCATCAATACGGCCCTACAATTTGGAACCCGTAAGCTCGCGAGAAGCGCGGGAAACAATTGCCTCTCGGCGTGCTGTGTAAACAGTAGCGGCAAAAATGATGAAGATGCCGAGCCAGGTCCAAAGATCGGGAAGCTCGCTGAAGAGTACGAAGCCGATGATGCTGGCGAAGACCACCTTCGCAAAATCATAGGGCTGGATGGCGCTAGCATCGGCAGCGGCATAGGCCCTCGTTAGGCAAATATGCCCCAATGCCACCAAAACTCCCATGACAGCAAGCCAAAAGACATCCACCATTGCCGGCGTCTGCCATACAAAAATTGCAGGTATAGCCGATAGCGGCATGGTCAAAACGTACAGATAGAGAACGATGGTCTCCGGCCGCTCGGTCCTCGTAAGCACCTTCGCAGTCAATCCGTTAATCGCAGTCATAACCGCATTGGCCATGGCTAGCATAGCCGGGATCGATAGTTCGACAATGCCCGGGCGAACGATAATCAGCATTCCGGCAAAGCCAACCGCGATTGCCGTCCAGCGGCGCAAACCGACCTTCTCACCAAGAAACAAGGCAGCACCGACGGTAGCGAATAGCGGCGCGCTAAAAGACAACGCAGTGGCGTCGGCAAGGTTAAGACCCTGAACGGCAAGGATCCACGTCATCATCGTGCAGATCATGATGACCGAGCGGAAGACAAGAAGGCCTGGTCGCGACGAATAAAGCGCCCCGCGCCCAAGGCGCAACAGGAAAGGGAGGACCGTCAGCAAGCTGAAGACATTACGGATGGCGACCATCTCAAATGCAGGAATATCCGCCGAAACCTTGCGGATCATGGCGCTCATCGTCATGAACAGAAAACAGGCAAGCACCATCCACAACGCACCGCGCACGGAACCTGACAAGGGTGCTATCTTGGCAGACGTGAGATTTCCTCCATATCAAATGAGACGCGAGACGCGAGACGCGAAACGCGACCCGGCATTCGTAGCCGAATGCGGGCGGGGTGACCAGGGGATGTACGTGGGCAGCGGCCGTACTGACATCACCTCAGCGATAGGCAATCAAATTTATCTACAGCTTATCGATATTAGAGGCTTCACTGAAAACAAATATTCAACCGCGAAACCAGCCACATCCAAGCCCGATACCCATGCTATAAAAATACAGCATGGCTTTGGCCACCGAATACACTGCCCGATCTCCACCCCCCGCCATGCTTTTTAACGATGATGATCTGGAGGGTATAAACGACCTTCTCTCAACGCCAAATAACCTCATATCTGCAATGTAAGAATTTATTTTACCTGCACTTATCTCTACTCGGTGTAGAATTCAGGGGAGAAGTTAAATCCCGATTGTCGCCCAGATGGATGAGCGCCTATTATCGATATGACGCGGGAAGCAGGGTCAAAACAGTGGTGACCAAAGAACACTGCCATTGTCCACCAAAAGGAAGATACGCATCATGGAGGTAATCCCCACAGGCAGCGCGCTGGGTGCCGAGGTCAGCGGTATCGACATCTGCAAACCTCTATCAGCCGCCGAGGTCGACTTCGTCCGAACTGCCTGGCACCAGAATCTCGTAATCTTCATCCGCGAACAGCCAATGACCGTTGAGCAGCATATGGCCTTTACGAAAAACTTCGGCGAGCTAGAGCTTTCGGGAAATAGTTTATTCAAGAAGAACTTTTCCGGAGAGAAGCTTGGTAATGTCGACGGCGTGACGCCACCC
>Ga0302122_10001384_pt1 | contig 15435 bp, 4 predicted proteins | sample CB21_SCM_MG_FD_203115 | JGI IMG/M metagenome (GOLD analysis project Ga0302122, IMG submission 203115) | Marine microbial communities from Western Arctic Ocean, Canada - CB21_SCM | ecosystem: Environmental > Aquatic > Marine > Oceanic | place: Canada: Western Arctic Ocean | collected 2017-09-28
CTAGGCGAGCGTCTCGCCCTTCTTGTAGAACGACGTGGCCGACGAGATGACGTGCGCCATGCCCTGCGGCTTCGTCGAGGGCCGCTCGAGCACCGTGTCTTCGTACTGGTCGTCGTTGAGGTACACCTTGAGCGCCCGCACCCACTGGACGCAGATGAAGACCATGACGGCGAGGATCGTCACGAGGCAGATGAGCGCGCCGATGGCGTCGGCGCGCGCGCCGTTCTCCTTGCGCTTCCAGCCCGAGGCGGCGATGCCGACGCAGACGGCCGTGATCGAGCGGATCGAGTCGGCCATCACGTGCGAGAGCGAGCCGCACATGTTCATGGCCGAGGCTTTCTTCTCCGCGACCTCGGTGCCCGTCACGGCGGCGCTGCGGACCTTGGACAACCGGGGCTGCAGCGTGGCGGGGTTGCCCACCTCGGTATCGGGGGCGCCCGGCGCGCCGCCCTCCATGCCACAGGCGGCCGGCGCGCCCTTGGCGTTGATGCCCATGTCGTCCGGGTTGCCCCAGATCGAGAAGGCGTACATGGCAAGCCGGTCGCCGCGTAGCGTTCTCGAGAGATTTGACTCGGCGTCCTTTGCTGATACAGAAGAAGACGGGCTCTCTACTCCAACTCCGCAAGCCACACCTAGAGATCTCGCGCGCCGCATCGCGATCATAGACACGGTCCTGGACCTGCGTAACTACGAGCAGCACTTGCTCATGGAGTACTTTTCGAGCCTCCTCTGCACGACGCCGACCGAGGAGCACGAGGAGCGCGACGACAAGATCGTCCGCGTGGACCTCACGGCGCGCACGGACTACGCGCCCTACAACGAGACGGACGCCGTCGACGAGGAGGTCGCCGTGACGGCCTCCTCGCGGGCCCCGCCGCTCGCCGGCCCCCACTACACGCACGCGAACCCCGGGGCTCGCCCGCTTATCCGCCGGCCCCATTTGGACGGGGAGCAGACCTACGACGATCCCGAGTCCGCGGCGCTCATCGCGCGGGCGCGCGCGCTCCTGCCGCCGCCGGAGGACGAGGGGCCGGAGGACCCGAACGACGCCATCCTGCGCAAGGCGCGGCGCATGTGCGGCAAGCCCGAGGAGGAGGGCGCGCCGGCGCCGGAGGCGGCGGTCGAGGAGTTCGACCCCCTCCTCGCGCGCGCCAAAGCGTTGTCCATCCACGCGTCGCGCGTCGCGGCCGAGCTGGAGAGCCAGATCGCCGCCATAGGAAAGTCAGCGCCCGTCGAGGCGCCGGCACCCGCCATTGTGATCTCGAAGGAGGAGCAGGACCTCGTGGCGCGCGCCCGGGCGCTCATCGCCGACACGGAACCTGCGCCGCCACCCATGGCTCCTTCGTCGGGCGCGGTGCCCGCGGCTCCGTCGTCGGGAGATCCGGAGGAGCTCATGGCGCGCATCGCGCGACTCGCCCAAGCAGAAGTTGAACCGCCCATGACCTTCGAGCCACTCAATACGAACGTCGAAGCACGTGTCGAAGCGCCGCCCGTTGACGACGACCTGATCCGCCGCGCGCGGGCACTCCGGGGCGTGAGCAAAGTCGCACGCACTACGTCGAAATAACTTGAGTTCATGGCGCGCGTTCATGGCGCATAGGGAATTCACACAAATAATTCTTACTTCGTCGGCGAGCCGGCACCACCCTTCGCGGGCAAGCCGGCACCACCCTTCGCGGGCAAGCCGACACCACCCTTCGCCGGCGAGCCGGCACGACTCTTCGCCGGCGAGCCATAGCTCTTCGTCGGCGACCCATACGAGCCATAGCTCTTCGCCGGCGACCCGCCCGCGTGCCGGCGCACGCAGACGCGCGTCACGTGGTACGTCTCCTCTTCCGCGCGGAACTTAGCGCCGCACGCCAAGGGACACACGACATACCGCTTCGGGCAGCGGTGCGACATGTGCCGTGTCAAACGACGCACGCTCATCAACGACCCGCAGCCCTGAGGGCACTTGAGGTCCCGCTTCTTGCACTCCTGAGTGGCGTGCTGCTTCATTTGATTCAAAGGCAATTCTTTGAAGCAGTTTTCTGAAGGACACGTCACCAGGCGGATGGGGCACGCGCTATTTTTGTGCGCGTCGAGCTCGTTCGCTATGACCTCTAAACTGCACAAGGGGCAGGAGACGCGCCGCCGGGGGCACGTCGAGGCCATATGCGTGTTCCACAACCCTAGCTTCACGGGCTGCTGGCAGTCGTCGCAGTAGCGCTCCACGAGGCCGCACCGCGACCCCGGCGGCCCCGGGCCGTCCAGGTGGATGGCCATGTCGGCCTGGCGCACCTTGAGGCCGCACCCCCTCTTACAGAGCACCCAGTGGTGCGCGCATGTATTGAGGAGGTGGTCCTGCAGGTCCGGCCGCCGTAGCTCGACGCCGCACTTGTTCGGGCACGGCGCAGTCCTCAAGACAATGCAGTCGTGCGCCTCCGGCGCGAGCTTGTCTGGGCGATAAAAAGCCCCACACAACTCGCATGGCTCCGGGTCCACTTGTTTCGCCTTTTTGTGCGTGAGCTTCTTCGGTTTAGGACGCGCGGGGCACCGAAAGTCCTTGTGCGCCGCGTAGCTTCTCTCAAACACTTCGACGCCGCACCCGTCGCAGATGGTCACCTTGTTCTTGCAGCCCTCCAGATGCTCCGCGAGGTCACCTTCTCTTAAAACTAAACCGCATCCCAAGGGACAGTCCATGGGGCGCACGACCTTGCAGAACAATTCTAAATGAGACTGCAGTTCCTCGGCCCACAACTCAGTGACACCGCACTCTTCACACGTGACCGGTCTTTTTCTACAGTCCTCATGGTGCTCCTTCCATTGAACAGGATCGTCCGACTCCTTGGGGATGAACGCGCCGCAGCCGTACGCGCAACACACTAAAGGTACTGCGGTGTCCCGTCTCACCACGGCATCTGTAAACCCTCTTCTCAAGGTATTGGTGAAGGCCGCCTGGGACGCCACCCAGCCCCGCTTGACGCAAATGTCGAGGGGCGTGCGGCCGTCGTCCGCGACGATGGCCGGGTCCGCGCCTCTCAATAATAATAATTCAATGCACCGGGGCTTGTCTCTTTCGGCAGCAAAACGTAAAGGTGTCCAGCCCTTCCGGCCTATTGACTTCTTATTGATATCCGCACTGCGGTCTAGTAAAGCATCTATGACATCCACGCGGCCCTTGCACACGGCCATCGTCAGAGCCGTGTTCCCCCAGGAGTTCTCCATGTCCACATGAGGTCTCCGCTTCTCCCGGTCCAACAGGAACTGCACCGCGAGGCACGGCCTGCCGTCGTCGTCGACGCAGTACATCCGCGACGCGGCCGTGTCCTCTCTAGCTGCAGCAATCAAGGGTGTGAGCCCCGTACTCTCCACTTCGTGGTCCACGGCCACGACGCCCTCGTCGAAGATCTGCCCGATGCGCATGAAGTCGTCAACTCGCAACGCTTCTTCCAAAGCATCGATCGCCGCCTTCCGCGCCTGCTTGGCCCTGCGGTCGGCGATCTTATTCGCTCTTGATAATATACCGTCCTGCACCGCTTTGAGGTGGCCCTGCCAGGCTTCACTTGATGCGACGAGTGTTATGAATCGGGGTGCCTCCTCATCCATCTGCGGGATCCACGCCCGGCCGTGCCGCCAGGCCTGCATATTCAGGTCCCGCGCGCCGTGCTTCGCGCAATCGTCCACATTATACAACTTTTGTGCTTCGCCGGGAGGACATTGTCTTCGACAGTACGGGAAGGGCGGCTCCGGGTACAACTGGGTCTCGTACAACGCGGCCCCGCCCCTTAATAACTTCCGCCTTTTAAACGCCTCGAAGCACCCGTCGTGGCCGTTGTACGCCGCCTCGCACAAAGGCACCCTATGGGCGCCTCTTTTATCCCGGTACACCGTAAGACATCTTTGCAATTCAAAGCAGTGCTCCGCCTCCCTCTTCCCCCGCATGGCTCTTTCTTGAGCACTCCGCGCGTAAGCGCTTAATTCCATGCGTCTCCGCTGGGTCGCGCGCCACCGGTGGTGGCGGTACACGAGTTGCGCCACGCGCGCCGCCTCCGCCAAAACGACGTCCGGCAAGCCCGGGCACGCGCCGTGGTCAAGTAACTCTTCGACAATAGTATCCATGCCTAACGTGCACGCCCACGTCAGCAGGGAGTGGCCGCCCGGCGTGTACTGTTGCAATACTCGAGCCGCCCGGACCTTGCCCTCCCACGCTTTTACGCGTCTCGTACGAAAGCTGAACTCCTTGCGCCACTGGTCCCGCTCGTCCCGCACCATTTTGACGCGGGAGTGGGCCACGTACGCGTAGCGTTTGGCTGCTAGGAGTGCCGGGGCCCGGTCGTCGTCAAACCGCGAGCGTAATTGCAGCTCCGTCCGCTCGAGCCACTCCTGGGCGTGCTGCGCCTCCTCGGACGCGATATGGGCGTTGGCGAACAGCGCCAACACACCCACGACGTGGTACCCTTCGACCTCGGCGTTCGTCAGCCCGTCGACGGCCGTGCCCGTCTCGCCGTCCAACGCGAAGAAGGCCGGGCGCGCCGCGACGTCCGCCGCATATTTTGTGGCCGCTTTCAATTCCGAAGCGGCGGCGCGGTCCTCGGGCTGGGTCCGTTGGTCCTCCGGTAAATGGGCTTCGTCCAACGCTTCCGCTTCCACGACCGGTGCCACTCCCACGTGGTCGAACTGGCCCCTGGCTTCTCGACTTCGCTTCGCGACCGCGGGGTCGCTGTACTTCTCTCGTAATAGTTCGCAAAGGCCCATCTCCCACGGCGCCGCGCCCTCGGCGAAGAAGCGTAGTTTGCGGACGAGGTCCTTCATCTTCAGCAGCTTCTTGCAGGCGCGCCAGGTCTGGGCCCGCAACTTACCGGCGGCCTTCTTCTCCTGCTGGAGCTGTTGCGCGGATTTCGTAGTCACGAGGGCCTCCGCCAGGGCCGTCTCCTTTTCTTCGGCTTTTTCCAGCGCCTTCAAAGCATTATCCAAGGCGTCGACCGCTTCTAAACAAGCGGCCTGCTTCGTTTTTGTAACTTCTTTTGCCTCGTCCCCCGAGAAGGTCGACGCCGCGTCGTCCATGCCTCTCGCCGTTTCCAGCTTGTCCTTGCACGCGTCGACCTCTTTCTGAGCATCCCCTACCAAATCCGGGGGCTGCCGCGGCATCGCGCCGTCCGGCAATTCCAACCCCAAAAGCATGCAGCACAGCAGAAACACGCGGAAGACCCGGTCCCGCACCGCGGAACTCTTCAGCGCCATGATCTCGGCCAAGTCCGCGCTCTCGATGGTCGGGAGTTGGAGAGCGCACCTTCTATGTTTCTCCGCCGTGTTCGTGGTGAGCCTCTTGCGCGCGTCCAGCGTCCGGTCCGCCAGCCCTTCGACCAATTTGGCCAAGCGCGAGCACTGCGTGAGGTCGCTCAGGCCCTGTTGCTCCTTCTGCTGGTATTCCAAGAGCTCCTGCTCGGACGCCTTCAACGAGACCTTCGCTACTTCTAGTAATCGGTCCTCCTCTAGTAACTCCTTGCCTAATTGGAGAATAGCACAAGGTGAATAAACCTCGCCCGCCTCGACGACGTCATGGACTTTGGCGAGGTCGCCTCTAGTAACATGAGTAAACAAGACGGCCATGGACTCCTGCACGTCCGCGTCCCGCCGCATCTGCCGCTGCACGTGGATATTCCCGTTCAAACCGGCCCATTGTAAAGCGCTTTTACCGAACCTATTCCGATACTTGATGTCGGCGCCTCTATCCACTAAAAACCGGCAGACGTCCCCGTGGCCGTTCTTCGCCGCCTCGATCAGCGCCGTCCGCCCCCGCGCCGTCTCCTTGTTGAGGGCCACGCCGCACCGCCACAGAATCTCGATGTGCTCTAGGTTTGCCTGCTCGCAGGCCTTGGTGAGGGCGGTGTGGCCGTCCCTACTTTCCGCTTCGAGCTGCGCTTGGTCCTTGTCCACGGCGTCGATCAGATAGTGCAACAGCAGCGTGTCCTCTGCGCGCACCGCAAAGAGTAAAGCCGAGGCCCCGTGCACGTCGCACGTCACCAATCGTTTCTCGCCGTCGTCGGACACCCAACTCCGCAGTTCCCGCACGCAGCCCTCGGCGCCCGCACCGCAGAGCACCGGTCGGCACGGACATGTATGAGCATGCTCGTCCCACTGCGCGGCCGGGAACGTGGCCAGACACCCGGCCTCGACGCCCGGCGCGCACTCGACGACGCGGCGCGGGCACTCGGTCGTCAAATGGTGGAACTCCAGCGCGAAGGGGATCGCGTCCCGCCCGCAGCCGAGTTTGCAGTCCACGAGTACGCCCCGTCGCAGATGCCGCTTCGGGCACTTATGTGTCATGTGCTCCTCCACCTGGCTGACGAGCATCTTGAGCCCGCACCCGCCCGGGCAGTACTGTTCTTTGGCCACACACGACACCGCGTGGTCGATTTGCTGGGATCGCAAGACCCACGCGCCGCACTTGCAACTGAACCCGGGCGGCGGCGGCGTGTAGGTCAGCACGGGGCACGTCAACTGGTGCGCGTCGACCTCCTCCGCCCAGAGGGTCTGGTCGCCGCAGTGCGCGCACCCGACGGGCTGCTTCGGGCACTCGCGCTCCTTGTGCCAGGCATACAGGTCGATGCCGACTTCGTTGAGTTTGAAGGTCGCGTTGCAGCCGTACTTGCACCGCTTCGCCGTGGCCCCGTAGGCGACGCCGGTCTCGGGATCGACCTCGTGCGGTAAAATGTCCCGCCCCTCGGACGGCGCCGACTGCTTGGCGGCGAAGACGTCGTCGACCGACGACAGGGAGAACCGCTGCGCCCTACCCTCGGGCACGGCGTCGTCACTTATCGCGGATACCGATGCCACGGAGCCGTCGTCGCTCTCGGAGTCCGGGAGGACGCGGCCGGCGAACGGTTTCACCGGACACTCAGTCATGTGTTGCGCCATGTCCCTGGCCTTGACGTGGCCGCACGTGTACGTGTGGCCGTCCACAATTTGGAAACCCTCGACCTCGCACAGGCGGAAGGTCCGCGGCGGGTCACCCATCACGTAATACGCATCGGTCTCACCGAGGTACTTGCGGAGCACGCCCTGCTGTTCCACATTATCGATCCTAAACGTAACGCGCCGCTGGAGCAGGTTGTACCGGCACCGCCGCAATCGCTCGGGGCACGAGCCCGACTCCCCATCAATATGTATTTTGATGTCCTTCCTAAACCCGGTCCAGGCACAATTGTTCGGACACGCCGACGGGAGCAACGGACAGTCCTCGGCGCAATGCCGCGCCATGTCTTCCGCCGCCACGCCCTCGACGGGGCACGCGTGGGGGCACTGCACGTGCCGCCGGGGGCAGTGGAAGCGCTCGTGGAGCCTCCGCCTAGATTCGGGACCGATCAGCTCCGCGCACCACATGCACGGCCGCGTGCACACGTGCTGTTCGTGGCGCTCGCGCTCCTCGAAGGGCACCTCCAGGCCGCACCCTAGTCTACATTTAACGGGCCGCCGCGGACATTCATTGAGCTTGTGTTCCTTCAGGTCCTTGGCGCGGATCTCCTGAGAACAGATGGGGCACGGCACGCCGCGCCACCTACATTTAGAGACCTCGTGCTTCGGGAGTTGTGTCATGGGTAATTGAGCACCACACCCCAATCGACAAGTGGCCAAGCGCATTCTGCATAGAAAGTTCGAGTGCGCTTCGAGCTGCGGGAGCAAGACCTGCACGCCGCAGAGTTTGCACGCCCGCTTCCGCGCGGGGCACTCCTTTTCGTTATGTTGTTGCAAGTATCGCAAAGGTAAAGTGCCGCCGCAGTTGTCGCAGCCGGTAGGTCTCAAATCACAAGTGTTTAACAAGTGGTATTGTAAAGTGTTCTGGCGCATCAATCCACTCCCGCAATCTCTAGGACAGGCGCAGGGGGCCTGGCCCAAATCCAAAGCGACTAGCTCTTGCCGTCTCTGTAACACCCGTTTCTCGGCCGTTTCCAACACTTGGACGCACCGCGCGTTGTTCGGCGCGCTCTTCGCCAGCTCCAGCGCCGTCATGTCCGTCCCCGGATCTAAATACGTCACGTTCTCCTCGAAGTCGCGCATCCAGTGCCGCTCCACGACGTACGCCTCCTGTTCCGGTAAGTCGCGACCGGGCTTTAATAACTCGTGCCTCTTCATCTGGGCGTCAAATAAAAGTCGGTCTAACAGCACCTGGCAGACCTTGGCGTGGCCGTGCTGCGCGCCATGGCATAGGGGCGTTCGCTGCTCTAACTTCGACTGGTATTTTGGGTCCGCGCCGTGCTGTAACAACATTTCCACCACAGCGTCCACGCCGCAAATACAAGCCCAAGACAAAGCAGTATGACCCCGCACGTTCTCGAAGTCGACGACCGCCCCCAGCGTCAAGAGTTTGTCCGCTAGTTCGACCTGGTTCTCGGCGCACGCGATCAACAACGCGTTGCCGCCCGTCGGCGTCTCCGCGTCCACATAATAAGAGTCGGGGTCCGGGTCGAAGTCCTCCTCATTGTCCGTGATGACCGTCTCGTCCGCGTGGCGGTCAATAAAGTTCCTTAGTAGGTGGCACGCCCGCGCGTACTCCTCTCGGTCGAAGTCGGCGCCTTCCACGCACCGGTTTATAGTGGCCACGTCCCTTTCATTAATGGCGTGCTCCATGACCGCTCTCATATTCGTGTTCGTCCGCACGATGCGTTTCAAGTCGAAGATCCGCTCCTGGGCTTCCCGGTCCTCCGCTCGCACCCTCACCTCGCGCTCCATGGCCCTCTGGATCAATGAAGCGCACCCGGGGAAGTTCTTCGTGTGCGCCCAGGCCAGGGCGTTCCGGCCGCCGCGCTCCGTGGCAAATAGTGTTTCTAGCGTCGTTGGCAACGTCAACAACCGCTCCACCTCGCCCTGCCGCCCGACGGCCGCGGCCTTCATGAGGTCCGTAAAGACGGGCTTGTGGGCGTCGCGCGTCGTCGCAATCAGCGCGCCCCGCCGTCGCCGCGGCCGCGTCGCCTCCGTTAAAAGGGAGGGCTGATCCAAGGGATTCACTAAACCATAGCGCACGCCGTCGGGCCCGCCCCGGCCGTCTTTGCGCTTCCTGCGCCGGTTCGGCGGCGGCCGCACGGGGCTCGCGAGCGGGTTCGCGGCCGCGGCGGGCGCCAGGCCCAGTTGTTGGGCCGGCATCCTTAGCCTGGCAGCCCTCCTGCCAGACTAAGTAATCCCTGCTGCACGGACTGGCTCCAGCTGGTAGTGTTCAGCCCCGGCCCGCACTCGGCTCTGAGGAGGCGAGCATCGTGTGCGGAGGGGCAGCAATGATGCCGAGCACCAGCGCTAGCGCTGAGCCACCCCGAGTTCTTTTTTAGCGCCACAAGACAAGAAGCCACTCTTCGTTCGTAACTTACCGCGCGGAGTGACCTAGGGGTCCAAGGCGGCTATGAGGCGGTCCTTTCTTTTTGTGCGGGTCTCTTGAGATCAGCAAAGTTTGTAGCCAAGTTTATATGCTGCAGTGCGGCTGCACGCATCGTACTGGTGGAAACAGACTGCCAGAGATCGTCTGAGACTGATTTAGCGAGATATTTGACCGCTGCGGCCATGGAGACTTTGACACTGAGGAGGCTGGGTGGCGACCCACCCATGTACGAAGTCCCCGCGGATGCAGCAAAAGCCGTGGCCGACGAAGTGTTCCAGAGCGACCGGTTCCTAAGGGACGACGGTACGCTGCGCCTGAGCCCGGCGAACGTGTTCACGGCCGCCGAGAAGGCGTTGGGCCGCGGCGCCACCGTGGTCATCGCGGGCGGCGACGAGGCCGACCGGACATGCACGCCCGGCGACGCGTCCGCGCTGGCGGACGAGTTCCGCGCGGTCGGCCGGTCCGCCGCGGCGGACGCATGGGAGGCCAAATTCGGCGACGGCGCGTTCGCAGCCGTTTGGGTTGCAAGGGCGCAGTCCGCCGCGCCGCGCGTGGGCTACGCGTGCTGCCGCGCGCGCGCGCGGAGTTTGCGGGTCTGCGAGTTCGACGACGACGTGTCGCTGGTGAGGTTGGAAGCCGCTCTGACCGGCGAGGGCTGCCGCGAGGTTTTAGTGGTTTCGACCGACGATGGCATCGCGGCGGCAGACGTCGCCGGCCGCTGCGGCGCGTCCGTATCAAAGATACCTCCAGCGTCCTTCGCCGGTCGAGATACAGCCCGCTCTCTCGTCGAGCGCTGCGGCGGCGACGCGGCCGCGGGAAAAGGCGTGGGCCCCGTTGCGCTCAAAGCGTGCGCAGCCGTCTTGGAGCGCCTCGCCGCGACCGCGCCCGGCGCCCGCGACTTCGACCTCTCCCTCGAGGACCCGACGGCTTGTTTACAGCTCGACGCCGCGACGTTGCGAGCGCTGGCCCTCGTCGGCGACGACTCTGTGCTCTCGTTACTGCGGGGCCACGCCGTGACCAGCGCCGGCAAGAAGCGCCTGGAGGCCTACGTCCGGCGGCCCCTGCGCAACGCCGCGACCCTGAAGGCGCGGCAGGCCGCGGTCGCCGCGCTGGTGGGGGACCAGGCCGCGCGCCTCGGCGCGCGCCAAGCCCTGAAGTACCGCTGCGCGGATGCGGACCGCCTGGCCGCCAGCTTCGCGCGCGACGTGATTCCGCTGCGTGATCTCGTGGCGGCGCACGCGCTGCGGGAGCGGCTCGCGAGCTGCGCGGCGGTATTATCGGGCGCCGACCTGGGATCCGTGGCCCAAGCCGTCGCTCGCGCGGCCAAGAGCCTGGAGAAGCTTTCTTTATTGGTGGAGGAGGTCGTCGACGTCGACGCTTTACCAAAGCTCCGCGTGCGGACGTCCTTGTGCAGCGCGCTCGCGGCGGTCTCATCCCGAAGGGACGCCGCGGAAGCAGCGCTGCAGGACGCCGTGGAAACGTGCGAAGCCTCCCTCTTTCCGTCGGCGAAGAAGCCCGCGAAGCGCGCGAAGCCGCAGCCCAAGCTCAAGCTGGAACCGGACGACCAGCGGGGCCACGTTTTGAGAGTGATGAAGAGCGGCGCTTCCACCATACGCAAGGCGCCGGGCGTCACGCTCCTCGCGACGCGGCGCGGGGGCGAGGTGCTCTTCACGACGAAGGAGGTGGCGACGTGCGCCGCGGCGCTCCAGGCGGCGTCAAAATCGTGCAGCGAAGCGCAGGCCGAGATCCTGCGCGAGTGCTCGCGCGTGGCGGGCACTTTTAGAGCGCCGCTGCGAGCCGCGGCGCGTTTGGTCGGGGACGTGGACGCCCTGCAGGCTTTGGCGGAGTGCGCGGCGCAACGCGACTGGGCGCGGCCTATGCTTGATGGCACATCACTGAAAATAGAGGGCCTGCGGCACCCGCTCGTGGACGAGGTCGAGACGAACTATATTCCCTCAGATTTAAAATTGGGCGGCGCCGGCGCCAAGAACCGGTGCTGGCTGGTCACGGGCCCCAACATGGGCGGCAAGTCGACCTTCGCGCGCGCTGCGGCTTTGACCTGTGTCTTGGCGCACGTCGGGTCCTTCGTACCCGCCGACAGTGCAGAAGTGCCGCTGCTGGACCGGGTCTTCGCGCGCGTCGGGTCCGCGGACGACCCGCGCGCGGGCCACTCGACCTTCGTGCGGGAGATGCGCGAGACGGCCGCGATCCTCAAGAACGCGACGGCGCAGTCCTTTGTGGTCGTGGACGAGATCGGGCGCGGCACGTCGACCAGCGACGGGACCAGTCTCGCCCACGCGGTCTGCGCGACGCTCTGTAGGGGGCCCCTCTCCATCTTCACGACGCACTTCTACGCGCTCTGCGCGCTTGAGGAGGCCACGGCGGGGGCCGTCCGAAACCACCACGTCGACGCCCTCGTGGAAAATGAGAACTTGACGCTGCTTTATAGAGTCCAGCCGGGGCCGGCCACGAAGAGTTATGGCATCCACTGCGCGCGGCTCGCGGGGTTCCCGGCGACCGTCGTGGCGGACGCGGCGCGGCGGCTGGCGGCGCTCGAATCGGAGGGGGCCTAACTGTGCTACTTGTGTTATTTGTTTTTAGGCCACTGGCAGTTTATAGGGAAGGGATCGGGGAAAGGGAAGGCGAAGCCGGCGCCACCTAGTCGCGCGTGAAGGTCGTGTACCACGTCTCGCCCGTGTTCCCGTCGTCGCAATTATCAATGTCAATGCCCTCGCGGCGATAACATTCGACGGCGCCGTTGGCCCCCCATTCGACGGTGACACCTTGGCAGTCGTCGTTTTCGAGACACTTGTCAAAGCATGCTGCAATGGTCATCGGGCCGTTAGGGACCGGGTCCCCATCCGAACCCGAAGAAGCCCCGGCACCCTCGTAGCAATTCTTGTAGCCTTGCGACGTCCACTTTTCCGTTCTCATGTCCCCTAAGAACGCATAGCCGTGAGCGGGCAGAGTAACTGTGTAGTAGTCATTTAGTTCCCCAATTGGCTCGTTACTGATGAGATGTTTCGAGGTCTGGCCGATCGCCGCCGCCGGCATGTAGTGCAGCCGCTGTCCATGACAGTGTTTAGCGTCAGAGCGGTCACGCCGACCGCGTGAAGTTTGTCTACCAATTTCTTCAGGCTGGTGAGATCCAGCTGTTTCCCGTAGGATATGTCGATCCCCTACGGGCTGGAGGGCGAGACCGTGCGCCAGTTCGTCGAGCCGTCCTGCCACCAGAACGTGTCCTTCCAGGGCTTCTTCGCGTTCAGCTGCATCGGTACGAGCTTCGTCGTGTGCGGCTTCGTGTGCAGGGCGACCGTCGGCCGCGCGGCGCGTCGTGCGCACCGCCGTCACGGCGAGCACACCGAGCATGAACGAGGCCGCCGCCACGCCGGCGACGGCGCCCTTCCATGGCTTCTTCTTGGGCGCGTCCTCGGTCGGCACGGTGTTGTACGACGACGCCATTTTGCTCGGCGTCAATGTGGGTTTCACTTGGGATTCCGCCGTGTCCAGCCGTGTCCGCCCTTGTGTGCTTTGACAGGAAGCGGTTAAAGCAGTGTCGACCTTTTGTCGACGCTTTGTGACCTTGTCAAGTCCCTGCTAGCGAGCGGAGCAAATTTCGCTGCAAGCCGTGATCGTTGCGTGCGGGGTCTCTCTCCCTTGATGCGACGCATCCAATGGAGTGCCCTCGGGGTCCGTACTGATAAAACTAGTCACAGTAAGTAGTCAAACACACACACACGACAGACAACACCGGCACTAGAGTCATACATACAGTATATACGCGGACGCCGCCCCGAGCTAGTCCTGGCTCTGCAGCGCCGTGATCACGACGGTGTTCACGATGTCCTCGACCGTGCAGCCCCGGGAGAGGTCGTTCACGGGCTTCGCCAGCCCCTGCATGATGGGCCCCACCGCGATGGTCTTGGACGCCTGCTGCACGGCCTTGTAGCCGTTGTTGCCCGAGTTCAGGTCGGGGAAGACGCATACGGTCGCGTGGCCCGCGACCTCGCTCGCCAAGCCCTTGTACTTGATGGCCGCCACGTCCTTGTCCACGGCGGCGTCGAACTGGATGGGGCCCTCGATGGGAAATTCCGTGCACAGCGCCTTGGCCTTGGCGGTGGCCTCCCGAATGGTATCAATCAAGGCGCCCTGGTTGCTATCACCGGACGCGTAGGAGAGCATGGCCACGCGCGGCTCGACGCCGAACTGGCGCGCCGTGCGGGCCGAGGCCACGGCGATCTGGGCCAGCTCGTCACTTGAGGGCGCGACGTTGATCGCGCAGTCGCCGAAGACCTTGACGCCGTCATTTAGGAGCATGAAGAAGACGGAACTCACGATGTCGAAGCCCGGCGCCGTTTTCAGGATCTGCAAAGCCGGGCGCATGGTCGCCGCGGTGGCGTGGCACGCGCCGGAGACCATGCCGTCCGCCAGTTCTAATTTCATCATCATGGCGCCAAACTTGTTCGGGTCGTCCCTTACGAGCGCCTTGGCCTTGTCCAAATCGACACCCTTGTGCTTGCGTAACTCGTAGAAGCCCTCCGCTAGGGAGTCGAAGAGCTTCAAATCGCAGTCCAAAGGATCGACGATCGTACACGTGTCCTCCGGAAGAACAACCCCGGCCTCCTCGGCCGCCGCCAGGATCTGCGCCCGGTCGCCCAAAATAATGAGCTCCACGAGGCCTCGTTCGAGCAACTCGCCCGCCGCGACGACCACCCGCCGGTCGTTGCCCTCGGGGAGGACGATGCGCTTGGGGTCCCGCCGCGCCTTCGTGAAGAGGTGGTGCTGGAAGAGCTTGGGCGTGATGACCTCGTACCGGTCCGGCGGCGCGCCGAGGGCGTTCCTAAATCTGGGTTCTAGGTACCGGTCGAACAAACTCCGCGCCGCGTCTAACTTACTTGTAGAGGAAGGCAGCATGCGCGGCGTCGTCGTGGACACGGCGTGCGCGATCTGGTACGTCGAGCCGCCCCGGGCCTTCAGGATGGGCAAACTCAGTTGTTTGCGCTTGTCCAGGTCGGCGAGGACCGCGTGCGTCTCCTCGCCCACAGCGGGGCCCGTTAGTAACAAACCGGCGATGGTCTTTAAACGCGACGCCAAGGCCACGGCCAGGATCACGTCCGCTCGTCTAGCGTCCACAACGACCAGTTGGTGGTTCGAGTCCGCGTTGTCCAAGTCCGTTAAGAGGTTCGCCACGTCCAAGGTGGCGATAGTCAGGGAGTCCACCCTCTGATTTTTAGCCACATTGACGTCGCCGTAAATCAGGTCCGCGCCGACCGTGTCCCCGATCTCGGCCACGGTCACCTTCTCGAAGGAGTCGTCGTGGGGGAGCAAAGCCGCCGTCTCGATGTCCAAAGCCTTGAGCTGCGCCCTCACTTTGTCGTGCGTTTGATCAGGAGGTAGATTCGCCACCACCACGCCGGCTAAGCGCACGGCGCGCTCCCGGAAGGTGTCGTGGACCTGGGCGAGCTCCGCGAGTTCGTGGTCGCCCAACTCGTCGTTCGCGTGCTTCGGGAGGAACTCGCCCGTGCCGTCGGCATACAGGCCGTGGACCCAGCACACCGGCGCCTGCATGGCCGCGGCGATGTCCGTGCTCAAGGCCATGCCCGTGGAGCCACTAATCGCCGGCCGCGACACCAGGATAAAGTCCCGGTTTTCAGCATACGCCAGGTACTTGGTCAATATCTTTTCAATCAACGTCTCCTCGTCGTTCGCCGCCAACAACTTGTTCGCCTCGGCCTCCGTGACGCCGTACATGGCCTCGACCGGCACGTCGTCCAGGTCAAAGACCTCTCTAAATAAAGATAGTTTGCGGTCGACGAGACCGTGGTGCACGGGCCGGAAGAATCCAACTCTGGGGTGCGCCGTCATGGCCGCGAACATGAGGCCCAGCTCGGCCGGCGCCGTAGCGCCGCCGCCGTCCACGAAGAGCACTTGGCCGATGGGCGGCGCCGCGTCGGCCGCTGGCGCCCGCGCGGCCGCGGGCTCTGCCGCGGGCGCCGCGACGACCGGCACCAGGTCCGCGACGGCCGCGGTCTGGGCCGAGATCTCCAGTTCCTCGTTCGTCGGGACCACGAATATTTTCGTCGAGG
>Ga0302122_10001385_pt1 | contig 15432 bp, 7 predicted proteins | sample CB21_SCM_MG_FD_203115 | JGI IMG/M metagenome (GOLD analysis project Ga0302122, IMG submission 203115) | Marine microbial communities from Western Arctic Ocean, Canada - CB21_SCM | ecosystem: Environmental > Aquatic > Marine > Oceanic | place: Canada: Western Arctic Ocean | collected 2017-09-28
GCGCGCGTTATTGCGCGGCGAGGCGCCCGCCGCGCCGCCACCGCAGGCTGCGGAGCCGCCGGCGACGACGGCCAAAGAGCGCCGCCTTTTGAAGCGCGCTGCCGCGCGCGGCGAGGAGGCGCCGACCGTCGTCGAAATCCCGCAGCGCCCTTTGAGAACCGCGCCGCCGCCGACCCGTACGCCCCTCATCGCCTTCGTGGGCCAGCTCCACTACTCGACGACCAAGGAGCGCGTCGCGGACTTCTTCAAGTCGCAGGGCGTCGAAGGCACGCTCAAGGTGCGGTTGCTCACGGACGCGAAGACGAAAAGAAGTAGAGGCATGGCCTTCGTGGAGTGCGAGACGGCCGAGGCGCTGTACGCTTGTGTGGCGTGCCACCACGCGCACTTGGACGGTCGGCGAGTGAACGTAGAAAAGTCCGCGGGCGGCGGCCGGGAACACAAGAAGGAGAAGCTGCAGCAGCACCGGGAGAAGCAGAATACTAAGATCGAGGAGAGCGTTGACCGGGTCATCGCCGAGTTCGTGAGCCAGGGTCAGATCGAGGAGCGCGCCTTCGACGCGGGCGTGCGCGGGCTGCTCCAACGACGAAGTGGACGGGTGGCCCACCTAGCCCTGGAGGAGTACGCCTCCTTGGAAGGCCGAGAGAACTTCGACAACCCGGCGGCCTACCTCACGAAGATCGTGTGCCGCATTTCCGCCGACGAGAACCCGTTCGAGAAGTTCTCCTCAAAGCCCTTCGAACCCCAGATCATGGCGCCGCGGTTTTTGGAGGACGACGCGCCGTCCAAGAAGCGGGCGCCCGAGGAGGCGGACGTGCCCGTCGCCCAAGCGGAGGAGCCCGTCTTGAACGCCAAGGACCGGCGGAAGCTCAAGCGCCAGAAGCTGCAGACGGACCAGGAGGGCGTAGACGCGATCTTCGCCACGCTGCAAATTGTTACATACTTATAATTAGCCGAGGCGCACCGCAGTGATGCGCGTGCCTAGAACCCTGCAGTCGGCCGGGAGGCGCCACTCGGCCCAAACCGTGGCCCCCGGGGCCAGCACGAAGAGCCGCGTGGTCCGGCCCTGCTGATAGGCCAGCAGGTCCTGGGGGTTACCGTAGTCGACGCCCCCCACGGGCTCGCTCCCGAAGGCGACCAAGTAGCCATCGATGGAGGCGCACCTGGTGGCACACAGCGGTGGCGGAGGAAACGGATTCTCGTCCCACTCCTCGCTCGTCGGGTCCCACGTGAAAGTCCGATAGCTGTACCTTTCGCCATCATAGCTGTACCTTGAAATTTGGCGAGGACGCAGAAACTGCCCTGCCGTGCGTATGCGGTGCAGTGGTACACCCCCGCTTCGTCAGTGCCAAACAACTCGTGAGGAAGATCGGGCCCGTCCGTCCAGTAATTCGCCTCGGGATCATAAATAAACGTACGCTCTTCGAGTCCCTGCGACGCGTAACACCAGAGTTTTCCATCGACCTCGACGACATTCGTGTAGACACTCGCAAACGGCAGGTTCGGCAGCTGCGACCACTCGCCCGTGGCTGCGTCGTAGGCGGTAAAGGCACGGGTGGTCGAAATAGAAACGCCAACGGCGCCGCCAAGGACGTAGATTTTATTTCCAACGCTCCCTACACCCACGCCCTCTTCTCTTCTGACGATTGGGGCAATTGGCGACCAGCGATTGCGGCGCGGGTCAAATGAGTGTGCGCGCATGCACCCGCCTGTATTATTTTCATCGTCAGGCTCCAAGACGGCGACCACGTCTCCGCTCGCGCCCGCGAGTTGCATCGTGAACAAATTGCGGACGGGTGGCCGTTGCGCGGTCCTGTAGGCACCCGAACCTGTGACAAGGTAGCAATTTGCCGTCTCGTCGATGGTACCCGCGAAGACGGCCCACTCGACAAATCGGCCGCTTCTCGCGTCTTGCGGAACGCTGCCGACGCCACCGCATCGCGCATGCCCTTGCAGAGGCTCGGGATGCCATTGCGCAGGTCGGCGTAGGGCACGCGAGCTAAGCAGGCGAGAAGGCAGTCGCGTGGGAGAGCAGTCAGGCTCATCGCGCAGCGCAAATGGTGGTCTGCAGCGCAGGACAGTCGCGAGAGGTCCGACTCAGGTAAAACCCGCATACGAAACCCGCATACGAAACCCGCACGACGGAGCAAAAAAGCACGCGTCGAGTTGGGCTGCCTCCATGCCACCGACGCGACGCAGTGAGTAGTTTCGCTCCTCTCGATAGAACTTCTCCGTTAGGGCTGCCCACGCCATCGATATGGACTCCCCCGACGTGCTCCGCACCGGCACATCACTCGCGTCGGAGGACCTCGACGGGCTCATCCACCGCCGACGCGAGAAGCTGCGGGTGCTGGTCACCGGTGGCAACCGGGGCCTGGGGCTGGAGGTCGTGAAAGCGCTCCTCGCGCGCGACGATATAGAACACCTCTACCTGGGCTGCCGCGATTTCGAAGCGGGCACGGCGCTCTGCTGCGGCGAGCTGTGGGACATTGGCGGCGACCACGCGGAAGCGGTGGCGCTCGACGTCACGGACGCCGAGTCCATTTCCTCAGCGGTGAATTACGTCCGGAAGACGCTTGCGGCGAGAACGGACGGCCACGCGCAAACGCCGCAGCGGTATCTCGACGCAATAATCAACAACGCGGGCATCTTCCTGGACGCGTGCCCGGACATCTACCGCAAGTCCGCGGCGGCGCGGCGCAGTTTGGAGGTCAATTTTGAGGGCGCTGTCAGCGTGACGGCGGCTTTTTTACCTCTCATGGCCGACGACGCCACGGTCGTCAACGTCTCGTCGCGGGCGGCGGCGCGAACGCTCGGGTTGCTGGAGCCGCGGCATCGGGACGTCTTCGAGACCGGTTCCCTAGAGGACGTGCGCCGCGCGGCCTACGAAGTGGCGGACCTGCTCGACGACGACGCCGGTCCCTACGACACGCTCCCGACGCCCGCGCACGGCCTCTCCAAGTGCGCCTTGAATGCTTATACGCGTGTCATGGCCCAGGCACGGCCAGACATGCGCTTCCTCGCGGTGGCGCCGGGACCTCTTCGCACAAGACACAATCCCGCGGTCTGGGAAGGAGGCTTGAGACCACGGCCACCTAAGCTAGGTGCGCGGGTCGTCGTGGACGCGTTGTTCGGCGACTACGCCAGCGGCTCGTTCCTGGCCCAGACGTGCGCCTCGGACGGGACGCGGTTCCTGCGGGGCGAATACGAGACGCACGACGACTCGTGGGAGAGCTCGACCACGAATCTCGTGGAGTGGGCCGTCGAGCCGCCGGCTTCCATTGGCCCTGGGACCTCCGCGGCATTCGACTCGCACGGCCGGACCGGTTCCTTGCGGCGGTCGCGGGAGGTGCTGCCCTGCGAGTAGGAGGCGCCGGTCGTGTGGGACGCCCGGTGCGTTCCCGGCTCGCTAGAGCGACTGCCACGCCGGCGACGTGTAAAGCCACCGTTATGTGTAGAGAGAAGCGCGCCCCCCGGGAAACTACCAAACTAGAGAGCGAACAAGATTACAAACCGAGAGAGCTCCTTTGCACGTTTACTTCAGCTTCTTCTTCGGTCGCAGCTGGTTCGTGTGACCGCACTTCTTCTTCCGGCAGTTCTTAGCGCGCGGCGGCAGGCGCGCGTAGCACTTGCGGCAGATCATCTTGTCGCAGTTGAACGTCTTGGCGAGCGCCGCCAGCGACGGATCGTAGACCATGGTGGTCTAGGGATGCGGCCTGTGAGGGAGAGAAATGGTGAGTCAATTGGTCCTTGAGTCGAGGGTGCATGTGTGGGCGCGTCGGCGGCGTACGGGCGGCCTAGCTCTATCCAGACGGTTTTAAACGTCCTAGTTGGCGTCACCGCGGCCGCGCGTCGCCACTGCACGGTCCAGCGAACGCCACACCGCTGCGTAGTCGCCACCGACGCTCAGGAAACGCCCTCGGTACGATTTGGTCGCCCGCGGGACGTCTAAGCGGCGGAGACGGCAGAGTAGCGGTATGGCGGCTGCAGCAGCCGTACACGGCTCGGCGAGAGCAGCGTCGCTTGCTGCGGTAAGGAGACGGCACATAGTACGTCGTAGGCAGCTCTATAGGTCCCGGACGCTGCTCGTCACGTTGTACGACCGCTGTATTGCTAAATTACGAGGCGATTTCACTTGGCGAGCCGAGTAGGGGGTAAAATCGGAGCCGGCATCAAAGGTCAGAAAAGAGAGCAGTCATCGGCGCACACTCTCGCAGCTCGTTACAGAGCCGAGGTAGCCTGGTCAGCGCAGCGTAGGGGGTGCGAATCGCGCCGGCCAAAATTTGTGTTTTGGCTGTGGCTGATAAACGGTGGACCTGTGCTCCGCGCGCAGAGGTCCGGGCAGCCAAACGACTGCAGCGGAGCGGCAGCCGCGTCGAGACGCGGCACAGTAGCGCAGTTGCTGCAAGCGCCCACCGCGGCTTCGGTCAGCACCAAAAAACTCGAGAATGCGAGTGGTGCTATGGCTGGCGCTCCTCGCCGGCGCACGCGCCGAGGACTGCCCCGCCACGGAGCTCTGCTGGAGGGACGAGCGCACCGGCCGCTGGGACTGCGACGAGGACCCCGCGCCGCTGCAGGTGTACGACGACGGCGACGACTATGCCGTCACCAAGCTAGACGTGACCACGGGCACGTACGAGACCGTCTTCAGTCTGGAGGAGCTGGACGCGAACCATATTAACGCGGCGGCGATCTACCACCACCAGCCGGCCTGCGGCGAGGACGAGGACTGCGACGAGGCCCCCGTCGACACGTTTTACGCCTTTGCGAGCATTGATGGCCAGTTGTGTCGCTTCGAGAGCGACGACATGGATTGTTTTGACACTCAATTAGAGGAGGAGAAGGCCAACGCGGGCGCGATCTTGGATCAGACGTACTACTACGCGCGGAATTTAGGGGATGGTGACGAGTCCTTTATCTATCATGTGTCGCGGATCAACGGCGCTTCACCGGACTTTCATGATGAAGAGGACCTGGCCTTAAGCGGTGACTTGTTCGTGAAGAGCGTCCTCGACTTCGTTGCGGTTAAAGAAAGAGGTGCCTCTATACTTATAGATGATGGTGAGGCCGAGGCGAGTTATCTCATTGGCCTGGGCCAGGGCTTCGAAGTGCTCATCGTCCAGCTCGACGAGGACGGCGCGCCATCCAAGTACGCCGTCGTCCCGAGTGCCGTGGACTGGGCCGGCGCTACTGAACAAACCCTGACGAAGGGCTTCGGCGCCGCGTTCGGCTACGACACCTCGGACGGCTCAAGTGCGACGCTGTACTTCGCGGCCAATGAAGGTGCTGGTTTATTCCAGATCACCTTACCTCTCAGTGTGGACGACGCTTGCTGGAACCAAGGTGATGACGTCGAGACACATGCCCAGTGCGCCGCGTCGAGCGCGTCCATTAGTAGAGTGGCGGATTCGGCCGAGACGGATTCGAATGACGGCATGAACTGCCCGGTAGTGTGGAGTGTGGCGCAGACGTACGCGCCGACGCCCGGCCCCTGCCCCGAGGACGAGGTGTGCTGGACCGACGCTTCCATCCAACCCTGGGACTGCCAGGGGGAGATGCGGCCGGTCCAGGTTCTGAAAGATTCGGACGAGAGCGTGTACCGGGCCATGACCCTGAATCTGGAGACCGGGGAGTACGAGGACTTGTTCGAGTTGGAGTTCAGCGAAGACCAGCACGTGAACGCCGTCGGGCTCCTAGGTTCCCCGGTCACCGACCCCACGACCTTTTACGCCGTCGGCAAGTTCGACGAACGCTTGTGCCGCTTCGACGACGAGGCCAAGGTCTGTTTTAGTACAGAGCTCGAAGTCAAGGCCAACGCGGGCGTCATAGGCGGCGTCAACTACTACTACGCCCTGAACTTGGGGCAAGAAGACACGCGCATCCACGTCGTGGAGGGTGTGAATGGGGACTTCCCCGTCTTCCACTCGAACGATGAGCAGTTCGCCGTCTCCCCTTCGCTCTTCGAGGACGAAATCCTGGATTTCGCCTTCGTAAGCGAGGCGGACCGCACCGTCATCGACGACGACGAGGACCGGGGCCTGTACCTCATTGGTCTAGCTAGGGACCTGTCCGTGTTCGTCGCGAAAATCACCGACGGTATCCCGTCCCACTACGCCATTGTACGAGGCACGGCGGACTGGGACCAGGAGGACGAGCCCGAGGACCCCGGGACGTACGGGGCCGCCTTCGCCTACGAACCGTCCGACGGCTCCCTGACCAAAGTGTACTTTGCAAGTAACGAAGGAACGGGCATGCTCCAACTCCAACTCCCGCTGACCATCGACGACGAGTGCTGGATGACCGGCCTCGACGCCACGGCCCACACCGTTTGTGCCACGTCCGCGTCCCTAAAGTGGGTCGTGTCCAGCGACGAGGCCGACAGCAACGACGGCCTCAACTGCCCCCGGGGCGACTTGTTCGAGACGCCCCAGCCTTCACTTTCACCGGTGTTCACGTACAAGCCCAGTTATGGACCTACACCGTCCCCCCTGACGGCGCCGCAGCCCTCACCCACCGCCACGCCGACGACATCGGTGCCCACGTACGCCCCGCAAGTCCGGCCCACTTCTTTATCTCCCGTCGCCGCGCCTTCACAGCAACCGCAACAGGGCCCCTCGCCGGAGCCCACGCTCTACATGCCCTCGCCGGCGCCCAACTACTCTCCGTCGTTGAAGCCCACGGTCGCTTCTACTGTGCCACCGACAACGTCATCCCCGACGCCGGACCTCTACTCGCCCACTGCCAGGCCGTCTGCTGAACCGCTCCAGAGCGTCGACTGCGCGGTGGAGGGCAACCCCCTGCAAGTCATGAAGTACGACGGTGACGACGAGTACTCGGTGCGCATGCTCGACCTCGGGACTGGGTCCTATACCAAGTTGTACGACTTGGACTGGTTTAGTGGGCACGTGAACGCCGTGGGCATGGTCTACGATGCTTCTCTCTCTAGTTTTTACAATATCGCCGCGTTCTATAGCGATGGCGCTCTAACGTCGCAGCTCTGCCGCTTCGGGCCCAACGTCGAACGCCTCGAGTGCTACGGCGACCTCGCCATGCATAAGCCAAACGCCGGCTGCGTCTTGGTGGATAGGTACTACTACGCCAAGGACCCTGGAAACAAGGAAGAAAAAGGCGTCTACTGGGTCGACCGCGTCGACTCCACGACGCCGGAGTTCCACGCGGACATCAAGTTCGTGATCTCTACTACGTTATATGAAGACGGTGTATTAGACTTTGCGCCGTTACGAGAGCAACTGGACGACACGGGCGCGGGCCGCACGGGCCTGACCGTCACATCTTCTTTCGTTGAAGACGGCGAGACGGCCGACTACCTCATCGGGCTCGGCGAGAAGCTGGAGGTTCTTATTATTTTTATTGATGGAGAAGGCTACCCCTCGAAGTACGCGGTGCTACCGTCGACCTTGAACGGGAAGAGTGATACGGACTCCCAGGAGGTCGGGGCCGCCTGGACCTATCTCACGGTGGAGTCGGCGGGCTCCTATACCGCGGAGCTGCTCTTTTCGAGTAATGAGGACAAGGGCGTCTTCGCCATGACTTTACCCATCACGGTGCCAGCCGACTGCTGGAACGAGGGCCTCGACACGAGTACACACGTCTTCTGCGGCGAGGCCGCGCCCGTGGCCTTAGCGACCAAGTACGGAGGCCCGGGGGACGACGTCAAATCGAACGACGGCATGAACTGCCCCTTCGTCGTGCTGCGGGACCCCACGCCGGCTCCTGTTGTGGGGGTCCACGACCCGACGCCGGCGCCCGCGGTCAGCGCGACGCCGGCGCCCGCGGTCAGCGCGACGCCGGCGCCCGCGGTCAGTGCGACGCCGGCGCCCGCGGTCAGCGCGACGCCGACGCCCGCGGTCAGCGCGACGCCGACGCCCGCGGTCAGCGCGACGCCGGCGCCCGCGCCCGCGCCGACGGTGCCCGCGCCGACGGCGACGCCGTCTCTCCTCGTGTCGTCGCAGCTCGTGGTGGAGGACGTGCCGAGCGGCATGAACGACGCCGCGCTGGCCTTGGTCGTCAAGGCGGCGCTCGTCGACGCGCTCTCCGGCGTGGCCACGGACGACGACGTGCTCTCGTGCGACGTCGCGGCGAGGAGGCGGCTCTCTCACAAAAAGGCGAAGCGCTTCGCCCTCGGCGCGCTGCACGCGCGGAGCCTGCAGACCGCCGACGAAACGAAAACGGTCGCGTTCTCCGTCCGGCTGACCGGCCGGGACCAGTCCGCGGCCGCGCTCGCGGCCGAGCTGTCCGCCGCCGCGGCGAGCGGCGCGCTGACATCGAGCATGGCGTTCGCCGCCAGCGAGGCGGGCTTTACGGCGCGCCCCGCGTGCTCTGCAGAAGCCAATTCGCTGGAGGTGCTGCTCGCCGTTTCTATCGCCGAGGGGGCGCCGAGCGCGCCGCCGGTTCCTGCGCCGACGGCCATGCCGGTCGCGGCCTCCCCGGCACCGGTCGCGCCTTCGCCCGCGCCGTCGTCGGAACCGACCGTCACCTTCAAGCCGACGCTGGACGCGGAGCAGCAGTGCGTCGAGGCTTACTACGACTGCTCCGTCACGGAGGCGGGCTTCACCGAAGGTGATGATAATGATGACGACGACGACGTGTGTGATGTCGCGGTCGGCGATGTGACGTCCACCCCGGCCGGCACGACGAACCACGGCGACGGCGTCGGCTGGTGCATGTCGACCCTCGACGAGTTCGTGGGCTGCGCGGCCTCGCCGTCCGAGTGCTGGACGACCTGCGAAGCTGCCTATGGAGACGACCTCGTCGCGATCGACTGGAACGTCGACGGCGGCTGCTACTGCCAGGACGCCTGCCCCTGCATGGACCTTGACTCTTCTGTAGTCCTAATCACGCGCGACACCGTCATACTACCGAGCAACTGCACGACCTGCGATTATTATGAAGCGGCGCTCCACGACGAGTGCGCCTATCACGAGGAGCTCCACGAGGATTCCGAGACCTGTCGGAGCGACTATTACGCGGCCGTGGAATGTTTACTAGAACTCCAGCTGGCGGAGTCGGAGGCGGAGTGCCCCACGCAGACGTGCGTCGAGGTCCTCGCGACACCAATGCCCACGCCGCAGCTCTCGCCCGCGCCGTCCTTCCGCCCGACCCCATTACCAGCACCTGCGCCGACGCCGCTACCGACGCAAACGCGAGCGCCGACCGTCAAGGGCATCGTGCCGGCCTCGTCCTCGAGCAGCAACGGCCAGGGGGGCTTCCAGGAGGACGTGCAGAGCGCCGGCTCGCCCACGATGATCGCGCTGACGTGCATCGGCGGCGTGCTCGTCGCCGGTGCTGTGGGTGTCTTCTTAACGAGGAGTAGAGAAGGCGCCAAAGAAAAGGCGCGGAAGGCCCGCTTCGAGGCCATCAACTCCGAGGCCGCGTCGACGCGCTACGACGGCGAGGCCGGAAATGACGACGACTTCGGCGAGGCCGACTGGGCCAAGATGGCCCAGGCCGAGGACAAGGTCCACGTCCAGGACTCGGCGACCAAGGCGCTGTACGGGGCCGACGACCCGCCGCCGCCGCCGCTCTTTGCCACGGACCCCTTTGCGGCGCGGCCACCCCCTGTACCGGACGAGGAGGCGCCCCCGTCGCCCGGCGGCGTGGACGCCGTTGAACACGGCAACATGTCCCCGAACGACGTGGACGCCTTCCTCGGGGGGAGCGAGGAGGACTTCTCGGACGACGACGCCGAGCCGCCGCCGCCCTCGTCGTCCGCGAGCTACGCGTCGGCGCCGCCGCTCGACGCCGACGACGCGGCCGAGATCGCCGCCATGGCCGCGGCGGCGCCGGCCGTCGAGCGGCTCTCGGCGCCCGTCGCGCTCGACGACGCCGCGGCCGACCCGTTCGGCGCGCCGGCGAACCCCTTCGCCGCGGCGCCGCCGGCGCCCACCGCCGCGGCCGATGGCGACGCCGCGGCGCCCGCCGCCGATGCGTTTTCCGCCGACCCGTTCGCGGCCGACGCGTTCGGCGCGCCGGTGAATCCCTTCGCCGCGCCGCCGCCGGACCCGTCGGTGCCCTAGAAACGTGTTTCCCTGCCCCCCCTGCACGTGTAATGGCGCTATTGGTGTTATCAGCCAAGCCTAGTCCAGCGCCTCTTCCGCGCTTGGCGCCGCCCTGGCCGCCTCGGCGCGCAGCTTGTCCAGGTCCGCCTTCAATTTTTCGTCCCCGGGGGCGATGGCGCAGGCGGCCTCGTAGTCCGCGATGGCGTCGTCCAGGCGGCCCACGCGCGCCAGCGCGGCCCCGCGCCGCGCCAGGGTGCGCAGGACCCAGACGCGCCGCTGCGCGCTCCCGGCGGGGGGCACCGGGCCCGCGACGCGCTGCGCGTCGTCGGACTCGAACACATCTAATGCCGCCCCGCAGTCGTCGACGGCGCCGGCCGCGTCGCCCGACGCGAGGCGGGCCGCGGCCCGGTTCGCCAGCGCGGACACGAACGACGGCTCGTGGGCCAGCGCCTCGCTGTACGCCTGGACGGCGCCCGGGGCGTCGCCCGCCGATAATAGGGCGTCCCCCGCGGCCTTGCACGCCGCCGCGTCGGCTAGAATATCCGCCCGGGCGGCGTCCGCATTTAGTCGCTTCTGGTCGTCGGAATCTCTATCTGCCAAAGCCGCCGCGGCCCGGAAGTCCTGGGCCCCGGGCTTGTAGTTCCCGGCCCCGCACCGGGCCGCTGCCCTTCGTGCCGAGAACTTGGCCTTTAATGCGTCGGAAACATCCGTTAACCGCAGCCCCACGTCGCAGTCCTTCTCGCAGGCCTCGAATTTGTTCAGCTTGAGGTAGCAGGCGGCTCTATTAGCCCGACAAGCTGGATGCTCCGCATCTAATTCAAGAGCGGCCCCATACGCCGAGGCCGCGGACGCCACGTCGCCCGACGCGAAGAAGCGGTCCGCGCGGCTCTTCAGCCACGTCGGGTCGGCCTCTTCAATCGTCCTTCCATCTTGACCCACGAGGTTCTGCCCAAACAACATTTTATTTTTGTGCAAATGCTGCCGGTGCTTCTGGACCCAGGCGTTCTCCTCCACCAATTTCGACTCGCGCATGGGCGTCGGGAAGACGCGCGGCGTGTGGTTCACGTTCACCACCCGTTTGGTGGGGCGGACCACGGGGAGCGCCTTCTTCGGGACCGGGGGCGGCGGGGGCACGTTCTCCTCGTCCTCGATGTCGTCCGCGAGGATCGCATCGTCCAGGTCAAAGCCGTTCTCCGAAATCTCGAGCGCCTGCTGAGCTTTTTCAACTTGGCGCTTCTCTTCATCTTCCGCGTCCTTTCTTTTGGTTTCCTGGATCTGGACCTCCCTAAATTTGGAGTACATGTCCTCCTCCGCGATCTTCTTCTCCGTATCCTTGCGATCGTCGACGGTCGTGCGCTCGGTCTCGTCGAGGGCCATCTGCTTGCGCAGGGCGTTCCGGTTGTCTTCTTGTTTCCGGTCCTTGGCGCGTTCGGCGAGCGCTTGCTCTTTTTTTGTTCTCCTATCACGAGCATCACTTCTCCTTTTCAGGACCTCCGGTTTGCCCAACGACCCCTTCTCGAGTACAAGGGCGCCCCATAAACCGGGAGTCTTCTTCGGCAGCGTGAGGGTGAGCGCGTTGTCCTTGACCCGCGCTTTGACCTTATCGTCGTCGATCTCCCCCACGAGGTCGAGCTCGATCAACCGAGGCGCGTAACTCACTTTGACGTAGGTGTCGCTCGCGTAGACGTCCACGTTTCTCGGGTTGGCTCCTCTTAACAACACGCGCACGTGGCAGGCCGTGGTCGTCTCCTTCCAGGAGTACTCGCCGGCGATCGGCATGGCAGTGTGGTGCTTGCTGGCTTTGCAGCACGGCTTTTTGGGGTGCTTACTGGCTCTGGCGGTGAAGGGGGCAGCGCAGGGCTGCGCGTGTGAGTCGTGCGCGGGCTGCCGCGGTGGATTGGCAGCGGAGGCAGCACGACGGCGCCCGAAACGACCGCGCAGCGCTTGACGAGCTCGATGGCGCAGCGCCGCCCCGCACGACTTTTTGGGCACCGCTCCAGGCGAGCCCTCTTACCCTGTTACACGCGTCGCATTGCTGATTCCTATGGCTAAAAAATGACCGACGGGTTTTCAGCTTCTTTTACTCGTGCTTCAGTTCAGAGCTGTGCAAGCGCTGCCGTTGACCTGCATTGCGCGGCTGGTGCGTGAGTCTTTTTGCCAAGGTCTTGGCGCCCATGGCTGCTTAGCAGAAAACCGGCGGAGAAGGGCAATATGCGGTGTTTGGCCGCTGCACTGGTCGGCACCTCGGCGCTGCTGGCGCCGCGCGCGCCGCCAGCGCAACGCAGACGTCCGCGCACGACGCACCGCCACGCCCTCGACGCCGACCGCCATGCCGTCGACGCCGACGCCCTGGCGCCGTGCGACGAGCGCCACGCCGTCGACGACTGCGCCACGCATTTACCGGCGCGCGCGGCGGACGTGCCGCGCGTCGGCCGGCGCGCCGCCGTCGCGGCCTTCGCGCTGGCGCTCGCCGCCCCGGCCCAGGCGGAAATGCAAGAAACATTGAATTGGGCCGGCGGCACGCCCTTCTCGGCCACAGCGAAGCAGATCGTGGACGCCTACTACGGCCTCGAGTTCACCGTATACTTAAGCAGGTTCCTCCTCAACTTCGACGCCGACTGCGCGAGCTGGTGGGCGCAGCAGGAGGCGGCGGTGCCCAATTCGTACGACAAGAAGCGGCGCTCGGCGTTTTTAGCCGCAAAGTTCGCCACGTTTGAATCGTCCGTGGAGTACGGGTTACGGCGCTACCCGGGCAACGCGGGGCGCAAGGCTTTGTTAACGAAGCTCACGCAGCAGCACGGCTTCGACGCGGAGCGAAGGCGGCACCTCGCTCTAGCGTTTACGCTACTCGCCTCGGAGCGGCAGCCGGTGACCGGTATCAAGGAATTGTTGATAGACGTGCCCGTGTACGGGAAGTCGGGCGGCGGCGGCGTCGGGGCCTTATTACCGCCGGCCTTCTCGCCCGGTTTGGCCGACTATTTATACGCGGATCCGTTAGCGTTACTGCCGCGGACCCAGCTTCCTGTTTTAGACGCGTCGAGACACTATGAAATAAGGGGCCTGGCCCCGGTCCTCGCTTCCACATCGGAAGTGTTTGGCAGAAGAGGCCAAAAGGGCGCCACCATCGAGAGATCCCTGGATTTGCAGACGTACGCGTCCTTCGCCGTGGCCGGGCTCGTGGGCTGCGCCGCGACGCACGCGGTCTTAGTGCCCATCGACGTCGTGAAGACTCGGCAGCAAACACAGAGTGACTCCATGTCCCTCTCGGCGAGCGCAATACGGATCTACGAGGACGAGGGATTATCCGCTCTGTTTCTGGGCGCCGCCCCGACGCTCGCGGGCTACTGCTATTATGGATTGACGGTCTACCCGGGCTACGAGTACTGGTCCCGGACGCTGTCGTCGATCGTCACATCATCACAAGCCATCGAGTACCGGGCGGCCATCGTTTTATTGGCCGGGGCTTTAGCTACGTTGGTCGCGTGTGTTGGTGTCTGCCCGGCCGAAGCTCTGAGAATTCGAGTGGTCGCGGATCCTTTACGGTTCGAAGGAGACAACTTGGTGGGTATGGCCCAGCGCGTCTCAAGGGAAGAAGGTTCCTATAGTGTGCTCTACAACGGCTTCCGACCGCTTGTGGTAAGGCAGGTCATCTTCGGGATGGTCAAATTTTTCTTCTTCGATTCACTCGCGGACGCTATTTTTTACCAGATCCCGTCCTTGGAGGCCACGGTCACGTCGCGGTTGTTCGTGTCCTTAGTGGCGGGCCTCGCGGCGGGCACGGCCTCCTCTTTAGTCTCGCAGCCGGCGGACGCCGTTCTGTCTCGGATCAACGTGCGGGGCGGCGCCTACCCTGTTGTAGAGGCCTTCCGGGACATCTTGGACGAGGCGGGGCCGGGAGGTTTCTATAAAGGGGCCCTGGCGCGCTGCGTCTGGAGCGGCCTCGTGATCTCGGGGCAGTTCGCCATCTACGACGTCTGCAAGTCGCTGTTCGCCGTGGCGGGGCCCGACCTGACCTTGCACCTGGACCTGGCCTTCTAGTAATCACAAAGTTAATAGATCCGCTTGTACTTGTCCGGCTTGCGCCGCGCGGGCCCCGGGGGCACGGCGCGGAGCCGTCCCGCGGCGTCGAAGAAAGCACCCTTGTCGCGGAGGTGCGCTGCGGCCCGCGCCAGGGCCGCGTCGTCCACTAATGGAGAGACCTTGGCGCGCGTGACGCGCGCGCGGGCGCGCGCGTGGCGTGCCGCCGCGAGCGACGCCCAAGATGGTATTGTGTTTTTCTCGCAGAGGTCCAGCCAGAGCGTGCCGTTGAAGCGTTGGGCGACGGCGGCCCAGTTCGCCACTCGTTTATTGCAGGGCACCCACGGCGCGGGCGGGGGACCGGGCGGGCAGGCCGTCGCGCCCCCGAAGATCGCGAGGCGTAACTCGGCGAAGTCCCAGATGCCATCTGATATAAGACGCTCGTGGGTCATCGTGAGGCAGTTCCCGCCGAACTTCGAGCAGTACCTATCCAGGAAGAGCTGCACGCGCTCGTTCTGCGCCGCTTGCTTCTGCGCGAACGCGAGGGCCCGGCCCGGGTCGATCTCGACCAAGGGATTCGCCATCCGCGACGTGGCGGTCGGTAGACCGTTCTGAGCATGATACCCAGCGAGTCCCTGGCGAATGACCTCCAGGCTAATAAACCGTTCCAATTGCGACAGGCGGACGAGGTGCACCACCGTAATGGCCGAGGACGTGGTGTACTTGAGGAAGCCTTTTAACGCGGACTGCGACTCGACGCCAAAGCCCCGCTTCGGCAGTTGGGAGTACAACACTTTGAAGCCCGCGCACGCCACTCTTTCTAGAGGTCTCGTGCTCTCGTTCCACCCTCCTTTCTCCAAGTGCTGGAAGACGCCCCGCACATACTGCGTGTAGTCTTGTAACGGCAACGGGGCCGCCGCGGCGTGGCCCAACAGTTGAGGGGAGAGGCGCTCGATGGTTTGCGGGTGGAGCGCCTCGCCCGTCGAGACGACGCCGGGGCAGCGCGCCAGTAGGGGCGCGTCCTTCGTGAGCCAGGTACTCCCACTTCGCGGCTGGGCGACGACGATGAACCGCTTCGATGTGTGCGGGAGGGGGTCTACTTTTGCAGCCCTTGTGCTGTGGAGCAGCAGCAGAATGTACATGGCGCTATCGATGCATTCTGAACTGCCTGGTGGGTCGCGTCGGTGGCGTGGTGGGGCTGCCGATTCGTGGCTGCCCGTTTGTACGAGCTGTAAGTTGATGCCTGTGCTCGAAAAAGTTGACTTAAAAATTTCGTGAACTCCGCACGTTATGCACGTCCGGCTCAGCTTGTCCGGCTCGACTCGACTGGATACATAGCCCTAGAACATAGCGTGGGCCGCGCGCCTGGCTCCACAAACGCAAGTCTAATAACCTACAT
>Ga0302122_10001389_pt1 | contig 15411 bp, 9 predicted proteins | sample CB21_SCM_MG_FD_203115 | JGI IMG/M metagenome (GOLD analysis project Ga0302122, IMG submission 203115) | Marine microbial communities from Western Arctic Ocean, Canada - CB21_SCM | ecosystem: Environmental > Aquatic > Marine > Oceanic | place: Canada: Western Arctic Ocean | collected 2017-09-28
TTCGAAAAACCTAATGGGCTGTGCTTCTCTCCGGACGAGTCCAAGCTTTACATCGCCGACTCAGGCTCCCCCAAACATATTCGCGTCTTTTCAGTCGAAACGGACGGACGCCTTAGCGAAGGTCGCGTATTCGCCGCCCTCGACCAGGGCGGCCCCGACGGCATGCGTTGCGACGAGTCTGGCCGCCTGTGGACTAGCTCCGGAGACGGCGCCCAAGTCTTCAGCCCTCAAGGAAAACTGCTCGCCCGTATTTTGCTGCCTAAAGGCGGAGCCAATCTTTGCTTTGGCGGGAGCGATGGCAGAACCCTTTTCATTACCGCCCGCAACGCGGTTTATTCGGTCGAAACCAAAAACCGCGATGCCCACCGCAGATAATCCTGACCCGCAACGATAAGACCCTTCCTGTTCCCTTTATGTCCCAATCCTCCAAAACAATCCTCATCACAGGCGGCGCGGGTAATATCGCTCGCCTACTCGCCAAGCGACTCCTCCAAGATGGACATGCGATCACTTGCTTGGATATCGTCGAACCAAGTCTCGCCGATAAAGTCGAAAATGTTGAATATGAAACCGCTGACATTTGCGACGAATCTCGCCTCGAATCTCTCCTGGATTCACGAAAGCCCGACTTGATCTTCCATCTCGCTTCCTTGCTCTCAGGCAGCTCCGAAGTTGATCGTCGCCGGGCGTTTCAAATCAACGCTATCGCAAGCTTCAATCTTCTTGAGTTGTCGCAAAAACATAACCCAAGCCCTACTGTCGTATTTCCTGGAACGGGGGCTTCGTACGGTTCGGGTGTCCCCAGTGAACTGCCCGAAACCTACGAACAATGGCCTGAAAATATTTATGGAGCGACCAAGGTAGCTGTCGAACGTCTTGGGGTTTACTACAAACTCAAACATGGCCTCGATTTCCGTTGCCTAAGACCACCGCTAGTACTTTCGCCCTTCGCTCCTCAAAGCGCTCTTACCGCCTACGCATCGCACGCCTATGTCGCAGCCTTCAACGGAAAACCGTTTTCCTTTCCGGTAGCTCCCGATATCGGCATGTCCACAATTTACATTCAAGACCTTGTCGAAGGATTTGTTCAGTTAGCGTTCGCCCCGAAAGAGTCGCTCAAACAGCACGCCTACAATCTCCATGCATTCTGCCCCAGCGCCCAAGAAGTAGCCGACTCGATCAAACGTCATCGTCCAGATTTCGAATACACGTTTAAACCCAACGAAATCGTTGAATCAATGCTTCGCCCAGCTCCCAATAAATTCCAGGACGACAGGGCGCGTCGAGACTGGGGCTGGAATCCCCGTTTTGAACTCGATGACTGCACTAAAGACATTTTCGAGCTTTTGAAGAATACCCAATAACAGCAGCGACCCGTCCTACAGAACCAATGTAGGTCGTCTCGCTGAGGCGACATCTCTGTTTTTGACGGGTCAGCGACCCGTCCTACAGTTGATCTGCTCGATTATTAAACAGTCTCTTAAACGCCGATCACGGCTTCCAAACGCGTAAGCAGTGATTCTCGCTATCGCCGATATAGAGCGATCCATCCGTATCCAGAAAAACTCCATGAGGCCGTGCTAGTCCGCATTTCCACGGGTCTCCATCCGGACCATTTCCTCGCTCTCCAGTTCCCGCAATCAAACGTATCTTTCCGGTACTCGCCTCGATCATTCTAACCGAATGACTTTCAGTGTCAGCCAGATAGGCATCTCCATTCGGAGCCAAAGCGATTCCTTTGGGCCCAGACAATGTCGCTAATTTTGCAGGACCCCCATTCCCCTCAAAACCCTTTTGGCCAGTTCCCGCAATATGGTGAATCGAGCCCTTTCGCATATCGAGGCGAAAAATCTGATTACCGTTCCTTAAGACGATCCAAAGGTCTCCATTCAAGTCGAAATCAATTGAACGCGGGCCATTAAGAGAGGCTTGCGAATATTGCTCTCCATCAATGGTTGCGTCAGTCTTGCCATCGCCAGAAAGGGTATCAATCAAACCAGTCGATAAATCCACGACCCGAATACGATTATTCCCGATATCCGCAATATACAGGCGTCCATCACGACCAAATTGAATGCTGTGAGGACTCTTTAATTGCGCCATGTTCGCGGCTCCGCCATCACCCGAAAACCCGGCCTCTCCTGTACCCGCAATTGTGGAGATCAAGCCTAGCTTAAGGTCAACCTTACGAATAACGTGATTAGACTTGTCCGCGATAAACAAATTCCCCTCGCTATCAAACCGAATCTCATGCGGCTTATTCAACGAAGCCCGAATCATCGAAGCGCCGTCCCCGCTATATCCAGCCATTCCATTTCCAATAACAGTGACTACATTGCCCTCGCGATCCATTTGCCTAACCGTGTGACCACCGTATTCGCAAAACCATAACGCTCCATCTGGACCCCGAGTAATTCCGAACGGATTGTTCGTACTGGCTCCCAGCGCATGACCATCGCGAGTCTCCGCACGTCCCGAACCTACGATCGTTTCAATCGACGCGCTCCAGGAGACGTGAGTAATTGAGAATACTAAAAATACGAGAAACGCGCTTCTGAATTTCATAACGACAATGGTGCAATTATCTACCAACTAATCGGTTTCTTCCTTCGGAGTCCATCTCTTAAGCAAGATTGAAATACCATCCATCCTCGGCATCTGCACAAGATCATAATCATTCGATCCCAACTGATCTCTTTTTTGCTCGATTTAGGCAAGTGGCATATCAAATCTAAGCTTTTCAACAATCAAAACCTTGCTTACGCAATACGATACCTAATGCGCATACCCAATCAATTGACCAATTCCTTCATTCTCCTTTTTGGATTAATCGGTTCCGGGCATTCTGCCGATGTTGTCTCATGGCGAAACGGCGGAAATAGGCTCTACCCCAACGCGTAGCCATCCCTCGAATCTAACGATCCATCACATCCAGCTCGGGCCAGAGCTGGAGTTTGCGGTGAAGTGTACGCCGACTGATTCCGAGCAATTTCGCGGCTCGAGTTCGATTTCCTTTCGCATCGGCAAGTGCTTCTCTCAGCAACCGCTTCTCGTTTTCTCCTTTGTCCAATGGCGAAACAACGCGACTCGTGCCGTCGATCGATCGCGTTTCTCCTCTAAACTTCGGCTCAAGATCGTAGTCGTGAATAACTCCACCTCGATTAAGAACGACGATGTTTTCCGCGAAATTTCGGAGCTCTCGAATATTGCCCGGCCAGCTATAGCGACGTAAGCATTGCATCGCTCCTGGCTCGAAATTCGGCGCGGCAATTTCGTTTTCTTTAGCGAATTCCGAGAGAAAGTGATTCAGCAGAATGGGCAAATCCTCGCTTCGGTCACGCAGCGGCGGCATCATAATCTGTACAACATTCAAACGAAAATATAGATCTTCGCGAAAGCTTCCCTCCTTAACCATCGTTTCCAAATTGCGATTCGTAGCGGCGACGATTCGCGTATCGACCGTAATCGATTTTGAACTACCAATTCGTTCGAATGTCCGCTGTTCGAGGAAGCGAAGCAGCTTCACTTGAGTTGGCAAACTGATTTCACCAATTTCGTCGAGAAACAAAGACCCTTGGTGCGCCAATTCGAAACGACCGATTCTCCGCTCCGTCGCTCCAGTAAAAGCCCCCTTCTCATGACCGAAAAGTTCGCTCTCCAATAAGCTCGAAGGTAAAGCCGCGCAATGCACCGCCACGAACGGACCTTGGGCGCGAGGACTGTTTTGATGAATCGCCTGAGCGATTCGCTCTTTGCCGGTACCCGTCTCGCCTTCAATTAAAACATTAGCCCTTGAAGGCGCCACGAGCTTCACACGCTCGATAACGCTCTTCAACTCCGTTGAATTGCCAATAATTCCCTCAAAACTATACTTTACATCGAGACGCTCATGAAGCTGGTGCACCTCATCTTCGAGATCTTTCGACTGGAGAGCGCGCTTTGCTAGAATTTCAAGCTTCTCCAAATTTACCGGCTTCGTCAGGAAGTCATAAGCCCCGCGTTTCATTGCTTCTACCGCCGAAGGTACGTTTCCATAAGCCGTCATCATAATGACCGGAGGGCGATTCTTCAGCGCCAAGGCTTTGTCGATCACCTTCAAACCTGACTTTCCAGGCATTCGTAAATCCGTCAGAACGAGGTCGAAATTTTCGCTCTCCATGAGTCTGAAGGCCTGATCCGCATTTTCCGCAAGATAGATGTCATATTGGTCCTCCAATACTTGCTGGAGTCCTTCGCGGGTGTGGCGCTCGTCATCTACAATTAAAACGGTGGGTTGCATCCCTGAAATTAAGGAAGCCAATGACCGTGCGTCAATGGGTAATTTTGGCACAGTTTGATTAAAAACCAAAAATCGCCGATAAATAGATTACTCTAACATACGGAACTTTCGGTTCTGTTTAGGGAATTCCAGAGTTACGACCGTTCCGACACCTTCCTTACTATCTATGCCAACTTGTCCCCCATGCTCTCTCATTATACGCTGAACAATCATCAAACCCAAACCAGTTCCTGTCTTTTTCGTTGTGTGATACGGCTGAAATACTTGAGAGAGATTGTCCTGGCTAATGCCGGAACCCGAGTCTCCGAAGCGCAAATAGAAACGCTCCTCGTCCGACTCGACCTTTACCTTTATAATCCCCCCGAGCTGCATCGCCTCCATCGCGTTTTTAGTGACGTTAAAGAATACCTGCTTCATCTGTTGCTTGTCAGCTCGAACGATTGGATGCTCGGAGCCCGCCTCGAGCTCAACGCTGATTCCACGATCTTCTAATTCACCTGACTGAAACTCGATTGTTTCCTCTAGAGCTTCATAGAGGTTCAGTGTTTGAAAATCAGGCTCTTGCGGACGAATCGCTTCCAGAAAGTTTTTTATGATCCCGTCCAGTCGATTCACTTCTTCGCGACATACGTCCAGCGAAGAAGCCAAACGTTCGCTAGCAGGCGACTCCTCCAGCTTCTTAAGCTGACGCTCCATCAACTGAAGGTGAATAGTGATCGAGTTGAGCGGATTTCCGAGCTCGTGAGCGACGCCCGCAGCCAAGAGTAATATGGACGTAACTTTCTCAGACTCTATAAATTCCTCGGTGGACTGCTTCTCGCGCGTTATGTCCGAAAGAATCACTACAAACCGAGATTCGCCCTCTTCGCTTTCTTCGGATTCCTCGAAAGGCAATATATACAATCTCACGTAGCGACGCTCCGGATACGCCAGCTCCAGCTCGCGCGAACTTACCGACGACTTCAAACGATCGTCTTCTTCAAGGCCAAGCGAAGCCCGCAATTCAGGAATCATTCGCCAAAGAGTGACGTCCCCAAGGTCCCCGTCTTTTAGACCAATCATCTGGCGGCTTGCGGCATTGGCGTATTCGATAAGACCGTGCTTATCAATGACCAGAATCCCCTCTAGAGCCGTATTGAAAATCGTTTCCAGAAACGAACGCTCACGGGCCAAGCGTTGTACCAAATTGGCGAGATTGGTCGCGTCCAACGTATCCACTCGCCCCAAAGCGCGGTCGAGCGACGAACCCTTTTTTCCGGAAATCATATTTCGGAAGTAGAAGCGAAAGACAAGGGATGGCAACTCTTCGTCACAAGAAGAATCACACACGTGTTTGTTTCCGCTTGCATTTCCTGCCCTGGGGGCTTTCTTGGCACCTAATTTATGACCGCTCTAGAGATAAGACCTGCATCCAATTGTAAATACTCATGCGTTTCGCTTGGCGAAATTATGCTACGCCTGGACCCCGGCGAAAGCCGGACACGCACTGCCCGTAGTTTCGCTGCCTGGGAAGGCGGCGGAGAATACAACGTTAGCCGCGGACTGCGTCGCTGCTTTGGACTAAAGACGACCGTGGTAACAGCGTTCGCCGACAACGAAGTCGGTCGTTTGCTAGAAGATTTCATCCTCCAGGGCGGCGTTGACACGGATTATATCAACTGGGTCGACTACGACGGTATCGGCCGCTCCACGCGCAATGGATTGAATTTCACAGAACGCGGATTCGGCATTCGCGGGGCAAAAGGCGTTCCTGATAGGGGCAATACTGCTTCGTCCCAAATGAAACCGGGCGACGTTGACTGGAAAACCTTGTTCGAAACCGACGGCGCCCAATGGCTGCACACTGGCGGCATCTACGCCGCTCTAAGCGAAACGACTGCCGAATTGGTAATCGAGGCAGCCAGGGCCGCGAAAGCTGCCGGAACGATCGTTTCATACGACCTAAACTATCGCCCTTCTCTCTGGAAAGATATTGGTGGAATCGAAAAAGCCCAGGAAGTGAATCGGGAAATCGCGAAGTACGTCGACGTAATGATCGGCAATGAAGAAGATTTTACTGCAAGTTTGGGTTACGAAATCGAAGGGATTGACGAATCCTTGTCGAATCTGGAAACGGACAGCTTCAAAAAGATGATCAACCATGCTGTAGCCGACTTCCCGAATTTCAAAGTGGTCGCGACAACCTTACGTGGCGTTAAAACCGCAACCATCAATGATTGGGGCGCAATTTGCTGGGCCGATGGAGCTTTTCACGAAGCAACCCATCGCCCCAAGTTGGAGATTCTCGATCGCGTTGGCGGTGGCGACTCTTTCGCATCAGGCTTGATCTACGGACTTCTCTCGACCGGCGAAGCTTCTCAAGCGGTCGAATACGGAGCTGCCCACGGAGCCCTTGCGATGACCACACCTGGCGACACTTCGATGGTTACCTTAGCCGAAGTCGAAAAACTCGTTTCTGGCGGGTCCGCTCGCGTAGACCGATAAGGAAAGATTTCGGCACAGTAACGCCGCCCGGATGAGCAGGAGAGCATAAGTAATTTCCCCATGCAGTCGTTAGCCAGAATTCTAGAGCCCATCGATTCTGCTACTTTTCCAAAAAATTCGTTATTTTCGAGGTCGGTCCTGCTTGCATAATTAAAAATTGCGCATTTTGCTCCGCCCTCAATGACTCGAAATCTTCGACTACTTTGGACGACTTTGGTCGTTGCAGCTCTGGTTTCCGGTGGTTGCAAACGAACCACCGTCGCCGTCTACGACGTGCCGAAAGAAGCGGTTTCGCCGTCAACACCAACCGCGGCGATAACACCCTCAGGCCAAAATGCCCCGAAAGGACGCATCCAATGGACAAAGCCGGAGGCCTGGACAGAACTGGCCCCCACTGCCTTCCGCAAAGGCAACTACATCGCCGAAGGCACCGACGGCAAAAAGGCGGAAATCAGCGTTTCCTCCTTCCCTGGCAATGTTGGCGGAGTTTTAGCCAACGTGAATCGCTGGCGGGGACAAGCAGGGCTTTCTCCCATTACCGAGAACCAACTGGAACAATCTCTTTCTCAAGTGTCCGTTCAAGGGCAAGCGGGTCAGCTGGTCGACATTCAGCCCGAATCATCCGATCCATCTGCAGTTTATATCGTAGCAGCCATTTTTCTGTATGGCGGCGAGAGCTGGTTCTTCAAAATGACCGGACCGCAGGAAATCGTCTCCGGCCAAATCGCTGCTTTCGAAGAACTAGTGAATAGTCTAAGATTCCTCGATTCCGAACCAGAGCCCAAAGCCAGCCCAAGCAAGCCGACCGATGGCGAATTAGCCTTCGACGTCCCTAGCGGATGGACCGAATCAAAAGGCTCATCCATGCGTCTCGCCAGCTATGAGATCGTTAAGGATGGTTTTCCTACAGCAGATTTTTCAATAACCAGCTTCCCAGGAGAAGCCGGTGGACTCAGCGCTAACGTCAATCGCTGGCGCCAACAGGTCGGACTCCAAAAATGGAGCGATGCGCAAGTCAAGTCTGAACAAAAAGCCGTGAAGAGCGACTCATTCACATTTGCTTTCTTCGATTTGAAACCCGTTACAGATGCAGAAAAGGCCGCCGTCAAAGAGCGCATTTTAGCGGCGATCCTGACAAGCGATGACCGGAGCTGGTTCTTCAAATTGAGGGGCGACGTATTTCTCCTCGATACGCAGCTCAAGAAATTCAGGAAAGTCCTCACGACGACCCGATTCGAATCACCTTCCGAAAACAGTGATCGCTAAGCCCTAGAGCCAACGACATGAAACCGTTTATAAAATTCTTTTCATCGCTGGAACTCGTAATCGCATGCATGGTACTCGGTCTCGTTCTGGTCTTCGTAGGCACAATCGACCAAGTTAATCTCGGGATCCACGGCGCCACGGAACGCTATTTCTATTCGTTCTTCGTGATGTGGAAAATTCCGAATTCGGAAATATCCATACCGTACCTTCCAGGTGGATACACCGTTGGAATAACATTGCTGGTCAATTTGATAACCGGCCTCTTTGTTCGCTTCCGCTATTCGTGGAAAAAGACCGGCGTACTCATGATCCATTTCGGAGTCATATCCTTGCTGATAGGTGAAATGGTCTCGAGCATGATGCAGGTCGATAGCAATATGGCTATCGACGAAGGAGCTACCGTCAACTATTCGGAAGACCGTACGCTTAGCGAATTGGTGGTCATCGACCATAGTCATTCAGCGACCACCGATCGGGTTTACGCTTTTCCCAAAGCGATGCTAAAGACCAATTACGACGTGAAGCACGATGACCTCCCGTTTTCGATTAGCATCAACCAGTTCATGACGAATTCCGTCATCCAACGGCGCGACGAGAACACCCCCGCCAAGTCGCTCATTGCGAACAAGGATATTGGTCTGGACTATTACGCGATCGAAACTCCGAAAACCGGTAAAATGGATGAGATTAATCGGAACACTGCGATTCTCACTATTTTCGATTCCATGGGTAACGTCGCCGGCACCTGGCTAACGAGCCTCGCTTTTCCTTCTCAGGAATTTTCATTCGAAGGCAAAGACTACTCTCTTCAATTGCGTAACAAACGCTATTATCACCCATTCGAAATAAAGCTCATAGACTTCAGCTTCGACCGCTACCTTGGAACGAATATTCCGATGAACTATTCGAGCATGATCGAGCTGACCAATCAAGAACGCGGAGAGAAGCGCGAATTTCTCATCTACATGAATCATCCACTGAGGTACAATGGCCTGACCTTTTTCCAAAGCTCATTCACGCCCGACGAATTAACGACAATTCTTCAGGTTGTTAGCAATCCCGGACGCCACTTCCCATACATCTCTTGCATCCTAATTTTCGTAGGCCTGACAGTTCAGTTCGGAACCGGCCTCATAACCTTCATCGGAAGACGCTTAAAGAAGTCATGAAAAAGCGGATACCTGCAATAATCGCCCTGGCCATTTTCTTGGGGTACTTCGCTTCGAATTACTCGAAGCAATCGCCGAGAACGGAAATCGACTACACCGCTTTCGGCAAAACTACTGTCCACCTAAACGGCCGAGCTCAGCCCCTGGATTCAGTTGCTCGAAACGCGCTGCTGAGCATCCAGTACAAGCGCACGATTCGCGATGAAGACGGCAAAAAAGCTCCCGCGATCGTTTGGCTGACTCAGTTGCTCATGAGCCCTGATCTCGCGCATGATCGACCTATTTTCAAGATTACCGACGAAGATATCCGCTCGCTCCTCCAATTGCCGCGCAAACCGAGCAAGCGTAATGGTATGCTGATTGCTCTGCTCGGCCCCGGCACCGCTCATTTCTATTATTCCTTTAGGGAACTTGCACCTTCGCTAAAGACGATCAGCGAACAAGCCAAGCAAGCAGGAGAACTTGAAGATGCCCAACGCTCGCGCTTTCAAAAGGCCGTCCTCCAACTCGCCCGTGGGCTTTCTACATACACGAGCCTCAGCCAAACCCTCCATCATGGGCAGGTGGCATCATTCTCTCAAGAGCTCAAGGATTTAGAGTCTTTCGCTCCCGCTGGAATCGATGCCGTCAATAAACGCCAGTTGGGGCAGGAGTTCGACGAGAACGATTTCAACAAGATAATGAACATCGGATACCTATACCAAGGATTCGAACAATCAGCCCATTTCCTAAGCCTTCCATCCAAGTCCGAGTCCGGCGAGTTCAGCTGGGAGAAAATGAGCTTTGCGTTAAGCCAAATACTCCAAACGGGACAAGCCAGCGAAGTCGCTCGCAGCTACGCCTCAATAGTCGATGCCTACCGAAATGAGGATGCCACTGCATTTAACGAAAAAGTCCGAGCGCTTCACGCAGATCTAAATGCAATCGATCCGTCACTGCTTAGCCATTCAGGCGTGGAATTGACCTTCAATTTCCTGGAGCCCTTCTACATCGCGGCCGTTGGTTATGTAATGGCATTTATCGCAGTGATCATATCATGGATACGATCACCACAACGTATGAATCAAGCAGCCTACTGGCTTGTCATCGCATGCGCAATAATTCATACGATCGGATTGCTTTTCCGGATATACATCATCGGATACGCTCCGGTCATCAATCTTTACTCTTCAGCTATATTTGTCGGCTGGGGCGCGGTTTTACTTTCGCTGGGATTGGAGAAAGTTTTCAAGAACAGTATCGGTAACGCAACCGCCTCCATCATCGGATTCTCAACATTGCTCGTTGCTCATCACTTATCAGCCGATGGCGACACGTTGGAAATGCTTCGGGCCGTACTCGACAACAACTTCTGGTTGGCGACGCATGTGACGATTATCACACTCGGCTATTCAGCGACCTTTCTCGCTGGCTGCATCGGCTTCATATTCATTCTCATGTCGATTTTTTCCAATCGAATCGACAAGAAAAGCTCCCGAGCATTTGCTTCGATGGTGTATGGTATCGTTTGCTTCGCGATGCTCTTTAGCTTCGTAGGCACCATCCTCGGCGGCATATGGGCCGATCAATCTTGGGGACGCTTCTGGGGCTGGGATCCAAAAGAAAACGGGGCGCTTTTAATCGTCATCTGGAACGCGATTATCCTCCACGCTCGCTTGGGAGGATTCGTTCGCACCCGCGGAATCATGGCCATGGCCATCTTCGGTAATGTCGTCTTTAGTTGGTCCTGGTTCGGCACCAATATGCTCGGAATCGGCTTACACGCCTACGGGTTCATGGACGAAGCATTTGTCTATCTCGCCTTATTCGCGGGGGTGAATGCGCTGGTCATCGCTCTAGCAGCGATCCCCACGAGATTCTGGAAAAGCCAGATCTAGTTACTAGCGAATTCAGCAAGGTCGGCGCATGCCCCGTACCGCATAACCTGATCGTTCTCCGGCTACGCGGTTGCTTGGGACAAGCAACCCTACCAATAAAGCATCCCCGGGGCAAGCCCTCTCCCTGTCGGTCGACTGACGCTTCGCGCCAGCGAGGTGTTTTAGAGAGAAGCAACCTTCGCTCATTTTCAATACTGAAGACGAAACCACAACCACACACAAAGCCGAAGCAAGCTTCAAAGTATTAGACCCAAACAAAATCAATGTAGGAGCGGGTTTACCCCGCGATGTCTCGTTCGTTCTATTTGGATCCGCAATATCGCGGGGTAAACCCGCCTCCTACACTGACTTATTAAACAGGCTCTAAGGCATGTGAGCACGCTGCAATAAGCTACCTTCATTAACCTAACCGACACATTGATCCCGCACAGCACAAAGCCGAAGCAAGCTTCGGGGTATTAAACCCGAAGGGAATAAAGCCAGGAACTATTCCCTTTCTGTCTCGACTACCGCGAATTTCAATTCGTCATTATCAAGCGAATACTGCACCGTCACGCCTTCGGAAACCGTTCCATCGATAATCGCTCGAGCGAGCGATGTCTGGATAGAGCGCTGCATGAAACGCTTAAGAGGACGCGCTCCGTACACCGGATCGAATCCCTTCTCGGCGATCCACACCTTGGCGGCCTTATCCAGCGTTACAGAAATACGACGTTCTTCCAGAGTTTGATTCAGTTCTACCAAAAGCAGATCCACAATACGCTCGATTTCTTCGAGAGACAGCGGTTTAAAAATCACAGTCTCGTCAACACGGTTAAGGAATTCCGGACTGAAATTGGCCCTCAGTTCCGCAAGGACGCCGCTCTTGACCGAATCAGGTATCTCGCTGCCAGTCACGCCTTCCAGCAATCGCTGACTGCCTATATTCGAAGTCATGATGATGATCGTATTCTTGAAATCGACCGTCCTGCCTTGAGAATCAGTCACACGACCATCGTCCAGGATCTGAAGCATTACATTGAATACATCCGGATGGGCTTTTTCGATTTCATCGAAAAGCAACACCGAGTATGGCTTGCGGCGCACGGCCTCAGTTAACTGACCGCCTTCCTCGTAACCCACATACCCCGGAGGAGCTCCAATTAAACGAGCCACCGCGTGGCGCTCCATGTATTCAGACATGTCTATACGCACGATCGAGTCCTCGCTATCGAAAAGCGTTTCCGCTAGTGTCTTAGCGAGCTCCGTTTTTCCAACTCCTGTCGGTCCAAGAAAGATAAAACTACCAATTGGACGGCTAGGATCTTTGATCCCCGCACGGGCACGAAGAATCGCGTCAGAAACAAGTCGAACCGGTTCGTCTTGCCCGATCACCCGCTCATGCATCACATCCTCCAATAAGAGCAGTTTTTGCTTCTCGCCCTCGACCAATCGCGACACGGGCACACCCGTCCAGCGCGATACGATATCCGCGATTTCCTCCTGAGAAACTTCTTCCTTCACGAGCGAGCGCTCAATTTGAGAGTCCTCGGCTGCAGCTAATTGAGCTTCCAGCTGAGGCAAGCGACCGTGCTTCAACTCGGCAGCTGTATTCAAATCGTAAGCTCGCTCGGCACGCTGGATATCAGTCTTAGTTGTCTCAATAGATTCACGCAATTTCTGCAGCTCTGAGACGGATGCCTTTTCGTTTTCCCATTGCTGCCGCTGAGCTGTTTCCTGCTCCTTAAGATCGGCTATTTCCTTATGCAAATTCGTAACACGGGCCTTAGAGGCATCGTCTTTTTCCTGAACAAGCGCGGCCTCTTCAATTTCCAACTGCATCAAGCGGCGCGTCAGAGCATCCAATTCTGTTGGCATGCTATCCATCTCGGTGCGAATGCTCGCACAAGCCTCATCGATTAAATCAATGGCCTTGTCTGGAAGAAAACGATCGGAAATATAGCGATTGGAAAGCGTGGCAGCGCTGACCAACGCATTATCCTGAATACGCACGCCATGATGAATTTCAAAACGCTCCTTAAGACCACGTAAAATCGAAATCGTATCTTCGACATTAGGCTCCTCTACCAAGACGCTCTGGAAACGGCGCTCCAGCGCAGCATCTTTTTCGATGTACTGTCGGTACTCATTCAAAGTTGTCGCTCCAATACAATGGAGCTCCCCGCGAGCCAACATGGGTTTAAGCATGTTACCGGCATCGATAGCTCCATCAGCCTTACCCGCGCCTACAATCGTGTGCAACTCGTCGATAAAGAGAATTATCTGGCCTTCCGCGCTTTTAATTTCCTGCAAAACAGCCTTCAAGCGTTCCTCGAACTCTCCGCGGAATTTTGCTCCCGCAAGCAGGGATCCCATATCTAGTGAAAAGATGGTCTTTTCCTTTAATCCCTCAGGGACGTCACCTCGGACAATTCGCTGAGCAAGCCCTTCGACTATAGCCGTTTTTCCTACACCAGATTCACCGATGAGGACCGGATTGTTTTTAGTTTTTCGAGAAAGTATTCGTATAACGCGGCGAATCTCATCGTCACGTCCAATGACTGGATCCATCTTTCCACTACGAGCACGGACAACCAGATCCATACCGTACTTTTCAAGCGCCTCGAAAGTCGCTTCTGGATTTTGAGAAGTAACCCTCTGGTTCCCACGAACGCTCTGCAGGGCTCCAAGAACCTTGTTCCTATCCAAGCTAAAACTGCGTAGCAAATTCGCCATCGCGGCAGGTTTTGCAACTTCGACAATCGCCAGTAGCAAATGCTCAACGCTGATATATTCGTCTTTGAGATTTGCGGCTTCGGTTTCAGCCTTCGTAAACACATCGCCTAGCGATGGAGTGATAAAGACTTTGCTAGTATCGAAGCTGCCGGAAACTTGCGGCAGCTTATCAAGCTCCCTATCTAAGGTAAGTGCCATAGCGCTAGCGGTAATATCCAGCTTCTGTAGCAAGCCTTGCACTATTCCGTTTTCCTGCCCGGCAAGCGCAGCCAACAAGTGAAGCGTCTCCACTTCATTGTTCTTCTTTCTCCGAGCGATTGCTTGCCCCTCGGTGAGAGCATTGCGGGCCATTTCAGTAAGTCGATTTGGGTCTATCATATGGGTTTCCTCCTAGGGTCCTTGTCGCAGTTTTCATACCGTATTCGATTTCAAGGGGAAATCGAGCGACTAATGATCGAATCGGTATTTTAAAAGCTTGTTAGCTCTTTTAATGCAGCAGCTTATAATAGAGATCGCTAAACCCCAAATTAGTCGAGGTTACAAAAATCAGATAGAGAAGAGAATCACTGTGACATGCTTATACACACTCGTGAGACGATCTGTCCAACCCAGAGGACTACACCTATCGACTGGAACGAGATATTAGATGAGACCAAACCCCAGAGAAGCCTGAAAGACTTCCACTAAATATTCAGTTCGTAAGGAATCCCATCAATGTCCACGACTTTTCGGGTTGGTTTGCTGGGCCAAGCGGGAGGCGCCATCTCGCCAAGCCATTTGTTCAATGCCCTCTCAAGACGTTGAACCGTTTCCGGGTTCTCTGCAGCAACGTTCGTCTGTTCTCCGATATCTTTCGAAAGATCGAATAACCACGTATGATCGCCCGATTTTATGACCTTCCATTTACCCTCGCGAAACGCCTTATTAGGACCATTGCTCCAGGCCAAAGATCGATGCGGCGAATCTTTTGATTCGCCGTTCAAGTAGGGACCAAGATCAACGCCATCCAATTCGATCGTATCAGGTATACCAATACCTGCAGCTGCGCACACCGTCGGGAATACATCTAAAGAACTCGTTATTCCTCTAAATACCTTACCTCTTTCGAGCATCCCCGGCCATGACAAAATCATCGGCACCCGTACGCCGCCTTCGAACAAGAATAACTTACCCATTCGCAATGGCCCGTTGCTTTGAACCTTCGTGTACATTGGGCCTCCATTATCGTCCATGAAAAGCACGAGTGTATTCTCTTTCAAATCGTACTTTTCCAATGTTCCCACGATCCGCCCAACAGCGTCATCCAGAGCGCTAACCATCGCATTGAAATCGCGTTGCGTTGGATTCTTTTCGTTTGGAAACCGCTTTTGATACTTCTCGCTCGCTTCGATCGGAGTGTGAACTGCATTGAAAGGCACGTAGGCGAAAAACGGCTGGTTCTTTTTGTTTTCGATAAACGCCACCGCCTCACGCGCAATCGCATCGGTAAGGTATTCCTTTTCAATGATTCGCTTATTACCTCGCATTATCGACTGATAAGCCGGTTGAGGTTTTTCCGCAGGAAAGAAAGAGTGAGCGCCCGCCAGGAATCCGTAAAACTCATCGAAGCCTCGTTGGTGAG
>Ga0302122_10001393_pt1 | contig 15381 bp, 9 predicted proteins | sample CB21_SCM_MG_FD_203115 | JGI IMG/M metagenome (GOLD analysis project Ga0302122, IMG submission 203115) | Marine microbial communities from Western Arctic Ocean, Canada - CB21_SCM | ecosystem: Environmental > Aquatic > Marine > Oceanic | place: Canada: Western Arctic Ocean | collected 2017-09-28
CGGAGTTGAACTTCGACGGCGCCGGCGGGGCGGCTACTACGGCGCGAGGCGCGGGGGCGGGCGGCGGCGGCGGCGGCGGCCCGCCGGCGACCCAGACCTTGTCCACGTACTTGCGCGCCAGGAAGCGCTTCAGCGCCTCGCGGGGCGCGCCGGCCGCCGGCTCGCCGTCCGCCGGCGCCCAGCGCGCGAGCCAGATCTCGCGGCTCGCCGCGTTGCCGTGCTGGCGCAGGCCCCGCACCTCCTCCGTCTCGAACTCGGCCAGCGACACGCTCTTGAGCTTGTTGTTCGGGAAGAGCTCGCGGTGGGCGTTGGCGCAGGGCTGGCAGACGAAGGTGCGGAACGCGATGGTCGCGATCGTCGGGCCGCGCGCCGCGCAGTCGGCGCAGCGCCGGTTGGCGTCGCGCTTCAACGCGTCCTTGACGGCGCGCGTGTTGCGGTCGATGGTCTCCTGGCTGGGCATGATTCTTGCTTGGCGGTCGCCGCGCGGCGGGGTTACAGGTGGTTTTCACTTGGGGGGCCGATGCGCTCGCTGGCGCCTTAATTACCGCGGCTGTTTGGCGGCGATGCAACCGCTGTCTTCGGCAATGAGTTTTTGGACTGGTGCTTCACGCAAGCTGGTGACTTGGCACGAGCGCACGCGATTTTTCAGGTGCAGTGTAGAACCCGATTACTTTTATTTAGTTTTTCAAAACCCGCACGTTACAGCCTTTTCAAGCTTTGGAGCCGCTTTGCAGGCTACACCCTAGACAAGCCACGCGAGGTTTCGCGCACGAGGCCATACGCCGCCAGCGCAAGCGAAGCGCGTGTCGCCGGTCCAAGCAGCCCAGCGCACGCACCGCCCATTCAAATCAGGCTCTCAGCCGTAGGCCGCCAGCGCAAGCGACGAAACCGGTCCAAGCGCACCGCTCGTCCAAATCCGCAGACAGCATGGCCGGCAACGGCCTGGCCCCGCCCGGCCGCCGCCTCCTCGAGGCGGTGGAGCGGTCCGGCCGCAACGCCGAGGAGCCCCTGGGCGCCTACGATGAGGAGACCTTGGCCGCGCTCCAGGCCGAATGCGCCAAGCTATACAGCGAAGTATTAAGACTGATGGAGAGCGGCGACGCGCGCGTCGCGGACCTGCCTGACGCCGTCAAGGCAAGTCTCGTGGTGCACCACCAGCGCATCCTGCGCAACAAGGAGTGCGCTTTGTTTTATCTCAGAGAGCGTTTGGAGGTGCTCACGCGGTTGCGATTGGAGGCGGGGCCGAACTTACCGCGCGTCGTGCGGCAGCACTGCGGGCCCCAGGAAAGTGTGTTCCTGGCGGCCTACGATACGTTGTACCAGGACTTCTGCCGCGCGTCCCGCCTGGACCCGCGGGACTCCTTGAAGCCGCCGCGCGACCTGTACGTCGAGATCCGCTGCAACGTGGACTGCGGCGACGTCCAGACCGAGCACTCGGGCACCGTGCGCCTCGACAAGGGCACGTCCCACTTCCTCCGGCGCGCCGACGTCGAAAATCTCATCTCGCAGGGACTCGTCACGCACGTGCAGACAGGCGTGGCCGCCTGAGCGTAAGTGCGTGTGAGAGGCTAGCTTATCTGAGAGGCGTTTGTTACGGTGCTAGGACTAGTGGGCGGGGTCCGGGGGGGAGACACCGCTGAGTGGCGTTGATTTCGGGCGGGTTTTACCTCGGATTTATTTTTTCCTCTCGGCCTCGGCTATCGCAAGCGAGGCCCCCACGCGCTTTTGCGACACAGGCAACGCACGCAAAGTACACGACACAGCGCACACGCCCACAGCACTGACCGCGCGCGACCACCACGCGCGTGGCTTGAATCGAACACCTGGAACATAATCCATCTGGACGTCTAGGAGACAAGCAATCTCGCCGTCGTCGACGCGCGAGCGCCCCCCCGAGCACGCACACGCGCTGGACACACGGCGCGGCGTTGAGCACGTCGGGCTCATGACGCGCCTGTTTGCAGTCCTTTCGCTCCTGCTCTCTGGCGGCGCGAACGCAATCGGCGGTTATGGCGGCGGCAATTGCGAGGCTGCCGATGCGCGTCTCGAAGCCCTCGAGGCCGCAGTTGCTAAGATTAGTGATCATCTCATGCCGACGGGCTCTACGACGGTCGTCGTCGAAGGTCAACACGGAACCTGGATTCGCCCAACAAATACTGCTGCTTCCTTTGAAGCGACCGTAGATGATACGTTCCCTCACGTCACCGACGTGAAGGTAGATCTCAAGATTTTTCCCCCCAGTGAGTCAGGGGCCAATCCCATCGCTTATATGCTCCATGAGGTTGTCTTGAGAAGCCCTGCTGGCGTGAGTGTTGTTCTCTATCAGGACAATCCAACGCCAGCCATGATCGGCTCTTTTGGTACTAAGGACTTGGGCTCCCTCCCGGCCGTGGGGAACATGAACGATTTCCTCGTCGACAAGGGCAAGGGTACAAGGCGTTTGGACATTACCGGGAAAGACTGTAGTTACTGTCCGCCGCTAGAAGAAGACGCCACGGGTACAGTCGAGAAGTTTAGCGTCCGCCTCACTTGCGCCATGAAAGTTGATGATATTCCCGCTACGACTTCATTTGCTGTACTTGAGGCTTCTATTAGTGAAATCAAGGCTTCTATTAGTGAGGTCGTTGCGACGGTGGACGACACCAATATTCGCTCGATGCTACTCCCCAACGTGGACAACAACTACTACCCCAACCGGCGGCAGGGCGCTGACCCCAGAAATGCAACAGGCTTAAACAAGGGCTATGGCATGTGTGAGTTCATTCCGAGTGTCTTAAACGAGGGCGAGTCTAACCAGGGCGTGTCTAAGATCGAGTTCCTGCCGACGGGCAGCTGCTTTCCGTTCCCACCTTCCTATGCTTACGCACTAGCGAATTTATGCAAGTCTTTTGATCAAGGAGGTGTCCCGGACTGCAAGTGGGTAGCTTGTGGTGATTACTGCAAGGGCGGGGAGTGTCCGGGCACCATACGTGCGGCTATTGGAGTGTCCGGAAGTCCAGACGTAGGTAATGGACTTCCGGGCAGAGACGCGTGCGTCGCAAAGGACTTCTTTGGCAAAGAAACGGGAAAGTGCGAGATGTACTACAAGAAGTGCACCTACGACACCCCACCCACCTGGCCGTTGGGTACAATCTAGGCTAGACGCGAGTAAGCAGCTCACACTTAAAACCCCCCCATCCCGCCCGCGATGTCCTTCTCGCTCTCCGCCGGCGCCTTGTGCGGCACCTGGTACTCGAAGCCGTTGCACGTGAGCCCGCCGTCGACGCAGAGGACCTGGCCCGTGACGTAGGGCGCCGCGCACAGGTAGGCCACGGCGCCGCTCACGTCCGCGGGCTCGCCGACGCGCCGCAGCGGCGTCCGCGCCTCGACCGCCCTTCGGAATTCCGCGTCGTCCAGCAGGGGCTCCGTGAGCTCCGTCCGGATGAACCAGGGGTCGACGCTGTTCACCCTAATCTGGGCGGGGCCCCACTCGCAGGCGAGGTAGCGCGTCAGGTGGTCCAGGCCCGCCTTGGACACGGCGTACGCGACGCCCGTGTGGTCGCTGCAGACGCCCGAGATGGACCCGATGTTCACGACGCAGCCCCGGCGCTCGGCCAGCATGTCCCGGCAGTCGCGGCACAGAAAGACCGCCGCGTCGAGATTTGTTTCTAAAACGGTGCGGTAGTCGCCCTCGTCCAGGTCGGCCGTGGCGCCCCGCAAGTTCGTCCCCACGTTGTTCACGAGAATATCCAGGCCGCCCGTCTTCGCGATTTCGTCGACGAAGGCGAGCCGGCCTTCACTTGTGCGCACGTCGGCCGCGACCGCCACCACGTTCTCTATTTCAGAAAGTGGCGTGGGGTCGCGCGCGCAGGCAATAACGGTGGCGCAGCCCTGCTTTAGTAACTCGTCCACGATGGCCCGCCCCAAACCGCGCGAGCCGCCCGTGACGGCCGCGACCTTGCCGTCGAGGGGCCGCGGGCGCGCGTCCGTCCTTAGAATGGCCAGGGCCCAGGCGAGCGTCCGGGCGCGCATGGTGCGCTGCCGTGCAGCGCTCACTTGTAGAGTGTGTGCAGAGCAGTGCTCTCCCAGCTGCTCCTGAGTCAAATGTAGAGGTGGTCTCGCACGGACAGTTCTACAGCGAAGTGATAAGCGGTTGTCTGTGAGCGACTCACGCGCGCGAGCAGCTCTACCAGTGCGAGCACTAAGCTTGACAAGATGCTCGATCGAGTTTGTGCAAAACCCGTCAAGCTAGTCCCACCCGGTCTGGGGCTTCACCCGAATCCCACCGGGATGGTTCTCCGTCGGAGCTCCGGAGGTCCCATGCCATGACCTAGGTACGAAGGCGAACGCAAAAAGGACCGCCTTACCCGGGGACACCTCAGTCGAAGCCGGCGGCCTCCAGCCCGGCCACGAGGAAGACCGAGAGCGGATAGATGGCCATGATGAAGCACGCGTCCACGGGCGTCATCGTGGGCTTCATGGCGAAGACGGCCACGGCGCACTGCACCACCACGATCGCCAGCGTCTCGGCCGTGTACTGCCACGCGATACCCTTGAAGTAGATGAGGCCCATGAAGATCGCGAGGCAGAACGTGTTGTTCATGCAGGCCGCGCCCTCGAGGGCGGCGAAGGAGATGGTGATGGACGTCTGCGTCTTCTTGCCGGCGTAGTACATCGAAGCCAGTAGCTCGGAGGCGTTCGACGCCAGCGGCGCGAGGAGGAACGAGACGTAGAAGGCGGGGATGCCCGTCCGCACCCCGATCTCGCTCATGACGTCGACCATGGGGTCGCTGAAGATCACCACCAATGCCGTGCCCAGCAGCAGTAACTTGGCCGCTCTCCGCTTGATGACGCGCTGCTGCTCCGCGGGCGCCAAGTCCTTAATGTCCTCGGGCACTTCTTCCTCCTCTTCATCGTCTTCCGTATGAGATCCGGATCTCTTGATAGCTTCACCAACAGCTCGAGACCCTTCGCTTTCATGGGACCTTCGGTGCACGTGGGACCAGATGCCCGTGACGAACTCGTCGAAATCGATGGTCCCGTTCTTATCGTGGTCCAGTTCGTCGAAGATCTCGTCCAACCGTGCTGGCGAGGGCTCCTCCCCCAGATCGTGGAAGACGGCCTTGATCTCCCCCTTGTCCAAGTGGCCATCGCCGCTCGCGTCGAACTTGCGGAAGAAGGGTCGCACCACTTCCGAGATCTTGGCCTTGACGTCCTGGTCGAGCTGGTTCGTCCCATAACCGCCTTCGTTCCCACCAGCTAAGGGGTCGTGGGACGCGTAGACCAACCCCGCCATGGCGCCGGCCAAGGAGACTTGCCCGGACTCTAACATGGTCTTCATCACCGCTTCCTGTTTTTTAGCTTGCACGTCCTGGGCGTGGCTGGACTTGACCTGGTACCACAAATAGGCGAAGAAGCCTCCTAATGTGGTAATGAGACCGAGTAACGCCCAGGATTTTTCATTAGCCGCCACGTCCGCTCGCGACGCGCCGCTCATGAAGAAGGCCGGGCCCTGGATGATCAGGTAGGATAACAAGGTGAGGAGCATGATTTTGGCGCCGCTGCGGACTTGGGGCCCCGGGGAGACGCCGCACTCTGAAAAACCGCGGTCCTTGCCCAGCTTCGGGCGTCGCGCGTAGTTCGCCCGGCCGTCCCCATCCAGGTCGACGCGGCCGGCCCACAGAGACAAAGCCCACGGCACCGTGAGGAGCATGATGGTCGAACCGGCCAAAGCGCCGACTCCCACTGCTAAATTCTCCTGGGCCTCCTCGACATCACCTAATCCCGAGAAGAGCATGATGGCGCCGTCGGGCACCGCGCCCAGCACGGGGAGCACGCAGCTGCCCACGATGCCCGCGATACTCGGCACGAGCAGTAGCAGTTCGCTGCCCTCGCTGATCAAATTGGAGGCGAAGAAGAGCACGTAGCCGTAGCTGAGGAAGAGCCAGAACAGGCCCGTGTCGCCGATGTCCCCGGGCTCGCTGCGCGCGGGGTGTCTTACTTTGGGAGGGAGGGGCGGGCGCGGCGCGCGCGTTGGGGCGGGCGGGGCACTCACATGGCAGGGAACCCCATGACGCAGCGACTTCCGTGTATGAACTTGGGCGCCCGGGCTCGCACTCCGCAGCGAAGCGAGGAACTGCTCCAAGCTCGGCCTTGCTGCTTCCGCCGCGCATGCTCGATTGGGGGGGGGTGGCACGTCCTCCGGGAGGCCGTGGGGCGCGCCGACGCTTCGCACTCGGTTTTTGATACGTGTATATTTAACATCACAACAAAAAGTTACACAAGAGAAGACTCAAGAAGAAGCCAACCCCAGCTGCCCCAGCACGGCGGCGTCGCACGCGTCGAGCGCCTCCTGGACGGCGGGCGGGCCGACGCGGCCCGCGACCGCCTCCAGCGCCGACCGCGCGAGCGCCGCGAGGTCGGCGCGCGCCCAGTCGTTCTGCGCGCGCCAGGCGCAGAGCGCGTCCAGCGGCAGCTCCATTGTCGCGTCGTCCGCGTCGACGGGCACGTCGCCTTCCGGCGAGGCGCGGTCCGCGACGCGCGGGCTGCGCGCCACGCATGTGCCGGGGCCCCGCCGCGCGGCCTCGTTCACCAGCGTAAGCGCGCCGTCCAGATCACTGAGTAGCGCCTGGCCGTCGCCGCTGCAGGCCAGGCGGAGGCACGCCAGGGCCCCGACGTGCGCCCGCGCCGCCAGCACGTCGCCCTTTGTGCCGTCCACGTCCGCGCCCCGGGCGGCTTCGGCGTCGTCGAAAGTCGGGGAGTCGCCCCGCACGTGCTTGCGCGCGAGCCACGCCCGGTAGACGCTCAGGGCGCGGTCCTCGCCCAATATCACAGCGAAGCGCCGCGGGTCGTGGGCGCAAGCCCGACACAGGACGGCAAAGTGCTGCGCCGCCACGGCCGCGGCCGTCCGCTCGTCCAGGGCGTCGTCCGCGAGGCGCACCAGCGCTCCATCGCACAGCGCTTCCAGCGCGACGTCCGGCGCCACCAGCAGCAACGCTTCCAACGCCTTGTCGACGTGGCCGGACGCGCGCCACGAGACCTCGCCCGCCAACGCGGCGCACGCCCGCGCCGCGCACGTTAAAGCGTCGGCGTCACAACGCTCCGGACCCAAGATGGCGGCGCAGTGCGCCACCTGGGCCACGTCCATGGCCAGAGCCAAGTCGCGCGGGGGCGCGCAGAGCTTGTCCAAGGTCAAAGCGGGCCGGCAGGCCGCTCGGCAGGCGGCGTGGTCGTCCAGGGGTAACGTCCTCAAAGCGTCCAACCACAGCCGCGCTGCCGAGGGGGCGGCGCACAACTCCGCATCCCTTGCGTCGTCCAGTAGTAGCGCGACGAACGCGCAGGCGGTGACCGAGGCCTGGGACGAAGCGGTCGACGCGCGCGCCGCTCTGAGCGCGGCCCGGCAGCAGTCCGCGCAGGCGTCGACGAGGGCGGGGGCGCCGCCCGCGTCGAGAATCCGCGTGCCCAGCGCCGCGACGTCCCGGACGCGGTCCGCGGCGACCACCGCGTGCGCCCGGGACGCGCAGGCGCAGGCCTGCGATGCCGCTCGTAGAGCCGCCTCCGCCAGATCGTCCGACGCGTCCAGGAACTCTGAAGCCCGCTTGAGCGCCGCGTCCAGGGGAAGCGAGGACGGCGGGAAGCGAACGGCGAAGCGCCGGCACACGTCCAACGCGGCACACGCGACGGCCGCGTCTTCATCTCCCATGTCCGCCACGCACGCGTCACAAAGGGCAGACAATGCGCGCGGCGACGCCTCGATGGCCGGGGCCCAGCACCGCGCGGACCACAGCAGCCGCCGCCGGTAGGCGTTGACGCAAATATCCGTTTTGGCGTACTTTCGCAATGCCGCCAATAAAGCTGGGAAGTAGCTCGTCCACAACTGGCCGACGGCGTCCCCGACGCCCGGTAGCGAGTCGCTTAAACCCGCCGCGGACGTGCCCGCCGCGCGCAGAGTCGCCTCCGCCTCCTTGAAGAAGGCGCGGCAGTGGTGCACACCTTCGATCGCATGGCTCGAGGCATGCGTGTCGCTCGGCAACGCGGCGAGCGCCGCGACCGCATTTTGGACGGCCGCGCGTCGGTCGTCGCCGAACGCCTGCGCCACGAGCGACTTGGCGAGGGCGCGGTCGGCGTCCACGGCCAGTAATGCCAGCACACACCGCTCGGCGGCCGCGCGCACGGCCCGCGCGCCGTCGGGCGCGTGCGCCGCGTCCGCGTCGTACTGGTCGGCGTCGTCATAAACGTCCTCGCCGTCGTGGGCCAGCGCCCAGCCGTCGTCCGCCCGCAGGGCGTACTCGTCGGGGTCATTCGCATGCTCGTCGAGCTCCGCCGGCTGCAGGGGCAGCGCATGCGTCAAACACCAGCGCGCCAATGCACTACCGTGCGCCGCCGCGAACGCCGCGAAGGCCGGGTCGCCCAGGGCGTCGCCGCACAGCTCCAGGCGCGCGACCGCGCCCGCCGGCAGCAGCCCCGGCTCCCCCAGGGCCGCGACGGCCCGCTGGAGGAACGGGGCGCCGTACCGTTGAGCAAAGGCCGGCGACCGCCGCCACGCACTTAACGGCACGACGACCGTCTGGAGCTTCCGCCGTAACCGCGGCGCCGCCTCCAGAAAGTCGGTCACGGCCGATGCGTCGAGCTGGAGGAGGAGGTCATAAATTGTAGAGGCACCAATATCTGAGTGGTGCAGCAACCGCGTGGCGGCCTTGGCCAGAATGCGCACCGTCTCCAGGTCCGTGACCGGATTTGATGCCGCTTTGAGGGCCTGGGCGACGTCCGGTAAAAGTACGGCGGCGTCCTCTTTTAGAACGCGCCGGTCGCGCGGCAACCCTTTTCTAGCTAACTCTTTGACGACGGCCCCGAAAAGAACCAGCGCTGTCCGGGACCCCCGGGCGTAGCTCGCCAGGTAGACCCGGGGCGCGGCGCGGAACGTCGCCGGCCAGTCGGCCTTGGCGCACCGTCTACAGCACAGCTCGAGCTGCGCGAAGACGCGCGCGTCGCTCTCCTGATGGGCATCCTCCAAAAGCCAACTTCGCACCGCGTCCTTTTCCGTGTCGTCCACGGCGTTGCCCCGGCGCGGCCGCCACCGCCGGCCGATCACGTTATTCAGGCAGATGGCCGCCAACAGGCGCGCGCCCGTGGCCGCCTCGTTTTCAGCGCGCGCTTGGACCACCTCCACGAGCGCCGCGACGTAGCCGGGGCTCGGCCCGACCTCCCACTCGGTGACGCGCCGCTCGGCCGTGGAGCGCGAGGCCCCGTGGCCCTCCACCACCATGACCAATGCGCCGTGTACTTGCGTGGCCGTGATCCTGCGGGCCCGCTTCGGGGAGCGCGGCGCGGGGTTGGCGCTGGCCTGCATCATGGCGCTCATCGTGTGGCAGCTTTGATCTCCTTGTGTTGTTCTGAAGGTGCAGATCGATGCTTGGTTCCAACGGCACTCGCACCTCGCTGCTTAATTGCAATCAGCAGTAGCGTCCGCTCGTGTGCGATGGGTTGCGAATACCCGCAAGAAATACCCGCACGAGTGCGCCTCCGCCGACGCTTCCCTGGGGCCAGAGAGGGCTGGCTATTTCCTCCGCCGCGCACTTTCGTGTCGGGGGAGTAAAACCCGTCAGGTCAGGAGGCCTCTTGGTGCTTGCCCAGGCAGTGAATACAAATACAAAATATTACTGATGATACCACATACCGGGTGCGCCGGCCTCCTGGCCAGCAACGGCGCGTCCGACGCGGGTACGAGATGCTCGGACATTCCATTGTCGTCGAAGCTCCCGAACCGATCCTCCAGCACTTCCACGAATATATCGTCCATTGCGCTGTCATAGCGCCCGCCGAGGTTTTTGCGGAGGCCCGCAGCCGCGCGCCGCAATAGCACGCCGGCGAGCGCATCCGCACCTGTTCCGCCGTCCTCAGTCCAGTGTTTATACGCGTCGGACGGGCTTGACACGGCTTGCCCACCGTCTATTGCTGCCCGGACCAAGTCGCGGCACAAACGCACCCTGTTCTCGGCGGAGCGATGGTGGGGCGACTTGAGTTGCTTCTTCGCCTCGAGGACCATCGCGAGCGCCTCTTGGAGCGCAGCCAGCACCGACGCACGCTCCACGACTTCGTCGCCGCTCGCGAGGACCAATCGCTCGGCGCCCGCCGCCGCCGCGTCGTCGGCGGAGCGCACCGCGGCCGAGAGGAGCACGGCCGCCGCGACGCCGAGGCGCACGCGATCGCCCAGCGCGTCGCCCGAATCAGCCGCCGCTTCCGCCTCCTCGACCGAAATGATGTCGCGGTCGAGGCACCGCTGGAGCAGCGCAGCCGCCTGGCGGAAGAAAGAGGAGATGACCGCCTCGAACGCGGCCGTGTCCCGCGCGTAGTGCCCGAAGAGGCGTCGCAGCGCCACCGCCGATATGTTACCGAACTCGAGGAGACTGGCTTCCGCCGTGTCCAGCATCAGCGCGGTCGCGTCGCCGAAGACGTAGTCCGGCTCGTGGTAGATCACCGTCGCGATGAAGTCGCCGGCCGTGTAGAGCAGGCCGTACGCACCGACCAGCGTGAAGAGGGGGTACTCGCGCAGGCAGTGTGCTACCGTTTTGAACGGCTTCATGGTGTCACCACTAAAAGACGACGCAGGACGCGAGCAGTGCGCATGTGTTTTAGACGTCTCGCAGCGTACGGCGCACGCTTTAAGTCTCAGCGATGTCTTCTATGACCAGTCCTGTTGGTCTCGCCGGCGCCGGTCCGCTTTTGCATTTGTGTTTGGAATAAAACCCGTAAGATAAACCCGCACTTTCATTGGTACGCGCGCGCGGCTCGGCAACACAAGCGACACCAGTGTGTACCTGTGCGAAGGCATTTCGTTCTTATGTTAGTCGCCATACTTCGCTTGATTTAACAGCTGAGGCGTTTGGTCGCCACACTTACTGCTACAGGAGCTCCTCGCCGCAGTGGCGCACAGCCCTATTACGCGCGCCGCCGCGGCCGCGAGCAGCGCCAAGACAGGATGTCCACCGGCCTCGGCCTCAGCGTGGTGAAGACGCTGCCGCGCGCGAGCCTGGACCGGCTCTACGGCGCGACCGCGGAAGCGAACGCGGTGAGCGCGGGCAACGAGTGGACCGTGCGCGCCGTCTTCGGGATGCTCGCTCCCTTGGAGCAGCAGATCGTATTGCGGTTGCTCGTGTGCGGCGGGGCCGGCGTGGACGTGACCCTGGCGCGGAACTGGGTCGCGGCAAGTGGGAGCTTCGCCCGAAGCGTCCAGGTCCTCGAGGGGTTACGAATAGTGGAGGCCGTCGACGAGGCCACGAAACTGCGCCTCACCCAGAGTTTCGCCGCGAACCTGGGCAAAGCCCTGGCCGGCGTCACAAAGGAGCCCTGGCGGCTCAGGGGCGACGTGGGCGCGGATAAACGAGCTCCGACGCTCGACCAACTCGACCAGTGGACGCGCTGGCGCTGGACCAACGTCTTGCTCTTCCTCATCGGGGACGACCTGGACGAGACGGCCGTGCCTCCTTTATGTGCTCAGCGGTTCTTGGCCGGCGCGGGCCTGATGGCGCCGGTGGAGGGTGGTGTGGTCGAGATCACCGGTCAAGGAGTGGACTTTTTGCTCAAGCCGCGAGCGGCGCAGGTCTGGGTTCTAGTGGACGAGTATCTGGCCAGGCACGCGCCTCCAGACGACCGGGGCGACGTCGTGGGGCTCATCCTGTCGTTAGCCTACACCACGGTCGGCCAGGCGCACGCCATTGCAGAATTAAGCGACCCCCAGCAGCGCGCGCTGGAGGTTCTCTTCGCCCTAGGACTCGTTTTTAGACGGAAAGACACGAGCTCGCGCTTCTATCCGACCTCGATCGGCACGGGCGTGGCCTTCGGCTCCGAATTAGGAGGAGAAGCGGACAACACGGGCGTGTCCATCCTGGTTCAGACGAACTTCCAGGTCCTGGCCTACACGGACGCGACGCAGGCGGCGGCGACGCTGGTCCTGGCGACGCTGAACCTGTTCGCCGACCTCACGGTACGGCTGCCGAACCTCGTGGTCGGAGCCATCACGCGCGACGCCGTCAAGCGGTGCGTCGCGCGCGGGATCCGGGTGGCCCAGATCGTCGTCTTTCTGGAGACGCACGCCCACCCGTTGACGGCGGCCAAACCGTCGCCCATCCCGCCGAACGTGCGCGACCAGATCATGCTCTGGGCCGGCGAGGACCAGCGCGTGGCCTTCCGCCAGGGCTGGCTCCTGGAGTGCCGCACGGACGGCGGGTACGACGCGGCTCTCAAGGCGTGCGGTGCCGTGTGGTGGCGGAGCCGGGCCAAGCGGCGGCTCTTCGTCGATGACGCGGACCGGGAGCGGTGCCTCGCGGCGTCGGCGGGGGGCGGCGGGGCCATGGACGTGGGGTAAGTGTTTTTCGTTTATCTGGTGGTACTCACTCGCTCGCGGGCGCCGCGCGGCGGGATCTATCGAACTCTATAACCACAACACACCATTATTCATCGAAACGCGGGGTCCGCTTCCTTCTTCCGCCGCTTCTTCTTCCGCCCCGACGCCTTCAGCAGCGCCTTCTCCTCCTTCTCGAGCCGCCGCGCCTCGCGCGCGGCCTCCTTCTCCTCCCGTACTCGGATCTTCTCGTCGCGCTGGCGCGCTCTTTCGGCCTCCTCGGCCATCTGCTTCTGCTTGGCCTCGGCTACATACGGTAAACTTTCGGGGATCAGCTCCGGGAAGTTGAGTAACGCCGCGGCCTCCACGCCCAACTTGGACCAGATGGCCCGGTCGTAGGCCTTGGCCGCGTCCGCCGGCGCCGCGTAACTTCCAAGGTGGATCGGCTGGCCCCCGATACTAATTTGCGAGTACCAGGCGTTGACCGAGCCCTGGTACACGCCTCGATACTTCTTGCCGTCGCCGCTCGTGTGCTTCGGCCGCTTCTTCTTGTCCCTTTCTAAAAACACGCTTAAGGAGTCCAGCTTCTCTTCCTCGAAGCCGAGGTGGCCGAGGGCCGCCAGCACGTCCTGGGGGCTCACGGTCTGGCGCTTGTGCTCCAGACACACTTCGCTGGAGCCGTACGTCGCGTACATGGCAAACAAGCCGCCCGCGCGCGCTATTGCCGTCACGACGCGGGTGTCCCGCGCCGCCTCCGGGCCCAGGAACCTCCTCGTTAATTTAGCGGCGGCCGCGCGCGGCAGCTCGAACTCGAGGCCGGGGTCGCTGACCAGCCTGGGGTCGCCGTAGCGCACGGGCAGCACGTCGGCGTCGAGTAACGCCTGGGTGGCCGCCGCGGCCGCCGCGCCGTCCGGCGGCGCGATTGGAATGGGTTGCTCGACCTCCTCGGGCGCCTCGCACCGGTTCCGCAGCGGGTCCCACCGGTTCAGGGCGCAGAACCAGTGCTCGGGCAGGCCACTCACGTCGACCTGCGCCGGCAGGCGGCGCCACTTCCGGCAGCCGTCGCACTGGACCCACTGCGGCTCCGTGGGCAAAGGCCGCGAGGCGCGCGGCGTGCCCTGGCCTGCCGAAGGAAGTGGCGACGGCGGTTGGATCGGGCCGTGGTCCATGGTGATTTCCTCGGTTGACCAGCGCTCAAAATCGCATTGCCGGGCCGCTTTTTATGTTTAGGGCTCTGTGAGACTGCTAAGCTCTCCGCAGGCTGCGGGACGACGCCTTACACGATCGGTGTAATGCACTAGTCGTACTGACGCGGCGCCAAGTCGTGCGTCGGCTCGCAAGACCTCGCGCTGGGGCAATTGCGGTACGCTGCCGCTCATTTTTGAGAGCCATAGCCAAGCGATGGCCGGAGTGTACAATCGATGAACCACGCTACCTTGAACGGTACGGCAAGCCCTGGAGGCGTACTGGCACAAACCATCAAAACAGCGGTCCGATTTTGAGTTAGGCGCGAGGAGGGGGTAAAATTTGGTAAACCAGCGCCAAGAGCTGTCAAGGGCTAAAACGCGCTCCAAATTGGACGCTCTGCACAGGCGTCGCACGCCAGACCCTTCTCGAACGGACGAAGCGACCAGCATCAAAAGGGCTGCCACCAAAGCGGACCAGCCCGCCGCCCCTGCCACCCCTTGTCCACAAAAGGGTTGCCATGGCGCCCGCAGCCCCGGTCGAGGAGGCCAAAGCGTCCAAAAAGGACACCAAAAAAAACACCAAAAAGGACAGCAAAGAGGATGCCGCGGAGGACGACGAGCCGAAGGAGCAGACGCTCGAGGAGGCCGAGGCCGAGTCCAAGCTCGCCGTGGAAGAGATGCTCGGCCTGAGCGCCTACGAGGTCTTGCAATTGGAGCGGGAAAGAGATGAGAAGGCGGGCAACCGGCGAGCGTCCGTGAGTCGGTGCATGTACGTCGGCAAACTTGTTGAGGGCGCGACGGAAGAGGACGCCATTCAACAAACAAAAGCGGTGTGGGACGAGCTCGAAGCTGCGGTAGAAGACGGCCCCTACAACCACCCGTCCTCGCTCCCGAACATGGCCGTCTCCGGGTTGATGTTAGCCCATTCGAATTGTATTGTAGGCGTGTTCGAGACGAAGTGCGCCAACGCCTTGGACTTCCTCGCGAAACTGGAAACGTTGGCGTGCCTGGACGCGAAGGAGTGCCGGGTATTGATGTGCACCGAGGACTGCCCCAAGCGCCTGTTCGTGGGGGCCTGGCGCGGCGTCGCCGTATCAGCCAAGGCCGACGGCTTCGCGCTGGAGGAGGACGCCGACGAGGTCGACGTGGCCTGGGACCTGTACCAGAATGTCCTGAAAATCTACCAGATCTGCGAGCGGCGGAACGAGCGGGACCCCATGGCCTGCGGAGCCGCGGACGTCGTGCCCTCCGCGGACCGAATTCGAGCCTGCGCGGACAGCGCGCACGACAAGCCCTGGTTCTCCCTGCGCGAGTTCCTCGAGTTCTTCACGGACCCGGTGCACATCGAATTGGAGTCGGACAAGGTCTGGCCGACGCAGCGCTTCGAGGAGGTCACGGGCTACCTGGACGACGTGGACCCGGACCTGAACTCGAAGGAGCCGCTGCCGGCGGGCAACGAGGTAGAGGCGGAGGACATGCCCTAAGACTTAAAATGACCCGTGTGTTTGTACTCTTCCTGAAGAAGCATCACACATTTAAGTTACCCCACACGCGCTCAGAGCTCGACGTGGTCCGCCACGACGCCGCCGTTCGGCACGTCCACGAAGCGGTCCCAGCCCTTTGATGGCCGGAAGTGCGCGAAGACGTTATCGTAGCTGTCGCCGTGCAACGGCTCCGTGCGCGCGTGGATGGCGCTCGCGGACTCGTAAAGGACCATGTCGCCCGGCGCCATTACAATACTATGTTTGTGGCCGCCGTGGTCCATGATCTGGAGCGGCCAGTCGTTAATAACGTCCTGGCCCACGTTGAGGATGGCACTAACAGCGTGCGTGGCAACCACGTCGACGTGCGCTTGCAGGGTCGACCCGTTCGTGT
>Ga0302122_10001395_pt1 | contig 15373 bp, 12 predicted proteins | sample CB21_SCM_MG_FD_203115 | JGI IMG/M metagenome (GOLD analysis project Ga0302122, IMG submission 203115) | Marine microbial communities from Western Arctic Ocean, Canada - CB21_SCM | ecosystem: Environmental > Aquatic > Marine > Oceanic | place: Canada: Western Arctic Ocean | collected 2017-09-28
CCGCATTCCGGCCGGTGATTTTCAATTCACTCCAAACCTTGTCCGCACCCACGGCCTTGATATTCCACGGGATCTTTTTGCCCTTCGCACTAAACGCTTTGCGCTTCGATTTCGGCAGCACCTCGCTCACTCGCCCACTGATACCACCACGAGGAATGGGGCCGGATGGATAAATGTATTTTACGTTTTTAGATTTCGACGCCATACGGATGGCCTCCGGCGAAAGCGTTGTCGCAATGCCATTTACAAGCCATAAACCCTTGGCCTCCTTTGGAAGTTTTAACTCCTTCCGCAGTTTTGCCTGATCAACCTTTGAAATGGCCTTAAGGCGAGCAATAATTTTTGGGCGCAACTCTGTGCGTTTGGCTGCCTTGTTCTGCACGCAAAAATTCGAGAATCCTTTTGGGTCTTCGAATAGCTGCCGCTTGCCCAACAGGATGACTCCCGTGGATCGCCCGCCGCGGATGGCTCGACTTACTTGAGGATCAATTTTTGTTTCCTGCGCGGGGCTGGAGACAACGACGGCTACGAGAGCCAAAAGCATGCGTACCATGCGACAAGGGTAGCACGAAGGCATCCGACTACAAGCCCATGCCTTGCATTTCTATGGAATGATATGTATATTGACAGAATGCATGGCGCGAAAAAAATTGGCCTTGGCTTGACCGGGCTCGTGGGGCTAGCTGTTCTGGTTTACGCGGGTGAAACCCTGCGCGGAAAATCAGCTTGGGAAAATTTCAAAAAGGAATGGGAAGCCAAGGGCGAGGTGTTCGATTACAAGCAGATCATCCCCCAGCCAATCCCTTCTGCAAAGAATTTTGCGCACATCCCGCTACTTAAGCCACTGTATGAACACAAATGGAACAAGGACCTGACTGAATCCACCCCCATCGATCAAAAAAAATTCAATCAGGCACAAAGTCTAATGAAGATTGAAGGCGATTCGCGCCCCGATTTGGATGGGTGGAAAACCGGACAGCCTGTTGATCTGATTGCGTGGCAGAAGTTTTTCCGGGAAGAGAAAGGCTGGCCGCATCCGGAGAAGGCGGGCAAACCGGCGACTGATATCCTGCAGGCCCTGACCAAATTCGAAGCCACCATGGCCAAACTAACTCAGGCGGCCAAGGAGCGGCCCCTGTGCCGGTATGACATCAAGTACGAGGCTCATTTCGCCGCATTGCTGCCTCACCTGGGTCCTTTAAGAAATTTTGTCAAAAGCTTTACCCTCAGGGCGTTGGCGCATCTGGCCAATGACGATCCTAAAGCAGCCTTGGCTGATATCCGAATGTGCCTTTTTCTGGCCGAGAGCATCCGAGACGAACCTACTCTAATTTCCCAACTGGTACGAATTGCCTGCCTGCAAATAGCCATCCAACCCGTGTGGGAGGGCTTAAAGGAAGGGAAATGGAATGCTGAGCAACTAGCCAGAATCGAGAAGCAACTGGCTGACATAGATTTATTGGACGGCTACCGGATCTCCATTCTGGGAGAACGCGCCCTTGCCAATCTGGCGATCGATCGGATGCGTGATAACCCAAAATTGTTTGGAATGCTATTCGAAGACGATGACGCGAATTTGAAGTTTATTCCTGATGGCTGGTTTAGCCATAACCAGAGACGCCTCAACGAGATGCATGTGAATTTTTCCCAGCGCATTGTCGACATCAAGGCCCGACGCATCCGCCCCGAAATTGCGGCGGCTTTCAACAAGGAGCTTGATGCGAGAACAAAACGTAAATTGCCGATCTACGATATGCTTAGTGCCATGCTGCTACCTGCAATTGACAAAGTAGCGATAAAAACTGGATTTGCTCAAGCCGCCGTGGATCACGCGCGCATTGCCTGTCACTTGGAGTTGCACAAGCTGGAGCACAAAAAATATCCCGCAAAACTAGCGAGCCTGGAAGCTCTTCTGCCCCACGATCCCTACACCGGAAAGCCGTATGTCTACAAACCGGATCCCAAGGGGAGTTATCAGCTATATGGGGTCGGCTGGAACCGGAAGGACGATGGCGGCAAGGTGGTCTTGAGGAGTGGCGGGGTGAACCTTGATGAAGTCGACTTGGTTTGGAGCTATTTGCCCGCCACTCGACCCAAGGGAGAATAAAGCACCACTTACTGATTCACTTTCACCACGGGCCTTGGCGATCTTGTCAACCTGCCGACAGTGCGGGGTCTATTCGGCCTTATCCTTAGAAGCCGAAGCCTTCGCAATTTCGGCAGCTTTGGCCTTGATCACTTTTTGCACGAGGCTTGCGGGAAGCGCAAAAAATTCCACGCGATTGCGCCGGGCGATATTGATGCCAAGTAGTCTTCCCTTCAAATCCAGCAACGGCCCGCCCATTTCAGAAGGGGCCAAAGTGACCTCATGTTGGATGACTTTTTCGAAGCCGGTTCGACGCACGCTGACTTTGCCGCTAAGCTTATCGTTGCGTGACTTCATGCTGGCAAACACCAATTCGCGATAGCCCAGAGTGATTTTCAATGTCTTCTGTTCCTGCTTGCGCTGCACTACCACGGTAATGGTTTCGCCGGCGTCATGTTTGCCCACGGCCTTTTTCAATTCCTCGGTAGAGTTTACGGCCTCGCCTTCGATGGAAAGAATGACATCGCCATTTTTCATGCCCGCTTTTTCGGAGGGACCTTTGGGCGTCACCTCGCGCACGGGCACACCCTTTTTTTCACTCACTTCGGTGCCCATGAGAATGCCAATCACCGCGCCTGTTTTCGGGATGGCGCGTGCGGTGGCGCTGGTAATACCGGCGCGCACGTAAGGGCGCGTATCGGAACCGGCCACGCCGGCGACGACCCAAGTGGCGGGTGCAATTTTATCTGTCTCAGCCCACGTGTAATCGGGTTTTCGGGTCAAATCCGTGGCGATAAAAGCCAAGTCGGTGGCGCTATCATACGCGACGAGTTTGCCGCGATTGTACCGCTTGGCGCCGGGCATTGAGATACGCAGGGTGCCCCCGGCTTTGGCGGTATCGAGCTCGCTGTGTTTGGTGACCACCAGTCCCTCGTCATTGACGAGCGTGCCGATGGCGACCTTGTAGCCGGTCCCATAGATAATTTGAACAGTGCAACTGCGCGCGATTTTTTCCACATCGCCAAAGGCGGCCACAACGGTTTTGCCGTCGGTGCGCAAGGCCGAGGGGAGGCTGGAGGCGGCCGGGGCATTCAGCGCGCCGAGGGCGAGGAACAGGATGAGAAATTTTTTCATAATAAATTCTAATTAAAAATTACTTGCGGGGTGGAAGACCAAAGGGCAGCCGGGGCTGGGCGGTGGGACGGCTGCCGAGGGTGACTTCGATTTCCATTTCTTTTTTGTCGCGCAACAGAGTGAGCTTCGTCTTGGCACCGGGGCGGAATTTGCCGATGAGGGTGGTGAGGTCGCGAGAGGCTTTCACGTCTTTGTCGTCCACTTGGGTGATAATGTCGCCCACTTTGAGGCCGGCCTTTTTGGCGGGGGAATTGTCGCGCACAACCTCAAGCTTCGCGCCTTCGAGGTTGTCTTTTTTGTAATCCACGGCGGTGACGCCGAGGAAGCCGGGCAGCTTGGGATCGCTGAGATTTTCCCAATCGCTGTGGAAGGCGGGCATTGAGACGTGGTAATTCTGATCCGGCTCGCCGGAGATGCGGCTGTGGATGCCAATGACTGTGCCATCGAGATTAAAGAGCGGGCCGCCCGAATCGCCGCCAAGCAATTTGCAATCGCTGCGGAGGGTGGCTGCGCGCGCCCAAACGATGCGGCCGAGGCGCACCACCGCGCCGCGCTTGGCGTCCAACCCGCCGGGGTTGCCAACGGATACGACCCATTGGCCGACCTTCGGAAGATTGGTTTTGTGCGTCTCGTAATGCGAGGTCGGCAAATCCTTCGGTTTGAGGATTTGCACCATGCCGGCGTCGGCCTTATTTTTGCCGAGCGCCTTGGCTTCAAATTTCCGGCCATCGGCGAGCACCACGGTGACCTTGCGCCCGGGCGTGCCGGAGACGTGCCCGGCGGTAAGAATGAGGCCGTCGTCGCTGATGATCACGCCGCTGCCAGAGGAGCCGCCCATTTGCAGGGTGACCGTCGCGGCCATGGCATCGTCCAGCATGGCCTGGACTTTTCCCTGAATGGCGAGGAGATCGGTGATGGACTCAGGCGCGGTTTTTTCCCACGGAGCCAAATCGGCCGCGGGAGCCATCATCGTCACCAGTCCGGCGGTTAAAAGTAGGTTTTTAAACATGTGCATTAGATTGTTCTGTCATGACTGACGTATTTTAGACGTTTCGGTTACGCAAAGCAATGCAAGGAAAGCGTTTTCAAAATGATTTTTTGCCTATGAATAATCATTTTTTGCGGTGGTTGAGGTGTTTATCGGCAAATTTGAGGTATGCTGCCCAGTCGAATTTCGTGACATCGTGCCGGCCGGATCGGATGTGGTAGCCGATGGAGCCCATGGATGGGGTGTCCAACGGCGGTTGTTTTTTGGCCGGTAACCCCGGCAAACCGTATAGTTGATAAACCGGATTGGCGTGGAGACCGGAGAGGAATTCGCCTTTGGGATCGGCCCAGCGATCGTCCACGGCGCTGGCGATGTACACGGGGCGCGGGGCGATCAGCGCGATGAGTTGATGCTGGTCGACGGGGCATTTATTTTCGTTGGCGTTGTATTTTACAAAGTTGTCGCAAAACCAATGCGGGAAGGAGGTGTTGATGCGCTGGACGGTTTCGCCAAAGGCCCGGCGCGAAAGGGCCGCGCCGCCGCAGCCGGAGTTATTGGAAATGACCAACGCGAAACGTGGATCCGATGCGCCGGCCCAGAGGGAAGTTTTGCCGAGGCGCGAATGGCCCATCACCGCCACGCGTTGGTGATCGATTTCGCGGTCGGTTTCCAAGTAATCCATCGCGCGGCTCAAGCCCCACGCCCACGTGGCGATGCTGCCCCATTCTTCGGGTTTGCGTTTGTGGGTCGCGGGATATAATGCGTGCACGCCGTTTTTCCAGCCGTCATCGAAATCCGGATCGATGTCTCCATAATAAATCGCGGCCAGCGCGTACCCACGCGCGAGGATGGTTTCCACCGGCCAACGGCTCTTCGCGAGGCCGCGGCCTTTTTCGGTGGCGCGATTGTTTTCCGTTTCGCCTTTCACCTTCCCGCGCACCCACGAGTGCGGCAGCCGGATGGCGGGGTCCGGATGGAGGGTGTGGTTGCCGCGAAAGTTCAGTGTAAGAAACGTCGGCACCGGCCCCTTGGCGCGCGCGGGCAAATATATCAAAATCGTCATTCGCGGGCCCTCGCCCGTGCCGGCAAAGCGCACCTCCACCTGCTTACGATCGGCCTTGCCGCCGAGCACGTTTTTGTGATGCGAGAGCACAAAGTAACTTTGCTTTGCGGGCTTGCCCGGCGCGCGGCCGTACATTTCTTTTTTGAACAACTCCAGAATTTCAGGCCGGCGTTTGCTTTCCCAAGCCTTCACTGATTTCACCGGCGCGCCGTCGGCCATCATCAATGGATCGGGCAAAGTGAACTTGGGCACCTTCGCCTCGTCGTAGTTGAAGTTTTTGGGTTGGGCGATGAGCGTGTTCATGGAAACAAACAGGCTGACAGCCAGCCATAGCGTGAAGTTCATGGGGGAAGTTTGGCGGAAAATTTTCCCACACGCAAGCTTGCGAAAAGGGCGTATCGGGTGCACATTACTCCTATGAACGGTACGACGCGCACGCTCATTCTCGCCCTCGGCCTCCTCGGCGCTGGCCACGCTACGGCGCAATATTCCAGTGCAAACCTCACCGTACTGCCCTACGTGCAGCCCAACGGAACGATCCACCTCGGGCTCAATGCAAACTGGCAATTCGCCCAGCCGGGCTACGGCCCCTCGCGCGTGGCGATCAACACGCAGTACCTCGCCGCCAATGGTATGCCGATGACTGTGGGCAGCTACTCAACGCAGCTGCGTACGTTCAATTATCAAAACGTGCCGTACCTTGGGCGCGCACCATTTGTCGGCGGACTATTTCGGAACCGCGCGCAGTTCAGCCAAATGTCCTACGGCTACATGGCGCCGCAAGTCACCATCACCCGCGTGGATCCCGCAGGCAATCCCGTGCAACCACACGCACCGCTTTTTTATGGCCGCGTGCCCGCGCCGCGTATGACGGGATTCATCCAGCCATGAACGGCTGGCGCGCGCTTCCCGTCTTGGCACTTCTCTTTGCCGCCGCTTGCAACGGCAAAGACGAAGCCGCACCGAAACCCAAATCCACCGGCCCCATCGAGGAACGCGACGGGTTGTGGTACGCCACCGGCACCTCCAATCTTTTTTCCGGCACGCTCACCCATCAATTTCCCGGCGGCATTCAAAGCGCGGAGAGTGTTTATACAAATGGACTCAAACTATCGCAGCGCGGATGGCACACCAACGGCGTACTGAAATCCGAGTTTATATTCCACGAGGGACAGCTGGCCGTGCGCCGCAGTTGGGATATCGTCAGCAAACGCCTCGCCTGGAAGCACAACAAAATCGCAAACGCGCAGGTGCAACGCGGATTTGATTTGTGCAATGCGGGGAAATTTGTCGAAGGCTACGTGTGGTTTCATCTCGCCGCCTCCAATGGCCAGCCGGATGCCAAGAAAGCGCTCCAGCAATTCCCCCCCACCATGACCGAAGAACAAAAAGCCGAGGCCCAAGTAGTTGCAGATCAATTGCTCAGGCAAGGGGAAGAGGGAAAAGAAAAGTAAAAATTTGCAAAGACGTTCGAGTTTTCGTGCCCCTCAATCACACTTTTACCTTCCCCCCATCCGCGCCTCCACGCAAGGGGGTAACAACGAAAACAAATAGTTTGAAACCTCTCTCAGCCGATGTCGTCTATAAAATTGTTCGCCCCCGTATGGAGGAGCATTGGGGGACTGAACAGGTTGGGTAGCCCGTCGGACCACAGGTTCGGCGGGCTTTTTTATGGCGCTTTTTCTGGGCGTACTGAAGGGGTTTGACAAAAATGAATGCCCTGCCAGATTTGACATCATGAAAACCTTTATCACCACCCTCTCCCTGTGCCTCGCCACCAGCCTGTTTGCCGGTGACAAAGAAGCGGAACTCAAGAAACGCATCGCCGGATACGACGCATCAATCGCCTCCGCCCGCAAGAATCTTAGCGATCTGTACGCCAAACAAGGCGCATTGCGGAAGGATGACCTCGCGATCAAGCGCAAATAAATTGAGGCAAAAAAAGCCGAAATCGCCAAACGCCGCATCACTCTCGAAGCCAAGAAAAAGCCACCGCTGAAGCCGCAAAGAAAAAAGCCCTCGGCAAAAAAGCCAATAAGCAAAGTAGAATATCTCAAGCTCGCCGCCAAGAAAAAGGCTGCCGCCCAAAAGAAACGGATGAGCAAAGAGGAATACTACAAACTTGCCGCCAAGAAAAAAGCTGTGGCTGCTGGAAAAACTGGTGCTTCATCCAAGGCCACCAAGGAATTGATCATCGCTAAAAAAGAATACCAAGCCGCCCAAGCGCGCCTGAAGAAAGCCATCGAAGCCTACAAAAAATCCAGCGGCGGAAAAAAGAAATAATGGCGGAAGGGACGCGCGTCGCGCGTCATGGACACGCGAAGCGTGTCCCTACCCCAGCACCTTCAGTTTGCCGAACTTCCCGCCCACCGCGGCCTCGGCGGGCCAATCGAGCCAATCTTCCAATAGCGTGGTGTAAACGCTGCGGAAATCGGTGTGGTGCTTGAGATCGCCTTGATCGAGGTCGGTGAGGCTCGGATGCTTTCCGTGCACGCCGGCTTTCACTGCGTCGCCGATGAAAAACATGGGGCCAGCCGCGCCGTGGTCGGTGCCGAGGCTGCCGTTTTCTTTCACGCGTCGGCCAAATTCCGAAAACGTCGCCGTGAGCACGCGCTTGGACAGGCCGTGTCCCTTGAGGTCAGCGTGGAATGCGGCCAACGCGGAAGAGAGTTCCTGCATCAATCCCGCGTGCGCGCCTTCTTGTTCGGCGTGCGTATCGAAGCCGCCGAGCGACACAAAATAAACACTTGCGCCGAGATCCGCCGTGATGAGCTGCGCCACGCTCTTGAGCCGCTGGCCGAGGCCGTTTTGCGGATAGGGCTTCGCCGGTTTGTAATCGGACATCACCTCGGCAATTTTCGCCGAAGTATCCAACGCCGTCGTTGCCGTGCGTCGCAGGAAATCCAAATCACTGTTGCCCGCGCTGCCGCCTTCAGCCAGTTGGCGCATCCGCGCGCGGTGCGCGGCTTGCTCGGCTTTGGAGCCGCGCAGTTGCAATTGGTAATCGCGCAAACTGCGTACCGTGGGCACCGTGAATTTCGTGGACACCAAACTCAACGGCAACCGATCCGTGCCCAGTGCCACCGCCGGCACCTTGCCGGCGAGCCCGCCCCGCACGTGATCAAACGCGCGCCCAATCCAACCATCGCGCTTGTCCTCGATGCCCGGCTTGGCCGTGTGCCAAATATCCATACTGCGAAAATGCGAGCGGTTCGGATTCGGATAACCAACGCCCTGTACGATACCCAACGCACCATCATCGAACAATTCCTTAAAGCCCTGCATTCGCGGATGCAGTCCCAGCGCGCCCTCAAGCTTGAGGGCCGCGCCTTTTCCAATGCCGAGGCTGGGGCGCAGCTTACGATAATTATCCTCCTCGAACGGCACCACCGTGTTGAGCCCGTCATTGCCGCCAGCGAGTTGCACCAGCACGAGGATGCGTCCATCCGGATTCGCCTTGCCCCCATCGGCCGCGCGCGCAAACGCCGGATGCGGTCGTGTGCCCAAAGACACCAAGCCGGAGGCGCCAAGCGTTTTCAAAAAAGTGCGTCGTGTGTTCATTGTTTTAGGTGAGTTGAAATTCCGGCAGCGTCATCATTAGGTGCACCAGTTTGCGCGGTTCATCTTTTGCCTTTGCCATTCCACGCACTTCGCGCGAAAGCAGCAGCTCGCGATAATGATCACGGCTCTTTTTCGGCTCGGCTATTTGCCCCATTTGTCCATCCAACAATGCCATCGCAAAATTATTGCGCTGCAGCAGCGAGGCCGAAGTAATCCACAGGCGACCGCCTTCCCAGCCTTTCACCGTGGCCGGTTCGAAAACCGATTGGCCGAGCTGGCCGGACACACGATTGATCGCCTGCAAATTGGGCCGAACCCCCAGCGCGCGACACGCGCCCAGCGTGAGTTCCAGCGGTTCTTTAATGCGCGCGTGACGCGCGGCGGCACTGAAAAATAATTTGGATCCCAACAATTCGCGCATCACCGGACGCATCGCGAAATCGTGCTCGCGCAAGCGCGCGGCCAGCGTGGTGATGTGGGCTTCGGTGGGTTGATCGAGCACAAATGCGCGCAATAATTTAAATGCAATAAACCGCGCGCACGTCTTATGCGTGAGGCACAAATCAATCACCTCGCCGCCATCGAGGTTGGCGGTTTTGCCAAACAGCGATTTGTTCGTGACGTCGTGCTGGCGTGTGTTGAACCAAAATTTATCGTCGCGCACGTGCCAACCGGTAAAGGCGCGCGCGGCTTGTTTGATGTCGTCCTCGGTGTAATTGCCTTCGCCGAGGCTGAACAATTCCATCACCTCGCGCGCAAAATTTTCATTCGCGTGGCGCTTGCGGTTGGCGTTGCTGTCCAGCCAAATGAGCATCGCCACATCCTTCGCCATCGCGTGCAGCAATGTGCGGAAGCTGCCGAGTGACTCGGCGCGAAAGCGATCATTCTGCGCGGCCATATGCGGCACGCTTTGCACTTTGGAAAATGAAGTGGCAAAATGATTATGCCAAAAGAGCGTGAGCTTTTCCGTGAGCGGATTGGCGGTGTAATGCATCCGATGCAGCCACCACGCCTGCAAATCGCCCACCGTGCCGGTGTCGTAAGCCGCTTCGCGCAAAAGCGATTCGGTGTCCGCAAAATCCGCCGTCTCCTTTTGCGGCGTGAGCAGCTGCTCCAAAGCCGCCTCAAGCCCCGCCTTGTGAGTCGCCGCAATCTCGGCCGCGGTGGCGCCGAACTGCCCGCGCCAAAGCAAATGCGTGGCGTCGCGCCGAGTCCACTGGCGCGCGTTGTGCGGGGCGAGGATGCCGGTCGGTTTATTTATTCGACCCATTTGCCTTCGAGTTGAATTTGGAATCCCTTGTCTTTCACGCTGGTGCTGAAGCGCAAAATTTCAATCGCTTTCAATAAGCGCTCGGCAAGTTGGATTTCCGCGCGCGCTTGTTCGGCGGGTTTGCCGGTTTGGATACTCTTGGCCACGAGCGTGCGGCGGTTGGCCACCACCAAACCGGCCAAGGCCGGCGGATGCAGCTCGAAATTGAAGTTGCGGTTCACGCGCTTGGGGTTCTTCGGTTTTTTCAATTCCGTGACCAACGATTTCAAAAGCTCCAGTGAAGTGCAAAACACAAAGCGACCGTTCACCGTGGCGGCGCACGGCATGAAGTTGTACGAGATGTCCAGCCGCTCGCCCTGTGGTGGGCGCAGATATTGGATGGTGTTGATGGCGACGCCTTCGTGCACCACAGCGGTCATTACCGAAGGCTCGCGCCCGCCCTGCTCGGCGGCGGCGAGGTTGGTGATGGTGACGATGGTTTGAAAAACAAGCTGGAACAAATTGCCATCTTGCGGGCGGTTGAGATCAAAGAGCAACGCAAAGCCCGGCAGCTTGATGCCCGGCTCGCCCTTGAAATGTTTGAACGATTGCTTGGCGGCGAGGAAGGTGATGGTGGAGCCAAAGGCCGGCATAATGTCATCGCCAATGTCGCGCCCGGGAAAGATGTTTCCAATGTCACTCTCGAATTTATCGAAGCCCGCTTGCAGTCGCTCGTCCATCAACTCCTCGCGTTTGCCGTACCAGCCGCTGAGGTTGCGGTGGATGGAAAGTCCACCCATCAGCCCGGGCACAGTTGGCACATCGCGCGTGCCGGGCGTGTCGGCCTTGGAAAAAAACCACCCGAATTTTTCACCCAACGCCTTGGGATCGCCCTCGATGCCGGCGGCGAACTTGAGGCCGGCTTTGTCAGCATCAAGCGTGAGCCCCAAATAATCACTTTGCATGGCCAGCTCGATGATGCCGGAAAACATGAGCGACACAAAACCGTCTTCATATTTTTCCGGCAGACTGAAGCGCTTGCCGGCGAGTTTGCGGAAGAACCCAAGATCGGCCCACGCGCGCACGAAGTGTTTGGCGCCCATGTCGCGCTCCATTTTTTTGAAGGCGGGATGGTGTGCCACGGCTACCTTCGCGTCCCCGCGCAGACCGGCGATGGATTGATCGAGCAAGGCAGCGGTACTAGCGGCGGCGATCCAGTTTTTGTGAAGGGCAAGGAAGGCCTTCCCTTCAATAGTGAGCAACTCCAACTCGCCGCGCATTTCGCGCTTCACTGTGTCCTCAGCCAGCGTAATGAGCGGCTCGATCCGTTCGCGCACATGCGCCCACGCAGCGGGATCGGTAACGCGGATCATCACTGCCAAGTCGGGTTGTTCGACCTCTGCTTTCGGGTAAACGCCAACCGCGATTTCGCCAAAAAGTTTTTCGGCAGCCGTCCAGAGATTCATGCCAAGGTACGCCTCCGCCACTTTACGCCCGGCGGCAAATTTTTCATATTGCGGCTGCTGCATGGCCTGTTTGATTTGGGGAGAATCGAGGGCATCTGAATAATACGCCGAGTCGCGCAACTGAATGAGGCGCTGGCCAAGGCCATTGATTTCCACATAGCCCACAGCACTCCTTGGCATGGCGGCAGAAAGCGGCGCAGCGTTCGTGGTGAACACAGCGTAAGAAAATACGAGGGCAAGCAGCAATAATGGGGTTCGCATGAGGTTACTGTACGGAGTTGGGGTTGAAAGGCAACACGTTTTCTGTGGCTTTTCAGTGAATACGCACGAGGAAAAGTGTGGTTACAACGCCGCTTGTCGCAGCGGACGCAGTGTGGTTTAATCAGTGCATGAGCAGTCACCTCGATTCGTTACGGAAATACACAACCATCGTCGCCGACACCGGCGATTTTGAATCCATCCGTGAATACACCCCGCAAGACGCCACCACCAATCCCAGCCTCATTCTCAAGGCCGCGCAGATGCCTGAGTACGCGGAGTTGCTTGGCAAAGTAACCGCCGAAGCGGAGAGCATGGAGGATGCGCTGGACAAACTCGCCGTGTTTTTTGGATTGGAGATTTTGAAAATCGTGCCGGGCCGCGTGAGTACCGAGGTGGACGCGCGACTGAGCTTCGACACCCCCGCCACCCTCGCCAAGGCGCGGTCGCTCATCGCGCGTTACGAAAAGAACGGCATCGACCGTAACCGCATTCTCATCAAAATCGCCGCCACTTGGGAAGGCATCCGCGCCGCTGAGGAATTGGAAAAAGAAGGCATCCACTGCAACCTCACATTGCTCTTTAGTTTCCCCCAAGCCGTCGCCTGCGCCGAAGCCGGCGTGCAGCTCATCAGCCCATTCGTCGGCCGCATTATGGACTGGCACAAAGCCAAGACCGGCACCGACTACACTCCCGCCGAAGACCCCGGCGTGCAATCGGTCACCGCCATTTACAACTACTACAAAAAATTCGACTACGCCACCGAGGTCATGGGCGCGAGCTTCCGCAATACCGGCGAAATCACCGAACTCGCCGGCTGCGATCTACTGACCATCAGCCCCAACCTCCTCGAAGAACTCCAAGCCACCGAAGGCGACCTCCCCCGCAAACTCACCGAAGAAACCGCCAACGCCAGCAACGCGGAAAAAATCTCCCTCGACGAAACCACCTTCCGCTGGGCGTTAAACGAAGACCCCTGCGCCACCGAAAAACTCGCCGACGGAATCCGCCGCTTCGCCGCCGACACCGTGAAGCTGGAAGAATTCCTTGCCGACAAATTGCAACTGCAGCCCGCCTAACTATTCCTTTGGCAACGGCACTTGTCGACTGCCGCGAAGGTAAGCGATGAGGTCACGCAGTTCATCCTCCTTCAGCGCCAGCACGAGCCCTTCGGGCATCATCGAAAAATTCTGCGGATTAATCGCCGCCACATCGCGCTTGGCCACGGTCACCACCTCGGCCGGCGTGGCGATGGTGACGGATTGCCCTTCACTGCGGCGGATGACGCCGACCAAAACGCGGTTGTCTTTTGTGCGCAGAATTGTCGTGCGATAGTCGTTGGGAATTTCCGCGTTCGGGTCAATCATATTGGTCAGCAGATAATCGAGGTTGTTGCGGTTGGAACCCGTGATGTCCGGCCCAATCTCGCCGCCTTCGCCGTAGAGTTTGTGGCATTGCGCGCAAGCGCGTTGGAAGAGCGCCCGCCCGCGCGGCAAGTTGTCCGGCCGATTCACTTTCGCTTGCAGCAATTTTTTATACTTCGCAATTTTCGCCAGCTTCGCCGCTGGCGTGGAACGGCTCACGCCCCAAACCTTGTCGAGCGTTGCGTTGATTTCCTTCACGCCATGCGCGCGCAACTGCCGCACGATGTCCGCCGGCAATTCATTTGCCTTTACCGTCCCGCGAGTCACCGCCGCCATCAGCGCCTTGGCAAAATTCACTCGTGAGGCCAACGTCGTCAGCGCGTCGCGCTTGCCCGCCGTATCCAGCTTCACAAAAATTTTCAATATTGCCGCCGGCGTCTTTGCATCCTCAAACGCCCCCAACCCCCGCAATGCCTCCCGCCGCAACGCTTCGTTTTGCAGCAGCCCCCGCAACACCTCCGGCAACTTCGGATCCCGCGCCGCCACCAGCGCCGTCAATGCCTTCTGCCGATCCGCCAGCCTTGCCTTCCCATCCACCAACACCGCGCGCAACGCATCCAACGCCGCCTTGCTCCCAAACGTTAACGACAGCGTCTGCGCCAACTGCCGCACCTCCGCGTTCGGACTCTTGGCCAGCTTGGGTGCGATTTCCTTCCAGCCTTTCGGTATCTTGATATTGCGCTGCCCCTTCAACGCCGCGCTGATGCCCTTGAGAATATCCAGATGGAACGCCGGATCATCCACCTCCTTGAGTACCCCAACCAATGCGTCGAGCGCCTCGACATCCTGTGCGCGCAGTTGGCCCGGCAGCCACAACACAATAGCGAGCAACAAAAAGAGAAGCCGTTTCATGCGCCGCGATTATTCCTTTTTGCCTGCGTCCCGTCCAGTTGCCATCCGGCGCGTGATGAATTGACGCACCTTGGGGATTTGGCAGGCGGTCAGCAGTTTCACCGCAGCGACTCGGTCGGCGTCCACCACCGGCTCGGTGGCGTACCAATACATGAGTGGTAGATTTTGATCGTTCTTGTCCTCCACGTGGGCGAGCAAATGTGTGAGCACCGGCAAACGCTGCTTCAGCGGCAAACGCTGCATCGCACTGGCGAGATACAAACGTACGAGCGGCGACTTATCCTCCTTGGCCATCCGCGCAAATTCCGCGCGCGCTGCCTCCGATGGTTTTCTGTTTTCACACAGCAACTGAATGGCCCATGCGCGAAGGTGTTCGCTTGAGTCCTGCAGCAATCCTTCGAGTTTCTTCTCATTCAAATTACCAGTCACCCGTAAGGCCCATAAGGCCCGCAAGCGCAACGGCACGGATCGGCTGGACTTCAAGGTTTTGCCTAGCACCGACGTGTTGGCCTGCCGCTCCTGCAATACCCGCCGTGCGTGACGCACAAACCAGTCGTTCTGGTGAGACTGCAATTTCAGCAGTTCCTTACCGGACAGCTTGTCGATGTCGCCCTTCCACGGTTTCGGCTTGCCATAGACAATCTTATAAATCCGCCCGGTGTGCTTGCGGGTGTTGCGGGTGTGATGGCATTCACCGGTGTCGGAAAAGTCGCTGACGTACACGCCGCCGTCGGGGCCGTACGCCAGCGTCACGCCCACGAACCACGGGTCGGCCGCGCGCATCACGTCCGGCGCGTGCGTGGCGGTGTAGCCGCTGCCCTTGCGCGCGAGGCGGTCGTGGTTGATGCGCCGCCCGTGGATGTTATTCATAAAAACATCGCCGCGATATTTGGCCGGCCAATTGTCGCCCAGATAAATCATCGTGCCGCTGTGCGCGTGGCCGCCGCCGGCCACATCCTCCTCCGGCGTGCCGATCCCTGCACGAATGGTTTTCGTGTTCGTAAAATGCAAATGATCGGCAATGGTGGCAATGCGTTCATAGGAATACTTGCCGGCCGGCCGGTTGCGCTGGGGATCGTAAAACGCGCCTTGGATGATGTGAAAGAGATGCGGGTTCACGCAGTTGCACACGAAGGCGTGGCCGAAATCGTTCCAGTCGATGCCCCACGGGTTGGTGGTGCCAACGGCGAAGGACTCCCACACATGCCGCACCGGATGATACCGCCACACGCCGCCCTCGAACCGCCGCCGTTTGGCCTCCGGCGTGCCGGGCTTGCCGAGCAACGACCAGT
>Ga0302122_10001398_pt1 | contig 15342 bp, 8 predicted proteins | sample CB21_SCM_MG_FD_203115 | JGI IMG/M metagenome (GOLD analysis project Ga0302122, IMG submission 203115) | Marine microbial communities from Western Arctic Ocean, Canada - CB21_SCM | ecosystem: Environmental > Aquatic > Marine > Oceanic | place: Canada: Western Arctic Ocean | collected 2017-09-28
CACTCTTTTCAAATCCGTCCACAAACCAGCCCAGCCGTCGTCGCTGTCGGCGCTGGGTGCTCTCCGTGGTGGTTTTTTGGCCTGGGCGCGGTCGCCGTACGACTCGTCAAACGGCACGGGCGAGTTGCGGAACACGGGCCAGCGCGGCGTGTCTCCTAAGCCTAAAGCTTCGATGGGGCAGGACATGCGCCGTTGCGAAGCCTCCTCGTCGTCGCTGGGCGAGTCCTGGGTTAATCTTGGTTGTGGACTTTCCGGCGCGACCTTTAGAACATCATCGTCGAGCGGTTTATCGCCAGTTGCCCATGCCAAAGCGTCCTCCTTGCTCTTGAAGAAGTCCTCGCCTTCGACGCCGCCGCGCCGCGCGCTCACGCCGTCCGGTCTTAAATAGCGCGGCTCCTTCCGGCCGTGCGGGCCCCGCGTGTCCTCTTTCCAGCCCAACGCTTCCAGCGCGCCCCACGTCAACGCCGTGGATCCCATACTGGCCTCCGTTTTTCTAAACGCGACGACGGCGTCGGGCCCGCCGAACCACTCGACGCCCTCCTCGCCCTCGATAGAACCACCGGGCGCCAGCAACTTGCCGCTCCGGTGCCGCTTCCAGCCCCGGTCTCTCAAAGCGTCCCAGAGCTCCCACCACGCGAGCTCGCCCGTGCGCTCGCGCCCGTCGACGCAGTGGTCCGCCAGGTGCGCCTGCACCGCGTCGTCGTTGCCGAACCACTCGAAGCCCTCGGCGCCGTACGCCGAGGCGCAGCCCGGCCGGACGAAGCGCGGGTCGCCGCCGACGCGCACCTGCGTCCAGCCGCAGTCCCTCAAACAGTCCCAGACCTGCCAGAACTCGGTCAGCTGGTCGATCGGCACGCCGATGCTGCTGCGCCGCGGTGGCCGCGCTTGCGCCATGCGCGTGCTACGTGCGCGCGGCGCTAACGACCGCTTGAATGCTTTTAGGCCGTAGGGCCGGCGCGCGGCGTCTGGCGCTGCGCTTTCTTGGCGTCCGCGTCCGTGGACTCGTGGTTTTCCGTGGGAAACGCTAACACCGAGCTTGCTGCCTATTTCTGGCTGCACCGAGGCCAATTACGCGAGTCCTGGATTCAATTTTTTATCGTTTTCGTGCGGGTTCTAGGACGCACGCAAATTCAGAACGTCCGACGGACGTCGGACACGTACACAGAACCTCCCAAGTTCCAACAGCGCTGGAATTTTGGGAGGCCCTTGCCAATAATTCCCCTGCCAACGCGGAGCGGCGCTTTGCAATTGGCGCCTCGTCCAACCTTTCCGGCTGCGCGATTCCGGAGGAGTCGCAGTCACTCCCACGCCGAGGCAACGCACCAGTATTGCTCTCCGGCAACCAAAACATCCGGGCAGCGCCCAGCCAGAGGCTCAGAGACACTCACCACCACGCCACCGCTGAGGCTGCCTCCCGAAGAACGCAAGCCTTGCCGCCATGACGGTGGCCGTCGCAATGACAATGGCCGTCCCCGCGCTGGACGAGCTGAGCATCGACCACGGCGGGTCCCTGTGCCGGTCATCGTATGTGGAAGACGCGTCGCCATCCAAGCGCAGCCTGAACACCACCGAGCGGTCTGTGGCCTCCATCCCGTCCAAGTACCTGGGAGCGCCGCCCGTGCAAACGCTGTGCAAGGACGTGGGCTTCGGCTCGAGCGCGACCAAGGGCTGGGTCGCTTCCATGAACGACCCCACGCCGGGGCCCTACCAACAAACAAAGACGCTGATCCACCGGGGCGGCAGCGTGTCCTGCAAGGGCTCGGGCGGCTTCTGCAGCGGCGATCGGCGCACCTCGGACATCGTGCCGCGCAACGCGCACGAGACGCCCGCGCCGAGCTACTGGCCCGAGCCACAGGTCTCGCTGGAGCCGTCGAGTGGCTTCGCGCGGCCGTGTCTGGACAAGGACCGGATCGATGCTGTTTTTAAAATTGAGGAGGGGCCGGGCCCTGGCACTTATAAAACAAATGCATCGAGGCAGGTCACGGCCTACCAGGCAGCCTTCGCCTCGACGACGGCCCGACATAAATACAAGTCCTTCGGCCCGGCGCCCGGCGCTTACGACCTCCGGAACTCGAAACAAATATGGTCCTTCGCGGCCCGGGACGCCCGCGGGCGCGCGGGCTCGACGGCCTGGGCGCGGAGTAATACGAAGCGGCGCGGACCGGATGGACAAGTCGACCACGCGCCCCACGCCTCCGACCCGAATACGGGCCGCGGGACGCGCTTCGTGGCGGGCCTCCCGAAGCACGGGGGCGTCGACCGGGCGTACGTCCAAGCAATTTCAGTACCCGGGTCGGACATTGTTGTGCCGCCATCGCACGTGGCCCTGAAGTTCGCCGGTATCAACGCCGCGCGGACCAAGCAGCCCGGGCCCGCCGCCTACGACGCCAGCAAGGGGTTCCACGCGACGAAAACCGACCGGCGCAATATAACGCGCAAGGCGTGGGCGCACACGCTCGGCGCGGACCGCTGGGGCCGCGCGGTGCAGCGGCGCCTCGCGCATGCGCCGACGCCCGGCCCCGGGTGGTACGACGTCGCTGCTTCAACGCGGCGCGACGCACGGACGGCGCTCTCGGCGGCCTTCGTGTCCGGCACTGAGCGCAAGTTTCGCACAAGCGGCTCGGAGGCGCCCGGGCCCGCGTTCTATTCGCCGCGCCGCGCCGAAAATGGGCCCTTCGGGGTGAACGCGACGGGGCGGTGGGTCTAACCAAGTGTCTAACCTCAGGAGCTTTTACTTTCGCTGACGCCCGGGAGGTCATCCTCGGGCCCCGCGCCCTTCGCCTCCGTTTCGTCCTCGAGCGCGGCCTTGTACTCGGCGACGCCACCGTCATCCACGTCCTCGCGCGCCGGGGCGAACGGCGCCGCGCGCGGCGACAGCGCCTCCTTCGCCGGCCGCGGCGTGGCGGTGACGATGCGCGCGGCCGCGTCGGCGACGACGACGAGCTCCGTCTGCGTCGCGCCGGCGACGCGTAATGATGAAGAGGGCGGTGGCGGCATCGATGGCCGGCGCTCGCACACGGCAAGCCGCGCCGCGTGCGCGTCCACCGTCTCCAGCAACGTCGCCAGCGCGCCCTCTAACGAAAGGTTGCACGTCCTCAAGTCATTATTCTCCGATTCCAACGCGCCGAGGCGCCCCTCGATATTCACGTGGGTCGCGCGCGTCGTCGTCGTCTGCGTCTTCAGGGAGGCGTTCTCCCGCTCTAACAGAAACAAGCGCTTGGAGGTCGTCGCCAACGTCGCGTTCAGCTTGAGGACCTCCCTATCTAAAACTTGACGCGAGTCTTTTTGCCGTTCCTGGACCTCGCCCGCCAGGACCTGGAAGGTGGCCGAGGAACTGAGTAGGTCCGTCCGCGCTCTTTCCAAGGACATGCGGTGCTTGCCGTCGACGGCGTCCTCCAGGCCTTTTAGTAGAGAGGCCAGGATGCGTTCGTCGGCCTCCTCGCACGAGGTCAGACGGTAGACGGCCGTGTCATCCAAGACCTTGGGCGAGACGCTCTCGAACCTTAATTTGTCCAGGTTCACGGGCGGCAGGGGGAAGCGGTGCGCGAAGCCGCGCTGGAGCGCGGTCTGCGGGATGTCCTTCGCCTGGTGCCACCGCGCGTCGCGGGGCACGCTGAAGGTGAGCTTGGGCGCCACGACGCAGGTGATCATGGGCGGCGGGGCGTCCGGCGCGGCGCGCGACGCCATGGCGGGCCTTGTGGAGAGGCTTTTCAAAGGGCAGACCCAGTCACGGAGGGCGCAGCGCAGCGGAGGGGCGTTGTGCGCACAGTGACAACGCCGGCGCTGTCGGCGTAGCCGCGTCGTGCGAGGGCTCAGGTGAAAGGTTATTGCATACAGCTGTAATCGAAATCTCACGGATGTCCGGACTCGACCTGACCTGACGGGTTTTACTCCCCCCCGACACGAAAGCGCGCGGCGAAGGAAATAGCCAGCCCTCTCTGGCCCCAGGGAAGCGTCGGCGGAGGCTTCACGGCACCCTGCGGGGAGCCCCCCCCACCTCCTTAAGCGGCCTCCCGGCTCGCGGAGGGGGGGACACCCGCTACCGTGCGCCCTTCATTGCGCCGATTCCCCATCTACCAACGATTCGGAGTCATCCGTGGCCGCCGAGGCACAAGGCCAATTTTGACCCGAGGGCAAGCCCATCTTCCCACCCGGGGGAACGGAATCACCACACGCCGAGCAGACGGGGGCTTTAGCCCGAGTCGTCGCAACAAGGAAAAACGCCGACACTATATCTCCACGCCACACAGCCAGGAAGAGCAGAACAGGGTAAACCTTTGTCCGGGCAACCTGTAACCACTTTGACTCGAAAGCCATGACGTGTCGTCGACGCCGGCTCCTTGGCAAGCACTTTTTATATATGGGAGCAGTTGTAAATGATGGTGTTCCAGTGCTAGCACGCCCAGGACTCGATCTAGGGTCCGGGTTTTTTCTTCCCGGGTTTTGCCCTCGATCTGGCGTTTTTTGTGCTCGCAGGCTACCCCGCAGTAGCACTAGAGACACGGACGCTGCACACACACCCATGCGCTACAGCTAACCAGCCCTGCTGCTGCAGATCGCATCGGTAACCCTGCTGTAGCAGCTAGACACAGAGGCACTGCACGCACCCTGCGCGCACGCGCAGATCGCTACCCAGTAGTTTCAGTGCTATGGCCAGCCATGTGCCAGCTGAAATAGTGCTCGCGACGGAAACTGGCCACGTCGCTACGGTCCAGCGCTGGCTCGCGAACGGCGGCGACCCGAATGGGCCAATTGAGGTAGATCAAGAAAGGTGGATTCGTCCTATTCTGGATCGGCTCCTCTTGGTCGCCGCACAAAACAAGCACCCTGCTATCATCCATGCCCTTTTGGCCCGTGGCGCGGATGTAAATTCTGGACGCGTGAATGCTTTCTGGCTGGCGCACAAAGGGTACGACGTGGTCTCCGCACGGCTGCTCGTAAAAAATGGCGCAGACGTTTCTTCAGGCATTAAAGCGGCCGTACTTGACCCACGTGTGTTGCGTTTTTTTCTCATCTCCGGAGTAGACGTCAGCGCACCCAGTTGCCGCGGCGAGACCCCTGAACACTACGCCCGGAGCCAGTTGCAGTATTTCACCCAAAACGTACGCACATTCGGGTCAGACATGTGCAAAACCTACACGCAATCGGTGGCGATGCTAGAAGGCGCGCGCCTCGCCGGATCGTAAAAGCTTTACGTCCTCCAAGAGTACAAGGGGCTGCTGAGGCTCCGGTCCCTGCTTGCCCGCGGTCGCGCGAGGACCGGGCCGCGCACGCTCGAAGCCGTCGCGCGCCTCTTCGGCGGGCGGGCTGAGGCAACAGGGCGGGCACGCCCGCCGACGCGCCGGTGCCGACCCCCGCGTGGACTGCCGGACCCCGTATTCTGGCTCGTGATGGAGTACTGGCGCCTCGGCGCCGGGCGGGATTTGGACCCCGAGCGCATCCTAAGAGACATGTGACGTGAGGTTAGTAGTACGGCTCCCCGCCCCCCAGCTGGAAGTCCACGACGCGCCACGCGAGCTCGTGGCTCTGGTCGTCGTACTCGCGCTGGAAGGCCATGACGTAGAAGTACGCGCGCACGTCTGACGGCGACCCCTCCACGACGTCGCCCTCCCGATTCCGCACGCAGTTGACCTGCTGCGTCATGAACTGGACAACGAGGATGGGACTCCGCTGCTCCTCCACTTGGACCGCAATGATCTCGACCTTCTCGCAGTCCGTGATCTGGGCGTCGTCGTACACCAGGCCCTCCTCCTTCCGCAGGCGGATCTCGTGGCTTAATCGCGAAAACAAGCCTTCCGAGAGGTGCGGCTTCAATTGCATCGCGTCGCCCCGGATGAAGTGCTTCACGAACTGGGGGCACAGCTCCTCCGAGACGCCGTCCCGCCAAACCTCCAGCGAGAACGAGGGGTCCAAGCGCCGCAACTCCCGCGTCGCCGCGGCCGTGTCCGTCTCCGCCGTCACCGCGTCCACAATGGAAGAAGCCTGGTACACCAAAGGGTTCTGCGACGTCTCCCAGAACTCGCGCGCGTCCTCGCCCAAATCGTTGAGCTTATCTTTCCCTCGCAAGGCCGCCTTGCCCGCGCTCGTCTCCCCCACGACCTTCGCGCCTCTAGACGCGCCCTCCAGGATGTCCGAAATAATAGGAGCTTTTTTCAGGCGCTTCCGCATCTCGGCCCACGTGTCCTCCTGCGCCACGACCATGAGCTGCGCCTCGCGCGGGTCGAAGTCCGCACTTGGCGCGGGCGCGTCGCCCTGGTCCTGGGAGCCGACCTTGCGCCGCAGGACGCTCGCTTTGGCGTCGCCGCGCAGCTCCGCCACGGCCTTCTCCAGCTCGGACTTCCCGCCCGCGAGGACCTCGCGCCAGTCGAGCGTCCGCGCGCGCGCGGCGACCGCGTCCCAGGCGCCCGCGAGCCGCGCGCCGACCGACTCCTCCTTGGCGGCCGCGTCGGCCTCCTCCTTGGCGGCGTCGGCGTCCGGCGGCGCGTCGGCGGGCGCCTCGACGTCGGACGGCGCGGCGGCGCCCGCGGCGGCATCCTCCGCGCCTGCTGCGCCGGTTTTCACATCGCGCGCCGCGTCGGCCGCCGGCGCGGCCTCGCTGACCTTGGCGGACCACCGACGCGCCAAGTTTGCGCGCGCGAGCGGCGCGAGCGGTGGTCGCAGGCGAGCGGCTGGCGCGCGCACGAGTGCAAAGCGTGCCGCACGCATCGCAACTTTGCAGGCAACGATGTCTGCGTGTGACCGTGAGCTATCGGCGCCTTCGTGCAGCAACGCACGGTGATACTGGGCGAGGTCACAGGCAATTGCTCTCCAAGTCGATGTCCATCTCTAAGCTCAGGATGGAGAGACATGTCCGGAGTCGCGCGCCACACCTTCGAGTGCTGTCAGAAGGCGTCGAAGCGGGAGGCGTGTCCTTGCGAAAGCCTGTCGCGAAAACCCGTGCCAAGCTCCTGAAAAGTCGATCGACGTCTTGGTCTCCACTAGTCGACGCCGACACATCGACGGGACACATCGACGGGTCCCAAGCACAATAGCATCTGTGCCTATCCAGCTCTCCGCGCAGCGCGCGCGCATATAAGTTGCTGTCTACGAGTGTTGTGGACTCTCCAGGGTTGGCACCCAGTCTCGGCCCGGCAGACAGCCACGCATCACTGCAAATGGCCGCCGACGACGCCATCCTCGCCGCCCTCAAGGCGCGCGTGCTCAGCGGCGACCTCGCCCCGACCACCTTACGTAAATTGGCCGACGCAATTGAGAAGGACACGCAAACCGCAGCAAGAAGGAGGCTGCTGCGCACGGGCGGCCGCGTGCGCGCGCCGCGTAATCACGGGCGCGAGCCGTGCCTCGTGTCGGACTACGACGAAGCGGCGAGCACGGTCGACGTTGTGTACGATGATGGTGGGGAAGGCGTCGTCGACGCCGCCCGGACGTCAGCTTTATTAGCTTTTGAGCTCGAGACGGAGGCGTGCACAAATGCGCCGGAGCTCAAGTTAAGAGGCAACGCCCTGTTCCGGGAGCAGGACTGGGTCTCCGCCGCGCGCCACTACGAAAGCGCTTTGAAGCTCCTGAAGAAGGTGCCCACGTGCGGCGCGAGGGTTTTGGTCAACTCCCAGGCCCAGCTGCGGAGCGGCACGCTCAGCGACGTCTCCGCGAAGACCGTCGACGTCATGTACGACGCCGGCGAGGACGAGGACGACCTGGATAGAAGGCGCGTTTTATTGGTCGTGGGCGACGCCGAGCTCCAGTGCTCCTTGTACCTGAATTTGGCCCGGTGCGCGTCCAAGGTGGGGCGGTTCAAGGACGCGGCGAGCGCGGCGACGCTCGCCGGGGGGTTGGCGGACACGGAGGAGCTGCGTCCCAGGTTCCTCTGCAGCGCGCGCGTGGTCCGGGGGCGGGCCAACCTCGCCCAGAAGAAACTGCGGCACGCGCTGCGCGACGCGGAGCTCGCCGAGGCCGTCAATGCCAGCGACGCCGGCGCGCTCTCTCTGAAACGGGACGCCGCGCGCGCGAAGAAGCTCGCGCTGCGGGACAACAAGCGGCTCGCCAAGGAGGTAACGCAGTGGGTCGAGACGTCCCAGGCCAAGTTCGCCGAGAACGGCGGCGACGCGGGCGACTGCGCGCCGCAATAGCGTGGTGTCGGTGTGGGCCATCGCGTCTCGAGACGGCGTAGTATGAGGGGTAAGATTTTTATGTGATTCTTACGGATCGTCGTCGTCGAGGTCGCCGTCGTCGTCCTCGTCGTCGAGGTCGTCTAGGTCCAGCCCGAAGTCCAGCCCGCCCTCGACTTCGTCGTAGGCCGTGTCGTCGGCCGCGACGGCCTCGTCGATTAAGCGCATGACCTCCACCGCGCTGCCCACGTCCGCCTTGCGGAACGTGACTTCGGGCACGCGCTTGGAGTGCCTCAGGTTCTTCGCGAGCTCGTACCTAAAACCCTTGGCGTTCGCGACCAACCAAGAAAAGGCCTCCCGCTTCGCCGCGACGTCGCCGCGCGTCGTGACCGTGGCCGTGGCCGCCCGCAGATCCGGGCTCACGGTGACGTCGACGACGCTCGTCGCCCGGAGCACCGCGGGGTCGATGCGCTGCGTGCTCTTGACGCGCGTCGCGCCGTCCCGGATGAGCAGGGCGAGCTCGCCCCGCACCTGCTGCGCGACGCGCGCCTGGCGCCGCGTCGCCTCGCCCGTCTCGGTCCGCCGGTTCTTCTCCCATTTGTTGCCCGCCGCGTGGGTCGTCGTGAGGTGCCGCCGGGTGGGCCGGTACTGGAGGGCCGCCGCGGCGCCGAGCAGGAGCAGGCATCGCACCATGGCGAAAGCTACGAACGAGACGAGTAACCGTGTATGCTCAGCGACCAGTATGACCTCCGTGTGCACCGCTAGCGCAAGCTGAAGTTGATTTCGAGGAGGGACGGGTTTATAGCACGGGTTTTTAAGCTCCCGCACATGCTCATTTTTGCCCGCATACGCGTAGCCACACCAGCTACACTGCCTAGTAGCTATCACCCAGTTGCTATTTTGCCCCTTGCGTGCGAAGTCGCAGTGCGTTGTTTCAGCTGTGCTGCAGCATCACCGTGGGTCGACCTGTCGCCAGGCTGTCACGCACACACTCGTGCGGTCCACGCGTCGCGAGACGGCGAGAACCAGCAACGCCATGGCCGAGGTCGTCGCGCTGCCGAGCATGGCGTTCTCGCGCAGCGGCAACGACAACTCGAAGAAGAAGAAGCGAAGTACCACAAAGCGCGCGCCCGCGAAGAAGCGGCGCGTGGAGCCGGTGCCGCTCAGCCTCCACAGCGCCCGGAAGGACGTCTTCGACCTCGGCGCGACGGGCTTGGACAAGCGCCAGCGCAAGATCCGGGACGACGCGCGCCTCGTGGCGCTCGGCTGCAAGACTCCGGCGAACCCGAAGATGCCGTTCAAGATGGTCATGGGAATAAGAAGAGCGGAGAACAAGCGCCAGGCCAAGAAGGAAATGGAAAACAAGGAGAGCGGCGTCGTGGCGCCCAAGGAGAAGCGCGACGCGGCGTGCGGCGGGAGCCGGCGGGGGAAAGTCCGGAAAGGCGACCGGGGTTTGGCGCCGGACCCGCGTGACGGTATTTTGAGGGTGGACCACCTCCTGAAAAGAAGGAGATAAGTAATTAATTCATTTACGTCACGGCTGACTAGAACGACGAAAGCTCCGCGCGGCCGCGACGCTTGTCGCGCCGACGCGAAACCCGCGCGGCCGCCGGCGCGTGACTGATCCACGCCAGTACTTCTGGATGATGATGGCCTTGGCGGCCACGCGCTGCCTCCGTATTGACTTGCGGGCGAAATTCCCGCGCCAGTACTTCTGGATGAGCACCGCCTTCGCGACGAGGCGACAGAGCACGCCGCGCCACGTCTTCTGCAGGACCACGGCCGCGAACCAGAGGGAGGGCAGGGGCGCGTTGTGGGCCGCGCCCCTCAGTCGCTCGCGCGCGCGCTCGTGCTCGGTTCGTCTTTGCCGCTCACTTTCCGCGGCCTCCGCGGCCCGCGCGCGCGCCTGCTCGGCCCGCGCCGCGACCACGGCCAGGTCCGCGAGGCGCGCGCGCGCGCGCGCCAGCTTCCGCCGGTGCTCGCGCGCGCTCAATAAACCGCGCGCGCGCAGCCGGTCGAGCGCGATGCGCCGGAACTCGAAGCTGTCCTCCTCCCGTCGCTCGGACGGGCCCTCGACGGCGCACGGCATCGCACCGAGGCCACGCGGTGCGAGCTGCCACGTGGGAGGTGAAAGCCTTCCAATGGGGCAGCTCCAATCTGTCTCACAGAGTATTGCTCACACGGAGAGTCGTGTGAAAAGCCCCCGGCTGCCCGAGGCGCCCGACACAGAGTATGTACACGAGTAGATATGAGCTCCGGCTGCCCCTTACCGCCTCGGGCGGAGCCACTCGACGAGCGCCGGCGCTCTCTTGGGGTGGCTAAACTTGATCAGCGCGGACACGTCGCGGGGCCTCGCGCCCAGGGCTCCGAGGCGTCGTAGGGTCTCCGAGGGCGTCCCGAACGCGCAGAAATCCCCAGCGTGTGGTGACTAGGGTAACATAGGCAGTAACGCCAACATCGTTTTTGCCGGCTGGGACAACGAGGAAGTCGTGCACGAAGCTGCCCGCGTGCGTCCGGTTCTCGGCGAAGCTGCCCCAGGAACGAAGGGCCGAGCGACAGCTGTCAGGGCCAGCGCACGCCACCGACGGAGCCGGTGGTGCGGCCGGTGCACCACTCGCGAGCAAGCAGCGGCGGCGCATAGCAAAGGACGATGCCGCTCTCCTCGAAGGTGCAGCCCGAGGGCGGCATCCAGGAGTTTCTCGAATATGAGAAGGAGGACGCCAAGTACCCCGCCTTGGCGCGGACGTCCTTCGGCATGAAGCGGAGTAACCCTCTCCGCAAAATGTGCATCCAGGTCATGCGCCACAAGGTGTTTGACGCCGTTATCATGTTCTTCATCATCACCAATTCCATCGTGATGGCCATGTCCGATTATCGGGTCAAGTGTTTAGGACGGAACGATCAGACGGGCACGTTCGGCCAGCCCGACCCGTCGCGGTGCTGGCAGAACACGTTTGGGGACTTTACCAATAGGTGGGTCTTTGGGGTCGTCTTCATCGTGGAGTTGGTCATTAAGATGATCGCCATGGGTCCGCTATTTGGAGAGAATACCTACTTCAAGGACGCCTGGTGCTGGCTCGATTTCGTCTGCGTGCTAGCGTACATCGTCGGGCAATTAGGATTAAACATGGGCGGGCTCATGGGCATCAAAGCTTTACGGTTACTGAGACCGTTGAAGTCGGTGAACAAGTTCCCGGCATTGAAGAAGATCGTCGTGGCCTTCATGGCGGCCTTCGACGGCCTGGGCGTGACGGTCATGCTCCTGACGTTTCTCCTGTTCGTCATTTCGATCGCCTGTATGCAATTCTTTAAGGGCGCGATGCACTACCGGTGTCGGATCACGCCGTATCCTACTCGTGTTCCCGATACGTGGTATAAGGACCCGGGGAACTGTCCCTCTAATGCGAATAGAGGCCGAGACGCGATCCCGTGCATCAAGAAGGAGTACTATCCTCATTTAGACGATGATGACGGCAAGGACGTCGAGTTCAATATCTACCAGTCGCTCATGACTGCGGTCGCTATTGAAGTCGAAGCCGGGAAATTTGATGCAGCCGGTAACATCATGGCGACGCCCGACATCATTTCACTGTTGAGCCTCGCGGAACACCTGAATGTGCCCTGGCCAAGTTTCCAAACGGACTCTGCTCAACTCACGGTGAACACCTGGGCGTGTACTGATGACTTCATCAGGTTCCCCGGGCCCCGGGGCTTACCGGTCCTGGACACGTACCCGGCCCAGCACTACGCGAGAGATGACGACGGCGGCGGTTTAGGATCTTCAGACCCGGAGCAGGCCAAGTTCTGGGACAAACCCAAAAGGTGCTTGTGGCTCGTGGATAGAGAAGACGAGGGCCGCCCGTGCGCGTCCTCGTCCAACGAAATTTTTGGAATGGGCGGGATGCACAAGTGCTACAACAGAGAAACGCAGCGCGCCATGGGCGGCAAGAGTTCGTATTGTGGGTCTAATTACGATCCCTTCGGGCAGAGACGTTTTGAGAAGGCCCCTATTGTGGGCCAAGGCGTGTACTTAGCCCAGTGCGACCCCGAAGCAGGACCCAATTCCGCAGCGGAAGAAGGAGAAGAGGGCTGCGACACGGTGCCCATCCAACTGGACAACTGGTCCCGCTTCTCGACCGGACTGTTCAAGTCCTTGTACCCGGAGTTCACGGGCGACTTGAATTTCGGGTACACGAATTTCGACAACTTAGGCAGCGCCATGGTCACTCTATTTCAAGCCGTGACCATGGAGGGCTGGACCATCATCATGTACCACATGATGGACGCGGCCTGGCCCGCTATAAGCGTGTTTCTGTTCCTGACGCTCTTCGCGGTCGGGTCTATGTTGGTGCTCAATTTAGTACTCGGCGTCATCGCGGACGCTTTGGGCGACGAGGAGGACGCCGAGATGGAGGCCGAGGCCGAGAAGACCTTGCAGGCGGAGGAGGAGAACGGTGTTCCGGAACCGGAGGCCGAGGAGCCCAAAATACCCTACGAAGACACGATCAGTGGATACCGGTTACTACTGTACAAATTCGTGACCAGTGACTTGTTCACGGCTTTTATCTACGTGGCCATCCTGGTCAATACGGTAGTACTGGTGGTCGATGATTACCCGAAGCCGCCCGAGTTCTCGCAGGCCATGTCCATGTTCAACTTTTTACTCGCCGTCATCTTCCTGTTGGAGATGGTGCTCAAGTGGGTGGCCATGGGCTGGACGTACTTCGAGGACCCCTTTAACAACTTCGATTGCGCGATCGTGTGGATTTCTATTCTCACGATGGTGTGCGCGGCTTTGAATCTTGGGTTTGGCGGCGGCGCTATTAGTGCGTTCCGGTGCTTCCGGGTCTTCCGGTTGCTGAAGGTGCTGAAGACGTGTTTGCCGAATCTGATGGTCTTACTAAGCACGGTGGGCGAGACGGCTCGGGAAATCGCGCCGTTCTTAGTGCTTCTCAGTCTGATGGTCTTCATCTTTGGCTTGCTGGGCATGATGTTCTTCGCGAACCAATTACGCTTTGACGGCAACACAAGCGCGAAAATCGCCTTCAGCGTCTACGACCACATCGGCACGACCAAAGGACGGATGAAGGTCGACGCGGCCTGGAGCGAGACCGGGCGCGACTCGACCAAAGTAAGCAAAGTGTGGCTTGACGCGGCCCCGGGCTTGGACTTAGGCTGGGGCTCGTTCGACGACTTCTGCATTAGCATGGTCGCGGTCTTCGGCATCCTCACGGGAGAAAGTTGGAACGCCGTGATGTATGATCTAATGAGAGGTGCCACGTCGCCTTATTTAGGATTGGTGTACATGCTGGCGACGATCATTATTCTCGCGTTCTTTGTCATGAACATGTTCCTCGCGATTCTGTTGAAGAATTTCGAAGATAACGACGAACTGAGCGCGTCGGACGGGCCGAGCCCCTTCCTGCGCATGAAGACGTTACTTTCTGTAACAGCGGCGTTCAAGAGCGGTAAGAAAGAGGGCGAGGAAGAGCCCACGACCGACGTCAAGGAGTCGCGGGACAAGTCCCTGAACCTCTTCGCGCCGGACAACGTTTTTAGGAAGAAGTGCGCGGAGCTCGCGGCCAACCCAACGTTCGACAAGGTCATTATCACCTGTATCCTCATCGGCGCGTTAACGATGGCCTGCCAGACGCCGCTCATGGACCCGGCCATGCCTATTATATTCTTCTTCAAGGTCCTGGATTATGTCTTTGCGTTTATATTCTTAGTTGAGTGCTTGGCTAAAGTAGTAGCGTTCGGCTTCCTGTGCAACGGGTCCGGAAGTTACCTAAAGGACTCGTGGAACATCCTGGACTTTGTCATCGTCGTGGTCTCGATTCTGATGCTGTTGGGTGATTTGCAGATCCCGTTAGGGGTGGACGTCAAGGTTTTCAGAGTACTGCGTGTCGCAAGGGTCTTCCGACCCTTGCGCATGATGACGCGGTACCCCGGCCTGAAGCTCGTATTGAACTCCCTCATCTGCGCCATCCCCGGCGCGTTTAACGTCATGATCGTCTGCATCCTCATTATGGTCATCTTCGCCATCCTGGGCCAGGGCTTCTTCAAGGGCACCATGGGCATGTGCGACCTGGAGGACGCCGAGGACTGGCAGGCGTCGTTGGTCAGCCATCCCATATCGCTGAGCGACGCGATCAAAGACCACGGTAATGGCACGATTTTTGACCTCGTGAACGAGTACGCCAAGAACGACTTGGACGACATGCAGCCGAACACGCAGTGCTGGGTCACCTGGGACGAGGCCTGGATCAACAAGCACTCCTACTTCAACCCCAAGACGGAGGTGACTTCGGACGTCGTCGCGGACTGGGAGAACGTGGGCCGTCCTCCCTTCGTCGGAGGCGGGTACGATAACGATGTCGAAGGGCCCAAGGCGGGCTATTCTAAAGCGACGAACGACTTCTTCACCGATAACCCCCTGAGGGTTAATGATTTGGACGCAAATCTAGCCAAAGCCGGAGGCAACCTCGACGACTTCGTCCCGACCTCCAAGGACATGTGCCGGTGCCTCTTCCAGGCCGAGAGCGCGTGGTCCGTGGACGGCGGCTACTACATGACCTTTGACAACACCGCGCAAGCCTTTTTACTACTCGTGGAGATCTACTCCACGGAGGGGTGGCTGGACTACATGTACTACAACGCGGACAAGAACGGCGTGGAGATGCAGCCCTTTTCCACGGGCACGAAGTACGGCAGGGCGGCCGGTAGAAGTACGACGGGCGTCGACATAAGTGGCGCCGGGAACTCGGACCACGGCGGGTCCGACGCGAGGACCTTCCCGCGCTTCTACTCCTTCTTCTTCCACGTCATGTTCCAGTTTATTGGTGGTTTTTTTGCCATGCAGCTCTTCGTCGGGATCATCATCGAGCAGTTTGCAACATTGAAAGAGCAGGCCGAACAGGAGGGCCGGAGCGGCGCCCTGATGACGGCCTCGCAGGAGCAGTGGGTCAAAACCTCGGCCTTCATCATGCAACAAGTCAAGCCCAAGAAGAAGACGCGGGAGGGGCCCGTCAAGTTGTTTTTCAAGGTCGTGGAAAGTGAGAACAAGGCCGTGTTCGAAGGGTTCATCATGTTCTGCATCTGCGCCAACGGTGTTGTGATGGGTATTGATTACTACGGCGCGTCCACGGGCTACGTGGCCATGCTCGAGGTCCTCAACCTCATCTTCGCGTTGGTGTTTGGCGTTGAAGCCGTGCTCAAAATAGGCGGCATTGGGTGG
>Ga0302122_10001399_pt1 | contig 15340 bp, 17 predicted proteins | sample CB21_SCM_MG_FD_203115 | JGI IMG/M metagenome (GOLD analysis project Ga0302122, IMG submission 203115) | Marine microbial communities from Western Arctic Ocean, Canada - CB21_SCM | ecosystem: Environmental > Aquatic > Marine > Oceanic | place: Canada: Western Arctic Ocean | collected 2017-09-28
GGGAATACCAGGATGCGATCCAGTTACCCGACAGTCGCGCCCCACCTCAGGTCGACCTTTTGCACTGATTCACTGAATGATTGCAAGGGATTGCGGCGTGTTTCAATAACGCGCCAGGCACACTCTCGCCTTGATTGTGGTGTCAAGGACATCAGTGGTTCATTGGCAGGAGAAATTAACCGCATTTTAAGGACTTAAGGATAAATCGGATGCAATACATTAACTTTTCGGCTGCAAACAGACTGCAACCAGACTTTTCATTCCCCATCTTTTTCCATTAAATACGCTTTATACTTCCTATACTTAAATGGCCGATTGGGTGTCATTGTGCTAAGAGACCGCTTCTCGCCTTTTTGTTTTTGCGAATCGGGCCATGAGGTCATATAAGACAGGCGTCAAGAAGAGAGTAAGGAATAGGGCGAGTCCGAGACCGCCAACAATGACCCATCCGATGGCGATTCGGCTTTCGGCACCAGCGCCGCTTGCAAGTACGAGCGGCATCGCGCCGAGGATAGTCGAGAGCATTGTCATTACGATAGGTCGAAGTCGCAGTACTGCCGCTCGCACGACGGCATCTCGTATTGAATATCCGGCAGCACGAAGTTGATTCGCAAATTCGACGATCAAAATACCATTTTTGGCCATCAATCCCACTAGAAGAATAATGCCGATCTGACTATAAACGTTGAGCGACAAGCCCATAAAAGTCAGCGAGTAGATCGCGCCTGCAATCGCAAGCGGAACCGCAAGAATAATGACCAGAGGGTAGACAAAGCTTTCGAATTGGGCTGCCAGCACTAGGAATACGATAAGCAGGGCGATAGCAAAACTCACCATGGCACCGCCGGAGGTGCTTTTAAATACTTTGGACTGTCCGGAGTAAGTCATTTTTACGCTAGCAGGCAATGCATCAGCAGCACCGCTTTCCATGTAATCAAGTGCTTGTCCCAGCGTGTAGTCAGGAGCCAAGCCAGCTGAAATAGTTATTGACGGCAATCGGTCATAGCGGCGCAGCTCCGCAGCAGCAGCACTCTCGCTTGTCGAGACCAGAACACTTAGCGGCACAAGCGATGGTGCGCCGGCCGTCGAGTTACCCGAACGCACGAAAACATTTGACAGGCTGTTGAGATCTCGACGGTCTTTGCGTTCGGCCTGAATAATTACTGGATATTCCCGACCACGATCGATGTAAGCACTCACCTTCTTTGAGGCAAAAAGTGATTGCAACGTAAGTGCAACTTCTTCCACACTGACATTCAGGTCATTTGCTCTTTTGCGATCGAGAATGAGGTTGATCTGCGGTTGATTCTCTTCATAGTCCATACGCGGATTGATAAGGTCTCCATTCTCTTGTGCATACGCCAGAAGTTCGGCAGCGGCGCGCTTCACCTCATCAAAATTGGGACCCCCAACCACTATTCTTAAGGGTGTTGAGTTACCTCGGAGTCCTAGGCCAGCCGGGCTTGCGACACCCGCTCTCACGCCAATTAGACTCCTGGTGATGGGTCTGATTTTTTTAATAATCTCAGCCTGGGTTTGATCTCGATCATCCCAGTGCGCTAGACGCATGACAACAAAACCCCGATAGGGTCGATTACCCCAGCCGATTATGGTGTAGACGGTTTGAATACTGCCGTCCTCCTGAAAGGGTCTGAGCTTTTTTTCAATGATTTTTGATTGGGAATCGGTGTACGCTTGGGTTGAACCCTGAGGTGCTGTCATTGGGATAAAAGTCACGCCGCGATCCTCTCGAGGGACCAAATCCCGCGGCAGGGTAAGGTACAAACTAACCGCACCTAAACTGAACGCCAACGCCGAGCTAATTACGATAACCGGCGACTTTATTGAGAAGTTCAACCCGAAGCGATAAGTCGAGTGCAAGCGTGAATGGGGCAGAGGGTTGTTATCGGCAATGTTTGTTGCGGGTGTTTTATTTTCTGTTTCTGACGACTTGCCGCTGAGAATGCGTGACGCAATCATGGGGCAGAGACTTAAGGCAACGAAAGTTGAAATTACAACTGCCGCGGCCATGATGAGTCCAAATTCACTGAATAGTTTTCCGACTTGTCCTTCAAGGAGGGATATTGGAATAAAGGCCGCAATAAGCGTGATTGATGTTGCAAGCACCGCAAAAGTAACTTGACGGGTTCCGTTGACTGCAGCCGTATGACTAGATTCTCCATTATCAATACGCCGTTTGATGTTCTCCAAAACGACGATCGCATCATCAACCACGAGACCGATCGCAAGAAGCAAAGCCAAAAGCGTGATTACATTAATTGAGAATCCGAGTGCGTAGATGATTCCGATGCACCCGATCAACGCTACGGGTATCGTCACGATTGGTACCAGAGCAGCCTTAAAGGATCGCAGAAAAATAATAATGACCGCTACTACGAGAAGAAGGGATATGGCTAGCGCAATCAAGACTTCACGAATGGACGCTGCTATAAAAAGCGCATCGTCAGAGCCAATAATAATCTCCATACCCTCGGGCAAAGTATTGGAAATGACCTTAATTTCGTCGCGAACATGCTTTGAGATCGTCATCGTATTAGCTTGGCTTTGCCGTAATACCGACATGCCCACAGCATTACGACCATTCGCACGAATGATAAGATCATCGTTTTCGACGCCCCTCTCAACTCGGGCGATATCTTTGAGACGAATCGGGTAGTCATTAATTTTGCGGATCACAATTTCTGCAAAATCTCCAGGATCGGTGAGTCTTCCATCCAGGCGAACCTCGAGCATTCTTTGGCTCGACGTGATATCCCCGGCGGGCAACTCGAGATTACTTCGACGGATGGCTACTTCAACATCTGATGAGGTGAGGTTCCGTGCTGCCATGGCCCTTCTGTCGAGCCAAATCCGAATGGCATAACGACGTTCCCCCCGAATGTCGACCTTTGCAACGCCATCTAGAGTCGACAGATGATCTACGATATAGCGCTCGACGTAGTCCGTAATCTGTTCTGGGGAGTGCTTGCTTGAAGCAACAGCAATCCTCATGACGGGGTCTGCATCACTATCGCTTTTTACGACAGCCGGATTTTCGATATCTTCAGGCAAGGATCGTCGCGCGCGACCGACCGCATCTCGAATATCGTTTGCGGCTTCATCAATATTTCGCCCAGGCGAAAATTGAATCACCGTTCGACTGCGACCCCGACGACTTTGAGAACTGATGGACTCGACACCTGATACCCCGGACACCGCACTTTCAATGACTTCTGTAATTTCAGTATCAATCACTTCAGGCGAGGCGCCTTGATAACGAGTGGTAACGGTGACGACGCTGGAGTCAACATCAGGTAACTCTCGAATCGGTATTGACTGCAGGGACGCAATGCCTGCGGTAATGATCAGTAAACTGGCAACAATTGTCGTGACGGGGCGTCGAATTGCGATTTCAGATAGTGAATATCCGGTCCTCAGCATCTGCTCATTCTCCCGTATCGAGTGACGCGTCAGTTTTGGGATCGATTTTCTTTACTGCTGATTTATGTTTTACTTTCTGAAGTCCTCGTGTCACAACTTCCTCTTTTTCAGATAGGCCATCGGTTATTTCGACAAAACCATAGGTTCTTCTGCCAAGAGAAACGCGACGTTTCTCTATCTGAAAAACTTCTGGATCATCACCAGGTGTCAGTAAGAATACAAATTGCTCGCCAATCTCGGTAATCACGGCTTCTTCAGGAATCACCAAGACTTTTTGATTGTCGGCAATGATACTGACATGAATAAACATCCCTGCTGGAAGCGCGAGATCCGGATTATCGATAATTGCGCGAACCTTAAACGAGCGCGAGTTTGACTGAATCCGTGAGTCAATTGCTACGATTTCTCCAACAAAGTTTCGTTGCGGGAAAGCTGCTGCATGCGCGCGGATCGTGTTTCCCAGTGACAACATTCCATAAAGGTTTTCCGGAACGGAGAATTCCACAACAACTTGGGTGAGATCGTCGAGTGTTGCGATCACATCACCCTCTTTTATTCGGGATCCCTTTTCGATGCTTGAGAGACTTATGAGGCCATCAAATGGTGCGCGAATCGAGCGATCGTCTAGATTTTTTTGCGCACGCTTGAGAGCTGCTAGCGCAATTTTTGATTGCGCTCGAAGACCATCAATAGCTGCCTCTGACATTCCATTGGACTGTTGTAGCGTGTCAGAACGTTGTAACGCTCTCGAGGCTTCCTCTAGCTTTGCTTTTGCCTCCATGAAATCCGCTTCTTCGATAATAGAGTCTAGTTTTAATAGCAATGATCCGGCTTTGACGGGAGCGCCTACGGATAGATGTGCCTCCTCTACACGCCCCGAGGACAGAGGGGTTATCTCGATTGAGCGAAGAGCCTTTGTCGTGCCAACAGCTTCGATGATTTGATCGAGATTTTTGATTTCGACCGACGTGCTTTCGACCATTGTCGGCTGACTCGCTCTACGGCTGGGCCGTTCAATAATATCTTTGGTTGAGAAAACGTGTTGCCAAATCTGATGTCCGGCGAAAGCAAACAATGCGATGCCGATTACCGAGAAAATTTGTCTTTTCAAAATCTTTGGGGATCCGAAGTCGCTGAATTGAGAATTTAATTTAATTGGAGAGGATTATGGACCAGATGATGTTGATGCAGATGAATCTACATTCAGATGGTCTGAGTCATTAAGGCGGTGTCTCAGGACCTCTGAAGAGCATCGTGATCTCGATGTTGTAGCGAAAACACAAGAGCAATCGCCCAGGTCCATCTGATACGTGCGAATTAACCACAAGGAAATTTAGTTTTGAGTCGAATAGTTTCGCCTCAAAATGCCGGTTTACGACCGATAATCAGGTTGCTAAATTAGCCCTTTGTAGAGGGCATAAAATATAAAAACGACGATAATCGTTAACGTAAGGTGAATTATTCCTTTTTTCATACTCTATTCATCCTTTAGGAAGGTTTGAAAAACGCAGGCTTTTGGAAGTCATTTTCGCAGGCAAAGTTTCGAGTCAGAGGAAGGTGTAATTGTTTCACGCACAGGATTAAGCATGTTGTAAACGCATGAATTCCGCAGGCGTTTTCCATACTCCGAGAATCAGTGTATCAGTTTTTTCGAAGTTTTTTCACTCCGATCAATCGGGCGAGTGACGCCGGCCTGATGATGCACAAGTTTCCATCCAGATTTTTCATAATGAAAAATATTGGTCGCGATGAGTCTGTTAGTCCCCATTTCCTCAAAGCAAATCACATAGCCTGAGTGATCGTTGATAAAAGTTTGAGGGCTTGCGCAACGAATCGCGGGTGGGTTGGCCAAAATACCCTGCCAACTTCGAATCACGGCAATTCGACCGACAACGGATCCCCATCCGGGGTGAATACACGAGATATTTTCGTTTTGCGACCAAATTTCAGACATCTCTGTCGAATTTCCGTTCGAGAAGGCATCGTAGAAGGCGCTGTTAATCGCGATCAATGCTTGATAGCTCGAATTCATAATGGACCTTTTATCGGGAGTTTCAAACTGTAACCAAGGCAGCAATCATTATAGACGGTGCAAGTGGCTCGATTTTTGGGTTCGTCCTTAATACGCGTTGGAGGAGGGGGATTTTAGTGTTCACACCCCACCGACCGAGCGCCGACTATATTTCAAATATGGCAATGAAACTTATTAGATTAATCTCCGTCGCGATGCTCATCTGTTTTTCGCTTATGACCAATGCAAATAAAGAAGGACACAGCCTTTTGTCTGCGACCTCAGCCAACGACTGGCAGTTTGTGAGCGATCGAGTCATGGGCGGAGTGTCTTCTGGCGAAGTTGCGGTTTCACTTGAAGGTGTCACGCCTCTCGTACAAATGTCGGGAGAAGTTAGCACTGCGAATAACGGTGGATTCATTCAAATCAGGCGAGACGTGTCGAATCTGACCGCACAAGGTGTTTCGGGTGTTTATTTAACCGTAAAAGGTAACGGCGAAAAATATTTTGTGCACATTCGGACGAAGTGGACAGTGTTGCCGTGGCAGTATTACCAAGCGGAGTTTGCCACCTCAGATCAGTGGCGCGAAGCACGGTTACCCCTTGGGCAATTCAATGGGTCTAGTTGGCTCTTGCCTAAAAATATTTCAGGCGGGGATATCCGCTCGATCGGCATTGTCGCATTCGGTCGTGATCACCTTGCTGATATCAGTGTTCGAGAGGTTGGTTTTTTCTAACTTGGAGCATCCAAAACAGCAGTGAGCAAAGCTATGATCACAGTCTTTTTTGATGGGAAATGCAGTCTTTGTAGCGCCGAAATAGGTCATTACAAAAATATCGCCCCGGAAGATGTATTCACTTGGGTAGACGTTACGGAATCGCCCGATCGCCTTAATCGGTTAGGTATTTCACAGGTCGAAGCGCTCAAGTCACTTCACGTACAAGATCAGCACGGCCAGTTATTTTCTGGCGTCGATGCTTTTGCTGTCTTGTGGCGAGCGATCCCGAGATGGAAGGTGCTTGGTATAGTTGTAAAGAGTCCTGGTGTTTACCAGATTGCAAAAATCCTTTATCGAAAATTCGCAGATCGCCGTTTCAAACGGTTGTCTCATTGTCAGGCATTGGTGTCTTGAAGATGACTCTCAAAGCGGCGATGGTATTGATTGTGCAGGTGAGCGCCCTTACGGTGATGTCGGTACTTTCGGTTCCAAGTCTCGCGCTCGACTTGGGCGGTCGATCACTTGAACTGAAGGGAGAGGCACTTGTTGAAATTGGTCCTTTTGGTTTAGATGTCTACATCGCTAGATTTTTTGAGGGCGCTGACGACGAAAGGTTGCTCGAACTTGAATATGTTCGAGACGTTGCTCAAAAATATTCCCACATGGGCTGGGAAGAAGGCCTGAGAAGTTTTTCGGATTCCAGATATCAGAATGCAATACAGTGGATATTGGAGACAACGCCAGACGTAAAAAAAGGGGATCGTCTAACGTTCGAAACCAAGGGCGCTAATACCTCGGTCAAACTCAATGGCATTCTACTTAAACAGACAGATCAGGCGTACGCTGCAATGTTGATTCTTGCGCCTTGGGTCGGCACCACTCCTCTGGATGAGGACGTAAAGAAAAAACTCTTAGGCGACCGTTGAGCAATCGCTCCTTATTTTTCGACGGCAGGCTTTTAATCCGAAGTATCATCGAGCGCGGGTTCTGGGCGAGATGATTCAGGCGTATCAACAGATTTTTCCGCGATATAGGCGGCTAGTACTGATTCACTGTACCAGTCGCCATAAAAGGTAGCCTCAAAACGCAGTTGAGTCTCAACGGGATCGATCGCTACTTTGATTTTTTTTGTCATAAGATTGTCGAGAGATATTTGACAGACGCAAGATAGCACGAGGCTTGTATATCAGCGTGGAGGGTGATGTGATCACCTAGTTTTCGATGACTATACCTACACCGCGTGGTTTTCTAAGGACTCAAGGATAAATCGGATGCAATACATTAACTTTTCGGCTGTAAACAGGCTGTAAACAGGCTGTAAACAGACTGCAACCAGACTTTTCATTCCCCATATTTTTCCATTAAATAGGTTTTATGCTTCCTATACTTTAAGTCAGAGTTTTGAGACAAAAACGAAAACCACGCTTGTCGTTTTTGTCGCTCTGAACAGTCACGGATGATTTGTTCAGAGCATCTCGGGACGGATAGCCATCGTTAGTCTGGGAACCCCCCGTCATAGCTGCTGGAGCCTCGCTCCCGTTACCAGAGGCGAAACAGATGACGTTTCTTGTCGGCATCTTCATGATCCTCGAATTCGCTGTGATAGTGGTCGACTTCGTGGTTGTTGAGGTACTGGATGTCGCCGCGTGCCATTGGAACTTCGTACCAGATTTCAGGGCTTGAGGCGACTTCGTCGATGGCGTCAAGGGCATCGACCAGATCGCTGTCCAGTTCCTTACCGGCCACTTCGTAACCCTGTCGCACCAGGGTGGTATTGGCCCGGGAGTTCAGGCGCTCACCGTTCCAGCTGAAATAGGGTGCCAGGGAAACCTTCGCATCACCCTCGTAATGCTCTTTCTGGCGATCGAAATACATCGGCTGGTAGAGCCTGGCCAGCTGCTTGGGATAGCGATGCTGCATTCGGTCGTGCACGGTATACAGGCTGCATATCCGACTGGTTCCGCCGCGTTTTGCGGTATTGCAGCAAAGCAGGCCGACATAGTCGGGTACCATGCGGGCGAAGGCATTGTCTGTGTGGAAGGTTAGCTCTACCGTAGTATGCGAGCCCCGTACGCCGTACTGGTAAGTGGCACCTGAATCATGAACATCATAGATCACCTGGCCGATCCAGTTTTGTGCCACGGGCCTGCCGACAAGCTGTCCCAGCAGCCAGTAGACTTCCACCATCGCATCGAGCGGGTAGTCGTCCATCGGCAGCCGGTTAAGGACGGCGAACCCGGCGCCATCATCAAGGATGTTTTTCATCTTCAAGATGAAGCGACGGCACTTTGTCAGTCTAAATTCGTCGGCCCGGCGCTGGTGCTCCTGGTGGGGGTTCATCAGGATGAACGCGGCAAGACCATGCATTTCATCAAGAACATCGTCATCCAGTTCGAGGCGCCAGTGCTCTTCGAGGATGTCGGCGGCCAGCCAGGCCCAGCGATTCTTCGGCACAGCCCTCACGCTGGTGACTTCCGCGGTGCAATCTAGAAAAGGTTTCGCCATGTTGGACAACCCGGGCGATGATCGATTGCCATTATAGTAAATGCTCGACGTCTGGTTATCCATCCCGTTTCCAGTGGTATTCTTTCGCGGTTTTCCCGGGTTCGATTAGGACAAACCAGCTAAAGTGAGCTTGCCAAAAGGCCACTGCAGCAAGTATTCGTTGTGATGAATGGCGGGAGGGGGGCGATGGTTGCAAGAAGGGGGCTGAACTTCTGCGCCCCTGGCTCCATAGCAGCCGGAGTCGGGGAGGTGCTAGTTACCGGGCAATACAACAGCAGTCAGCGGCTGTTGGACTTGGGTGAAAAGGGCGTTTATTCTTCCTATACTCCGGGCGAGTGCATACATGTTGCTTGGGTCGTGCTGTTGTTCGTCGGCTGAGGTATGACCTGTTATGGGGCTGCGTGTGCATCGAAGATGTGCGCCGCTGCGAGAGCTGCTCGAGCTCGCCAGAGTGCAAGGAAAACGGTCGATACAAGGTCAATGGAAACCAGTATGTCAAGTAGGGCTGAAGCCGATGCGGCGAACACACAGGTGAGTGCCCTTCCTGCCCACAAAGCGCATGGCGTCGGCGCCGATATCTTCGGCGCGGCGCGACTTGCTCTCGCCAAGCTGGTGCAACCAGCCCTGAATGCAGCGGACCTCACATGGTACCTCGATGCTGGTACCTTGCTCGGCGCGTATCGCAGTGGCGAACAGATCGCGCACGACGACGACTTCGACATCGCGGCCTACGTTCCGGACTTTCAAAACGATGACCTCGAAGCGATCCGACGGAAGATCGCAGCCACGCTACCGGCACCGTACGAGACGCGTGTCGTCACGAGCTACGCGCGCAAGGTGGAGGTCTTCGATTCCAGGTCGAAGACCTTCCTGTTGCCTCCGGCGTATCAGGGGGCCGACTTCCACGTCGTCACGGTCGACGTTCAGATCATGACCGACGCAGCTGGTGGGGTCCGATACCTCCACGACATGCTCGACCATGTCCGCGTCCCCAAGCACGCGATCGCGCCGACCGGCGAGATCATGCTCGACGGTCACATGTTCAGTTGCCCTCACGCCGCTGTCCGCTTTCTCGAGGCCCAGTACGGCTACATCGGGTGCGACGCGCATTTCGACACCCGAACGAAGTTGTACGTAAAAAACTGACGCCGCGTGCCCTAGCGGCGCGGTCATGACCTCACCCCGGCCGACGGCCAAGAAGCATGCTGCGCTCAGGCCACCGCAGCAGGGATTCGTTGTGACGAATGCCGGGAGGGGGTCGATGGTTGCAAGAAGGGGCTGGATTTCAGCGCCGCTACCTCCATAGCGGCCGGATTAGGGGCGGTATGACACAGTTACCGGGCAATACAACAGCAGTCAGCGGCTGTTGGACTTGGGTGAAAAGGGCGTTTATTCTTCATATACTCCTGTGGCTCGAGTATTGTTTACACTCGGACGGGTTCTCACTGGCGGTCGCAAGAGCAGATTGCTATCGATTCCTTTCTGCCTACAGTGTTGATATCAAGCCATCTGCCTGTATACCAATGGAGGAGTGAAGTGTCGCGTCGTCCTGCCACCTTTAGCGCAGCGCTCGCTTCATCCTGGGCGATCCTGCTCGGTTTCGGCATACTCATGCTGGGTGATGGACTGCAAGGCACTCTGCTGGCTATACGTGCTGACCTCGAGGGCTTCTCGGCGACTCTCACCGGTCTGGTAATGTCGACCTTCTACCTGGGGTTCCTGCTCGGTTCGCTGTTGACGCCGCGGATTACCATTAAAGTAGGGCATATCCGCGTGTTTGCAGCGTTTGCAGCATTGTCTTCGGCAGCGATACTGGTGCACGCACTGGTTGTCAGCGTGCCGGTGTGGATGGCCATGCGTCTGCTCAGTGGTTTTTGTTTTGCAGGGCTCTATATCGTAGCCGAAAGCTGGTTGAATGATCGTGCTACCAATGAAACGCGCGGCAAATTACTGTCGATGTATATGGTGGTGACCTATGTCGGGGTCGGCGCGGGACAGTTATTGTTAAACCTGGCCAGCCCGCTGGAATTTCCACTTTTCATCCTTACTTCGATTTTGATTTCGGTCGCGGTCGTACCCTTATTGTTATCAGCTGGGTCACCACCAACTTTTCACGACTCGGTAAGAATCAGTTTGATTGAACTCTTTCGACTGAGTCCACTCGGCCTCGTCAGTATGTTTGCAGTCGGACTGGTGACGGCTACTTTTTTTGCGCTTGGGCCAGTTTATGCGCAACGCATCGGGCTCAGCATTCGGGATATCTCTTATTTCATGACCGCGGCGGTGGTCGGTACGGTAATATTGCAAGGACCGATTGGTGCCTTGTCGGACCGCTACGATCGACGCACTGTTTTAACCTTCGTGACCATTCTGACCGCGCTATCGGCAGTGGCTTGCATACCAGCTGAACAGCATTCGACAATGGCTTTGTTTTTTGCAGTCGCCTTGTTCGGTGGATTGGCATTTCCGTTGTATTCAATCTGTATTGCTTATACCAATGACCATCTTGAACCCAACCAGATGATCGCAGCGAGTGGGGCACTGGTCATGGTAGGTGGTATAGGTGCTATCACCGGTCCGTTGTTGTTTGCGGTGATCATGGATGTTTACGGTTATCAGTCGTTATTCTGGTCTATTGCCGGAGTACACGGTTTGACTGGGCTGTTCGCGATCTTGCGTATGTTTAGCAGGGCGCCGGTACCGTTGGCACGACAGGGGCAGAGTACCGCGACAGCCGTGCATCCATCGGGTTCGGCGATCGAGTCGGTTCAGCAGTATGCCAGCGAGGAATTTGAGGCCGAGGCGGAGCAGTACAAAGACTGAGAACGGCGTTTCCGTCGGCGCCTGAAACGCCGTCTTCCTAATGCTTTACAGCTGGTCGATCATCGACTCGATATACTCGGTGTGCAGCGCCATGTCTTCCTTTAACAGTCTCAATTCTTCACGCAACCGTGCTTTGAGATCCTTGCCCTGTTCAAGGGCCAGTTTAAGTTGTTCCAGCTCGTGCAGAGCCTCGCGAAAAGCAGGTGTGCTTTTATAGAGCACCTCGGTTTTACGCGTACCGCTATCGACTATCACCGATTCCTTTAACTGCGGAAACTTGTAACGCCGGGTAACCGGCAATATCGAGCCTTTCTTTTTATCCGTCACACAATTAAGGCTAGAGAAGATGTGAGCATTCCGGTATCCATGTGTGGAGAAATGGCAGGTAATGTAAACTATACTCGGCCCTTGATAGGAATGGGGTTAAGAGAATTCAGCATGGACCCATCCTCCTTAGCTGGAGGTTAAGTGGCAGATACGGCTTACAGGCGTTGCCCGCCTGGATCGCAGGATCGATGCGATATTGCGAGAGGCGGACCCGGGTCAGCCAGTTTAATACATAGAAGCCATCTCAATTTTAATGCAGTTCGGTTTTCTATTGGCGTATCACCCACCAACACGGATATTGCACAAAGGCGGGCCGGTTGCATAAATTATCCTCTATATCTCAAAGAAATAAAGCCGAATTTAACCGATAAGGCTTCGTTACAGATTGTCCCTAAGATCCGGATCCTTCATGCTATATCCGAGCTAAACAACCCCAAGAATTAATCAAAATATTTCAATGATAAAAGAGCTGTTTCCGAGGTCGCTACGTTTTCTGTTCGGCAGCGTGATTTTAAGTGTTGTTTTGATGGTTCTATTTCGTGGCTTCTTTTTCTTTCTCTATTTTGATGCAAAGGACGGAATTCCCGTTGCCGACCTGGCTAAGGCTTTCTACCTTGGAGGTAAATTTGACCTGCGGCTGGCGTTGCTGATCCATCTGCCGCTGCTTCTCCTGTCTGTCCTACGCTGGACCAACCCCCTCTATTCAAAATTCGGACGCTTTCTCTGGTTTGCCTGGCTGCTGCTCTCATTCGCGACCCTGCTCCTATTCTATATTGTCGACCTGGGCTACTACGCCTATTTGGAGATGCGTCTGGATTCATCGGTCACCCGCTTTCTAAAGAATCCGTTGATTTCAGGCCAAATGGTGTTGGAGAGCTATCCTGTATTCACTGGGACGGTGGCCTATCTTTTCGCTCTGGTGGTCTACTATCTGCTGATCAGGACTCTATTCCGCAGCATAGAACACTCCTCAGGCACACCCAGGCTGGTTCTCCGCATTCCCGTAGCCGCATTCGCCTCACTGCTGTTTTTCATTGGGATTTTGGGCAAGTTCTCCTATTATCCGCTACGCTGGAGCGAAGCCTTCTTCAGCGATCATGATTTCGTATCCTCGCTCTCTCTTAATCCGGTGCTGTTCTTCACATCAACCTGGAAAAACAGAAGAGTTGAATACGACATCGCTGCCGTCAGGGAGCATTACCCGGAGATGGCGCGCTATCTTGGTGTGGAAAAACCAGATGTCGACAGTCTTGACTTTACTCGTCATGAGGGCGGTAAAGAGCCTTTGACTGATAAACCCAATGTTGTGCTTCTATTCCTGGAATCGTTCGCCTTCTATAAGAGCGGGCTGTCCGGCAACCCCCTGGATGCGACACCTAATTTCGACCGACTCGCCAGAGAGGGAGTCCTGTTTGAACGTTTCTACACTCCCCATGGCGGCACGGCCAGATCCGTGTTCACCGCCGTCACTGGATTACCGGATGTTGAAACAGTGGAAACCTCCAGCCGCAATCCACTGGTGATCAATCAGCATACGATCATCAACGAATTCTCGGATTACCAGAAGGTCTATTTTCTTGGTGGTAGCGCAAGCTGGGGGCAAATACGTGGATTGTTGGCAAGGAACATCGATGATCTGACTATATACGAAGAGGGAAGTTATGAGTCACCCAGAGTCGATGTCTGGGGGATTTCAGATCTCGATCTTTTCAAGGAAGCGTTCTGGGAACTGGAGGTTCAGCAGCAACCTTTTTTTGCCGTCATTCAGACGGCAGGGAATCACAAACCTTATACGATTCCCGAGGATAACCACGGATTCAAATCTAGGGAGATTCCGGAGAAACAAGCATTAAGATATGGATTCCGCTCCGTCGCAGCCTATAATTCATACCGGTTCATGGACCACAGTATTGCCTATTTCATGGAGCAGGCGAAGAAGCAGTCCTTCTTCGACAACACCCTGTTTGTCTTTATCGGTGATCATGGCTTGGTGCGCAATGCCCCCCACATGTACCCGGCCGAGGAAAAGCTGCTGCTTACCCGTTACCATGTCCCGCTGGTATTCTATGCACCCGGAATGCTGCAACCCGCGGTCTATGACAAAGTGGCAAGTGAGGTAGATCTGATGCCGACGATCGCTGGCCTCACCCTGTCGGAATACCGGAACACCACTTTGGGCCGGGACCTGTTCAATCCAAAGTTCGATGATGAGCGATACGCGTTCACTATCCGTCATCAGTATGGTCCGGAAATCGGCCTTATCGGCAGCGACTACGTCTATCGGCGCAAGGCGGATGGCAGCGGCCAGCGGCTCCATTCAGTGTGGTCGGAAACGCCGGAGAAAAACCTATTGCGAGAAAATCCGGAGAAGGTGGAGAGTTTGGAAACGCTTCTTCAAGCCTATTATGAAACCATTAAATATATGAGATTTCACAACCCCAAACTTTAACCCTTCATGGCCAAACCAGGAAAAACAGAGCTGACCCGCCTGATCGATGCTTTCGGATATACCATCAAGGGAGTCCGCCAGGCATGGAAAAGTGAAGCGGCGTTTCGCCAGGAGAGCGTTTTGTGTCTGATGCTACTACCCGCTGCATTCTGGCTGGGAAGTACCGCACTTGAAACCGCCCTGTTAATTGCCGCTCTTTTTTTTGTGCTACTGGTGGAGCTTCTTAACTCGGCGATCGAGGCGTTGACCGACCGCTTTGGCGACGAGTTTCACCACTTGGCTGGAGCCGCCAAAGACATGGGTTCCGCAGCGGTCTTCTTCTCGCTGCTCATTACCTTACTGGTCTGGGGCGGGGTCGCCTGGCAGCGCTTCTCCTGATCAACGCTCATATTGCCAATCCGGATATTGCATGAAGGATTCGGATCTCAGGGACAATCGGGCTAAGCAGCGTGCACAACCGCCGCGATGGGTGAGCTGGGATAAGAAAAAGGTCCGGTGGACCTTTTCCCCGGACCATCAGGCGAAGCAGGATAGCGAAGTGCTGAGGGAAGGGGGGTCGTTGCGACGGCAGATTTTTTCTGAAGACGAGCAGACCACACTCACCAAGCGGCCAGAACCGGCGCGGTCACTCTAATCCAGCGCTTCGGTGGTGCGCTCAACCTCAACCTCAACACCCACTTGCACATTGTTCCTCGACGGGGTGTACGTCGAGCGCCCGGACGGGGTGGTGCGATTCCGTTCGGTGCGAGCGTCGATGACCTGAGCGAAGCGCCTCAAGCGTGTTTGCAATATCGACATTAAGACCTGTAGCGAATGCACCGGCGTAGTGAAGGTGATTGCCTGCATCGAAGACCCGACGGTAATCAGGCAGATCCTCGATCACCTTAGGCAAAAAGCCTAAACCCGTGAGTCCGTTGTCTTACCAGAAAGCCGGGCGCCACCAGTTGGACTGACCCATGGGCATCGGCTGGCAAGTCTTAAAATGACCTGGATGCATCCAGGATGCTGCGCTCGCACCACCGCAGCAAGGATTCGTTGTGACGAATGGCGGGAGGGGTCGATGGT
>Ga0302122_10001400_pt1 | contig 15337 bp, 15 predicted proteins | sample CB21_SCM_MG_FD_203115 | JGI IMG/M metagenome (GOLD analysis project Ga0302122, IMG submission 203115) | Marine microbial communities from Western Arctic Ocean, Canada - CB21_SCM | ecosystem: Environmental > Aquatic > Marine > Oceanic | place: Canada: Western Arctic Ocean | collected 2017-09-28
TCGGCGGCTGTTTCGCGGCAGCATGGGCTCGGATGGTTTTGAAAAAGTGCTCATCGGAACGCTGGGGCCGAGAGAAACGTTTTTAGATGGGGCGAAGAGGAGAGCGGCGAAGAACAGCGTTCTGGCGAGCGGCGCAAAACACACTAGGGGCTAGTGGCGCAAAACCTACTAGGGCCTGTGTGCCCCGTACCGTTAACGGTACGGGGCAGCGGGTCGCGCGTGGTCACTTTGCTCTCCGAACACCAAACACTCCCAGGTCAAACAAGTTTGGACCCGAACCGCCAGCGGCCGAAACTGAAACGCTCGCGGCGATTGATGCTGCACTTCCTGGGAAGGATACGGAGGCTCGGCGAGGGCTGCGGCCGAGGGCTGCGAATGCTGGGCGTGGTGAACGTGCGGGTATTGCCCCTGTGAGGCGCTTTGCTACAAGTGGCTGTTAAGAGCAAGCCGCAACCGGCCCTACCATCGACGTGCACCAGTCCCAGCAAGATGCGCCTGACACTCGTCGCCCTCGTGGCGTCCAGCGCCGCGGCCATCCATGCGCGAGCATCATCGCGGAGAGCAACAGCCCTGCGCTGCCGCGGCGGCGCCGAGGACGACGACTCGCTCTTCGGCGGCGACGACGTGGCCGCGCCGCCCGCCATGGGCGGTTTGGGCGACATGATGGGCGGTATGGGCGGCATGCCGGGCATGCCCACGGACCCGGCGGAGTACGAGGCCGCCATGGAGCAGTTGTTGGACTCGCCCATGATGAACGAGTTCCTCGGGAGCCCGGAGAAGATCGAGCAGTCGCGGCAGGCGCTCCTCAACAACCCGATGGCCATGAACATGATGAAGTCCATGCCCGGCTTCGACGACATCATCAACGACAAGGACAAGTTCGCCGAGCGCATGCTCGAGTCGCGGAAGCAGTTCGAGGACATGAAGGCCGCGCGCGCGTCGGACACGGCCGCCGAGAGCGCCGCCGCGAGCGAGTTCGACGACTAGAAGGAGCACTAACATGAGTGCTCGTTCAGCAAGTTGCTAGGGGGCCGAGGAGCGGGGACCCGGTCCCATGAAGCTAGCTCCGCCGCTCGCTGCGCAACCCGAAACTCAATCCGGGCCGCCGCTTTCCCCTTGAAATCTACCCTTGAAAGAGTAGAGGATGCGCATGAGGCTCGAAAGACATAGCTCAATTAATTAATTTTACTCCAAGTGGGTTGGTCGTTTAATTCTTGTGCTGGGCGAGCAGCCTGCGGGTCCATGTGTCATCCGCTGCCGTACTTGAGTTCTATTTTTTTTTCCCGTCGGGGGACGCGTCCGCGCGGATCGCGGACTCCTTCATTTTTTCCAGGGTCGGCTTGTCGCCGCCCACCATCTTGACCCGCCACGCCTTCGGGCAGCGCTGCCAGGCCTTGATCGCGTCGCGCACCCGCGAGGACTTCTTCTCCCTCGTCTCCGGCTTGCTCACCTTCGCCGCGGCCGCGGCCAGGGAGTTCATGGCCGGGAGAGGTCGCCGACCGGGGCGCCGACGGTCCTCGAGGACCAACGGCGGGACGAGCCGCTCCGCCGCCTCGCCGCGCGTGGAGCTGGGAGAAATAGTTGCAGCGGGGCACCTGTGCGGCTCGGTGGGCTGCCTCCCAGCGGGGGACCACAGCCGAAGGAGTGGAATGGCCTGTTACTCTCCTCCAGCCACTGCACGGCGCCGCGCGCTTCAACTCCTGTTGCTCTTGAGTCGGGGCTTTCAGCGGAGAGAGCACGTACCCGAATTGACTTGATTTGAAGCGAGTTACTTGGATTGAAGCACGCGAGGGGGAGTTTTTGCCGGGGTGGTTCTACTTAAGACGCTATCGGGGAGTAGGCGACGCGGGCCCGCGCCTGCGTCGCCGAACCGGCGACGCGCGATGTCTCCGAGCACCCCCCCGGGGCGCCCTAGCCCCGTAGCAACTTCCCTCGTGATGCCGAAGGATAATGCGCCGACAACTTACTCGGCGGCGAGGTCGTCCTCGGGCACGGGGTCCTTCATAGCGAGGTAGTCCGCGTCGAAGTGGTGGAGCCGGATGTACCCGTCCTCCGCCCCGGAGCAGAAGGACTTGCCCTGGGGGTCGATGGCCAGCGCATTAATGGGCCCGAAGTGGCCCTTGACCTTGCCGAAGACCTCTTGGTACGCGGAATAAAAAAACTCCGTGTCGAACTTGCCCTGCTTGCCCGACGTGGTCGTGACGCTCATGGCGTCCTGGCCGCCGCCGACCAAAACGTGTTCCTTCGTCGGGCTAAAGACGCACGCGTTCAACGGCCGGTCGCTCTTGTACGTCTTCACGCAGTCCCACGTCTCCAGGTCCCACATCTTGCAGGTCATGTCCGTCGAGGCGCTCAACAAAAAGGTCTGGTGCGCGTTGAACGACAGGCACTGGATCTTGTTGCCGTGCGCGGCGATCTCATGAACAATAGAAAAAGACATCGAGTCCATGATTTTGAGAGCGCCATCTTCAAAAGCACACAAAATCTGCTTGCCCAGGGGCATCCACCGCACCAAGCCGCACTTCACTTCCCCGGCCTCCGGGTGGGGCAATTGGAACTGCGCGGCCCGCCGCCAGCTCGTGACGTCGCCAAACATGGGCTCGTTCTCGTAGATGGAGACGAGAGGTGGGCGGTTCTGGTCTAAGCCACCAAACGCGTCGCAGTGGACCAAGATTCTCCGGCCGGACTCGTCGAAGGTGCAGGATCTTACACTTCCCGTGTGCTCGAACGTCGTCAACTCAACGCCGCTCTCCACGTCCCAGATCTTGGCGTGCATGTCGGCGCTGCCGCTTACCAACAACTTCGAGTCCCAGGAGACATCGAGGTGCCACACGGCGCCGTTGTGGACCTCGTACGTGCCCACGCGCGTGCCGTCCTCGCTGAGCCACAGCGTCGGCCGGCCGTCCTTGGCGGCCGTGAAGATCAGGTCGCCGTCCCGATTGTACACCACGCAGGTGATGGAGCGCTCGTGGCCCTTGAGGAGGATGGGCCTCATTTTTGTTGTGGTGTTTGCTGGACAGCGATGAGCGCGGCGCGAAGTCCGCGAGCAAAGCTTAGACGCTCCGCTGGTGTATATGTGCTGTGCTGACTGCTTGCCGGGCCTGGCAGAGCGTAGGCTGGCTCGTTCGCGTCGATCGCCGGCGGCTTTTAAGCTTTGTTTTTTAGCATGGGTGCGGGTTTACAGGACATTGTCCTAGAACCGCAACAAGACGGGGCTAACGGTGCTCACTGCTCGGCCCGCGCCCTGGCGGATTTTGTACCCCCTGCGCTTGGCGGCTTGGGCGCTGGCGCGAAGCCCGACGAGCCGGTGCTAGCGGCCGTGGTCCTTTCTTGCCAGGCCCGCGCCCGCCGCTGACGAACCGAGTCCTAGAACCGCAAGCAACGGGTCAACAAACGAACACTTACACACACGCCCTCACGCGTCCCACGTCGCCCCGTCGGCGCCCGTGTACGCCGAGCGCCGGCCGCTCGCTTCCTCTTCCTCCCCCCGATCGTCCGCGACGTCCGCGACGTCCGCGCCTGCCAGCACGCCGAGCTCCACGAGCTTCCGCTCCACGGACAGAGAGGTAAAGGGCGGCGGCCCGCTCGCCAGCTCGCGCGAGCCCACCAATTGCGTGCGCATCTCGCCGCCTTTATAAATGTAGGCCGTCGGCAGCTTGCTGTCGGGCCAGTCCGGCACGGCCGTCTTCGCCCTTATTTTGACAAACTTGATTTGAGCGTGCTTCTTGGCGATCGTGTTTAACACGCGGTTCAAAACAACGCAGTCGGTCACCCTATCCTCGTACAAATGCACGAAGACCCAGGACAAGTGCGAGGCCGCGTTGATCTCGCGCGTCCACTGGTCGCGCTGGATTTCCAGGACGTCGCCGTGGACCTTTGCCTTTTCCTTGTCCTTGAACTCGGAGATGCGCTGCTCCCTATATTTCGCCAAAAAGGCGTCGTCCATGAATTCCTCGTCCTCCTCCAAGTCGTCCAGCTCTCTTATCGAGGCGGTCGCCGCGATGGCCTCGCGCGTGCGTTCCGGGTTGAGTTCGCACGCTAAAGAAGATGCGGCCTGGGCGTCCTCCGCGTTCCTTGTCTGGATCTCGGCCTCCTCCCGGACTAACAAATCCACCACCTGCGCATCGGACATGCCCTTGGCGCTCAGGCACTGCTCGCGGCTGCAGATGTCGCGCTTGATGAGGGCATCGTCAAAGTCCGTGAGTTGACTAGTGAAGGGCGTGTCCGACTGCCTGGCCTGGGTGTCGCGCTCGGCCATTTCGGCCATGATGTCTGACTGCCGCGTCGATTGGCGTGTCGATTGGCGTCTGGTGCGCAGAGGTCTAGTAGTCCCTGGCGGGAGCTAGCGATGCAGCAAGGGTGGCGCGCGGCAGTGGGCTGGCGTGCGAAGCTGGCAGAAAACGTGTTCTCGTCTGGCCGTGCTGGTCGGCGTCGTCTAGGGCTGTCGAGATATTGCTTTAGCCGTGCGGATTTAACACACGGGTTTTCGCGGCGCATATTCCTCGATTTTTGACCCTAGCGTCGTCGATTGCAGCAGCCATCTGTCGAGGTTTTAAGAGCTGTGGGTTGCTCTTCCTGCCGCGTGCCGTGCGCCACCCCTGCTACGTATCGTGACCAACAGGGCCATGAGCGGCTTCCCCGGCGGGCCGGGCGGCGACCTCGCGGCCATGGCCAAGCAGTTCGGCGTCGACAGCATGGACGGCCTCGAAGCGGCCGCGGCGCCGGCGCCGGCCGCGGACGCGCTGCCGCCGACCCAGGGCCGGCCGTCGACGGAGCAGATCACCGGCGAGGACTCGATCCGGCCCGAGGGCTGGTGGCACCCCAAGGGCGTGGCGTCGGCGTCGTCGGAGCCCGCCGTCGACGTGGCCGAGCCCGAGCGCCTCGCGACGGCGGCGCGCGCGGCACACGTCGAGACGGTGCCCTTTCCCACCTTTGCGCTGAGCGACGAGGGCAAGCGCGTCGTGCTCTACTTCGGCCTCCCCGGCGCGAGCGAGATGCTGGGTAAAAACGCCGTCGTCGCGACGGTGCGAGTCCAGGCGCTGGAAGTTGTTGCGCGCGTGGGTACGACGGCGTACCGTTTCCACGAGTCAATTCTCTTCGAACACGTCGACCCCGCCAAAACCAAGGTCCGTGTGAAGAAGGACCGCGTCGTGGTCTCGATGTTGAAGGTCTACGAGAAGGCGTATTGGGAGGCAGTTCACGTCAACCGCCGCGCCGTGGGGCCCGTGCGAAAGTCGCCGCCGGACCACGGCCGCCCGACTATCATTACCGCGTCGGGGGCTAAGAAATAAATACCAAATACCCCTAATTAGGGGTATTTAGAACGGGGGGCAGCGAGCCGCTAGTGTTCCTAACCCTAATAGACCCGCACGTTATTGCCCTAACCCGCACGTACCAATCCTAATCCTAGTGGAGTGTACCCCGATGGGGTATGGGGTTTTCACACTAGGAATGCAAATTTCTAGTAGGTTTGAATCTCAAAGTGATTTAATTTTAAAAAGTTCGCATCGTTCTCTTTTGCGCACAGCACACAGCAGCGTCTGGAACACTGCGCAGCCTTCGCACAGCACCCGTGGGTGTACCGGGACCCCTTCGCGCCCTCTGCATGGCTGCGCGCGCAAGAAACACACGCGCACAACACATTGGCGACACGGTGTTCGCAATGGCTTCGCGCGGGTTGTGCGGGGCGATTCGCGCGACCCAATCGCTCGAGCCGCGCTCGCGCGCGCGCCGCCGACCTCGAAAACCAACACCAACTGCGTTCATTTTCACGCAGGTTTACGCCAAAAAAAATATTGTCCTAATACAACAACACATGCGTTTCATGCGCGCGCAGCCATGTAGAGGGCGCGAAGGGGTCCCAGTACACCCACGGGTGCTGTGCGAAGGCTGCGCAGTGTTCCAGACGCTGCTGTGTGCTGTGCGCAAAAGAGAACGATGCGAACTTTTTTTTAAAATTAAATCACTTTGAGATTTATTTAAACCTACTAGCAATTTGCATTCCTAGTGTAAAAACCCCATACCCCATTGGGGTACACTTCACTAGGGTTAGGATTGGTACGTGCGGGTTAGGGCAATAACGTGCGGGTCTATTAGGGTTAGGAACACTAGCGGCTCGCTGCCCCCCGTTCTAAATACCCCTAATTACTCTGCCTCTCCATAGCTGCGCTGAGCGACGCGCTCGCGCCGACGCGCCGCAGCGCTCTGCAAAGAGCTGCCGTCGGTGCGCTGAGCCTCACCACCGCCCAGCGCGCGTCTGCCGCCGGGAACGCCGACGCGGAGAAGGTACGTCAAGCGTCGCGCGAACTCAACGAGCTGATCAAGGACGAGGACGCGCTCCGATACAAGGTTCTCTTCCCCGCCGAGCGCGATGTGCGCGCGCTGCCCACCGCCGTGTCCTTTGTGACGTTCCAGCAGCTCGAGAAGTCGTGCGGCGACGAGATGATGGGCTCCGCCATCGAGTACGTGGAGGCTTACCGGGACGCCCGCGACCTGGTGAAGCTCGCCGTGCTGAGCAGGAAGGACGGCGGCGGCCCCGACGTGGCGACGCGGTACTACGAGCGCGCGCTGCCGAACCTCAAGGAGGCCGCGGCCAAGCTCGACGACGTCGTCAAGCTGCTGCCGAAGTAGTGTGGATGTTGAACTGTGCTCGTGGTCCTAAATTTAAACCCAAGCTAGTCCGCCTTCCCCGGGAACGCCCGCCTCGCGTCGGCTTTGAGCGTCTCCCACTCGCCGTCGCTGTCGCTCTCGTCGTCGTCGTAGGGCGTGAGCACGCGCGTCGACCGCCGCACGGTCGGCACGGTCAGCGCGCGCACGCCGAGCGCGTCCGCGGTGGCGGCCACGGTGCGAAACGACGCGACGCCGTAGAGCGCGAGGCTCGCGGCCGCGACGAGGCAGCGCGTGCGCCCGCGCCAGAGCGCGAGGGCCCAGAGGAGCGCCCCCGTCGGCGTAACCACGGAAGTAACTTCCGGCAGGTCCGCGATCCGCTGTAATAACAACCGCCGGCTGAGGTCGCCGGCGGCCGCCGCGGCGCAGCATACCAAAGGCACCGTCGCGAAGAAGGGTTGCGCGGGAGCCACCATGTCCACCGTAACCGCGTTCATCGCGAGGCCGCCGGCGACGGCCATCAAGGCTTTGACGCGCGCTTGTAACTGGTCCGTGGCCCGTAGGCTATACACGAGTTGCACGCAGTTGAGGACCATGCCCGTCAACGCAACGAGGATCATCCAGCGCGGCGCCGCGGTGGCGCCGTGCACGCCGCAGAAGAGGCACCACGCCGTCAAACACACGATCAATTCCTGCACATCCACGTCAAAGAACTGCTGCCGCCCGAAGCTCACCAGGGAGCAGTTGGACAGGTAGAAGGTGCACGTCGACGCGGCGACGCACAACCACTGGATGGGGTCCGTGTGACCGACGCGCGCGGCGTCCTGCACGCACACCGCGATGAGTACGACCGTGACGGAGTCCACGCCGTGGTCAAACAGCTCACCTAATGCAGAACCTGTGCCCGTGGCCCGGGCCTGCTTGCCGTCGCTGCCGTCGAGCGTCTGGTACGCGAAGAGGAGGACGCCGACGCTCGCGTAGACCCAATTAGGCGCCTCCCCACCAAGCGCCGGGTTGTGGTGCAGCACCAGCGCGACCGCCAGGACAATGCACGCGAGGCCCGCCAATGTAATGACGTTCGGCGCGAGCCATGCTGGGTACACGGTACCGGGCAGCACGCTCCAGAACTTATCTAGAAAGAGGCGCTCGAACAATGAGAGCGGCGGGCTCTTGTACTCGTAGGTTTTTATGGTCTTTTTGGTGGGCACGGCGCCGCCGAGAAGCCAGGTGAGGGGGATCATTGTTTCAAGGTGTTTGCGGTGAGCGTGGCGGAGCTTGGGCACGAATGCTCAGCGACGGCGGCGACTGAGCGCTGCCGGTTGGAAGCACGTATGAATGGTATGAATGCAGCGGTACACCAGCTTTTGCCGATGCGCGGCATAATCGTGGGGCGAAAACCCGTACGTTTGCACGGGTTTTTCAATCCTGTTTTACCCTTTTTGACAACGCTGCCGTTGTGTGCCAACATTTAGAGCCACTGTAATTATATCATCGCTACTGCACGGCTGCGAGACCTGAGCGCTCCTCGAACGCCGCTGCACTTAACCACGCCACGCTGTTACTTGCTGCAACCCAGAGTTCGTGACGCGCGCAACAGTACAATGCGCGTCCTCGCACTCCTCGGCGCACTATCCCTCGGGGCGGCCTTCGGCCCGCCGGCGCGCGCGGCGACGCGGCCCCTCGTGCGGCATTTCGCGCCCATCGAGTTCTCGGCGACGGAGACGCGCTTAAGCGCGGAGACGGAGAACAAGCGCAAGATGCGCGAGGCCGTCTACGACGGCACGGGCAAGCGGCCCGACGGAACGGAGTATGACCTGCCCGACGACACTGCCCTGCGCGTCCTTGCGCCGCCCTTCGCCTTCGCGATCATCATCGCGATCGCGTCCCAGGTCCTGCACTTCAAGTAGGCGCGTGGCCGTAGATAAGTCTATCACGAGGCTAGTCCTATCCAACCAAGCGCCATCAAAGAGAGAGGCTCATAGTAAACAAATTACAGAACAGAAGCCCCGAGTCGCCGTCGCTGTCGGAGCCGAGTAGACCCTCGTCGCGCAGCGACGCCAGGAATTCGCCGGTGAGGTCGTAGACCCGGGAAGTCTCCTCGCGCGTCGGCGGCGCGGCGACCGGCGGCGCGGCGGCCGGCGGCTGCATGGCATCCAGGCGGGTCCGGAGCGGTTGCACGAAGCTCGCTTTATTGTAGAGGCCGATGCCGCAGAGCAGGGGCCAGCGCGCGCCGTCGCCCCCGATGTGCGAGGCGTGCCAGGTGACACCCCCCTGGAACCGCACGACGGACCCGAAGCCCGAGCCGCCGAGATTTACCTTGACGACGTGGTCGAAGACCAGCGCCTAGTCCGGTCCCCCCGGCGTCCCGACGGGCGGCGGCGGGTCGTCGAGCGCGGCCTCGCCGACGTGCGACTGGAAGCGATCCCGCACGTACGCGTCGTACTCCACCTTGTAGATGGGTTCGCCGCGGCCCGACCGCTTGCCCCGTCTCCGCTGCGCCGGAGGAGCCCGAACTTGCACCTCCAGGTCGATGGCGGCCAGGCGAGCCAGGTCGATGGCGACGACGGTCGTCCACGACTGCGCGCCCGTCGTCATGTCGCCCGCGTCGCGGTGCCATCGATTAGACAAGCCGATCGAAAACGTCGCCGCCGTCGGCAGCGCGCGGCCGCCGGGCTCGATGGCGCAGCGCAGCCCCTGGATCTCGTCGAGCTCGGCGCCGACGTCCTCGGGCCAGACGTCCCGCACCGCCGCCATGAGCTCCTCGAGCGCGTCGTCGAGCGCCAGGTCGAGTTTCCGCCAGTAGACCTTGTGCTTGGCACTCGAGCCTTCGCGCGCGTGAGCTCGCTTCAGCGGGCCGAAGTGCGCGACGCCTTCGCCCACGCGCGCGGGCCGCTTCGGGCCGCCGCGCGGCCCGACCTCCTTGATGACGCGGTGGATCCCTTGCGGGAAGTACAGTCCTGCGTGACTGCGCCGCGTCGGCTCGATCAAATCACTCTGGGCGAGGAACAGCCGCGCCACCTCCGTCGCGCACTCCAGTAACCTCGAGCCGCGGTCGATCGGCGCGTAGCGCAGGAACGGCTGCGTGTCCCCCTTGTAGCACGCGTCGCAGGGGAACTCCGCCGGCAGACACTCGACCGCGGCGACCTCGTCGGGCGTCAGCGTGCCTCCTGGGCCGGCACCGATCTCCTCGGCGTCTTCGTCCAGCGGCCGCTCGAACTGAATAACTACCGGCGCGCTCGCAGGCGGCGGCGGCGCGGGCGCGGCGACCGGCGGTGGCCGCGGCGGCGCGGGCGCGCGGCGACCGGCGGTTGTGGCGGCGCAAAAGCTGGCGGTCTCGGCGCGGCGGGTTGCGGAGGCGGCCGGTGCAACTCTGGTGTGGCGGCTGACCATTTCGACGCGGCGGGCGGGGGCGGGCGCGGGGCCGGCGCAGGCGCGGGCGCGGGCGCCTCGTCCTGTCGCGGTCGCTTCGGCGGCGGCGAGTCCACGGCCCACGGTGGCCTCGCCGCGGGCGGCTCCTTCTCCGGGGCACCCCACCGCCGCATCGCCTCGTCGGGCTCCTCGCCCGCGTCTCGTGGCCGGACCCAGGCCAGCGGCACGAGGTTCGGGTCGGCGCCCGAGCCGACGTCCCAATCGATTTCGGCGAGGATTTCGCCGACGTCGTCCTCCTTCAGCTGTATGAAGAGGCCCCGGAACCACCGCAGATCACCGACGTGCCGATTCCAAGCGGCCCACACGGCCTCCCCATGAAGTGGCGCTCGCGACCACACCCGTGGGCCCGACGCTCGCGCGAAACACGGGAATAATAGATCGTAATCCATGTCTACGGTTTGCTGTGCGTCTACGGTATGCTCTGTGTGTGCAGAGCAGTGAGCAGGGACAGCACTTGCCGGGCTCAGCCGTACAGCATTGGTGCAGCAGTAGACTCAAGCAAGAGCACAAATGTAAGAGTAATGATGAGCCCCCAACTTCTTAGCGCTTAGACACGAGCGCTCGAGCTCGAGTTCTTGTTTTGACGGGTTCGGGTTCGAGTTCGAGTTCGGGTTTATCTACGGGTTTTGTCCCGCTCCAGCCGTAACAAAAACAGGTGTTGGGATTGCTATTACGACGCTTACTGCCCCCCCACGGCGCTGATCGCCTTGTCCAGCAGGTCCTGGTGCTCGAAGGCTGTGTCTTTCTTCGGCGCGACCAAAACCACACTAGTAGGTCGCTTCGTCAGCGCCGCGTAGCCCAGGTCCTGCTTCGAGGGCACGAAGATGTAGGGCACGTCCATCTCCTCGCAGAAGACGGGCAGGTGCGCGATCACGTCCACGGGGGAGACATCACCAGCGAGTATGCATAAACCCTTGGTGCCCTGGCGCAGCGACTTGACGACCTCCTTGACGCCCCGCCGCAGCGCTTTGCCCTGGGACGCGCGCTTCACGAGCTTGTGGAGTTTTTTGGTCAGCTTCTCGTCGGCGAGCGGCGTGGAGATCTTGCTCAGGGCCTTGAGGCGCTCCGCGTAGGTTTTGGGTGGGTTCCCTTCGTCGTCGTCGTCGGTCTTTTCCTTCTTGCTCGACTTCGGGGCGTCGCCCTCGGCCTTGCGCTTGCCCATGTTACTGGGGCGACCTTGCGCGGGAGATGCTGCGAGTTTCGCTTTCCAGTCGTTAGCCCTGGCTGTTAGGTCTCGTACCCAGGCTTCTCCTATCCAGTGATGATGCTGTGGCGAAGGGCCGCGTTGCTTACACTCAGCCTCGCCGCAGAGCTGTGTATACCCGCACGAGAAAACCCGTGCAAGACACAAAGCACGTCCCCGCCGCTTTGTAACGGCACGGACCAGCAACAGCGCCACACACGATACTCCCAAGCTCCTTCGCAGCCTACGCATCTTTTGCAAGAGCCATGGCCGAGCTCGTGCAGGACGCCCTTGAGTACGCCACCGCCCAAGCGCAGCAGGCCCTGGCCGCGCTGGGCTCCACCGACACACCACAAGAGGACAAGGAGGTCACGGTCTGGATGGACGGCGCCTTCGACGTCATGCACTTCGGGCACGCGAACGCCTTCCGCCAGGGCCGCAAATTAGGCACGAGACTGGTCGTCGGCGTGAACTCGTCCGACACAATTCAACAAGCCAAGGGCGCGCCGCCCGTCCTGACGGACGCGGAGCGGTGCGCCGCTGTCAAAGCGTGCAAGTTCGTGGACGCCGTCGTGCCGCACGTGCCGTACGTCATGGACGAGGCGTACGTCCGAGATTTACTGGACAACAAGGGCATCGACTACATCGTGCACGGCGACGACCCCTGCATCGTGGACGGTAAAGATGTCTACCAAGCGGCCAAAGATTTAGGAAGGTACAAGACCATCCCGCGCACGGAGGGCGTGTCGACCACGGACCTCGTGGGGCGGCTCCTCCTCGTGGATGGGGATGATGAGGCTTTGAAGCAGTCGCGGGCCTTCCTCGGCACGGCCCTCACGTTGAGGGACTTCTCCTCCAGTTGCCGCGGGCCCCGGGCCGACGAACGAGTGGTCTACGTCGCGGGCGCCTGGGACCTGTTCCACCCTGGCCATTCGGCGTTCCTGGGAAAATGTAAAGCACAGGGCGACTACCTGCTCGTGGGCGTGCACGGCGATGCGGTCGTTGAAAAGCGGAGGGGCAAGCTGCCGCTCATGAATTTGCAGGAGCGCGTGCTGTCCGTCCTGGCGTGTCGCCATGTCGATGACGTGGTCATCGACGCGCCGCAGGACGTCACGCAGGAGCTTCTGGCCACCTTCCGCGTCGCGGTCGTCTGCCGGGGCGCCCAGGCGGACGTTGCCCAGTTCCGCTTCTGCGGCGACCGCGTCCGCGCCATATCGTCGCCGTCTACCTTGAATTCGGCCGCGCTCGCGGGGCGCGTCCGGGGCCGGCGGGAGCAGCTCCTCGCGCGGCATCGGAAGCAGGCGACGGCCGAGGCGGACTGGTACGCGGGGAAGGATGCCCAACGGACGGCGTAAATCTTGTCTTGTCTACATGTGTCACGGTATCAACTTGAAAACAATTAATTCACTGAATATGCTTCGGCGGCGGCCAGTACCCGAGCCGGTCGGGGCCCTGGGGCTCGTCGGGCAGCTCGTCGATCCAGCCGGCCTTGGCCGAGGGGAACGAGTCGTAGTGCCGCACGTACGGCTTGATGTCCAGCACCGGGGTCCCGTCGAGCAGGTCGAGGCCCCGCACGCGCACGACCCCCGCCCGCTCGTCCACGCCCACGACCCGCAGCGCCGACAGGCCCAGCTGGTTCGGCCGGTGCGGCGCGCGCGTCGCGAAGACCCCCTGCCGGGCCTTGGGTCCCCGCGGCGGCTGGACCAGCGGCCGCCAGCCCGTGTTGAGGTGGCACCGGTAGATGACCCACACGTAGTCGAACCCCGCCAGGCCCCGGAGCGTGTGCTCCCGGTACGGCGCGAAGAGGCGGAGCTCGCCCTCCTGCGCCTTGCCGCCGGCCACCTGCGTCTCTATTGTCGCCTGCCGCGGCGTGCCGAATCGCTCCTTGTACGGGCACCTCGCTATTCCTATCGGCGTCATCTCGATCGGCGAGCCGTCGCACATCGCCTCGGAGGTGTGGTCCCGCGGGGGCCGCATCGAGCGTGGGTCAGGTGCGGGCGGTGGTGGCGCTGGAGCCGCCTCCTGGACGACGACGGTCAGTTCGACTGTCGTTGACGGCGTCGGCGGCGTCTGAACAGCCTCTGGCTTGCTTGTTTGGCAGCCCATGGTTCTGGCACGCAATCACTGCCAGCACGCAGTGCACAATCACTGCCGGCAGCAGTGCACAGGTGGTGCACCGATGGAAAAATGCACCGCTCGCACGCAGTGTACAGCTGGCACACGGCTGCACAGCTGGCACGAGTTTGCACCGCTAGCTGTGCAGACACTGGGCTCCTGTGCGGGTTTCCCTAAAGTACGGGTTCTCGATTCCTCGCCGCGCGCCGCTTTATAAAGGAGCCTGCAGCACGAGCGCTGACATACACAACTATCTACAGCGCCAGCAACCATGGCCGGCCGCCTCCTCCCGCTGGAGCTCGTCGACAAGTGCATCGGCTCGCGCATCTGGGTCATCATGAAAGGAGACAAAGAAGTAGTCGGCACGCTGCGCGGCTTCGACGAGTACGTGAACATGGTCTTAGATGATGTCACCGAGTACAGCGTCACCTCCCAGGGCCGCCAGAAGACGAAGCTCGACCAGATCCTGCTGAACGGCAACAACGTCGCCATGATGGTGCCCGGCGGCGACCCCGAGGCGCCGGACGCGCAGCCCCGGAAGCAATGAACGCCGTCGTCAGGAACGCGGCGGCGCTCGTAAGGGCGGGGCCGGCGCTGAGCTCGGAGCCGGTGGGCGAGTTGTTGAAAGGCACCCAACTGGTCTGCGGCGCGGCGGCGTTCCATGACGGCGTGGCGCGGCGCGAGGTCCTGGCGCCTTTGCGGGGCTGGGCCTCGGCGAAGTGCCTCGCCGACGCGCCACCGCCCGCGCCGCCACCCGGTCCAGACCATCCGCGGATGTGGGCTAAGAGCGATGCGCCGCCCGCTGGTCCGGAACCGCCGCCGTGGCTCTGGGCCATCTCCGACGTGCACACGGACCACGCGGCGAACTTGGCGTGGCTGCGGCGCATGTGCGCGCGCGACGCCTTCAGGCGCGACGGTCTCATCCTCGCGGGCGACGTGTCGTCCCGCTTCTCGATCCTGCGCGAGACGCTGGAGCTGTGCAAGAGCGCCTTCGCGGAGGTCTCGTTCGTGGTGGGCAACCACGACCTCTGGGTCACGAAGAGCGAGCCCTGGGCCGACTCGCTGGCGAAGCTGGACGCCGTCGACGCGCTCTGCGACGAGCTCGGCGTGCACCGCGCCCCGGCCCTTGTCGGCGGCTGCGTCGTCGCGCCGATCTACGCGTGGCACCACGCGAGCTTTGACAAGGAGCCGGACGTGACCGGCTGGAGTGGCCTCCCCGCCCATAACAAGTGCCTCTCCGACTTCTTCCTGGCCAAGTTCCCCGGGCTCGACCAGACGACCGACTCGGTGGCCGAGGCCCTGGACGCGCGTAACGGCGACCTCGAGGACCGCGACGCTGCGCTGCGCCGGGCGCATCCGGCGCTGCTGCTCGTCACATTCTCGCACTTCGTGCCGCGGCCCGAGCTGGTGCCCGATAAGCGCTACCTGTTCGTTCCTGCCTTGGCGAAGGCCGTCGGCAGTACATTTCTCCAGCGCCGAGTTGCATCATATGACCGGACGTTCACGTCTTCGGCCACACGCACTTCGGCTGGGATGCGACGCTGGACGGCACCCGCTACGTCCAAGCGTGCCTCGCCTACCCGCGCGAGCGCCGCGACCGCCTCACCACCGTCGCGGCGGGGTCATTCGCGCACGCCGCGCCGGCGCCGCTACTCCTCAGAGAGGGCGACACGTTCGTGCCGCGCTACCAGTGCGGCTGGAGCGCTTTCTACGACGTGAACCAGCGGCGACCAGACCTGGCGCATATGCTGCCGGCCTACGTCGCGAAGCAGTACTCCTGCGTGCCGGGCGTCGGCGAGGTGGGATGGGGCCCGGGAGTCATCACTCCCGCGAGCGCAATGCTAAGTGTTTCAACATATTAAATTACAGTTCCATGAGGTCCGCGAGCGCCGAGCGCACGGCCGCATCGCCCTCGTCGTCGCCCACCGCACCGGCCGGCGTGCAGTGGGACGCGAGCTCCTGGGGGACGTCCTGGGGCGCCACGGCGCGCGCCCGGCCCGCGCC
>Ga0302122_10001403_pt1 | contig 15326 bp, 12 predicted proteins | sample CB21_SCM_MG_FD_203115 | JGI IMG/M metagenome (GOLD analysis project Ga0302122, IMG submission 203115) | Marine microbial communities from Western Arctic Ocean, Canada - CB21_SCM | ecosystem: Environmental > Aquatic > Marine > Oceanic | place: Canada: Western Arctic Ocean | collected 2017-09-28
GCTCTATTCACAATCGACCGACTTGCGCGTTCCCCAGGATTGACGGTGCGTAGACGGACCACGGGAATGGCCCCAGACCGGTGAGTTATAAAATAAATTTGCGTTTGAGGCGCTTCGGTTATGGGACGGTCCATGCGAACCGCCTGGACGACTTCTACATTGAATTATCGGTTCCTTATGCTCCGCGCGGCTGCCGGACCACGCGACCCTGTTATCTTGTTAATTCGGGCACAATACCTGGACCTGCGACTATCAGCGCTTGTACCATCACCATGGACCTTGGCGCGATCGTTTGTTTCATGACCGACCGACTTGCGCGAGGTCCAGATCAATAATATTCAGACCCGAGCGTGGGCAGCCCAAAGTACCCTGCTCGTGGTGTAGATGTCATATACTTGATTTCCACTATAGGTGGGGTAGTGTGGGGCCCAACAAGACCGCTAGTACGCTTCCTGGGGGCCCTTGAATAATTAGCGTATTTGACGTTCACGGGTGCCATCGTGTCCAAATAAAACACTTTTTTGGGGTGCTGATCGGCTCTCGGACTCCCTCTGGGTTAGATCCATTGCTGGTAAGACGCCTACACCGCATACGCAGGTGCTTGTGGTTCCCAGAGAGCTCTGAAGTCGAAACTTTGGCAACTCTGACTCAAGTCATTTGGCTGGCTAAGCACCTGTATAATACTTTTGCGATGATGGATGCGCCCGCGCAAGCGGTGTAGGCGACTGCCAACGTCTAGTATCGACCCTAAGCGACCCCAGAGAGACCTCTGGACCACGGATTGACAGGATTCCACCGGCGTGACTGACCACTTTGGCACCGTCAGCACCGCGAATCGAGAAACTACCTTCTTCGCCCCCCAATACTCGCCGTGTTGATCTCTTTGAACCAGCAGCCAACTGAACAACATCGCCGACGCCGTCGACGCGGCACGAGCAGTTGAGAAGACATACCACTTAAGTATGGGCCCCGCGCGCCGTCGTGAACGAGAGGAGGCCCAGCCCGACGGAAAAGACGCGACCCCCACGCCATCGACGCGACGTCGATTTCCCCTGCTGGTCACGCCGCCACGGGAGTTATTTAAAGAGAGATGTTTTTTTTACGCCCGCAGCCCCGCCGGGTCGAGCGCCGCTTTTACTGAACCGCCTAGCGGAACCGCTTCAGCGACAGGTGGTTGCGGCGCTTCCAGGACGCCCGGCGCGAGCCGCCGATGAGGTTGTTCGCGCGGTGGCCCTTCTTCCGCAGGCCGCGGCCCTTGCGCCCGGCCGAGGTGAGGCCGCGGCACTCGCGGTGCTTCTGCGTGGCGCCGCAGATCCAGTTGATGCGCGGGTCGTTGCGCACGACCTGGTGCGAGGGGTCGACACAGATGACCTCGTAGTACTTGTAGGTCGCGTCTTGGTTGACCCAGTAGCTGTTGAGCACGCGCAGGTTCGCGGCCTTCTTGCCCACGCGCTCCTCGGCCACGGACTGCAGGTTCCGCGCGAACTTGTGCTTGTTGATGCCCTGGTGCTTGGGCTTGCCGTAGACGACGCCGCGGTGCGTCGGCCGCTTGCGCGAGCCGCGGCGGACCGCGCTGCGGAAGATGGAGAAGCCCTCCTTCGCCTTGTAGCCCAGCTTGTGGGCCTTGTCGTGGCGCGTCGGCCGCGTCACGCGGCAGACCTTGGTCTGCTGGCGGTACTCCCAGGCGCGGATGCGCATCAGGTAGCGCAGCACGTCGCACTGCTTCTTCTTCCACAGCTCCTCGATGTACTTGTAGGCACCCATGATGAGCTGCCGTCCCGCGTCGGCCGTCTACACAGCGTCTAAGCGGCTTTTTATGCGCGGCGATGCTCGAGCGATTATTTTTAGACGCGGGTTTTCAAAGAGACGCTTTTTCTTCTCACCGCTGCCCCTGTGCCGCTTGGCAGTCCTCGGAGACGCGCCAGAGACACCTAACACCGAAATTCCAGCGGAGAAAGTTGCCTCGGACAACGTCGTTTTTTTTCTCCGTCGATTTCACAATAGCCGAAACGTGGCCACCAGCGCCTTGATACACCGAGACGTCGCTCACTGCGCTGCACAGTGCGCTTCGAGCAGCGCTGCCGGAAGCCGCGCGCGCGCCGGTGGCCGAGCCGCGCTGGGAAGACAAAAGCAGAAGACCTCTATCTAGCGACGAAAACCACTAACGCGCCCCTCTCCCGCGCAGCTACAGTCAGTCAAACATCACAGCAGTCATGGATATCGAAAGCACGCGCCCAGCGTCCGCCAAAAACTCCCGGTTTCACCGGAGGGCGTTGCGCGAGGAACAATTCGCGGGTCACGAAAAAAATCCACCCGTCGACGGACCCATAACCCCGCCCCCCGCGCAGCCATCAAAGGCAAGATCGACGAGGTGCTCGTGAAGCTCCCCGAGCCGGCGCGGAAAAAGCTCGAGGAGATCGAGCGGACGACGGGCCAGCCCAAGTCCCTGCTGGCGGGCGGCGGCGCGCTGTTCGGCCTGTTCCTCGTGTTCTTCCTGTGCCCGCCCCAGCTGGTCTTCAGCGCGGTGGGCGTCGGCTACCCGACGTACGCCTCGCTCAAGATGCTCGCTGAGGACAAGACGGAGGACGCGGCCATGTGGATCACGTACTGGTGCCTGTTTTCGCTGCTCAAGGTCGTGATGGGGCCCCTGGACTTCGTCCTGGGCTTCCTGCCCTTCTACTTCTACCTCAAGCTCGTGCTGCTGGTCTGGTTGTTTTCGCCCACGACCAAGGGCGCGGGCGTCGTCTACGAGAAGGTCGTGAAGCCCTTCGTCTTCCCCCTGCTCGTGGGCTCGACGGCCAAGTCGGACTAGACTCGTGTCCGGGTCCAAGAGCGACATGCGCGCTGCCTTGCCCCCTGTGTGCCCTAATACTCCGTTACAATCAACATTAGTCGTCAACGCCTCCGTTCCAACTCGGCCACGAATACCGCGGCCGTTGAGACGCGCGGGTCGTCCGCGTCGAGGGACATCCGTAGGTCCCGCAGCGCGTCGTCCGCCAAGAGCGCGGCCGCCGCGGTATCGCGTTTCGCCAGCGCCTTCGCCGCGAGCAGGCGCAGGTCCGCGCGCAACAGCGGCGTCGACGCGCCGAGCGGGTCTTCTGAGAGGGCAGAAAGTGCGTGCGCCAGACGGTCGTCGACCACACTATTAGTGAGCGCCTCCGCGGCGGCGTCGACGACGGCGACGTCCACTTCCTCCTTGGACGTGCACCTCGCGCACGCGCATCGAAACAAGAAGCCGGCCTCGAGCGCGGCGCGGCGCGCACTCGCCGGCGCCGCCAGCGCGCGCGGGGACAAGTAGGAAATGCGCACCTCGTCGCCCTCTTTCAGATCGCAGCCCAGCACGACGGATAAATGCCGGCCGTCTCTTGAGAACGAGAGCGACGCGTTCGGTGCGCACGCATGGTTCAGCGCCGAGGCGCGCTCAAAGAGGGCGAGCCCGCCGTCGACCGGAAACGCGTTGAAGCGGAGCTTTAGGTACAGGCGCTGGAGGGCCTCCACGTCACTCGACCCGCACGCCCGCGCGACCACAGACGCGCCGACGTGGCTGCGCCGTACTTCGTCCTCGTCGTCGAGCCCGTCGAAGTGGTCGCAGAGCGCCGCCAGATCCACCGCCTGGCAATTTACGGCGAGGCGGCAGACGTCCCAGTCCACGTCCTTTGCTGCGCTCGCGGCAGAAGCAATTGCCGCGTCGCGCGCGGTGTCTGACGGCAACGCGCTGCGACAGGCCTCGGCGACTTCATCGATCGTGCGGCGCGCGTCACTGGTGTCGGCCCGCGTCGTCGCGGCGGCGTCCTCGCGCAGCACCACGCAGCCGGCTTTTACGGCCGCGCGGAGCACCACGCGGCGTTTTCCTTTCGCGCCCGCGACGGCGGCGACAATGTCGTCGGACAAGTTCCAGGCCGTGCGGCCGTCGCCGGTCTTCTGCAGCCAGGCGCCCGGGAGGGTCTGTATCACAGGCATCAGAGATGTGCTCTTGAGATCAGTGGCAGTGCGCGCTGCCGCAGCGATCAGTGTCGCATCGTGGGCACGCGTTCCACAGCACTCGTTGCTCGTAGCACGATGAAGATTCTGTAAAAAAGGAAAACCCGTGCTATAGCGTGAGGGCTGGCTCGAGCGTCGAGTCTAGCGCCATACCTACGTTTGGGCGGCCATTCAGGACGTACAGAGACACAACAAGAAGCGATCAGGGCCCGACCCCTGTGAGGAGCAGCTCTCACAGAGCATAGCACTCGTAGGAATGACGCGCCGCCAGAGCCGGCTCCTCGCCACCACCACTCTCGCCGCAAGGCTGCTCTGGCTGCTCGTCGCGCCGGCGCCGACCGCGGCGTCAATGGAGCTCGATGGCATCCGAGCACTCGTCGACAATGAGATCGAAGTGGTGTACCAGGCGCCAGAAACGCCGCGCGGTGTGTTGCTCGTCCTGCACGGCTGCTCGCACCGCGCGACGGACGCCTGGCCGACGTCGCAGCGATGTCCCGAATGTACGGGCCTGCCAATAGAAACGCGCGTCGTGGCCGCGGCGCTCGCGCGGAACTGGGCCGTGGCGGCGGTCTCGTCGCAGAACCGGCGGAGCGGGTGCTGGGCGCAGCGCGACATTGATCGCATCGCGAAGGCCACGGCATACGTGCGCCGCCTGACGCGCGCCGGGCCGGCGACGGTTTCACTCGGTGCTTCGTCGGGCGGCTCTATGGCGGTGTTAGTGCCCAACGCCGTGGCCTGCGTGGCACAAATAATGCCATCGCCGCTCGAGCTGGATGCGCGACATCCCGCTGTCAGGTTCGTGCACATGTCGCGGGATGCCCACCGCGCGGCGACGATCGAGCGGCAAGTTTCGACGCTGCAAGCGCGCGGCGTCGACGCCGCCGAGCTGATCGTGGCGCCGGAGCCGCTGACCGCGGCGACATTGCATCGACGCGGGCCGGGTCCGGGTGGACTCGTCCTGCCCTCGCGGGATTTGGCGGAGCGGGCATTCTCCGCTCTACGCGCAGGCGACTTCGTCGACGCCGCCGGCTACTTAGCGGACGACCCGCGACATAAAAACTGGCGGGACGCTTTACGACCGGTAATTCCGGAAGCAGTCGATTCGCTCGCCGCTGACGAATCACCGGTCTCGGAGATCCTGAACGTGGCGTGGGCGCGGCACGAGTTCACGGACGCGTTCTTGGATAAGTCACTCGACTGGCTTGGGGCAAAGGCGGACGCGGCGCCGTCGTCTTCTACGAGGGGGGAGTTATCGAGGTAAGCTCGCGGTGTCTTGTAATTGCCGTTCGAGGACTAGTAAGCGAAGCCCCTCTCGGCTTCCTGTGCAACGTGGGCCCGGTGTCCCGTCTAGACGCGTATACGCGCCCAAAGGCCCATAAAACGGGTTTTCCCATGAATAAACTTTTTCTCTATAGCTGTAGCATGCTAGCCACGGCAACGCAGACACACCTGTTTGAGATTCGTATCCATCTATGCAAGCAGCGATGCGAACTGTATCAGTGCTGCGCGCTCGCTGCGGTCCTCGAGCCATCTCCTGCGCAGCGCACTCATTCAGCAGTGCAGCGGCGGCGCGCGCTCGCAACCGTTCCGCAGGCGCAGCAGCCGTACGCAGCCGCAGCAGCGCGTCAAGCGTCATCGCTGCCGCACGCAGCCGCAGCGCGACGCTGCGCCGCACGAGCACCGAAGCTACGCCGAAGAAGGAAAAGCCGCCGAGCTTCCACTCCGAGAAGGGGAGCGTCGTCGAGAGCGTCAAGACGACAGCGACGCGCCACGCCGAGGCGTTACCGGCTCTGACCGACGTGATCGGCCTGGCGGGCTTCGGGCTGATAACCGTCCAATGGCTCATGGACGACGTGCTCGTATTACGGTGCTTCGGCCTGGCGTCGTGCACAAGTATGATCGTCTTTAACCTGTGCCGCAAGCCGCCGGTGATGCTTCCTGTTTGGTTCAATTTACTGTTCCTAGCGATCAACGGCGTGTTTATCGCGCGGATCGTTGACGAGCGGCGGGACGTGCCGTTATGTGGTGACGCTGCCGCGCTGTTCGAGGTTGCGCTGAGCGACTCCGGCCTCCCGCGGAAGACTGTGCAAGCGTTGGCCGACGCGGGCGATGTCGTATTGTTGGCGCCGGGCGAGGTCCGCGCGCGGGAGGGCGCGCCACGGCGCCATCGAGTAGCTGTTGTATTGGAGGGGGCGGTGAGCGTCGAGGCCAGGGGCGAGCATTTGGCGGATCTGCCGGTCGGCGACGTCGTCGGCGAGTTCGGCTACGTCAAGAAGTGGGGCACGGAAGATCCCCTCGAGCACGTGACGACGTCATGCGGCGGCGGTGCGGCCTGCCGTCTTATCTCGTGGGAATACGACGCGCTGGACGAACACGTGGCGTCGCGACCCGCCACGCGACGCGCCGTCGAGGCGTTCCTAGCGAAGAAGCTCATCGAGAAGCTCGAGCACATGAATGAGCACCAGCTTCACCACGAAAGACCGGCGCAGCAACCCGGCTGGCGAAAGTCGCCCTTCGGCTAGGAGACTGTATGTAATAACCTTGTGACGTATACAACAACATTTACTCTTCTGAAAACGCGACGCGCTTGTTCGACGACGCGCGGCGGCGCTTGGGGGGCGCCGGCCGGAGTTCGAACGGCGTGGGCGCGGGCGGCAAATCGGACGGCCCGGCGTCCTCGTCGTTCAACGCGACGCCGAAGGCTGGCACGTGGATTCGCACTAACGTTTTGGCATCCCACCCTCTGACTGGCACTGGTTCCCATTCCGAGTTCGGGGCCCACACGCTGGTATCTTCCGGCGCGGCGGCGCGGACGAACGCTACGCCGCTGGCGGGCCGCGACGACGCCGCGGGCCCGCGGTCGTAGCGGTGCCGCGCAAGCGCCATCTCGGCCGCGCGCCGGTTCGGCGCACGAGTTGACGACGGCCCGGTCGGCGTAGGAACATGGCCGATGCCCGCCGTGTCTGTTTTGGGCGCCACGAGCTCCCAGACGCGCACGTGGCCGTCGTCGTCGGGGGGCGGCGCGGCCGCCGCCGGCTGTTCGGCCGCCGCGGCCGCGAGTCGTTGCCGCAGCCGCCAGCGCTCCGCGTCGGTGGCGCCGGGGGGCAGCGCGAGTGCGGCCGGCTGTTCGGGCGCCGCGGCGGCCGCGAGGCGTTGCCGCAACCGTCCACGCTCCGCGTCGATGGCGGCCCCCGCGCGCTCGATCAGCGCCCGCGCGTAGGCGTCGGACGTCGTCGGCCGCCCGGCGACGACCGTAGCTACTGGCAACGTCGGCACCGGCGTCGGGGGAGGCGCCGGCGCGGGCGCCGACACAGCGCGGAGCTGGAGCATCGTCCGGCCCACGCGGAGCGCCTCGTCGACGGCGAGGCGCGCCCCGCAGCCCTTAGGCACCGCCCGGCCCCCGACGGCGACGGCTTGGCGCTTCCTCGGCTCGGCCCAGGAGTTCTTCTGCCGCGTCCCGTCGCGGCGCACGCGGACCGAGGGCGCGTCGCCGGGCGGTGGAACGAAAGCCTCCGCGACGATGCGGACGACGCAGGTTGTGTCGCGCAACTCGAGGTCGCCGCCGTGGCCGATGGTGCAGGGCAGCGCGACCGCGTCGCCTTTCTTGGCGCCGGACGACGGCGTCGTTGTGGTCACGACGAGTTCGTACGACTCCGCGACGTCCGCCGCGCCGCCGGCCGCCGGTGCCACGCCGGCCAGGAGCGACGGCACCGGTCGAGGGTGCGGCCGTCGGCGTTCAATTTCCTCGCGGTTCCGCGCCGCGACGCAATAGCCGGCCGACGCGTAGCCCGCGCCGCGCCGCGAGGCGTAGGCCCGCAGCGTCGCGCTGTTCGCCATCGGCGCGTCGAGGCCCGCGTCCAGCGCCGCCGATAGGTGCGCGTGGCCGAAGCGCTGCGCGGCGTCGGCAGGCGCCTCGCCGTGCACGTTGCGCCGCGTCACATCGGCGCCGCAAAGCACTAGCGTCGCGGCGGCGCGCCAGTTGTTGCTCTTGCAGGCGCGATGCAGTGGCGTATAGGCGTCGGTCTCGTCATCGTCCGGCGACGCGCCGCCCACGCGGCAAAGCACGGCGACCGCGTCGCCGTCATCGGTGCGCGCAGCGTGCGACACCAGCGAGCGGGCGGCGCCGCGCGGCCAGCGCAGCAATTCATCCTCCAACGCTTCGGCGCCGCGTGCGAGGGCCGCGCGGCAGGCCTTTTCTGCTGCGGCCGCGGTACTCCCCGTCGAGAGCGCGCCCAGTTGCGCCGCGTCGAGCGCTGCTGCGTCGCGCGCGCCGCAGTACGCAGCAGCACAGACTTCTTCCACCCATGACATGTTCTTACAGATTACTGGCGCATACAAATGCTATGACTGTTTCAACTCGGCATTTTGTTTCATATTATATGCGCCGCACAGTGCCTCTGTCTGAATTTCAAAACATGAGCACCTGGCGTGAAAAAACTTAAAAAACGGGGAACCCGTGCTCGGTCAAAACGGGTTTCATGCGGCGGCCCGCATCAATCGAATCGTTTACCCCAACGAGATCAAATATGGCCCCATAGAGTAGTAGCGACACTAGTAATAGCTCTTAGCTCTACTCTTCGCTCTAACTCTTCGCGCGGGATAAGGACACGTCTCAGGCGAGCTCGATGTACGCCGACGCGACCTTGGGGCCACCCTTCGCCTCATGGGGGTAACAGACGATCTTGATACGTTCCTGCGCGAGCGAGAGCCTATTATCGCCTTCCTGTATTCCGCACAAGAAGGCGACGGCCACTCGACGACGAGGGCCGCGTCACTTGCCAAAGCGAGCGCGAAGCTCGAGAGCAGAGCTTGCTCCCGATTGCCGAGGCCGTTTCTCACTTTCACGCGGACGATTCGCGCCGCGGGGTCGCCGGCTTCAAACGCGCGCAGGTTCCGGTCGTGCACCGGCGGGAAGACCCGGAGCGCCTCGCGGAGCTGCGGCCAGGGCGCGGGCTCCGCTCCGTGGTGGAACAGAGGCCAGGCCGCGGCGGTGGACAATGCGACGACGGCGAGGGCGACGCGCATCGCGCCGGCCACGCGCGGCGAGCGCTCGCAAATTCGCAATCAAAGCTTTGACCACGTGTGTGTGTGTGCTTGCGATAGCCAAGAGCTGGTACGCGATGTGACGCCGGTAATTTTTTAGACTAGAGTGAAATTGCAAACCCGTTTTGCAGAGTTGGCTAAAAACCCGGGCGCCGCCAGCCCGCTCGAGCGGGTCGGGCCTGCTCAATTGGCGCCAAACGAGATTTGCTCGCGACCGCGCATATGTACGTCGCTAGACCAACGTCCAAACGCACGAGTCTCACGCGGTGAGCGCGGCGTCACCACAGTGCTTCAAGTGAGTCGACTTTCTATTCTTAGGACCTACGCAGCGCAGGGGCGGGACTCGCGGCCGGTAACTCCCCGTGAGACTTGAGCAAAGGTTCATTGATCAAATGCTCGCCCTGCTCGCGCTCCTCGCGACGCCGGCCGACGCGGGCGCGGGCCACAAGCAGCGAATGGCAGAAAAGCATCAGGCAAAGTATAAGCCGTACACGAGTAAAAAGTACACGATCAATGCGGCCACGTACTGCTCGCCGTTCACGATGCGCTACCTGACGTTCCTGCCGCGCGAAGAGGTGCTCGTGTTCCACCACGGCCAGGGCTACATCGCCCGGCCTCCGTCGGGTTGCCAAGCCAAACACGCGGAGCGCCACGCCGTCTCCTACGTCCGACCCTTCCGCGCGGCGACGTGGCGCAACGAGACGGTGGGCGCGCCGGCGCTCGGCCTCGCCGATGACATGATGAACAACTACGCCGTTACCAAAACGCCGGCCGGGTTCGTCGCGATCGGTGGCGGCGTTTTTTTGTGGGCGAATCATTCTGGGAATGAAGCCTTCGTCAAAGTTATGCACAAACCGTCCTGGGGCGCGCGCTGGTCGGCGCCGCGGCCGTTGTTTGGTGTCAAACACCCCGGGTGTGTCGACGCGCGCATCCACGGTTACTGTGAGTACGACGGAAAGCTGTCGCCGGCGGCCGTCAACGCGAGCCACTTCCGCGTCTACGCGCGGGCGAATATGGCCACGCACGGCGGCCGGCACGTGGTCACGGCGCTGTGCTCGCACCACGCGTGCGAGCCCTTTTCGTTGGTTCAGGTCGCGGACTACGCGCTCAAAGGCTCGAACAACATTTATTTCATGTGTGTTGAATTCGTTGACGACTCCTTCGTGGGCTATGCGCCGATGGTCGAGCAGGGCGAGGCCTACATAGGTTTGAGTACGTCGCGCGACGGCGTATCCTGGACGGCGTGGGCGCGGGTCGCGACGTCCGAGCGCGACGTCGACAGCGGCAAGCACAACTACCGCAACCGTGCGATCGACCAGCCCGTCTGCGGCATGCTCCGCCGCGACGGACGGACGACGCTGTACGTCCAGCGCGAGGTGGCGGGCATCTACGCCCCCGGCCAGGACTGCTGCCGCAAGCCGCTCACGCGGCTCGAGGCCGTCGACGTGACGGCCACGCTCGCCGCCATGTCAACGCCGGGATAGCCACTAAATTCACAATGCATAATGTTAGGGCACGATGCCGTTCGTGCGCCACTGGTACCAGTCGTACTGCTTCGCGCGCTCCGAGTTGTGCGACTGGCGGATCATCTCCGTGGCGATGACCACGGTCCGGCGCGGGTCGCCGTCCAAATCGGCGAAGCGGTCGCCCAGCTTGCGCGCCGCGTCGGCGCCGAAGGGCGCGTCGCCGAAAAAGAGCGCGAGCGTGGTCTGCAGCTCGTGGAGATCCGCGGCTAACGCGTGCAGCCCCCCGGCCAGCGCGGTCGAAAACGCGACCCAGGCGTCGCTCCCCACGCCGCCCAGGACGCGCACGTACTCGTCCGGCAGCTTGAACGGCGAGTCCTCGAAGTTGAGGCCGCCCGGCGTCCGGCCCAGCATGTACCCGAAGTCAATATGTACGAGACGCCCCGCTCTATCAAGCATGATGTTCCCGTTGTGCCGGTCTTTGACGTCTAAAGCGTAGCACAATAACGAAGCGCCCGCTAAAGAACGAGCAAAATTTAGAGACGCTTCCTTTCGAGAAGTGTCGCCCGTCAAGCGGTCGTCGTAGGGCCCGTACACGATGTCAAAGTACGTGGCTAAGTCCGGTTGCAGGTCTAGAGTAGTCATGGCCTGCTTCACGTGGTCTATAGAATGCGTATCGGCCATGGTCTCCACGAGACCAGCTCTCGCGCCGCAGCACGTGATCCCGTACGGCCTCAAGTAGGCGTCGACGCCGTGCTTCCTAAAGGTCTTCCGCATGCCATCGACCACCTGCATCGCCAGCCCTTCCCTCCTTAGTTCGTCGTCCGCTTTGACGAGGAACGACGCGAGGCGCCAGCCCGGTACTTGGCCGTACGGCGACTGGCTCCGACACCGCTCCTCGAAGGTCTCCCACGCGCCGTCCGGGTAGACTCTTCTTAGTAGCTCGCTCCGCCGCGCGGCCTCGAAGGCTGTTCGAGAAGGACTGTTGGAAAAGCTTTCGACCACATCATATGAAGGGGTCGTGGGCGGCGCGACGACGACCGCCCACCGCCGGGCCTCCGCGTCCAGATTCAAATCGGATGCGGCGTCGTCGTCACTCGGTTCCACGAGGGCTTCGCAGTATAGCAATGTGGGCGCTCTCGCTCTACTTGGCATGACGCGGCACCGCTCGACGTCCAAGCGCAAGACTTTTAAAGTAGACGCGGACGACGCCGGGAGCAAGGGCACGGCGACGCCGCCCCGCAGTGCGCGGGGTGCCAACCATTCGTTCAGCGCGTGGAGCAGGGGCCACAGGCGTTCCGGCTGCCGCCGTTTCGTCCTCTCGACTTTCGCGAGTCGTTCCGACAACCGCACCAATGCGCCCACAAACGCCGCCGTCTCCCCACATTCCTCCGACTGCTGGGACGCGGCCCAGGCGACCCGGAATAAACCGTCGCCGAACGCGGAGGTCGTGGTCGTTTCGTCCAGTAAAGCGTCCTGCAACAACCAGCAGCACCTCAGACCGAGTTCGGGGTTCCTCCCTATCCTTTTTAGTAAAGCGTCCCGCAGCGCATAAGTCAGCAACTGCTGGTGGGCACTGGAGATTTTTGGGGCGTGGTCCAGGAGCGCCGTGGTGATCTGCGGCAGGGCCCGCTCCCAGTCCGCCGCGTCCGCGAGTTCGTCGCTGTGGAGGGCGTCCGCTAAGAGTCGCGCTTCCCGCCGCGCGTGCTCGGCCAGGTGCTGACTCTCCGGCGTGTGCACCTGGTAGACGCGCCGGCCGAACAGGCCGGAGCCGCCCACGATCTGGAGGGCGCCGCCCTCGCCGCCCCGTAGTTGGCGCTGGCAGGCGAACCAGCGCGCGAGGACTTGTAAGAGGTTCGCGGTGGTGAGGATGAGGCGCATCGTTGCTCGCGACGACTACAGCTATGCGCTATGCGTTGCAGCTCTCGTGCCGCAGCAGTCCCTGTTGCGTACAACAGTTTTAGGCAGAATTTCCACGTCGAGCGCACAAGGCGTGGCGCGCTAGCTATTACAAGGATCGATGCGCCGCAGCGATGCGCGTGCAGTGTCGGAGCACGCAGCGATGCGAGACGTGTAGCTCGGGCTGTGCGCATCAAGTGCGAGATGGACTAGCGCTTCTCTCCTCCTTCCACGACTCCGCCTTTCCGTTGTAGGGTCTGCCGAAGAGTGGGTGCCAGAAAAGCGAGGGACGTTGCGTGCGGGTTTCGCGGCCAACCAAAACCCGCGACACACTGGAGTTTGGAGTGGAGCTGGGTCTGGAGGTGTACGCACCGGAGCTAAGCTAGCCTGTATCTCCAAGCCACACGCTGCAGACGATACGAGAACAGCAGGGCCACGTAAAGTTTACGTACCGCATGCCTGAGCACCGCTACAAAGAGACCCGTTCCAGCACGCCGCCGACGCGTACCACCAGCTTGCCTCGGAAAGCCAAGCCACAAGTCACCGCAGCGTTGAGCGGCGCGGGCCAGCACTACGCCTTGGAGCTGGACATTCCCGGCGTCGGCGCCGATGCGCGTGAAGTGACCCTGGACTGGGACCTGCCCGCCGCCGCCTACGTGGACAGCGACGAAGTGGAGACGCGCAGCGGTTGGCCGGCCTGCGTCCGGACCGCGCACTTCACAGGCGCCAGCGACGTTGAAGTGCCGGAGTACGCATCGGAGGCGCACCGCGTAAAATTGCGCTGGACGCTCGCAGCGTGCGACGCGCTGACACTAAGCTTGCCGGTCCACCTGCGCGCGCCGACGCCCGACGCCTCGCAACCGCTCGGCGGCCGGCGCCGCGTGGCACTGGACGCCTTCGAGCTGCGCGTCGACGGCCGCGCGCGCGGCCGGCCCGCGGCCGCGGCGCCGCTCCTGGCCGACGCGGCGTTGCCGCCGGGCGGGCCCGTGGCCGCGTGGGGTGTGGCGCTCGTCACGCTCGCCGTGCTGTTCTGGGAGGCGCGGCGCGTCGCGCGGTGTCTCCGAAAGCGGGGGCGCGCCAAGCGGAGCTGACGAACGACTGTTGTGTGTAATTTCCGTAATCTAGTACCTCCTGATGATGGATGATGCAAGTGGTGGACGGGTTTTTCAGGTCATTTTGCTTCGGCTCAAGCTTAAAAACTGCGTCGGCTGTGCTTCCGGCACGCATCGATCATCACGCAAAATAACGACAGCGTGCCTAACACACGCATCGTCACTCCGCCGGTGCGAAGCAAGAGCCAAGCACTGCATTCAGACACTTGAGCTGTGTTTTCTGCCCTACGCCATCGACGCGACGACCAGCACTGCTAGTTACTGCACACCCATCTACGGCTATCATGCTCGCCCGCATAGTCCTCGCGCTGACTGCGGTCTCCGCACGCGCCGCGCTTGCTGCGGTCTCAGCACCCTCCGCTGCTGCTGACCAAGTCACCGCACTCCCGGGCTGGGCCGGCAGTCTCAAGAGCCCGATGTACAGCGGCTACGTGGAAGTCGAAGGCATGCACGTCCACTACCTCTTCGTCGAGTGCGAGAGCAAGCCGCCGCAGGACGCGCCCGTGCTCGTGTGGAGCAACGGCGGTCCGGGTGCTTCATCGATGTTCGGGTTGTTCGTAGAAAACGGCCCCTATATCATGAACGAGCGCTCATCACAAGCAGAAGGGCCGCCGACCCTCTTCGACAACCCCCACGCCTGGACGAAGTCCGGCCACATGCTCATGTTCGACTGGCCACCTCCGGTCGGGTTCAGCTACTGTAAAGACCCGACGGGCGCGGGGACCTCCTGCGGCGACTGGGACGACGACCGCTTCTCCACCGTGGCCTATGGCGCTCTGGCCGCGTGGTACCGCAAGTTCCCCGAGTTTGCACCGAACGACCTCTATCTCACGGGCGAGAGCTACGCGGGCATCTACATCCCCCGCTTAGCGAAGTCGATCCTGGAGGGCGGCGACGCGTCACTGAAGACGCGGCTCAAGGGGTATGCGGTGGGCGACGCGTGCGCCGGCAACCAGGTGAACTGCGGGGGCGAGCCGCCGTGGCACAACGTGCTCTTCCTCTACGGCCACGGCCAGCTCTCGACCAAGCTCTTCGAGAAGATCACGGGGACGTGTGGCACCAGGTACCTCAAGAACGGCGGCGCACCGCCGCCGGGCTGCCTCGCCGTCTTAGCGCAGATGGAGACCGCCACGGCCGGCTACTTCGAGTACAATTTGTACGACGAGTGCACGTACGACGACTTGTTGCGGCGGCGGCTCGGCGGCGTCAACGACTATGTCTGTGGCGGCGGCTCGGCCATGAACGCCTGGATTTTAAGGGAGGACGTCAGAACCGCGCTGCACGTGCCGATCAATAGTCTTTTCTTCGACGGCGACAACGGCGCGGGCATGGTCTACAAACAGACGGAGCCGGACCTCCTGCCCTTTTATCGCAAGGTGGCGCAGAAGATCGATCTAAAGGTGCTGGTCTACAACGGCGACGCCGATCCGTCCATCAACTCCTTCGTGGCCGAGAACTGGACCGTCGCTTTGGGTTTTGAGGAGGCGCAGCCCTGGCGCGCGTGGACGCTCGACGGGTGCCGCAAGGTGGGCGGCTACGTGACGCGCTACAAGCCGAACTTCGACTACCTCACGATACGGGGAAGCGGCCATATGGTTCCGCAGTTCAAACCGGCCGCGGCGTCGGCGTTCCTCGAGGCGTGGTTGAGCGGCGAGGACTACCCGGCGTACGTGGCGAACTGCTCGGTGCCGGCGTTGTAGGAGCGGCTGTGCTGTAAGTTGTGTATATACATATTTCCAAGAAGTGCCCCTGCCGAACTAAACGTGGTGTGTTGTTACGGGGTGCTAGGGCTAGTGGGCCGGGCCCGGGAGACACCGCGCTTCGCCGA
>Ga0302122_10001405_pt1 | contig 15320 bp, 14 predicted proteins | sample CB21_SCM_MG_FD_203115 | JGI IMG/M metagenome (GOLD analysis project Ga0302122, IMG submission 203115) | Marine microbial communities from Western Arctic Ocean, Canada - CB21_SCM | ecosystem: Environmental > Aquatic > Marine > Oceanic | place: Canada: Western Arctic Ocean | collected 2017-09-28
CAATTTCCAGCAATACGTGTTTGGGGAACGATTGGTTGGATTGCCGCGGGTTTGCTTGTTGGAACCATGGGGATCGAGAACACGGCCTTGCCAATGAAGATCGCAGCAGGCGCGTCAGTTGTTCTTGGCGTATACTCCTTTTTCTTGCCGAAGACTCCGCCGAAATCCGCTGGCCAGAAAGTGACGATGCGCGATGTTCTGAATCTCGATGCTCTGAGTTTAATGAAAGATCGTTCGTTCGCCGTCTTTGCGATTGGCTCGATGCTGATCTGTATTCCATTGGCGTTCTATTATAATTTCACGAATCTCTTTCTCAATGAAGTGGGCATGGAGAATGCGGCTGGTAAGATGACGCTCGGGCAAATGTCGGAGATATTCTTCATGGTTGTGATGCCGTTCTTTTTGGTTAGATTGGGCATTAAGAAAATGCTCCTGTTTGGAATGTTGGCGTGGGCTGCTCGCTATCTGCTTTTTGCTTTGGGCAATTCGGATAGTCTGATCTTTATGTTCTATTCGGGGATCATTCTGCATGGTATTTGCTATGATTTCTTCTTCGTAACAGGGCATATTCACGTCGACAATGTCGCTCCGAAGAAAATCCAGGCTAGCGCCCAAGGATTTATTGCTTTGATAACCTATGGTCTCGGTTTGCTGATCGGTACGAAAATTTCTGGCATGGTCGTTAAAATGTATGAGACGGAGCTCGCTTCCGGGGTATTCGTGCATGACTGGAAAACGATTTGGTTGATTCCTGCAGTCATGGCAGCGGTTATTATTATTGTATTCGCAATCTTCTTCAAGGAGCCCAAGGCGAAGTCGGTTGAAGCGTAGTTAGAGTTAGTAGGAACGTCGATATGAAGAACGGAATATTTCAAGGGTCGTCGCGTCGCGATTTTCTTAAGGGCTTAGGCTCTGTCGCCGCATTTTCAATACTGCCGAGTCACATCTGGGCGAATTCGCCGAGCGGCAAGCTACGGATCGCTCAAATAGGCGTGGGCGGTCGCGGCAAGGGCAATATGGCTTCACTGGTTCGCCTTCCGAATATGGAGATCGCTGCGCTTTGCGACGTAGATAGCGATGCGTTGGCAATGGTGTCCGCTGAACATCCGAAAGCGGAGACGTTTAAGGACTACCGCGAGTTGTTCGAAAAGATGGGCGATCGTTTTGATGCGGCATTGGTTTGCGTGCCCGATCATATGCATGCGCCGATTTCGAAGCTCGCCATGGAGTTTGGAAAGCATGTGTATTGCGAAAAGCCGCTCGCTCATAACGTGCTTGAGAATCGTGAATTGAGACTCATGGCCGAAGAGAAAGGTTTGGTTACTCAAATGGGTATTCAGGTTAGCGCGAGTATTGGCCAACGGATGACCGTGGAGTACATTAAGAGCGGCTTGATCGGAAAGGTCAGCGAAGTGCACGTTTGGTCGAACAAAGGATGGGGCCGAGACGAGCTTGCTCTTCCTATCGCGACGAATCCGGCGCCGAGTAACCTCGACTGGGGATTGTGGTTGGGCGTGGCAGATGAGCGTTTGTTCCGCGAAGGCTATTTCCACCCAGGACAATGGCGCCGATTGTTAGATTTCGGAACAGGAACGCTTGGCGATATGGGAGTCCATATTTTCGATACGCCGTATCGGGCCTTGGAATTGACCGCTCCAAAGTGGGCAAGAAGTCATTGCCGTCAGCCGAATGGATTTTCTCATCCGGAAAGCGTTAAGACCGAGTATCAATTTCCTGCGACGGCTCACACGACGAAGTCTTTAAAATGGACGTGGTACGATGGCGAAAATGGCCCTCCTGCGGTTATTCCGGGATTTAACGATGACGGCAAAATCAAACTGTCGAATCAAGGTTGTGTTCTGATTGGCGAGAAAGGCTCCATGATGATGCCGCATATGAGCGGTCCTCAGACGTTTCCAAAGGAGTTGATTCGGAGCGTTCCGCGCCCGAAGCTCGATCCGATTGATCATCACGGCGAATGGGTCGATGCATGTTTGGGTAAAGGCGTAGCTCGTTCGTCATTCTCCTTTGCCGGTCCTTTATGCGAAGCGCTTCAGTTGGGCGTCGTCGCGAGTCGTTATCCTGGCGAAAAGCTCGCTTGGAACGAGAAGGCGATGCGTATCACAAACAACCGCGATGCTAATCAGTATTTGAGCCGCGAATACCGATCGTTCTAGGAATCGAAGAATTTTTAGAGATATATTATGGCATCTGAAGGAAATCACCGCGTCTTATGCGTGGGAGCTGGTAATACCGGTCGCTCTCATATCTTGGCTTATCATCGTTTGGACGGTTTTGAAATCGCGGGCATTTGCACACGCAGTGCTGCGTCTCGAAAACCAGTAATGGAAGAAATGGGCGTCGAGTACCCGGGCTTTGACGATTATGCTCAGGGCTTGGCGGAGACGAAGCCGGATGCTGTTTGTATTTCGACTTATCCAGATACGCATTACAACTACACCAAGATGGCTTTGGAGGCAGGTTGCCATGTGTTCTTGGAAAAGCCGCTCGCGGAGACGATAGAGCAGGCAGAAGAGCTTATGGCTCTGTCACGCGCTTTGGGTCTAAAATTGGTAGTCGGCTACGTTCTGCGTCACCATCCAAGCTGGAAGAGTTTCGTGGAGAAAGCGCAAACTTTGGGCAAACCGCTGGTTATGCGGATGAACTTGAATCAGCAATCGTCGGGCGAGCAGTGGCAAACGCATCGCAATTTGCTTTCGTCGATTTCGCCAGTTGTCGATTGTGGAGTTCATTATGTGGATGTCATGTGTCAGATGACGCGTTCGAAGCCGATTCGCGTGTCCGGTTTAGGCGCACGTTTAAGCGATGAATTGCCGGAGGGAAAAATCAACTACGCTCACCTGCAAGTGTCCTTCGAAGATGGGTCCGTTGGCTGGTACGAAGCTGGCTGGGGACCGATGATGAGCGAGACGGCGTTCTTTATTAAAGACGTAGTCGGACCGAAAGGTAGTGTTTCTATCGTGGCGAATAAGGCTGGAGCTCAGGGGCAAAGCGCGAACATCGATTCGCACACTGGGACTCAGAGTTTGCAAGTGCATCATGGAGCTTTGGATGCGGATGGGAAGTTCGTTCGTGAAGACGAGTTCTTGTCGATGGAGAACGAGCCTAATCACGATACGCTTTTCCAGCGCGAACAAGAGTATTTCCTAAAAGCCTTGAATGAAGATTTGGATGTAACGGAAATTTTGGAAGCTGCCTGCAATGCGAGCCGAATCGTGCTGGCAGCCGATGAAAGTTTCCGCACTGGGAAAACGATTGAATTATAACGGAGCAACATTTTTTAGCCGACAGATTACACAGATGAATTCAAAGTAGCTCAGTGCTTTAGCCTGAGGCATTTCCTTAAGCCTTATCACTTCTACCTTAGTCACCACCCATTCTCATGAAAAAATCATACTTACTCCCTCTTTTTCTACTGATTCCTTCGATCGGGGGATTCGCCGTAAATCCTCCAGAAGGTTTTACTGCGCTATTCAATGGCACGGATCTTACCGGTTGGTACGGCGACAATCCGCATACGTCGCGCAAGGCTGACGACAGAGCGACCTCAATCGGCGAACAACAAGCGGACTTCAAGGCTCACTGGAGCGTGGACGGCGACGAGTTCGTCAATGACGGGAAAGGTCCCTATGCGACCACTGATCGCGATTACGGCGATATTGAGTTGATGCTTGAATACAAGACCGTGGCTCTGGCCGATAGCGGAATCTATCTGCGCGGTTCGCCTCAGGTTCAAATCTGGGACACGACGGAAGCAGGTGGCAAGTGGCATATCGAAGCGAATAAGGGCTCGGGCGGCTTGTATAACAATCCTAAGGAAAATGCGGATACAAACGGCAAGAATCCGCTCGTTTACGCTGACAAGCCTTTTGGCGAATGGAATACGGTAAGAGTTCGTCACGTAGGCGACCGCATGTGGGTTTGGTTGAATGGGCAGCTAGTAGTAGACAATGCGCTTTTCCACCCGTTCTTCGATAAGTCTAAGCCAATGCCCAAAACGGGACCGATTCATTTGCAGACTCATGGCGGCGAAATTCGTTGGCGCAATGTGTTCGTTCGCGAAATTGGAGCGGAAGAGGCGAATGGATATTTGCGCGAGGACGAATTCGGTTCGGATTTCGAACCGATCTTCAATGGCCGAAATCTCGATGGTTGGATGGGAGATTTGAAAGGTAAAGCCGTATCAGATGGAATTCTGAAGTGGACGGATGGCGACAATATTTACACGAAAAATGAGTATGTGAATTTTGTATTTCGCTTCGAATTCACAATGACACCTGGTGGGAATAATGGCTTAGCTATTCGTTCACCTGGAGAGGGCAACCCTGCTTACAATGCGATGTGCGAACTGCAGATCCTTGACGATGGACATGAAAATTATGCCGAAATCGACCCAAGGCAGGCTCATGGCAGCGCTTATGGAATGGCGGGAGCTCATCGAGGTTATCTTCGCCCTGCTGGCGAATGGAATTATGAAGAAGTGGCTGTCGATGGTTCTACAATTCGAGTGGAGCTCAATGGAATTGAGATTTTGAATACCGATCTTAGTCAAGTGACCGAGTATATGGCGGACTCGGAGCACCCCGGAAAAATGCTTTCCAAAGGTCACCTTGGGTTCTCAGGGCATGGACCGAAACACCGATTTCAGTTCCGCCGTTTGTCTGTGAAGGAACTGGATTGATTCAATTGGCTTAATACGAGCGCCGCAGGGAGACGTAGGCGTTCGTGTTGATGGGAAATTTAATTGTTCGTTGATAGGAAGTCATTTGGCCCAAAGTCGCCAACTCCGATAATCATTCCTGGGATCACCTCAAGGATCTGACCAAACGCATGAAAAATCAATCCGGCCCTATGCTGGATTCCGGGGTGTCCGCATTGTTCACTGAGCTCGACCCTAAACGGCATCGCCTTTGAGCGCGATGAGCTGAGCGATCTGATGTTGGCCTTTTGTTGTCGACCTTCATCACGACTGTCTTTGAGGATCGTGAACAACAACTCGATGGCCTCCTTTTGGCCGGTTTTACCAAAAGCCTCCAGACTCGCTGTCGACTCTTTGTCGAGCATGAGCGTTCTGGATAATTCCGGGTTTTTTTCCGGAAGACAGTTTTTCATAGGCGGCAAGACGCGAATCCCAATGCATTTCCGCACCGATTCCGAGAGCTTCAATAGTTGATCGTGGTGGACGAGGGCAACAGGACAAAGCCAATTATGCATGCGAGCGCGGCGGACGTGATTGATTGTTTGAACCTCATTGGTTTTATTTTATGAATCTAGTCAATTTCCTGGGGTCGTATTGATCGCAAATAGGCGATCAGCGCTTCCAGGTCCTCGTCAGAGATTTTCTCATAGAAGTAAAAGGGCATAGCCGGCTGCAGCTGTCGTCCATCGCGGCTGGTTGCTTGAGTGATCGCCCTTTTTATTTCGTCGTCCGTCCATGCGCCGATTCCTTGCTCGAGATGTGGTGTGATATTCGCCGCCACAGCGACGAGTTCCATGCCATGTGGCTTCACAAATACATTTCCACCCGCGCCAGTTCGGGTCAAATCGGGAGTGCCTTTGACGAGCGGGGTATGACATTCCATGCAGTGACCCAATGCGTTGGCCACATAAGCGCCGTAGGCGACGGCATCCTCTCGAGAGACGTCTGCTACGATACCCATGGGCGGGCCATGGGATTTGGGCAGTGGGATGTTATACTTAGAACGTGGCACGGTATTTTTCACTGGAGGGACCGTTCGCAGGTACGCCACAATCGCTCGAACGTCGGTGTCTGACATTTCGCGATAGACGCGTATTGGCATAGGTGGGCCGATGACCGTTCCGTCACGCCGAATGCCCTCGCGGATGGCTCGTATAATCTCTTCATCACTCCAGGCGCCAATTCCGGTTTCGTGGTCCGATGTGATATTCGGCGAGTAGGCCGTGAACTCGTCCCTTTCGACTTGAAATGCGCCCGCCAAGTGCATTTCGCTGATTGGCTTATGGTCGTCGCCTCTCGGCGTATGGCAGTTACCGCATGCTACAATACTATTCACGAGGTAGTCGCCCCGGGCGATCAGCGCGTCCTGTTCGGTTGCTTCCGAACGAGTGGACAACAAACAGCCAACTATAATGAGCACGTTGAGATGCGCTGTCGCTTTTGTTGTTGATAGGATCTTCGATTGTACCGATTTTATTTGGATGCGAGTTGAAGGGTTGAAATTGGGGAAACGAGTAGACTATTTTGGAGAGTGATATATTTTGCGAGTATTATTGAGTTAATATCGATTGATTTGGCGGGGTGTCGCCGAAACTCGGTTGAGTGACGTCGTCTCTACTCCGGTATAACGGTGTAGCCGACAAGATGGGTTCTTTTTGCGACTAATGGACTAATTATTTTTCATCTACATTTACTAAAAAACACAACTGATTATCATGCTAATAAACACCAAAAAACTGCTCGCTATGAGCGTTGCCGTGCTCGCATCTCTCCTGGCTGCCGGTTATAACGCGCAGGCGAGTGAAGAAGCCGATTTTGAAGTCATCATGTTAGGAGTAGGCTCACCGCCACCGTTCATGAACCGTTTTGGCGCCGGAACGCTTATCAAAGCCGGTGGCAAGTACCTGTTAGTAGATGCCGGCCGCGGCGTTACCCAACGATTGTGGCAAATGAAAATTCCCTTGGGGCGCGTTGATGGCCTTTTTGTTACGCATTTGCATTCAGATCACGTCGTCGGCATTCCAGACCTTTTGTTGACTGGCTGGTTAAGCTCCCCTTTTGGTGGACGGAAAGGCAACTTCAACGTCTGGGGACCTGAAGGCACTAAGTCCATGATGCATCATATTCGGCTCGCCTATCAAGGGGACGTTGACATCCGAGTCAAAGATCAGGGCTTCAGCTTAGAGAATGTGACCCCCAATACGGTCGAAATTCAAGCCGGTCTCATCTATGATCAAGACGGCGTCAAGGTCACTGCGATTGAGGTTAACCATGGCGAACTTATCAAGCCCGCTTTCGGCTATAGAGTGGATTACGATGGCAGGTCCGTTGTGATTTCCGGGGATACCAAATACCATCCGCCCTTAGCAGAAGCGGCCAAAGGCACTGACTTGTTCATTCATGCCGTCGGCGCAGCCAAGCCTGAACTGTTGGCATCGAGAATTGCTTGGAAGACCATCCTAAACCACCACACAGAACCTGAAGATGTAGGTCGCATCTTTGAACAGGCTCAGCCAAAAATGGCGGCGCTGCATCACTATGTGACGCTTACGAACGGGCAAATCAAGCCACCGACACTGGATGATATTTTGGCCCGCCTAAAGACGACTTACAGTGGCCCAGTGACCATGGGCGCAGACTTGACCCGCTTCGTTATTGGGAAAGACAAGGTAACTGTCATACCACCAAAATAAACGCTTAGCTGTAATCACCCGATACGTCGCATCTTTTAAAGATGCGGCGTTTTTCTGACCATTCAGTTGCGAAGTGTGCTCTCGAATTTGAATAGGGTTACCGTCTGGGTCGACGATATTGCAGACTTTGAAAATGGGTTTATCCCAGACGATTGCCAGTATTTCGCTACCCCGTTCCAGTACTCTCTTTTTTGCTTTCTCATGAGCGTTGGGACCATATTTCCCGGGCTTATCGCGCGGCCTCTCCACGAGGACCTGCCTGAGGTCGTCCTGCACCCGGTCCTTGCTGTCTTCGTGCTCCACCAGGTCCCTGCCGTCCGGGGCCTCCACCCGGCCTGCCACCGATTTGTGGTGCGTTCCTTTTTGGCAACCACTCGGCGAGTCTGGTTTTGTGTTCAGCATAAGCGGGGTCGGAAGCCAAGTTGTTCCACTCGTGTGGATCCTTTTCAATATCGTATAATTCTTCGGAACCATCGGGGTAACTGAGATAGCGAAACCGTTCTCCGGAGACGACATGGGTCTTGAAGGCTGATGTAGATACTACGGCGCGATTTGAAGATTGGTTCGGGTCTTTGAGGATGGGTACTAGACTGGTTCCTTGAACATGCTCCGGCTTGTCCATCCCGGTTAACTCTGCCAGAGTAGAATAAATATCGAAGGTCGAAACCGGGGTATTGGATACACTTCCTGGGGTTGTGACTTTCGGCGCTGCAATGATAAGTGGAACCCGATGAGATTCACCCCAGAGGCTAGCTTTACGCCAACGACTTTTTTCTCCCAGATGAAATCCATGATCGGACCACATGACGATGATGGTGTTATCCGCCCGCCCGCTTTGATCCAGCGCATCCAAAACCAAGCCAAGCATTGTATCGGCAAAGCTTATACTCGCGAGGTATGCCTGAACGCCTTCCTTCCATCGCTTGAGTGATTCATCTTCAAGTACCCAATCATGGAGCGCATAGGGACTGGTTCTGCCAGGGGGGCCTCTCAGCTGCTTGGCCGTCTCAGGTATATCATCCAAATCTCCCTCGATGACGGGTGGAAGCTGAATATCCTCCAATGGATACAAATCGAAATAGCTTTGAGGAACGAACCAGGGCTCGTGTGGTCGGTAAATTCCGACGGCGTTAAACCTAGGGTCATCTCCTTCAGCGAGAATCTTTTCAACGGACCAACTTACTACCTGTCCGTCGCCGATGGCTGAATCGAGCGCAACGACCGGTGACCAGTCAAAATTTCGATCAGGACTGCCATTGGCCGGTCGATGATGAGGAGTCAGTTCATTTGGTAATTGTCTATCCAGGGATGGCCAGAACGCATCCCAACCATTAGGGTCATTATAACCTGCGTATACTGCAGGTTCGAACGTGGCAGCATGGAATAATTTACCTGCTCCAACGGTCTGGTAGCCTGCCTCTTTGAAAAAGCGGGGAATGGTTATCTTATCCTTAGTAGCGTCGATGCTTCTCCAATCCGGTCCATTGCCAAAGATGCCGGTGCTCGAAGGGTGGAGGCCTAACATAATGGCGGTACGGGATGGATTGCACACCATCGATGGACTGTGGGCATTGGTAAATACCATGCCGCGTTCCGCGAGACGGTCCATGTTGGGCGTCTTGGCCTGTTCGTGCCCTAAGGGTCCGATCCAGTCGTTCAGGTCGTCAATTGAGATGAACAATATATGGGGTCGGTCATTTGCATTGAGCATCGACGAACCAAGCAGGAACATTGCGGTTAGGAGTAGTAGTCTAGGTCTTGTCATTGTATGAAACGGGGTTAGGGAAAACGAAAATCGACTGATTGAGAAATGGGTGATGCAAAGGATAGGGGGGACTAAAACTCTACCACCTTAATCACTTTGCCGTCCACGGCGCGGTACATTTCTTTATGTTCCTGCCAGTAGCCGCTGACCTTTAATCGCACGGTGATGGCCCCCTCTTCGAGGTTCATGAGGTACCAGCCGTGATAACCAGGAAAGGGAGTGGTGAACGATCCGCTTTGTGTAGTGCCTTCGCCTTTACTGTAGGCTTGTTCAAAGTCTTCTGGATAATTGGCGGCATCATCGCTGGACGGATGGCCGTGGAATTCGTAGTAGATGCCGTCACCTTTGGCCTCCAGCACTTCCCACGAATAGACCAGGGTGGTGTCGGCTGGCATAATGAATTTGTGCTCAATTTCTCCGAAGTCTTCGATTTTCAAGTCGATCTTCTCTGTGCGGAAAGGTGTATCCTCCAAATGGATAAGGCCTTGGATCGATTGTTCAATTTTCTCCGCTGTGACGTCGTATTCGGCGATATTAAACTGCATTTTCTGACCGAAATATTGTCCCGCAGTCGGTGCAGTTTCAGATAGTTTTCCAATACTAGTCAGGCGCCCGAATCCAGTCGGATCGATGCCATACTCGGCCGGTAGAACCACAGTTACCAACAAGATGGCAGCGCCCAGGGCAGCCAGCCCCAGTTTTTTCCCGATAGACCACGATTTTTTTTCAGTCATAACTTGAGATCAATAAATGAAATAACCGGTTGTTTGCAGACCAAATAGGATCAGGCCAGCACCGAATAATAGAATATTAGCATTGCACGAGATACGTTCGAAATCTGGACGCTCGCGCAGCCAGGTTAGCGCAATGAAAAGAAATACAAGTCCGACCACTTGACCCATTTCAACCCCGATATTAAAGAAGATCATGTTGGCCACTAGCCCGTCACTGGAAAGTGCAAGATCCTGCAATTTGGTCGACAACCCAAAGCCGTGGACTAGGCCAAAACCGAATACGGCCAGTTTTGGATCGAGGCAACGAATTGAGCCCAGGTTTTCCAGAGCCTTGTAGCAAATCGAAAGCCCAATAATCGCATCGATAACGTAGGGACTGATGTGAATGTGCGCTAACACTCCGACTAGCAACGTGATGGAATGGCCGAGCGCGAAGAGACTGACGAATTTGACCACGTCAGACAGTTTTCCCAGAAAGAAAATGACTCCAGCCAAATAGAGTAAATGATCATAACCGGTGACCATGTGTTTGGCTCCCAGATACATAAACGGACTTGCCCATACCCCTTCGGCCCTAGCGAGAAAACCCTGGTCTCCTTCTGCTACTCCGTGCGCGAAAGCCTGATCGGCAAGTATCAGACCTAGGATCGACAGTAGTAACCACCGGCAGTCCATGAACAAGAGGCCACGCCTATTTTTCGACATAGGGTATGATGCGTCCCAGTACGATGACGCAGGTCCATAGAGTGAGCGAAAGGGCCGCAACATAACGAGCCCCGCCAGACAGGTCTTTTCCCTCAAGCCCACGCAGGACTTGGGGGCGCAGTCGCCACGTATAGTAGAGAACATTCAGCCCGGCGACCAGGATCAGGATCATTTTGATGCGAAAGGCAATATTGGGCAAATAACGATCAGGATCTCCGATGATGAATACAATTCCAGTGATCAAGTTGATTGCGAAGCCAACCGCCGCCGAAACCATAAATGTTTCGATGCGGATAAGAGGCACCTCGCGCGCCACGCCCAGCGCTCGAAGATCAAAGATTATTACGGAGCCCAGCAGGAGGCACAGCCCGAAGAAATGAAATATTTCCAACGTAGGCCATAGCCAGGCCTCTGACATGATGTACTTGTTGAGAGCGGTGCTGTTCAGGAATTCTATAAGCGTTTCCATTTGTTTGTCCTTATGAGAAATAGCCAATCAGGCGACCCGCGACCAGCGCCACCGCCCAAGCCACTATGGATCCCCCCGCAATACCTCGGTGAGTCGTGGACACCTCTCCATTTCCACGCACGCAAATTTTAACCAGCCACCAAGTGAGAGCCAAACCAATGACTACTCCGATTAGTTTGATGTGGAAGGCCGTGTTGAAAAACAGGGTCGAAGCGCTACCTGTAAACAAAGCCGCTCCGGAAAACAGATTAACTACGAATCCTCCAATTGCCACGCTCCAGTAAGGTCCCAGCGCGGCGACCGGAATCGCTTTACCGAGACCCAAAACTCTCATGGCGAGTATCAGAGAGACACCAACCAGCACAGCCATACCTAAGGCATGCAGAGACAATACTATTGGGTAGCCCCACTCGGAGCTCGAGACGAGCATGCCGAGTTTAGAGTCCTCAATCCACCACAGTGTTTCCATTACGAACTTTAATTATAACTTAGTAATTAGTTTTAGTACCCCTAGATGGGGTAACTAAAAGCGCGTAGTTTACTGCTGCGTATCGTCCATCAGCTCTTCACATTCGTAGGCGATGAACTTGTCGGTAGTATACAACGACGAGTTCGAGCCCGAGTATGGTTTAGCTAAGTAAACGGGGTCTATTACCGTATATTCGCGGTTCAACTCATTGCCATCCTCACTCATTGTGAAACGTTCAGTGATTTCCATCTGATCACCGTGTCGTACGGCACTTGCGGATCGTCCACCAGGAGCTTGTAGGAAACCAGGTTTAAATCCTTTGGTATGGACGACCAAGGTGTCGTCTTCCCATTCCCCAACAGAGTAACCGGCAACGCTGGGTTCAATCTCATCTGGAAAATCTCCGACCAAATTGATGATGCGCACTAAGTCCATAAATCCATAAGAAAGGACGATGGCAGATCCAGTTTGTTCGATCTTGTTCATCATCTGGTCAAAGGCATAATCAAATATGATATTGGTGGGCTCGCATTTGAACCGAGGATTCTGATCGCGTGCAAAATTCCCTGCCTCATCTTGGCCGATTTGCGTGAGCGCATATTGGGCGGGGCGTGGTCTGTTGCCTCCGCCACCTCTTGGACGTCCGCCACCCGGACCACCTGGTCTTGCCCCGCCCGCTGGCCCGGGCATAGCAATTTTCGAGGCGGAACCGTCAGCAGCGAGATTGAGTCCTTCAGGTGGACCCTCCGATCTTGGACGAGGACCTTGCGGTGGTGGACCGTCTCTTACGGGTTCGGACCAGTTTCCTGCTAGATTGGGCGTTCCGTCTTCACGCTTGAGCTCGCGTTCTCCAGCGACAATACTTCCTGAGTTGTCCAAAGCATCGTAACGCGCTATAACCGTTCCATCTTCGAAAGTAATCGTTTCGGTATAGCAAGTCTTAGGGTCTCGGCGGTCGGGTGAGCCAAAAACTTTGATTGTAGTGCCAATCTCAAACATGTCCGTCGTCCAGCCTTTGCGTTTGAGCAAGCTGCCCGAGCGCAATTCGCAGCGCCATTGTTCTTCCTCGCCTTGTTCGTTGGTGACTTTGAAGTAGACGTAACCATGGGGATTAACAAATCGAACTCGGTTCACGACACCTGTAACCGTCAATACCTGCTCAAGGTCGAACTGCCCCGTGACACCGTGGTGGGCCAGCGAAGTTGAAGGTAGAAGTCCGATACTGCATAGGGACGCAACCGCGGCCGCCATAAATGTTTGTTTGATTGTCATAGTCTTAATTTCCTGGGTAATGGGTGGGGTTTCGTTATTGAGGGGATAACGAGCAGAACTAGTTGAATGGTTACTAATAATGTCAGCCAGTCATTTTTATCTTCTCATTTGCAGTGCAGCCGTGAAGGGCAGAGGGTTTTAATGTTTTGGATTAGAGTCCTTCGTAATCGCCTAGATGTTAACCGTTACATTCTTGTATCGTATGTCAAGCTGTTGAGTTCACAATACAAGCCGAAATGCACTTGACGAAGTCAGTGAAATAGGCCTTTGGTGGAGGTAGGAAATCTTCGATTGGAGGGAGAGAGACGCAGACGCTCTAGCATCTTGATCATGGGGCACTTTCTGAGACAAAGTTAGTAGATCATTAGATGTTGATTGAGTCCAAAGAATTATTTCTGGTTTCAATTTCTTTTTTAACACTTTATGACCATTGACGGATAGAATTGAATCTTCGGATTCGTTTTACAACATATAAACTGCACATGTATTTCCTGTGTAAAAAATAGCTCTCAGCCAATATAATGCAAAAACATCATCTTGATTGGGCACTGATCTGCTCGTTCGCGCTCATTCTAGTTGCTTGTGGAGGCAGCGCTAAGAATGGAAATAAGGATACCGTTGCCGCTAAAGGTTCGCGGCCCAACATTCTGCTCATAGTGGCGGATGATTTAGGATACACCGATTTGGGAGTATATGGCGGGGAGATCGACACGCCCCATTTGGATCAGTTGGCCAAAGCTGGCCTGATACTGACTGACTTTCACAATCAAGCCGTTTGCGGTCCCACAAGAGCGTCGATTTTGGCTGGAACAGACAATCGAAACGCCGGCGGAGCGATGCATCAAACCCCGAATCAGATAGGAGTACCTGGATACGAGTCTCACTTGAGCCGCGATGTGGTGGCGTTTCCTGATCTGCTGCGTCAAAGCGATTATAATACGTACTTTCTGGGCAAGTGGCATTTGGGCAACGAGCCCGATCTCTTGCCGCCTGCCCGAGGCTTTGATCGCTCGTATGCCCTCATGGAAGGCTTTGCCAGTCACTTTCACGATAAGGGTCGCTTTCGGCCTGACCAATTGGGCACCTATTACGAGGACGGAACGTTTGTTGAGAACCTGCCGGAGGACTTTTTCTCTACCGATTTTTATACCGACCAACTGATTGATTATATCGACGCTGACGTGGGAAGTGGAAAGCCTTGGTTTGCCTATTTAGGGTACACCGCGCCCCATTGGCCTCTGCAAGCGCCCGATGAATACATTGACAAATACAAAGGGGTTTATGACGAAGGCTACGAGGTTCTTAGAGCGGAAAGAATTGCCCGCGGTAAAGCGCGCGGCACGATTCCTCAAGAAGCCGTGATGTACCCACGCCTTCAAACCATCCCGGCGTGGAATGATCTCTCCCCGGAAGAAAAAACGGTAGCTTCAAGAGAAATGGAAATCTATGCGGCGATGGTAGATGGCATCGACCAAAATTTGGGGCGACTCTTGAACCACCTGAAAGCAATCGATGAATACGATAATACGCTGATCATCTTCATATCAGACAACGGTGCCGAAGGGGTAGACCGAGGAGGACCAGCGAGCGGCTGGGATAATCGGCTGGAAAATTTGGGGCGCATAAACTCCTATGTTTATTATGGCGATAAGTGGGCTCAAGCGGGCGTAGGCGTTGGACGTTACCACAAATCGTTAAGCTCTGAAGGCGGATCGCTCGGTCCCGCGTTTTTCTATCACAAGGATATGAGTAAGAAGGGTCAGATGAACGATGAATTTATGTCCGTAATCGATTTTTACCCAACGTTTGTGGAACTTGCTGGAGCCGACCATCTTAAAACAGGGAGCAACGGTACGCCTATGCATGAGGTGCAAGGGCAATCCCTGTTGCCCGTATTGTTCGGCGACGAAAATTCGGTCCGAACCGAAGACTTTACCTACGGCTGGGAGGTCTTCGGTCATCGAGCCCTTCGCAAAGGGGATTACAAATTGCTTTGGTTAACTTCAAAGCCGTCAGAGAGAGGGCAGGTAGTGCCGGAACTGGCTGACCAATGGGGTCTTTATGACCTTTCCGTCGACCCTGGCGAAACGAATGATCTCTCCGAATCTAAACCCGAAATTAGAGCGGACCTTCTGAAAGAATGGGATGCGTATGTGGAGAAAAATGGGATTGTATTGCCGGTTGCAGGTCCCCCTCGAGGGGGACCTCCGGGGGCTAGGAGAAACCGACCCTAGCAGGACTTTCCTAAGTAAGGATAGTCTGCGAAGACCCAGTGGGCCAATTATTTCTGTTATGTCGGCAGGGTGAGGGCGTCTCGTTCCAAAGCGTTAGTCTTAAAGGATTTCGCACACCGTATCAAAGCCCAGGCGCGGGCCGCGCGGGTGTAATCCTTCGGTATTCCCATATCCCATACAGCAGAGAAAGTTCGATTTATAACGTCCATCCGTAAAGAACGCTTCGTCGATGACTTCGTTGTGGAATCCGGAAATGCCA
>Ga0302122_10001406_pt1 | contig 15315 bp, 18 predicted proteins | sample CB21_SCM_MG_FD_203115 | JGI IMG/M metagenome (GOLD analysis project Ga0302122, IMG submission 203115) | Marine microbial communities from Western Arctic Ocean, Canada - CB21_SCM | ecosystem: Environmental > Aquatic > Marine > Oceanic | place: Canada: Western Arctic Ocean | collected 2017-09-28
CTGGAGCCAGTCGCTAAGATTGGCCAGTGGCCGTGTTCCGGCTGTGCGCTCAGCATGACTAAGCGTGGCGGCAAACTGCGATTGCAGTTGCGCCAAGGCTTGCGCCCAGTTGGTCGGGGGAATTGGGTTCATGCGCCGATTGTAGACCGTGGCGGGGCGGGTTCGGTGAGACTGGGGTTAATTACAAGATCACTACTGGTGCAATGCACCAAGTAAATATTGTTGAGAAATCCTTGTAATAACATCACTTAAGAGAGAAATAAGGTAATTTAAACTATTGAAAAATATGTTTTATATGAATCGGGATAAAAAATGTTGCATCGCAACATATTATTTGATATTGTGCAATGCAACAATATAGTAAACCCCCCGAATTTAAGAGGATGAAATCATGAAAGCCAAGATCACCGAGTCGTATGAAAAAGCCAGCAAGGCAGCCGGTATGGCCAGCACTGATGCCGGCAAACTGGTTGTCGATAGCCTGGGAAAATTGATGGAGCTGCAGATGGGTGTTGCCCACAATTATGTCAACGCCATTTTGACTAATGCTCGAGAAGCATTAGAGGTTAAAGATATCGACAGCGCTCGTATGTACTTTGAAAAGCAGCCTGAGGTCGTTCGCGGCTTTGTACAGCGGATGACTAAGGATTCGAGCGAAGCCATGGAGCTTGGCCGCCAGTATGCCGATCAGACACAGACACTTTTCCGTAAGTCCGCAGATACCTTAAGTGCCGTGGCTGACAAGCGCACCTGAGTTTCGCGCTCTCGGTACTTGAGCTTGGAGCATTGTAGGCACGACAGACCGGCTTGAGCCGGTCTTGTCTTTACTGGAGCGCTCGCGCTCTGGCGGCGCTTTCACAGTATTGGGTGACCTCGCTACAACGCACTGGCAAGTTAAGAATGCGATAGTGTGGCACCCAGGTACGATCGGTAGGACCGGACGAATTTTTTCCAAAAGACAAAAGACAAAAGAATAAGATGAAAACTGAAACCGAAGTGGTAATTGTCAGTGCAGCGCGAACGGCGACCGGCGCCTTTAACGGCGGCTTGAGTACTTTGCCAGCAAGTGAGCTGGGTCGTGTCGCCATGGTGGCCGCGTTGGACCGTGCCGGCGTTGCGCCGCAAGAGGTCTCCGAGGTAGTGATGGGCCAGGTCCTGACGGCAGGTACGGGCCAGAACCCGGCTCGCCAGGCTGCTATTGGAGCCGGCATTCCGGTGGAGAAGACTGCGCTGGTAATCAATCAACTATGCGGTTCGGGATTACGCGCCGTCGCGTTGGGATACCAGGCGATCCGTAATGGCGACAGTGATATCGTCGTGGCTGGCGGTCAGGAGAGCATGAGCCAGGCCCCACACTGCGCACACTTGCGGAACGGACAGAAACTCGGATCCATGGAAATGGTCGATAGCATGATCGTTGATGGGTTGTGGGATGCTTTCAATGGCTACCACATGGGCAATACCGCCGAGAACGTCGCAAGCCAGTTTGCCATTTCCCGCAAGACCCAGGATGCTTTTGCTGCTGCGTCGCAGCAAAAAGCCGAGGCTGCACAAAAAGCCGGACGTTTTGCGCAGGAGATTACTCCGGTCACGATAAAGGGCCGCAAGGGTGACACCGTTGTGGATACCGACGAACACCCACGTCATGGCACCACAGCAGAAGCGCTGGCGGGTCTAAGACCGGCCTTTGATAAGGCGGGCACCGTGACTGCAGGCAATGCCTCGGGAATCAACGACGGCGCTGCGGCCACCGTGCTGATGAGCGCAAGCTCGGCCAGCGCTCGAGGCATCACACCGTTGGCCCGGATCGTCTCCTGGTCGACCGCTGGTGTGGATCCCTCAATTATGGGAACCGGGCCGATTCCCGCCAGTCGCCAGGCTCTGGAAAAGGCGGGTTGGGAGTCAGGCGATCTTGATTTAATCGAGGCGAACGAGGCGTTCGCAGTGCAGGCTTGTGCCGTGAACCAGGAAATGGCGTGGGATACCGAAAGGGTCAACGTCAATGGCGGCGCGATTGCGCTTGGGCATCCGATCGGCGCTTCCGGTGCCCGGGTTCTGACGACCTTGCTCTACGAGATGGGCCGACGTGATGTGCGGCGCGGTCTTGCCACGCTGTGCATCGGTGGCGGTATGGGAATCGCCATGTGCGTAGAGCGCCCCTGAGTCACTCCCCCGAGTAAACAGTTTTTCACCATATTTTCAGTCGTTCAAGGAGTTAGATACATATGTCACACACAGCAATAGTTACCGGCGGGACAAGGGGTATTGGTGCCGCCATCTCGACAGCGTTGAGTGAAGTGGGTCACCGTGTTGCCGCCACCTATGCCAGCAACGACCAGGCGGCCCAGGCATTTAACAGCGAAACCGGAATCGCCGTATACAAGTTCGACGTTGCGGATTTCGACCAGTGCGCCACGGGTATAGAGCACATCGAGGCGGATCTTGGCCCGGCCGCAATACTGGTGAACAATGCAGGCATTACCCGAGACGGAACTTTGCACCGCATGGATTTCGAGCAGTGGAATGCAGTTCTGCAGACCAACCTATCTTCGTGCTACAACATGTGTCGCAACGTGATTGAAGGTATGCGTGAGCGTGGATTCGGGCGCATCGTTAACATCGGTTCGATAAACGGTCAGGCGGGACAGTATGGCCAGGTCAACTATGCAGCGGCCAAGTCGGGTATCCATGGGTTTACCAAGGCGCTGGCTCTGGAAGGCGCTGCTAAAGGCATCACAGTTAATGCCATTGCCCCCGGTTATGTGGATACCGATATGGTGCGCGCAGTACCGCAAAAAGTGCTGGAAAAAATTATTGCCACTATCCCTGTCGGACGGCTGGGTTACGCCAGTGACATCGCCCGTGCGGTGATGTTTCTGGTCGCCGATGACGCAACTTTCATGACCGGTTCCACGCTGTCGATCAATGGCGGTCAGCACATGTACTGATGCGCTGTTGCCACGGTGGGCCCCCGGCTGGTGGTATTATTGCGTTGCACAATAATGCAGGGAACCGGCGATGAGCACGCGTACGATCAAGAAGTACCCCAACCGGCGACTCTACGACACTGAGCTCAGCCACTACATTACCGTGTCCGACCTGCGGCAACTGATTGTCGAAGGTGAAGAATTCATAGTGATCGATGTTGCCAGTGGCGATAACATCACCCGCAGCGTGTTGCTGCAGATCATCAACGAGCAGGAGAGCTCCGGCCAGCCGCTGTTCACCACTGAGATTCTCACCAACCTCATCCGCTTCTACGGCGGTACCACTCAGAAGATGTTCACCGACTATCTTGAGCGTAGTCTGGGGTTGTTTGCCGACCAACAGCAGGCTTATCAGGATCGCCTGGCAGATTTTCTGGGCCAGACGTCCGTGGGCACAATGTCCGAGATGGCTCGTCGCAACCTTGAAGTGTGGCAGGATGTGCAAGACAATTTCCTGCGCTCGGCAGGCCTGGTCAAAAGCACTGACCATCCTCGCACCAAGCGGTCCAGCAAGGCCCCCAAGAAGCCCACTAAGGACTGAACGTGTCCGTACCGCTGCCACCCGCCCGTACCGGCGGCCAGATTCTTATTCAGGCGTTATGTCAGCAACAGGTGAGGCATGTTTTCTGCGTGCCGGGCGAAAGTTATCTCAGCGCGCTGGATGCGTTGCACGATACGGCTGATATCACCACTATCGTTTGCCGCCACGAGGGCGGCGCCGCGATGATGGCCGAAGCCCGCGGCAAACTCACGGGGCGTCCCGGCGTGTGTTTTGTGACTCGTGGCCCCGGCGCGACCAATGCGGCATCCGGTATTCACGTGGCAGCCCAGGATTCCACGCCACTGGTATTACTCATTGGCCAGGTGAGTCGTGATGTACTTGGACGCGAGGCCTTTCAGGAGATCGACTACGGGCTTTTCTACAACGCTCTGGCCAAGCACGTCGAGCAAGTGCACGATGTTGCTCGGTTGCCCGAAGTTATGAGTCGGGCTTTTCATACCGCCTGCAATGGCCGTCCCGGCCCCGTTGTTGTGGTGTTGCCTGAAGATGTTCTGACCGACAGCGCACAGGTAGGTGATCTGCCAGCGTACCACCGCCTTCATAGCGAACCTGCGTCGGCGGACATGGCGCGGTTTGCAACATTGCTGGCAAATGCCCGCCAGCCGGTGTTACTGGCCGGTGGGCGCAACTGGAGCCCAGCGTCGCGTACGGCATTGCATGAATTTGCCCAACGCTGGCAGTTACCGGTGACTGCACCATTTCGTTACCAGGATGTATTTGACAACACCGATGCACAGTACGTGGGTGACGTCGGTATTGGTATGAACCCGCAGCTGGAAAGTGCGCTCACCGAATCTGATCTTGTGATTGCCCTGGGCGTACGCCTGGGCGAGATCACCACGCGTAATTACACACGCTTGCGTGTGCCGTTGCCTCATCAGCAGCTCGTGCACGTTTACCCTGGTGTCGAGGAGTTGGGGCGGGTTTATTACCCGACGCTGGCTTTTCCCGTGTCGGCGCCGGTGTTTGCGTTGGCATTGTCGGCGCTGCAGCCCCCGGCCCAATTGCCCTGGGCAGCCCATGGCCGGGAACTGCGCGATAGCTACCTACGTTGGACGACGCCGGCCGATACCCCCGATGCTGTCAATCTGGCGAAGGTGGTGGCGCACCTTAGCGAGACGCTGGCCGATGACGCCATCGTCTGCGCCGGTGCCGGCAACAATACCGGTTGGTTACACCGCTATTTTCGACACCGCGGTACTGGGCGGCAGTTGGCATCGACTTCGGGATCGATGGGCTATGGCATTCCGGCTGCGGTCGCTGCCGCACTGGTATTTCCCGAGCGCCAGGTGATTTGTGTGGTTGGCGATGGCGACTTTCAGATGACTGGGCAGGAGATCGCCACCGCAGTGCAGTATGAGCTGTCGATTGTGATTATTGTGATCAACAACGCGATGCTGGGCACTATCCGTATGCACCAGGAGATGCGTTATCCCGGTCGGATCAGCCACACCGATCTGAGTAATCCGGATTTTTGTGCGTTGGCGACAGCTCATGGCCTTGGCAGCGAGCGGGTCAGCACAACCGACGGATTTGCCCCGGCGCTGCAGCGCGCCCTGGCCGCCCCGAGTAGCACCTTGATTGAACTGATCACCGACGCCGAGGCAATCGCCCATACCACGACCCTGACCAAACTGCGCGCACGATCCAGTCTATAAGTGCGACCGCTTATCCCAGCAGGAGATTAACCATGTTATTGCAACTGGCCGCTTGGCCCGAGGTAGAGGCCTACTTGCGCTCGTCAACGGCGATCATCGTTCCGATCGGCTCGACTGAGCAGCACGGCCCCAATGGGTTGATTGGTACCGATGCGATTTGCCCCGAAGCTGTCGCTCGCGAGATGGCGCGACGTATCACGGTGCTCATTGGTCCCACACTGGCAGTGGGCATGGCCCAGCATCATCTGGCCTTTCCCGGTTCGATTGCGCTGCGTCCCTCCACACTGTTGGCGCTGGTGCGAGATGTCACAGAGTCACTGCTTTGCCAAGGTTTCACTCATGTGTATTTTCTCAATGGCCATGGCGGCAATATTGCCACTGTGACGGCGGCCTTTTCAGAGATCTGGTCCAGCGCAAGCTTTGCTGGCAGCGATACACCCGCACCGCGCCTGAGACTTCGCAACTGGTATATCGGCCGACGGGTCGGCGCGCTGTCGCGCGAACTGTTCGGCGACGCCGAAGGCAGCCATGCTACGCCTTCTGAAGTGTCTCTCAGTTGGCATGCGCATCCCGAAGCCGTCAAGGATGTAACGCTAAGCCCCGAACGCGCTGCCACCGGCCAGATTCGGGATGCCGCCGATTACCGTCGCTGTTTTCCCGATGGGCGTATCGGTTCCAATCCTGGTCTTGCCAGCGTTGCTCACGGTGAGCGTATTCTCGAAGCGGCAGTAGTCGATGTCCTCGAGGATTTTGAAGCCTTCACGGCCCCCGATAACTAATTACCCGCCCCAAGTCGATTGATGAACAACGCCTTTATCGAAACCCTGTCGAACGCGATCGATGAGTTTGCGAAGGAGCGCGACTGGCAGCAGTTTCATTCTCCCAAAAACCTTTCCATGGCGCTGATTGTCGAGGCGGCAGAACTGGTGGAACACTTCCAGTGGCTGAGCGAGCGCCAGAGCGAGGAATTGGACCATGACCGGCGCGCGGCCGTAGCCGAGGAGTTGGCGGATATCTTGATCTACACCTTGCGTCTGGCTTCGCAGATGGAGATTGATCTGGGCAGCGCTGCATGGGCCAAACTGGAAAAGAACCGACACAGATACCCGGTGGAAAAAGCTCGCGGGACAGCGCGCAAGTACACCGAGTTGTAAATACCCCCCGCTCAGGCGCAGAAGGTTTTGGCGTATCTTTCACGCAGAATATTTTTTTGCACCTTGCCCATCGCGTTGTGTGGCAGTTCATCAACCGAATAAATCTGCCGCGGTACTTTGAAGCCTGCCAGGCTGGCCTTAAGGGCTTCGATCACGCTATCTGCATCAAGAGTGTCCCCAGGCGTGACGCAGATAACCGCCACCAGGCCTTCACCAAGGTCCGCGTGCGGGACGCCGATCACCGCGGCCTCGTTGACTCCGTCCAGTGCGTTGATCGCTTCCTCGATCTCTTTGGGGTAAACATTTAATCCGCCACTGATCACCAGATCTTTTTCCCGCCCGACAATTGATACCCGACCGTCTTCTGTCAGAGTTGCAAGATCACCCGAGACAAAAAAACCATCGTTGGTGAATTCGCTGGCGGTTTTTTCGGGCATCTGCCAGTAGCCCCGAAACACGTTTGGGCCGCGCATCTCGAGCACGCCGGTTTGTCCGGCCGGTAGTGGATGGTGTGTGTTGTCGCATACCCGCACTGTGATCCCCGGCAGGGCAAAACCTACCGTGCCCGGCAGTCGTTCACCCTCGAGCGGGTTGGAGGCGATCATACCGGCCTCGCTCATGCCGTAGCGTTCCAGAATGTGGTGGCCGGTGTGTTGATAAAACGCCTGCCAGGTCTGTGCCAGCAGTGGCGCTGAGCCACTGATAAAAAGCCGCATATGTGCACAACTGGCACGATCGAAACCCTCTGTCTGCAGGAGGCGTGTATAGAAAGTAGGCACGCCCATCATGACCGTGGCAGATCGCAGATGTGTCAGTACCTGCACCGGATCAAAGCGCGGCAGAAACAGCATGGGAATCCCGCGCAGCATGGCACAGTGCACGGCCACAAAGAGCCCATGCAGGTGGTAGATCGGCAGGGCATGCAGCAAAACATCGGTACTAACAAAACCCCACAAGGTCCGAAGGGCGATGGCGTTGCTGGCCAGGTTGTCGTGGCTGAGCATGGCGCCCTTGGAGCGCCCGGTGGTGCCCGAGGTGTAGATGATCGTCGCGATCTCATCGCCACTAACGGTTGTCACCGCTTTAAGAGGCGTTGCCTGATCCACTCGCTCGCGCAGGCTGCCTTGTCCGGACCCGTCCAGGGTGAGCAGTGTCGCACCTGCCGCCTGGGCAGCTTCACTCAAGGTGGCTTCACGGTCAGGTCGGGCGATGAACAGTCCTGGCTTAGCATCACCCAGAAAATAGGCCACCTCGGTTGGGGTGTAGGCTGTATTCAGAGGCACGTAGATAGCGCCCAGACGCAGCGTCGCCAGGTACAACAACAAGGCTTCTGGCGATTTATCGATCTGCGCCAGTACCCGATCACCATGACCTACGCCCAGCGAGTGCAGTGCCCCGGCGTAGCGCGCCGTGGTTGGTTCAATGTCGCCGTAGGGTAGGGAGCGCCCACCAGGCAGCACTAGCCACACGGTATCGGGGTCAGCTGGGAAGTGCTGGCGAAGCAGCAGGTAAAGGTTCTGGTTCAACGATAGAGAAGGATCAACTGAGGCCAAGCACGATTGTACCTGTGCTCGACAGTCGTGGTGCCTGTCCTGGATGCGGGGTGGCGAGTACACTTACTGGATGTTTGTGCATCATGGCGTTCAAAACGTGATTCTCGACGGCCCAGTGCTCGATAATTTTCCCCGCACCTTGGTATGTTGGGCGTGTGGTGCGCTGCCGATACGCCCGTTGGGCTACACCTGTCGATGAAAAAAAACCTTGCCGCACTGGTCATCCATGGCATCGGCCGTCAGAGCCCGGATTTTGCTGACCAGCTGATCGATGGGGTCAGCACGCAACTCGAGAAGATCGGCATAGACCCCGAGCAGGTGGCCTGGCAGCCGGTATTCTGGGACGATATTCTGCGCCCAGCTCAAAATGCCTATCTGCAGGCGGCCTACGATTCTACGGATCTGCGGGCACGACGTTTGCGCACCCTGCTGCTGAGTGCTTTGGGTGACGGGGCCGGTTATCGGCAGTTGCCCTCTGGTGGTCGGCGTGGTGGCGAGGAGACGCGAACCTACAATCGGGTGCATGCGCGGGTGCGCCAGGCCATGGCAACTCTGTACAACGATCAACTTTCCGGTCGTGCCGTACCGCTGGTGGTATTGGCACATTCGTTCGGCGGGCATATTCTGTCCAATTACATCTGGGACAGCCAACGCCGCCCGGACCGTCAGTTATCACCCTTTGAACGTATGAACTGGTTAACCGGCTTTATCACCTTTGGTTGCAATATTCCGCTTTTCACTTTTGCCTGCTCGAAGGTGCAGCCAATTCGTTTTCCGCCGCCGCGCCTGCCTGCGCGTCTCAAGGGCGATGCCCGGTGGCTCAATTATTTTGATCCTGACGATGTATTGGGTTGGCCGCTCAAGCCCATCAATGCGGCCTATGCCAGCGTCGTCCACCGTGACGAATTGATCAATGTGGGTGGCCCGATCAGCGGATGGACTCCGGCTTCCCATCTTGCCTACTGGGCTGACCGTCGCTTTGCCCGGCGGGTCGCTGCTTTTCTTAACACCTTGCTGTAGTTCTTTCATTCCGGCAAATGTGACGGCCGTCACTTATCTGGGCGTTTAATCGCCTTTTCCTCCCGCTACACCCCGCATTGGTTGTGAATGTGTGACAACCATCACTGCCACAGATGCTCCAACGGCAGATGATGCAGCTCTGAAATATCAGCAAAGAACACATAAGAGGAACATGCCATGAATACGAGCTCCACAATCATCGAATCCGCAACGAGCAACGATCCCGAGGCGATTATCGCCATGCTTAAAGACTTGCTCGAGATCGGTATACCGATAGAGCAATTAGAGCGTAGCGACAAACTTGACCTGGAGTTCGAGCATATCCAGATGCGCTCCACTTATTGAAAGCACCTGAAGCCGGTCAACCGTGAATTAGATCACAGACAACTGGTCAGCAAATCTGAGACGCTAACAGCGTTGTTTTCTTCTTCGCGTGTCCTCGCCTCTGGCGGGGATTTTTCTTGCGCTTCGCACCGTCCGCTGGTGCACAATGGGAGTCTGTCGAAAATACGCGATACCCAGGAGAAATATGCCAATACAGCTGCTTCAGGACGCACAAGCGCTACAGGAGCGTACCGTTGCGTTGCGCCGGGAAATCCATCGTCACCCTGAGCTCGGGCTGGACCTGCCCCGTACTCGCGCAGCAGTGCTTGAGTCACTGCAGGGTCTGGATCTTGAGCTGGCACTATCGGCGACTACCAGCGGAATCGTGGCTACCCTGCACGGCGCCAAGCCTGGGCCCGCCGTGTTGCTGCGGGGCGACATGGATGCACTGCCGATGCCCGAAGATACCGGCCTGCCCTTTGCTTCGGCCGAAGCCGGTTGCATGCACGCCTGCGGTCACGATGCCCACACCGCAATGCTTTCAAGTGCCGCGCATCTTCTGCATGCGCACCGTGACCGTATAGCCGGCAGTGTGCGCTTTATGTTCCAGCCAGGCGAGGAAGGCCCAGGTGGTGCCAAGCCTATGCTTGATGAAGGTTTACTGGATGCTGCTGGTCCACCACAGGCTGTTTACGCATTGCACGTAGAGCCCGAGATGCCCTCTGGAATGATTGCGTGTCGCACCGGCCCGATTCTTGCTGCGGTCGATACGGTATTCGCTCGGTTGCAAGGCCGCGGCGGTCACGGTTCGATGCCGCACAATGCGATAGATCCAGTGCCTGTGGCCTGCGAAGTCGTCCAGGCCATACAGACCCTTATCACCCGGCGCTTTGATGTGTTTGATCCGGTGGTGGCAACGGTGGGCCGTATCCAGGCGGGCACCACCAGCAATGTTATTCCGCAATTTGCGGAGCTCGACATCACGTTGCGGTCGCTGTCCGTGAATGCCCGCGCCCGGTTGGCCGAGGGTATAGAGCGCCTGGTCCGCCAGATTCCCGCGGCCCATGGTTTGGAGGTCTCGCTAGACATCGAAAAAGGCTATCCACCCACGGTAAATCACGCCAGCGGTGAGCAGGCCATGGCTCGTGCCGCACACAAGGTGCTTGGTGAAGATCGCTACCAGCAGATGTCCACCCCGTGGATGGGGGCCGAGGATTTCTCATACGTGCTCGAGCGCTTCCCCGGGGCTTTTGCCTTTATCGGCACCGCGCCGACCGATGGGCCTGCTGCTCCGTGCCATTCCAGCACAATGCGGGTCAACGAGGATGCGTTTCCGGCCGGCGTTGCAATGTACGCAGCACTGGCACTGCAAGTGGTCTGCGCAGATTTCCTGTGAGATTAAGGTTCCCGTGGTATTTGGTTAGGCAGGGGTGCGTTCTTGCTGAAGGGATGATGCTGTTGTAGCAAACAGGTGTTGACTGCCAGGAATTAATAATTGTGTAATCGAGTTTGCCCGCGTCAGTAGATCTGGCCGGGTGCAAGCCTATCCAAAATGGGAGGAGTGATGTTAATTGGGCATAACGGCTAAATAATGTCGCCACTCCGGATCGATGCACTGGTGCTGGCAGCGGGTCGTTCGCTGCGTGCGGGAGGCCCCAACAAGTTATTGTTGCCTTGGCAGGGCAAGGCGGTTGCGGCTCACGCTGTTGATGCAGCCCTTGATTCCAAAGTCGGTACCGTGCACGTGGTCACCGGACACGAACAGGCCCCGTTGCGCGATGCACTCACCGGCCGCTCACTTAACTGGATATATAACCCACACTACTGCGACGGCATGGGTGCATCAATCAGTGCCGGAGTGTCACAACTGCCCGCGGATCTCGATGGCATAGTGCTGTGCCTGGCCGATATGCCATGGGTAAGCGCAAGACACATCAATCGTTTGCTTGAGGGCTTTTCGGCAGATGCTGTCCGGGTCGCCTGTTTTGGCGATCGTCGAGGTCACCCGGTACTGTTTCCGCGTGAGTGGTTCGGTGCATTAATGCAGCTCGCAGGTGACGATATCGCGCGTTGTCTTTTTGACAACCTCGCCACAGCTGTGGTCGAGGTGCCTATGGTAGATGATGCCGTGCTGCGCGACGTTGATCACAAGGAAGATCTGCTGCGTGTTTCAGCCTGAGCGCAGTACCTGTTGGTTATCGTCAGCCACAACCAGCTTAGGGTTTACACCCGGTTCCACGAATCTCCGTTGCGCACGACCGCATAACTGGACCAGGCCTTAAAATCATCAAGACCGGTTTCCCCTGACCCACCTTCTTCGGTGCCAGCAATGATCTGGTAAGCCACGCGTGCGCTGTTATCGGTCGAGTAGTCGGCACTGACTTGGCGCACCTCCCAGTTGCGGCCGAATCCTCCGTTGCCGAAGCAGCGGCCGGCCTGAATTTCCACGATCGGCTCTTTGTCAGAATGGCTTCGGGCCAGCTCGTAGATGCGCAGCAGATCATCTTCATTGATATCCATGAACGTGTCGATTTTCGACAGCGCATAGGCAAGATCTGAGCGGTCTACGCTGGGTGGCAGTGCCTTGCGGCGCTGCCAGTACAGACTTGCCGGGTAGCGTCGCCAGCGAAAAGGCGGGTTGATCAATACCGCGGCGACTACCAGCGGCAACATATTGATCAGTACTGGCCTTAGCACGTAGCTGCATCCAAGATCGGTAATCACGCTGCCACCCAGGACAGCGGTCAGTGCCGTAGCGCCAGCCGATGGGTGAACGCAGCGCCCGATACTCATAGCGCCCATTCACAGACTCACGGCCACCACAGCCGAGATTGGCCCGATGCCCAGCCACTGTGCGCAGCTGACGCCTATGATCGCGCAGATGAAGTGTCCGAAAAGAACCGGTCAGGGCTGGGACAGCCGACTGTGTGGCACGGCAAAAATAAGTATCACCGAAGCGCCGGTTGAAGCGACGATGAGCACGTGGCCGCCGCCTGGCATTCGGTCGTTGATAGTGAAGACGATAGCCATTGCTATCAGACTTCCCAGAATCGTTACCGCACGCTCTGCGCTCGCTACCGGCTGGGTGTCCATACCCAGCCAACGCAGGATCGCAGCCCAATGCTTTTGCCGCTCACGCGACCGCGAAGTTTCAGCAGCCATGCCGGTCATTTCCAGCGAACAAAACAAGGGCACCCATGCGCCGAGGTTCTACCCGGCACCGAGTATGACGAACTGATCGCCCACAAGAAGTCGCGGTCGCCCGCTTCTTCTTGTGGGCAACGGTTTTATTACTTAGTAACGGTTTCCACCACCGCCGTAACCACCGCCACCGCCACCGCCACCACCGCCACCACCGCCGCCGCCGTAACCACCGCGGCCACCGCCACCGCCACCGCCACGGGGTCGTTCTTCGCGGGGTCGTGCTTTGTTGACAGTCAATGAGCGACCGCCGACATCACGACCATTGAGTTCATCAATAGCTTTTTGGCCGGCGTCTTCACCGGACATTTCGACAAAAGCGAATCCTTTGGAGCGGCCAGTGTCTCTGTCCATGATGAGTTTGGCACTGGTAACGTCGCCAAACTCGGAAAACATTGCGTTAAGGTCTTCCTCGGTCACGCTATACGATAGATTTCCAACATAGATATTCATAAATCAAAAAAGTCTCTTGTAGGTCAGGAAAATGCCCGGGACGCTGGGATAAAACCCATTGCTAAGGGCGGATAAAATGAATGGATACGGGAGGCGAAGTGAAGAAACTGGATTGCGTTTTTTGAGAGCTTTCAGCAGATCTACAGGGGTTCGCCCTGTAGCCATTCGGTCAAAGGGCCAAATATTTCGGCCACTTGCGACCAACACTAACCCAGCAAAAACCATAAAGCAATCATTATTTTTCTGCCAGAACATCTGTTTTCCAAGGCCTTGCGCTCAATATTGATCTTGCCCTTATGAACAATTTGTCACCCCCATGGTTGAAGCGACAGGCGATAATAACGGGATCGTTTTTGCGTGGAATCAAAATTGACCCGTATTACTGACCAAACCGCTTACCGTCGCCGGCGTTTTATCGCGGGCGCGCTGGGGCTTTGTACTCTGGGAGGGTTTGGAGCACTACGCTATGGTGGACACTGGCCTCGGTCCGAGGCAAATGCTGATAAGGCACCAGTACCCGCCGTGGCGGAGGCCGATGCAGTTGTTCTTCACAATGCGGGCAACCGGTTAACCAGTAAGCACGCGGCGACTCACTACAACAACGCCTACGAGTTTGGCTGGAACAAGACTGACCCCTACCGTGAGTCCGGTGCGTTCCAGATGACACCCTGGGCGGTCAGCTTCGACGGACTGTGCGCCAAGCCCGGCACATTTGATATAGACGAGCTGATGGGTATGCCTTTCAGTCATCTTGAGGAGCGGGTTTACGATTTTCGCTGCGTTGAAGCCTGGTCGATGGTGATTCCTTACAACGGCCGACCGTTGAGCGACATCATCCGCGCGGTAGAGCCGTTAGCGTCGGCGCGTTACGTTGCCTTTACCAGTGTCTTGCGTCCCGAGGAGATGCCAGGCCAGGCGTCGGCCTTTAGCACCTTGGATTGGCCCTACGTGGAAGCGCTGACTATTAAAGAGGCTATGCATCCGCTGACCTTTGCCACTTTTGGTGTTTACGGCGATCGCGAACTGCCCCAGAACGGTATGCCTTTTCGCATCACGATTCCGTGGAAGTACGGATTTAAATCGCCTAAGTTCATTGTTCGTATCACCTTCACTGAAGAGCGCCCAATGGCAACCTGGAATGTGGAAAATCCGCAAGAGTATGGCTGGTTCAGCAACGTCTACCCGGATATTTCTCATCCGCGTTGGAGTCAGGCAACCGAGCGGCGCATCTGGGATGACGGCGAGATCGAGCGTATCCCCTCAAGGCCGTACAACGGGTATGCTGACCAGGTAGCGCAGTTGTATCCAGGAGCGGCGCAGCAGTACCGTTGATTCGTCTTGCCGCACACCTGGTTTTGGCAACCCCGGCGGTTGTTCTGATGCTGGCCTGGCAGGGCCGGGCGCTGGGGGTCGATCCACAAAAATCCCTGATCTGGGAAACCGGAATCTGGACGTTCAACCTGCTGTTACTGGTGTTGTTTTTGCCACGCGTGGCACGTTGGGCACATTGGCCAGCGCTGCTACGCTACCGGCGCGCTGTAGGCCTGTGGGTTTTTACCTATGCCAGCGCGCATTTCTTGTTCTTTCTTTCTTTTTTGCTGGGCTGGGATTTTCCCCGGCTCGCCGAAGAGATTGTAAAGCGGCCGTATGTGTTGCTGGGTTTTGCGGCCTGGTTGACCTTATTCGCACTGGCGTTGACTTCAACGCGTGGTGCGATGCGCCGATTGGGTCGTCACTGGAAGCGCCTGCACAGCACAGTCTACATAGCGCTGGCCCTGGTAGCAGTGCATTACCTGCTGATGATCCGAAGCGATTGGTCGTGGCCGGTCAGTTATGCCTCTTTGGCACTTTTGATACTGGTGCTTCGGCTGCGCCGCGGCAAATTGGTGCGCAGCTGATTCAGCCGAGTCGGTCGCGCGCCCGCTGTGCCGAATCCGGGTCAAGAAAGCCTTTAAGTGTGGCTTGGGTTTCGATCGCCATCGCGCCCTCAAGATCAGTATCGGCCGCCTCGCGCAATGCCTGCTTAAGATCACCTACCGGACCCGGCGGCAAAGCTGCAATACGCTGTGCCAGTGCGCGGGCTTCATCATCGACTGTGTCCGGATCAACCACCTGCCAGTCGAATCCTAGTTCGGATGCGTCGTTCGCTGAGTATTGTTCGCCGAGCAGAATCAGTCGCCGGGCTTTTTGCAATCCGATCTGCTGTGTCAGCAGACGGGTTACAGCGCCGGTGACAAAGATACCAAGCGAGATTTCGGGAAAGAAAACCCGCGTATCGCGCGACATGACGACGAAGTCGCAGTTGATCACCCACTCGAGTCCGCCACCCACCGCCCAGCCGTGGATTGCACCGATGACCATTTTGCGGTTAAGGCACAGGGCGCGGGTCACATCCTGGATGCG
>Ga0302122_10001408_pt1 | contig 15311 bp, 8 predicted proteins | sample CB21_SCM_MG_FD_203115 | JGI IMG/M metagenome (GOLD analysis project Ga0302122, IMG submission 203115) | Marine microbial communities from Western Arctic Ocean, Canada - CB21_SCM | ecosystem: Environmental > Aquatic > Marine > Oceanic | place: Canada: Western Arctic Ocean | collected 2017-09-28
TCTTTTTTTGATCAACCCAAACTCCCATCATTGCCGGATCTCTATATCCATTTATTCCTAAGTCTTCGAGAGTTTTTATTACAAGTTGTTCAATTTTATTTATTATCCCTCTGATACTCTGTTCTTCCGGAGTCCATTTAATTATTGGATATACTACAAGTTGCCCAGGTCCATGCCATGTGATCCCCCCTCCTCTATCTACAATAGATTGGTTGTATTCATCGCTTACTATTGCACCATTTCTTATCGCCTTAGGGCCAATAGTTACAATCTCTGGATGTTCGACTAATATTATTGAATCAATTATTTCATCATCAATTCTTTTTTGTTGCATAACCCGCATCACACCGGATACTTTGCTATGTTCTATGATACCAGCCCTCAGGACTTGGATTCTCTTCAAATCATCACCTCAGGCCGAATGTATTGCATGACCTAATGTTTTCAGGACACTTTCATGGAATGCTTCTGTCATCGTAGGGTGGGCGTGAACTGTATCTGCTATGTCCTCTAGTAGTGCTCCCATTTCTAAGGCTAGAACGAATTCTCCATGCAACTCTGCTACATGGCTACCCACTGCTTGAATTCCTAGTATTACATGATCTGATTCTCTTGCAGTTACACGAATAAATCCTGCAGTTTTTTCTGCTTCTAAAGTTAATGCTCTACCATTAGCTGCTAAGGGAAATTTCCCTGTGATTATTTCTTCTCCGCGTTCTTTAGCTTCGTCCGGAGTTAGACCTACTGAAACTATTTCAGGTTCTGTAAATACGATTGCAGGTATGGCAACCTTGTCAAATTCTCTCTTTTCTCCTGAGATTATTTCTGCTACCATTTCACCTTGAGCGCTTGCTTTGTGAGCTAGCATAGGTTCGCCGGCTACATCTCCAATAGCATAAACACCTGGTGCTGAAGTTCTACATTGCCTATCGATCCTGATGAATCGTCCGGAAGTATCCATACGGACTCCCATATTTTCTAGACCCCAACCCTTAGAGTTTGGACTTCTGCCTACTGTTACTAGAATTTTATCTACTAATATTTTATTTTCTTTGGAATCTTTTTCAAAAGTTAATTCTACTTTACTGGCTGCTCCTTTACCCTTAATTTTTGAACCCCGTGCTAAAGCATTTGTATGAACTGTTACTTTATTTTTCTTCAACCATATTTCGAGTGGTCTTCTTATTTCCTTATCCATTATTGCAAGGATACTATCCATCCCTTCAATGACTGTAACTTCTGTACCTAATTTAGAAAGAGCGCATCCTAGCTCCAGTCCAATATATCCTCCTCCTACAATTGCTACTTTTTTTGGGAGTTTTTTGAGGCTTAATGCCCCTGTTGATGAAAGAACAAATTTCTCGTCACAAGGCATGAATGGTAAATTAATATGGCTTGAACCCGTAGCAATTATGACATTTTCTGCTTCAATAGTAATTTCGCCATCTTCAGTTTTCACTGTGCATTGTTTCGAACTTGAAAATTTAGCCCATCCATAGATTAGTTCCGCTCCAGCGCCTTTAACAAGGGATTCTACCCCTTTAGTCAGCCTCTCAACTATGGCATCTTTCCAACCTGTCACTTCTTCCATATCGATTTCAGGGGCTTGATGTACTGTAATTCCCATATGTCCATTTTCTGCTGAGTGCTTTGTTAATGATTCAAAACGTTCAGCAGCATGAATAAGTGCTTTACTGGGAATACATCCAATGTTTAGGCAAACTCCCCCTGCTTTATCTCCTTCAACAATTACTGTGTCCAAACCTAGTTGTGCAGACCTTATTGCGGCTACATATCCACCTGGGCCAGCACCTACTACCAAAACTTGACATTTACGAACTTTACTCATATCATCACCTTATATAAAAATTAGAGCCGGATGTTGTAGCATTCTTTTCAGTGCCTGAACTAAGGCAGCACCATTTGCTCCATCGACAATTCTATGGTCAAATGAGCTTGAAACATTCATGATTCTTCTGACTACGATTTTTCCATCTTTAACTACAGGCATTTCCCTTGCCTTATGTATTCCTAATATACTCACTTCCGGATGATTAATTATTGGTGTAGCACCTAATCCACCATCTCTCCCTAAACTTGTAATTGTGAAAGTTGATCCTGATAAATCATCGAGGCTTGCAGTTCCAGTTCTAGCAGCTCCAGACACTCTTTGCATTTCTTCGGCTGATTGCCATATATCCATAGCCTCTACATGCTTTACTACGGGTACGAACAACCCTCTATCAGTTTGAGTAGCAATTCCCAGATGTATTGCTGAATGTTGAGTTACGATATTATTGTCATCATCATAATGTGCATTACATTCTTGATGACTTGGCATAATTTTTGCTAGAGCCATCATTATGAATGGAAGATATGTTAATTTGGGCTGACCTTCATTTCTTGAAGCATTTAGCATTTGTCTTAATTCTTCTAACTCAGTTACATCAATCTCTTCAAAGTATGAGAAATGAGGTATGGAAAACTTAGATTTCACCATTTGTTCTGCGATTTTTCTTCTCAAACCAACTACCTTAATCTGATTTGTTTCAGTTCTTTTGGTTGAGTAAGATGTGGGTGGCGCACCAGTAACAGTTCCTCCTGCTGCAATATATACATCTAAATCTGCATGTCGGATCCTTCCAGCAGGCCCCGAACCAGATACTAATGATAAGTCTAAATCAGCATCTCTAGCTCTCCTTCTTACAGCCGGACTTGCTAAAATTCTAATATTTTCTTTTAGAGTATTTACTATTTTTGTTTCTTTAATTTCTGGCTTAGCTTTAGGTAGTGTAGGTGATTTATTTTCTATTACTGGTGCTTCTACTATTTTTTCCTCTACGACTGGTTCTGGTATAACCTCTGGTTCTAATTTTTCTTCAACCACATTATTTTCAGTGCCATCAGTAGAGAATGTTACGAGAGTGGAACCTACTGCCACCATATCTCCAACTTCTCCGCTGAGTTCAGTAACTATACCATCTGTTGGTGAGGGTATTGTGACAGTTGCTTTGTCAGTCATGATATCTACGATTTGGTCATCTTCATTTACAGAATCACCAACTTTGACATGCCATGAGACAATCTCTCCTTCTACTACTCCTTCTCCGATATCTGGTAATTTGAAAATATAATCTCCCATAGTTATTCCTCCTGAGTTTTACGTATTGCTTCTGCTATTCGAGCCGGACTTGGCATGTAATCCCATTCCGTAGTGTGAGGGAATGGTGTATCCCAGCCTGTGACTCTTTCGATACGACTTTCTAGATGGTAGAAACAGCGTTCTTGAATCGAAGCAACCATCTCTGCCCCGAATCCGCTAGTTTTAGGTGCTTCATGAACAATGACGCATCTTCCAGTTTTTTCAATTGATTTGATCACTGCATCCTTGTCCCATGGTACTAGTGTTTGCAAATCAATAAGGTCACAACTGATTCCTGAATTTCTTATTGCCTGCTCGGCAACATGAACCATTGTTCCCCAAGCAATCACTGTACAATTATCTCCTTCCATTGCTAACCTTGCTTCTCCTAAAGGAATTTTATAATATGATTCAGGAACCTCTGCTTCTGGATGTTCTTTCCAAGTAGGGACATTGTGTGGATCTCCATAAAATGGTCCTCTATAGCATCTTTTCGGTTCAAAGAATATCACAGGGTCATTATCTTCTATAGCGCTTATTAACAAGCCCTTTGAGTTAAATGGAGTCGAACAATATACGACTTTTAATCCAGGTGTATGTGTGAACTGCGCTTCTGGTGATTGAGAATGGTGATGTCCTCCTCTAATTCCTCCTCCTGCTGGAGTTCTAATTGTGACGGGGCACCAAAATTCTCCTCCCGAGCGGTGCCTTACTTTGGCCATTTCATTAACTATTTGATCATATGCTGGGAATATATAATCTGCAAATTGAATCTCTACTACCGGTCTCAAGCCATTAATACCCATTCCGAAAGCTGTTGCAGCGATTCCTCCTTCTGATAATGGTGAGTCAAAAACACGATGCTTTCCATGCTTTTCTTGTAGACCATCACAAGTTCTAAAAACTCCTCCAAAATAACCAATGTCTTCTCCAAAGATAATTATTTCTTTATCTCTTTCTAGCATATTGTCCAGTGCACTGTTTACTGACTGAACCATGTTCATATTCACCATGTCATTCATCTCTCCAGCGTTTCATTTCATCCCATTGCTCTAGTAAATGCCATGGTGGTGTTTCGTATACTTCTGTAAATATTGCATCTGATGAGGGGTAAGGACCATTCGCTAAATCCCCAAATTTCACGGCTTCTTTGTATGCACTCATGACTTCTGAATTAAGCCCCTGTTCTAATTTTTCGTGTTTTTCTTCTGACCATTTACCTATGTGTATTAGATGTAATTTCAGACGTTCAATAGGGTCTCCTCCGGGCCAAAAATCACTTGCGTCTGGTCTGTATCTTGATGGGTCATCGCTACTACTATGTGCCCCTGCTCTATATGTCAGGACCTCGATATGCGTAGGACCTAATTTTCTAGAAGCTCTTTCTCTCGCCCATTTTGTAACGGAGTACAATGCTAAGAAATCATTACCATCAACTCTAATGCTTGGTATCCCATATGGTAATCCTCTTATTGCGAAATTTTGATTTCCACTAGCGAAATTTGAATGTGTTGATATTGCCCATTGATTATTTACTACGTTTAGGATCACTGGTGCTTTGAAAATACTAGCGAAATTTAGTGCATAATGATAGTCTCCTTCTGCACTTGCTCCGTCACCTATCCAGGTGATTGTAACTTCATCTAATCCTTTATATTCCGATGCTAGGGCAACACCTATTGCCTGACTGAATTGTGTGCCTACTGGGCTTGAAACTGAGATATACCTGCCTTCTCTATAGGTGTAATGGACTGGCATTTGTCTCCCTTTGACATTATCTTCTTCGTTACCTATACAATGGCAAATCATACTTATCATATCTCTACCTCTAACAAACTGTGCGCCCGGCTGCCTATATGTAGGGAACAACCAGTCTTGAGTTTCTAGAGCCATGGTTTGTGCTATAGCAATGGCTTCTTCCCCATATGACCTCATGTAAAATGATAATTTACCTGTACGCTGCATTTTCATCATTCTTTCATCAAATATTCTTAATCTAAGCATATGCTCTAGACCAATTATTAATTCCTCAGAATCAAGGTTTGGATTCCATTCTCCTTTTGCTTCATTATTGTCATTTAAGACTCTAACTAATCCTACTGCATGATCTTTAGTTTCGTCTACTGAACAGTCAATTTCGAGTAATTTTAGGTCTTCTGGGGACCAATTCCATTTTTCAAACCTAGGACTATCTCCTGGCCGGTGAGGTGCATCAGGGATCTGGAGTATCTCCGTCTTCTTCTTCACCATGTCCTTAACACCCGCTTCTCACTCATATTTGTTGGCTTTCTCAAATCACAATTTCCCCATCTGATTTAGGTGGCTTACCGCAGATCCTGTTGATTCTCTAGTCACTACTGGCTCAGCTCCTTCTGCTTCTTCATACAACATTCCAGCACGGTATGATGAACGCACTAGTGGGCCGCTTGCTACTGCTTTGAATCCAATTTCTCTTGCCACCCTGTCCCAATCTGCAAATTGCTTTGGTTCAGGGAATCTGTCGATAGAAAGATGTCTTTCACTGGGTTGGAGATATTGACCTAAAGTAATCATATCAACGCCTGCTCTTCTAAGTATCTTCATAGCCTCAACAACTTCTTCATCGGTTTCTCCCAAACCTACCATTATGCTCGATTTAATTCTCAAATCCGGCCTGAGTCTTTTTGCTTCTTTAAGAATAATTATTGACTGCTCAAATGATGCTCTTGGATCTCTTACAATGCTATCTAGTCGAGGCACACATTCTACATTGTGTGCAAATACTTTAATCGGTAGGTTATCTAGAAGATTTTCTAATGCTTTCAGATTCCCCTCTAAATCTGAACATAAAAGTTCTAAACCTACTTCAGGTGTTCTTTGATTGACTTCTAGTAAGCATTTCCTGTAGTGTTCAGCACCTCCATCTGGTAAGTCATCTCTATTTACTACTGTGATTACTGCATGAGATATTTCCATGTTCTCTATTGCATCTGCTAACTCATTCGGTTCATTAGGATCTAGTTGAGGGGGTTTTTTGATAGTCCCTACTGCACAAAACCTACAGCCTCTTGTGCATACCTCTCCTGCAATCATGAATGTAGCAGTACCTCTTGCCCAACAATCATGGACATTGGGACATCTTGCTTCTTCGCATACTGTGTGTAGTCCATGTTGATGGACATTTGCCTTTGTTTTATTGAAATTACTCTGAGCAGAGCCGGTAGGTAGACTCGTTCTGAACCACTCTGGTAAGCGTTTTCTCTGCGCTTTTCTCCTTTCTTTAGCACTTTTATCTCTATTTCCACTGCCCTCATTGTTTTTCAATATGCCACTGTCAACAATGGGTAGGCGTGTCGACATTGTTACTTACGAGAAGGGTAATGACGAAAACCATTATGATTCATTATAGTTACTTGCTTCTATACAAGAAGTCATATCATAATCCATTCTCGCTGGCTCATGAATCAGGGCGCCATAATAGTAACCGGTGGTTCAAAGAGAATTGGTAGAGAGATTTGTATACGTCTATCTAATATTGGGTATAAAATTTTGATACACCATAGAAACTCTCCATCAGAAGCAGAAGAAACAGCTCGACTAATAAGGTCAAATGGTGGGACTGCTTTGATATATCAAGCGGATTTATCGGATTTATCTAGTGCTAAAAATTTAGTTAATTTTGCTACCAATAACTTAGGAGAGTTATTCGGTATAGTCAATAATGCCTCTGTTTTCATTCATGATGACATTTCTTCTGTATCCTCTGAGTCTTGGGATAACCATATGGTTGTTAATGCTAAAGTGCCTATTTTGTTGATAAGTGAAATGTTTAAATCTTTAAAAAAAGGATCAAATGGTTCAGTAGTGAATATTTTAGATCAAAAACTGTCAAATCCTAATCCTGATTATTTATCTTATACAGCCTCTAAATATGTGATGTTAGGTATGACTGATTCTCTTGCAAGAGGTTTAGCGCCCAATGTGAGAATCAATGCAGTAGCGCCAGGACATACTTTAGTTAGCGATCTACAAAGTGAACAAGGTTTTACCAAAGCGCAATTAAGTTCACCTCTAGGTTTTGGCCCATCTCCAGAAGATGTCGCTGAGGCTGTTTGTTACTTGATGAACGCTAGGGCGGTAACTGGGCAAGTAATTTACGTTGATTCTGGAGAAAGATTCTTGTCTCGATCTCGTGATGTTGTTTTTGAAACGGAGTAATTTCATGACCTCTCATACCGATGCTGTAGCACATTTTTTATCTTCTTATCAGGGTCTTACTACTTTATTCTTAGAAGAGATTATTCGTGATGTCGACATAGGTGTTCATGATCATGAAATCGGTAATCCACAACGTGTCCGCTTTGACATATATGTTCTAATTCCGGATATTCAAAATCCAGAAAATGATTCTATTGATGAAGTTTTGAACTATGAATATCTGATTGATTCTCTTGAACAAGTCTTATCTTTGGGTAGATTCTCTCTTTTGGAAACTCTTGCTAACAATGTATTGGATAAGATTTTGATGCCAAATTGTGTTGAAGCAGCTTCTGTAGTTTTGACAAAACTTGACGTTTTAGATGGTGATGGGCAACTTGGTTGTTCTATGACGAAAATCAAGTAATTTAAGCAAAATTAGCAGTAATGGTGCAGGGGGTGGGATTCGAACCCACGAAGGCCTTGCCACCGGAGCTTAAGTCCGGCCCCTTTGACCACTCGGGTACCCCTGCGGCCCACGGGCGTAGGAACTTAGTCTTGAATCGCGCGGCTCCAATATGTCCCGGAAACAGAGGTTCAGCCGGAACTTATGATGAGAACTCTTTAACGCCCTGCGAACAGCCGAGAACCGTGCAAGAGTCAAGGAATACTCATGGTCGCGTCAAAACAGCGCGTATTGCCCTATTCTTAACTTTGCTAATGCTGGCTCCGATTTATTCGGGTCAGACGTATGGTTCTGAGCTACAAGATGCTGATAATACATCTAATAATGCTGAGGCGACTATTGAATTATACACACTCTACTTGGCTTCCGCTGATTCAACGACTGATGGTGATGGATTGATAACCACTAAAATTCCTGAATCAGGTGGTCAAGAGACGGCTAGCGCTTTAGATGAGACAATTGAATTCATTAGTCAAGAATTATTGTCGTCGATCGAAGTATTCGGTCGCCCAAATCAGGGGTCCGGTTCAGGTAGCTATTATTTGCCAATTGATCTTTTCTTGAAAGCAGTCGGGCCAAGTGGGTCATCTGTAGATTGGACGATTAACATCAAAGCAGGTGGTTCATCGATAGGTGAGGCTGAGTGGAGTGCAGATGCTTGTAATACTGGCATAGGGAATACTTGTAATTTCGATCATGAAGAGTTTGAAGTTGATCTAGGTTCGACAAGTTCTTTTATGATATTAGAGGATGAAACTATTGAAATCATGGTCTCTGCTGAAATGTCTGGTTGTGATAGTGGAGGTGGGCCATTTGGCTCAACCTGTACTGCTGAATTAGCATGGAATGAAATAGATGGTGAATCTACTCGTCATTCTGAAATAGAGGTTGAAACGAATGCGATATCTAACAGTATAGTTGTGTTACAAAGAGATGGCGACGAAATTTCCGAGGGGCCGATATTAGAATGGTATCCAAATGATATAATTGACCAAAGGTCCATGCAATTTACATTTGATGTAAAAAGTGCATTTGGCAGGTATGATATCGATAGTGTTCGATTATTACTCCGTGATTCACAGGGGACTTATAGAATCGACAAAGAAATTAGTGATGATGACCCTGATATTGATGATACTAGTCAGGGTATTTTCGGGCATTATTCATGGACCTATCCTGGAGGTGTCCCCTCTGGTGAATATTCAGTCGAATTAGAAGTGACTGACATTCAAGGTAATTTAGTACTTATTGATCATGAACCAGTAGAAATGCGTCAATTTGGAGTGTCTATTAACCATGGTATGGATAGGCAGACTGAATATATTGCTCCTGGAGAAATTACTCCAATTCCTCTCCAATTAGTTCATCGTGGAGATTCAACAAAATCTATGTCAGTGGAGCTTGAAGTGATGACTAACTTGGGTAGTTCCTGGTTAGTAGAATTTGATTCAGACTCAAGCCTCTATTCATTAGATGCTGGTGGCGATATATTAAATCCAGTTTTAACTTTACAAGCCCCTGATGACTTAACTGGTACGCCAAGTAGTATAGACATAAGGGCGGTATCAGAAGCAGAGGTTGATGGTGTTCTTACTGTTGTTCATCAAGACACTCTTAACATCATATTAGAAAAAATAGATGTATTTCAACCACCAGCAGTCTCAATCTGGGATGAAGACCATAGCCTTCCCATTGCAAATTCTACTCGTCCTGACGATATTGACTCCAGCATACCTCGGTATGTAGAGTATGGTGAGTTTACTCCCTTTTTACTTGAGATATTCAATACTGGTTTTGATGCAGACACATTTAGAATAGATGTATTAAAACGTTCTAAATCAATAATTCAAGTTTATGATAATAATACTGGTGAGAGGATACTTGAAGATGTAGGTGATGGTACATTCCATTCATCATATTTAGAACGTCATTCGACTCAAGTATTATTGCTTAACATCAAGCCATCAAATGACCGTGCCGATGATGATGTTGGGCTTATTGAAATTGAAGTGACAAGTTCTGGGAACTCCTCTTTGAGAAGTACTGTGTTGTTTTCAATACAGAGGACATTCGGTATTAGAGCCGAAGTTTCTCAAGATTGTGATGGTTCACCACTTGGGCAAATTGATGTTTCGTTATGTTCACCAGGATCTGATAATGCAGAGGTAGATTTACGTGTCCGAATAATAAGTAGCGCTAATTCAGGTGATACTGCTCTTTGGTGGCGTATACAGAATCCAGCTACTTTACAAGAAAATCTTGATATTAGCTCTGCCTATGGGCAATGGCAATTTAGGATTGAAGATGAAAACAAAGATTCAGTTCCCAGAGTATCTCTAAGTCCCGGCGGATTCATTGAAGTTGCTGTCACTGTGACTTTGACGACTCAAGTTGAGCAGGGGAATCATACAATTTATCTCCGAATCATAGAAGATACTGAAGAGTCAGAACCTCGTTATTTCGATTTACCAATGACATTTGAAATAGATCCAGATGAGCCTAATTTGGAGATAGTCCAAGTCACTCAAGATCGAAAACTTCTACCCGGTGAAGAGTATTCTATACAAATGAAAGTCAAAAATGAAGGTAATACTGAGATGACTATATTACTAGACGCTGAAGTTAATGAAGAAGGGTGGAGAGTTGAAATCGAGGGGCCATCTGGTTCAACTTTCATTCAATTAGAGGCTTATGAAGAGCTAAGCTTTAATCTTAAAGTTACAGTTCCAAAAGATGCTAACAACGGGGATAGAATACCTGTTTTAGTTACTGCAATGCCTCTCGCCTATGTGATTGATGGTACTCTGGATACAAGCCAGAGTTGGTCCGATGATTACACCGCCAAAAAAACGGTCTATATGACTGTTGATTTAGGAAATATATTCGATATAGTTGTTAATGAATTAAGCCACCCTCGCCCACTGACTCTGATTATATTAGTAGTTGGGGTATTATTGATTATTGCTGGTATTCAAAGTAATTTTAACCGCCGTAGATGGGCAAGTCACATGGCATTAATTGAATCAATGAATGAAGATGATGATCTAATTGAAGATGGTGAAGATAGCGATATTCCTACCCCTGTTAAATCATCTGAAGACGCTCCTGATACGAGCCGTTATGCTGATGATGACATAGAACTAGTGTGATTTTTCATAGCAATCGTCCGAACGACGCTCCATTCTTCTTAAGACCCCCATTAAACGCCACAGGTATTGGTGGAGAGTAGTTTGCGGACAGTTTCAGTAAATCTTTCCAGTAAAAATTTACTTCGTAAGCGCCGTTCAGCAGTTTTATTTACTTTCATTATGCTAATTGCGTCTTACTCAGCTATTGAATTTGGAAGTTGGGAAGCCCTTGCTACTACTGATGATGATGGTGATGGTCTTACTTATGGATTAGAATTCATTATCAATACTCAACCTCAAGATTGGGATAGCGATAATGACGGATTACCAGATGGTTGGGAATGGCAATATGGCTTAGACCCACTATCTTCTTCTGGAATTAATGGTTCAGTAGGTGACCCGGATGGAGATGGATTTACGAATCTAAATGAATATTTATATGGCATGCCAACTTCATGGGATGATCCATCTACTGCGAATGTTCTAGACAATGGAGTTTGGTGGAACGGAACCGTCCCTGTTCGAAATTGGGATGAAGAAAGCGCTATGCAATTTATGCAAGGTTCTGGCTCAGATGGTTTTGATGAAGATCCAGTGGGAAACATCTGTTTCAATACCTTTGATGACGATAATGATGGACTTGTAGATAATTTTGATCCTGATGGCGATGGTGACGCAGATTGTTCAAGTGACGACGATGATGGTGATGGAGAAATTGATGAGGACCCTGATGGTTGGGATACGGATGGAGATGGTATGCCAGATGGATGGGAAGTTGCAAATAACTTGGACCCAACATCTGCTTCGAATTTAGATGGGACTTATGGTGACCCTGATAGTGATGGATTGATTAATTTATATGAATATGTAAATCCTTCATGGAATACTAGGAACAGTACTAGTAATCCTCCTACTCAGTATTTCCGACCAGGGCCTGATAATAGAACCAATACCGAATCTCCATGTAATCCTGTCCTAAATTTAGGACCGGGTGGTTGCTTGATATTTACCGCTGAAGTAGATTCGATAACTAGTACTGATCCTCATAATAATGACACAGATGGCGATGGCCTCAATGATTCTTATGAAGCATTAATTCTTTTGACAGACCCAACTGCAGTAGATACTGATTCAGATGGAATTGATGATGGTGTTGAAGTCAATGGCAATTATGGTGATCCGCCACAAGCTACGGACCCTAGAAACAACAACACTGATGGTGACCAATTTGATGATGGTGAAGAAGACCTCAATGGTAATGGAATCGTTGATTTGAATGAAACTGACCCTACTAGGGTAGAAGATGAAGGCGACTTCGATAATGATGGTATCGACAATTGGGAAGAAAATATGACCTGTACTAAGTGGGATGTGGCAGATACTGATGGAGGGGGTGTTAATGATGGTGATGAATATGCTGTTGGGCACCAAACAGATCCATGCCTTAGCGAGATAATTATAGTTAAATCAATTATTAGTTGGGATGCTACTCAATTTTCTCTTGAACTTAATTCGACTTCTGAAGTTAATCCTAATCCATTAGATTGGAGGCAGCAAGGTGCCCCTATGGCATATTACGAATTAGTAAATGGTAGTACTGTAGGCTTTCGTTATGGTTCAATAAATGGGAATTCACTGAGCGGAGTCGATGTTTCACTACCTTCAACAGCTATAGCAGTTTTGTTTACAAATAATTCATGGTGCTGGGATGTTTCATTAGGAATTAATGAACCTCATTGTGATGATGATTATCAGGATACAGATGGAGATGGACTAGCCGACTGGGAAGAATTGTTAGCTACATGGGGTCCTCCTACTAACCCTACTCTTTCTGATACCGACGGCGATGGTGTCGGTGATTTATCAGAGGTTCTAAATGAGACTGATCCAAATAATCCGTGCCACAATCTTCTTGATAGCGATGAGGATGGATTAAATAATTATTTTGAAAATACTACAGGCTGTGACCTAATTTTTGGTTTTGGTGGTAATGGTACAACTGATACATACTATACTTTCTGGGATGATGCAGATACTGACGATGGTGGTGTGACAGATGGTCAAGAATATTTAGATGGCACAAATCCTCAAAATAATTCTGCTGACGACCTTAATCCCACAGATACAGATGGAGATGGCATACCTGATACGATTGAGCAATCTTTAGGGCTTGACTGGTTAAATCCTGATACTGACGGTGGTGGTATACCTGATGGTCAAGAATGTGGACCTGATTTCTGGTCCTTAAATTGTGTAGGCTCTGACAGTAATCCTTTTGATCCTAATGATGATATTGATCCTAATATGCTAATGTTTACAGCAACTAATACTACTAGTGTAGATGTTGGTTTGATACAATATTGGAGATGGCATACCTATGATTCCTATACTGGCGTTTCATTTGGAGTAAATACGAGTCTTGTAGGTGGTACGCAAATAAGTCCTGAAGTAGGCTTTACTCAAGGTGTATCTCATAATTCCTTCTGGAATAATTCTGAGCTGAATGACTGGATGATAGAATATTCAACCGATGCTCTAATTGAACCAGGTGATGAACTAATTGTTCCATATAATACTGTCAATTGGACCTCTTGGAGCGACTCTGCTTCCGGATTAAACTTTTCTAATTATACAAGGGATGTATTAGTCGATCAGGCCTCAGTTGACATAGTGTTTTTGAGTTCCCCAGATGTATTTTTCGGACCGGAAATTAGAGAAAATACCACGATATTCGATGGTAGTGATTATGCCAAAGATTTACCTCAGGATTATATTTCTCGTCAGAGTTTAATTCCTAATTCCATAACTCAAGCAGTATTGAGTGAATCAGGCGCATTTTCAGCATGGGAAAAAGTCGAAGCAATCCAAGATTTCTTAATTAATGGTAATAATACAACTACTTTTTTGAGAAATCATGACCCGGCTGTCCTTGATGGTTCTGAAACCGGCAGTGATCTCACATATGTAATTCTGAATTCTACTAAGGAAGGTACCTGTGATCAGTTTGCCACAGTATTCGCTGTAATGCTCCGCCATGCTGGTTTTGCATCCCGTAAAGTGACTGGTTTCTCAGGTGGTGATTGGAATGGTAAATCATACGAGGTATACGGTAATGATTTCACCACTTGGGTTGAAGTACAGATGCAAACTAATCAGAATCAAGGTAACGTTACATTAGGATGGGTTCCTTTTGAAGCATGTCCACCGCAAGCTCTTGTGGAAGTTATAGATGAAGAATGGGGTCCTTCAACATTTGATAGAGATCTTACGAGTGGTGATATCTGGCTTAATGGTACATTGAAATTTATAGATAATGCCACTCTTGCAGAAAATGTCTCAATAAGTTTGTATCTCGTACCTGGTAATGATACAGCCTTAGTTCCGGGTTCGGCGGCTACTTCAAATCATCTAGTTGCTAATGGTTCAACTGATTCTAATGGAACATTCACTTTGTTAGGAAAACCATCTGAATCAGTTAATCCTGGCTATGGTGCATTAGTTTTACAAATTTTTGAGAAAGCTTATGTCGGCTCACAGGGTATATCTTTCCTTTGGCGATTAAACAGTACCGACGATGCTAATAATTCTTTGAGTTCCCCCTCTCCAGTTAATCAGCCAATGCTTGGGGTTGGAGTAAACTCTAGTGTTTCTGGATATCTCAGTCTAGAGAATTCGCCATATGCAGATGTTTCTTCAATTGATAGTTTGCAAGTTATTTTGAATTATACAACTACTGTTGATGGGCCCGTAAGTATGATTTCGAATGTAGGCACTGGTGGTTATTATGACTTTGAATTACCTATTTCAGATTCTGAACCATTAGGACTGATTAGTGCTTCAATATCTTTCCTCGGATGGCATGAAGATGACCTAAATAATGCCAGTACGCCTAGTTATCATATCCGACCTTATATTGATAATTTTATGTTTAATATCACTCCTGCCCCTAATTTGACAGTATCATTAGAAGGTATAGATGCTAACAATACATTCTTAGACATCGACTCATTAATATTCATTAATGGCTCAGTATTGAGCATAGGTGACACCCCTGAAGCTCTCAATGGTACTCTGTACCTTCAGATGAGGAGAGCATCTGCTAACGGGCCTTATCAAACTCTAAAAACATGGTATGTTAACGATTCTGATTGGACCACATCACCTGGCCAATTTAATCTTAGTTGGTTATTTTCTGCTAATGATGTGTCAATTCCTGCTGGTCCAGTTGAAGTTAAATTCCAATTCGATGCTGAAGGCCTTTTCGCTAATGACCAAATTACTTACTTGACAGAACATGGGATAAGGAGTAACCTTAGTTTCACATATGAATTATTGCCACAATCAAGAGGTAACCAAGCCTCTGTTGAAGTAATACTTACTGATCATACTAACACCTCTT
>Ga0302122_10001409_pt1 | contig 15303 bp, 14 predicted proteins | sample CB21_SCM_MG_FD_203115 | JGI IMG/M metagenome (GOLD analysis project Ga0302122, IMG submission 203115) | Marine microbial communities from Western Arctic Ocean, Canada - CB21_SCM | ecosystem: Environmental > Aquatic > Marine > Oceanic | place: Canada: Western Arctic Ocean | collected 2017-09-28
TATTACTCCCATGATAAGGAAGCTACTCCAACCTGATATGTCCCGCCTTGTTGTGTAGCCGAAGAGTGATAATCCGGCGAAGGCAATCGCAGTAACCAAAAAAGTTTGTGTGATTGAGTGTCCAGTGTAGCGAATGAAAATTGAGCTTAGCGACAGCCCAATCAGTGTGGCAAAAACAAAGAAGAATAGTTGTGCGCCGGCTGCAGTTGCACGACGCATTACTGTTCCCATTCCAAGAAACAAAACTGCCAGTGGTGCAAACATAATAACGTATTTGAGTGGCGTTCCATAAATTGTCAGGCCAAAGCTAGTTAGCAGTTTGCCGTTTGGTAACTGTGCTGCGGCTAGGCTCGCGTCTGTTGTTGTGGCCAGTCCTGCTATGGCCCAAGCAGCGACAGCAGTGATTACCATACCAACCGACATTGTGCTGTAGACTTTGTTCATATGTGATCTTAGGCCCGCGTCAACAGTTGCTGTACGCTTGCCGGCATTTGCGCTTATTGTATTATAATTTGCCATGTTGGCCTCCAAAATGGTGCATGTGCACCCGCGGTTTTAATATTACACTTAATATCGGTCTAATCTCATATGATTTCAAGGGGCTTTAAGTTTTTATGTTTTATATTTTTCTAAAGTATGAATTTTTATTTATTAATGTAACTCAGTTTTTGGACTTGGGGCCACGAACGATCAATTTGCCTATAGATTTACGCGCTTTGAGGTCATCCAATGCCTCCAGTGCCTGATCGAATTCATATACCTTATTTATGTATGGTTTGAGATTTCCATCAACAATTAAGTTGAGTATTTGATTTAGACTTGAAACCAAAGCTTCTGGTGCATGCCTTAAGTATCCTCCCCAATAAAAACCCATGATATTTACATTTTTTAAAAGTAAATGGTTCGCCTTTATTTGGGGAATATTTCCACTTGCAAATCCAATTATCAGATAGCGTGCTTCAGGTTTACAACAGCTCAGCGCAGTTAAAAAAGGATCACCTCCAACCGGATCATAGACAATGTCTACACCACCCAGTTTTTTGACAATGCCGCGTACATCATCAACCGTGCTGTCTAAAGTAATTTCTGCTCCTCGTGTCTCGCAAATATTCATCTTGTCCTTACCGCGCGCAACAGCAATTACTTTTGCACCAAGTGCGGCTCCAATTTCTACTGCTGTTAGACCAACGCCACCGCCTGCACCTAAAACCAGCAATTTATCTCCTGGCTTAATTTTTGCACGATGGGTAAGCGACAGGTGGGAGGTTCCGTAACCAATAGGAACAGAAGCTGCTGTCTCATATGACATAGCAGTTGGAATTTTTAAGCATCGTGAGACATCGACAGCACAAAACTCAGCCAAACCACCAGATCCGGTAAAGGCCACGACTCGGTCCTCAACGTTTATGTCTGTGACCCTATTTCCTACGGCCAACACGTTGCCTGCAACTTCCATTCCAAGAGAAAAAGGGAGCATAGGAGTTTCCTGATAAACACCCTTTATCATAAGTAGATCTGCGAAGTTCAAACCGCACGCTTCAGTTTGGATCAGAACTTGAGAGGGAGAAATTGATGGAACTAAAATATTTGAAAAGACTGGTCTATGGTCGTGGTCTTCAACTTGTAAGGCGCGCATTTCCGGTATCCAGCTCATCTAATGAAAAGTGTTAGCTGGTGATGCCATGTACATCCTATTTTTCATAGAGTGTTTTGCTTCCCCAAAAAGTACACAAATTAGGGAATTGTGAAAATATGCGTAAACTAAACAGCCTTACCTGCAACCCAAACTTGGCGAACTGCACGGTCGTCTCCCATCATAATAGTTGGAAATAAAGATTCCCAAAAATTGTTTGCGTTTTCCACACGCTGATCAATTGCACTAGTCGAGTTAAGGTTTAGCACGCATAAATCAGCTTCTACGCCAGGTTTGAGATTACCTATTACGTTCTTGAGGTGAAGTGCCTTTGCTGAACCTTCCGTAGCTAGCCATAATAGCTGAGCAGGATGAATTGCTACACCCTGCAATTGAGCAACTTCATAAGCAGCGGCCATTGTACGTAGCATTGAAAAACTTGAACCGCCGCCAATATCGGATGCCAACCCGAGTCCCACTTGGGCTTTTGCCAAGCCCATTAAATCAAACAATCCGGAACCAATAAATGTATTAGAAGTGGGGCAATGGACAACTGAGGCTCCAACCTCTGCCAATTTATCTATCTCACGAGGTTTTAAGTGAATAGAATGACCGTAAACGCCACGGGCCCCTAAAAGCCCATGTTGTTCATATGTGTCTAGGTAATCGCGTGCTGATGGAAATAGATCTTGCACCCAAGTCATCTCTTCGGCCTGCTCGGATAGATGCGTCTGCATTAAACATTCAGGCCGCTCAGACCATAGTGCGCCCAAAATATGTAACTGTTCTGGTGTGGATGTGGGCGAAAACCTTGGTGTGATAGCATAGATGGCTCGACCTTTTCCGTGCCATTTGTCAATTAAATATTTACTCTCATCGTACGCCCTTTCAGCAGTATCTATCAATCCGACTGGCGCGTTACGGTCCATACATGTTTTACCACCAATCACACGCATACCGCGTGTTTTTGCGGCTTCAAAATAAGAATTTACTGATGCTGGTGCAGTAGTGCAATAGCTCGCCATTGTAGTTGTTCCATGCGCCAGTGCTATATCCAGATAACGATTGGCAACTTCATCTGCATAAGTTGGGTTGGATAGGCGCATTTCTTCTGGAAAAGTATAGGAATTCAACCAATCTATGAGTCTTTTTCCCCAGCTAGCGATAATGGCTGTCTGGGGGTAGTGAACATGCGCGTCTACAAAGCCAGGTATAATTAAATCATTACCGTAATCGTTGACCTTTGCTTCAGGAAAGTCTGCCAAGAGTTTAGTTCGCTGACCAACGGCACGGATATGCCCCGCGTCAATCAAGACTGCTCCGTCTTGGCAATGATTGGTTACTTCTTGCCAAGGTTTTTGAAAAGGATCTCCCTTAAAATATAATGTTTGGCCAAGAAGTAAGTTAAGAGCCATTAGTATACCTTTCAAAAACAGCTACGACAGTGATTACCTTGTCATAGCAGTAGCAACTTCGTAAAGGCAGGTATGACAGATCTTTATGATAATCCAACTGAGTTAAGTGATGTTTTGGACAACCAACGTGTGTTAGATGTACGAGTGGCTGTAGAGCATGCAGATGTTGAGAGTTTGCATGGCTTGTTGGATGCTCTTCATCCTGCTGATGTTGCTGATCTTTTAGAGCAGATTAGTGATGGAACTCGAGGACGTCTATTGGAGCTCTGGAAGGGTCAAATAGACGGAGAAGTTTTGTCTGAGCTTGACGACAGTATTCGTGAAGACATCATCAATAGGCTAAATGCATCCGAGCTTGTGAATGCCGTACGCCATCTTGAGACAGATGATGTTGTGGACCTGGTACAGGATTTGGATCAGCTCCAGCAAAAAGTTATCTTAGAGGCATTAGAGGATGCGGAGAGGGTGGTTGTTGAACAATCACTTTCCTATCCAGAAAACTCTGCTGGTAGATTAATGCAACGCGAAGTGGTCATGGCACCTGAGCACTGGAATGTTGGTCAAGCCATCGATTACTTACGGCGCCAACAAGAATTACCAGAACAGTTTTATCATATCATTTTAATTGATCCACGGATGCGTCCTACAGGTTATGTTCCCATTGGAAAGTTATTAGGCGCTAAACGGGCTGTGCCTTTGCAAGAGGTTACTGAACATAGTTTTCGTTCCATTCCTTTTGATCAACCAGAAGGTGATGTGGCATATGCGTTCAATCAATATCACCTAATATCGGCACCTGTTGTGGACTCTGATGATCGACTTATTGGCGTGATCACCATTGATGACGCTATGATTGTGCAGGATGAACAGCATGAAGAGGACATAATGCGTCTAGCAGGAGTAGGGGAAGGGTCGCTTTCTGATCGCGTTGCTGCAACGACCAAACGGCGGCTTCCTTGGTTGGTAGTTAATTTATGCACTGCGATCATAGCATCGCTGGTGATATCTATATTTGAGGCAACCATTGCACAGGTTGTGGCGTTGGCAGTTTTGATGCCAATTGTAGCTTCGATGGGTGGAAATGCTGGAACGCAATCCCTTACGGTAGCGGTGCGGGCGATCGCTACCAAAGATTTGACGACTTCGAACGTTTGGCGTGTGATCCGACGGGAAGTTTTAGTGGGGCTTGGAAATGGTATTATATTTGCAGCAGTGCTTTGGTTTGTAGGCTTTTTTTGGTTTGGATCCCCGATGATAGCATGGGTACTCGCGCTGGCTATGGTGCTAAATATGGTTGTTGCAGGCCTTGCAGGGACGGCTGTCCCTGTGCTTTTAGAGAAAATAGGAGTTGACCCAGCGCTAGCGGCTGGAGCGTTTGTTACAACAGTCACCGATGTTGTTGGATTTTTCGCCTTTCTTGGGTTGGCAGCGTGGGTGCTGGTATGACCTTGGAAGAGCGGAAAAAGGCTGCCAGAGCGTCTGCGTTTGCGAGAAGAAAGGCAGCTTTTGAGGCTCAAAATGGAGCTGCCTGTGATGTTCTTTCAACAGTGTTGGCTAGTTATTGTGGTACACCTTTGGCAGGTTACATGCCCATAAATACTGAAATTGATCCCCGCCCCGCCATGGCTGAGGCATCGGCGCATGGGGTAGTGGGAGTACCCGTTATCAAAGCGACGGCCACACCCCTAAAATTTGCTAAATGGGGTCCTGAGATGGAAATGGTAGTAGGCCCATTTAAGGCGCAAATTCCCAATAAGATTGAGTGGATTGCACCTGAGATTATACTTGTTCCGTTAGTTGCTTGGGATTTGCAAGGCGGACGTTTAGGATATGGTGGTGGGTTCTATGATCGTACGCTTGAAACCTTGCGCGCTCGAGGACCGGTACTGGCTATTGGGTTTGGATTTGATGCACAGCGAGCTTACGAGCTTCCCTTGGAGCCAACAGATCAAATGCTTGATATGATAGTTACGGAAAACCAGGTTCTGAAAATATGAGTTTTTAGAGCGCATGCCACTATTAAATCTCTAATAATCAGCGCAGGGCATAGTGGCGCGCACATTAGATGTGGCGTCTTGCTATATAGTCATGAGCGTCCTAAAGGCGTTGTATGAATATTTTGTATTTTGGTGATGTCGTCGGGCGTTCTGGCCGGCAAGCGATTACAGATCAGCTACCTGGTCTTCGCGTGCGTTTTAAGGCAGATTTTGTTGTGGTTAATGGTGAGAATGCCACCAGTGGTATGGGACTTTCTGGATTACATGCTAAGGGCATCCTTGACGCTGGCGCGGACTGCATCACCTTGGGTGATCACGCATTTGATCAAAAGGATATGCTTCAGTTTATCCAATCGGAACCAAGAGTTTTGCGACCTTTAAATTTTTCTAAATCTGCCCCTGGGCGTGGTGCGGGCATTTTTTCTGCAACGCGAGGGCGTAAAGTATTAGTTACACAGGTTCTGGGGCAAGTCTTTATGAAGCGTCCCTTTGACGATCCGTTTTCGGCTATAGACGAAGTGCTGAAACAGTATCCGCTTGGAGGCCAGTCTGTGGCCACTTTGGTAGATATACACTGTGAAGCTACTTCGGAGAAAATGGCTATGGGTCACTTCTGCGATGGAAAAGTTAGCATGGTAGTAGGCAGCCATACGCATGTGCCAACTGCTGATGCGCAAATTTTAGAACGTGGAACAGGGTTCCAAAGTGATGCGGGCATGTGTGGTGATTATGACTCTGTGATAGGTATGCAAAAATCTGAACCCCTGCGGCGTTTTATAACAGGAATGCCAAAAGCTCGCTTTGAACCTGCACTAGGTCCTGCCACGCTTTGTGGGTTAATGGTAGAAACAGATGATGCAACAGGCCTTGCCAAATCAATACATATGATCCGATATGGAGGGCGTCTGGACCAAACCGTTGAAAGTTTGGTGTAGTGAAAAAATTAATTCCCTTTGCCTGGCTGATCTTAATTGGAACAAGCTGGGGATTAACTGTTCCACTTATCAAAATTGCTGTTAGCACGGGTTACAAACCTTTTGGCTTAATATTCTGGCAAATGGTCATAGTGGCTTTAGTTCTGGGAGTTGTTAATTTTGTACGTGGGCGAGAGCTGCCTATCAACCAAAAGGTGCTTTTATTTTATTTGGCTTTCGCCTTGATAAGCACTTTAATTCCAAACGCTGCATCCTACAAAGCCTATACAGTGTTACCAGCAGGGGTGATGTCTCTTTTACTATCATTTATTCCAATGATGGCTTTTCCAATAGCCTTAATTTTGGGTTTGGATCAGTTTACTTTTAAACGAATGGCTGGATTGTCGCTCGGCCTTTTCGCAGTTTTACTTATTGTGGGTGTCCCCAATGCATTACCGAACAAGGCTATGTTGGTTTTCATACCACTGGGTTTGCTTCCCAGCCTTATGTATGCATTTGAAGGAAATTTTGTCGCTAGATTTGGCACTGGTGGTGCGGGGCCTTTACAGGTGGTACTTGGATCATCGATTTTAGGTGTAGTTATAATGGGCCCACTTGCTTTGGTAACTGATCAATGGATCAACCCTATTCATAAATGGGGTGCGGCAGATCTAGCATTAATTGCAGCGTCGTTGATCCAAAGTTTTGCATACACGCTTTATGTTTTAATTGTCCGTAAATATGGGCCGGTATTTTCTGTTCAGGTTAGTTACTTAGTAACCGCCTCGGGACTTGGGTGGGCGATGCTCATCCTCGGGGAACGCTACTCTGGACCAATTTGGTTTGCGCTGGCAATAATGTTTGTGGGTATCTATTTGGTTAGCCCTGATCTTAAAGAAAATGAAATACACAGCCAAACTAAATGAAATAATACAATAATTAGAGTGTTTAGTTAGTCTAATTTACTTTTTAAATCCTAATATTTTGGCTGCGATGTACAGTGAAGCTGACAAGCTAAGAGAAAAATTATTCTGACAAAAAGTTGATAAATAAGATCCACATATTCACTGAGATTTTGTTTGTGCTGGGATCACGGGTTGAAATACTTGCCTGGCAAGATTAAAAGATTTTTAAACTTTAAGTTTAGGAGAAGCTCATGGCGGGCCATTCAAAATGGGCAAATATCCAGCATCGCAAAGGGCGACAGGATGCTGTACGGTCTAAACTTTTTTCTAAATTAGCAAAAGAGATAACTGTCGCTGCTAAAATGGGAGATCCAGACCCTGAAAAAAATCCGCGACTGCGTATGGCCGTGAAAGAGGCAAAGTCAGTATCAGTGCCCAAAGATGTGATCGAACGTGCCATTAAAAAATCTCAGGGTGGTGACGCGGAATCTTACGATGAAATCCGTTATGAGGGATATGGTCCAGGTGGGGTTGCTGTTATTGTTGAGGCTATGACTGATAACCGCAATAGAACGGCGTCTACTGTACGCAGCACGTTCACAAAATGTGGAGGAAACTTAGGGGAAACAGGATCGGTTTCGTTTTTATTTGATCGCAAGGGGCAGATACTTTTCTCGTCTACAATCGCTGATGAAGACACAGTTATGATGGCCGCGTTAGAAGCTGGTGCGGAAGATGTTGAGACAAACGAGGATGGTCACGCTGTTTTTTGTGCTGATACAGATTTGAATGAAGTTTCTAATGCGTTGGAGGCGACCCTGGGAGAGTTTGATAGTGCAAAACTGATTTGGAAACCACAAACTACAATGGAGGTTGACCTTGAAGGCATGGAAAAACTTATGAAGCTAATTGAAACCTTAGAAGATGACGATGACATCCAACGTGTTACATCAAATTTTGAAGTAAGCGATGAGGTAATGGCTGCAATCTAAATTTGCAGGCAAAAAAACATTTTCACTCATTCTTACAATATTATAAATAACTAATCAGACACCGCTTTTTCAACTGGCCTTACAACTTGAAATGCCCCATCCATGTAAGCCAGTGGGCGAGTGCCACGATGAGTTATCGCGGTAACATTCCCAATGCAAATATCGTGGCTGCCATGACTAATAATTTTATCTAGGGTGCATTCAAAAGCCGTAGCCCCGTCCAGTATTGCGCCAGATGGGCCATCGACACATTTAATTGCACCGAATCTATCAGGTTGCTCCTCATCGAACCGGCCGGCAAATCGTTCCGCCAGTTCACCTGCTCCCTCAGGTAAAATATTTACACAATAAACCTGATTTTCTTTCACTGCTAATGCTATTCTGCTATCTGATCGAAGGCATATCAAAACGGAAGGTGGATCGGCAGACAGAGATGAAAATGCGCTTACAGTAGCCCCTGCTGTCCCATTTTTACCTTTTGTAGTCACAACCGTAACGGATTGCGCTACGTGACGCATGGCTTCAGTAAACAATGTATGATCAACCATTTTGACACGTCCTTTTAAAAACTTTCAAAGTATTTCGGCAGTCTTTTCATCAATAACTCTAATGACCATAGTGGTTTCATATTTCATAATTTATAAACAAATGATCGGTTGAAATAAATAAAGATAGAGCTTCAGTTATCTGTACCCTTAAGCGCTGACTCCCGATATGTATACTTTAGAAATTTTAAAAACATAAATATTATCAAATTCTATGTAGCAATACCTATGAGATGTCTTAAAAATAAATTGCAATCCGTGGCACATCATTTTTGATGTTGTCTTGTGGAAAAATACTCGCTTAGAGTTGTCCCGTTGGCTCGCCTAAGCAGCGTGGCATCTATATTTTTAGTTTCTGAATAACTAAGCTGACAATACCTAACGTCAATTTGATTGATGGCTAATAATGATTGCAAATCCCTATAATTTTGACTTATGAATAAACATTGTTGATATAAAAGTAGGCAGTTGCAAAATCAGGGAGCCAACAATTGGCAGAAACCAAAATTGACAGTAATGTGTTTGTTCAATTTGACCGCGTGCAGAAAAGCTATGATGGGGTATCACTTGTTGTCAAAGACTTGAGCCTAGCTATGCCGCGAGGTGAATTTTTAACGATGTTGGGGCCATCTGGGTCAGGCAAAACTACGTGTTTAATGATGTTAGCGGGATTCGAAACGGCTACCTACGGCGATATCATGTTAGACGGAATTTCAATTAATAACATTCCACCTCACAAGCGAGGTATTGGAATGGTTTTTCAAAACTATGCTTTGTTTCCACATATGACAGTTGCTGAAAACTTGGCGTTTCCACTTGAGGTAAGAAAAATTCCCAAAACTGAACGAGAGGCTAAGGTAAAATTAGCGCTTGAAATGGTACAGATGGGTGACTTTGGTGGTCGCAGGCCAGCTCAGCTATCTGGTGGGCAACAGCAACGAGTGGCACTGGCCCGCGCTTTAGTCTTTGAGGCGGAATTGGTTCTGATGGATGAGCCATTGGGCGCGCTGGACAAGCAATTGCGAGAACACATGCAATTTGAAATTAAGCGTATTGCAAATAACCTAGGAATTACAGTAGTTTATGTTACTCATGATCAGACTGAAGCACTTACGATGTCTGATAGAGTTGCAGTTTTTGATGATGGTAGAATTCAGCAATTGGCCCCACCTGACGAATTGTATGAGTCGCCTCAAAATAGCTTTGTTGCGCAGTTTATTGGTGAGAATAATACCTTGGAAGGTGTCGTTAAAGAGATCGTAAACGGTGTTGCTTTAGTGCAGCTTGACGATGGCAAACTTATAGATTGCAATCCAGTCAATGTATCCAAACCTGGTGAGCGTACTAGAGTTTCAATTCGACCTGAACGTGTTGAGTTTAATAAAGACCGGTTGCAAGAGGGCGCTCATACGTTAAAAGCAGAAGTACTTGAGTTTATTTATATGGGTGATATCTTTCGCACCCGTCTTAGAGTTGCTGGGAATGATGATTTTATTGTTAAAACTCGAAACGCACCTGACCAAGTTCGGCTAGAACCTGGTGCACAAATCGATATTGGCTGGTTGCCGTCAGATTGTCGGGCACTGGACGCGTAAACTATTTCACTAATGTTGCGTCCTTTCCGGGACGTAATAACAAAGGAATTCGCTGAGTTACCCGTTAGGCGAATTCTATCACTCAAAAACGGGTTGCATGGGAGAATGCAATGTTAACAAGAAAAACTATTTTAGCGACAGCAGCACTTTCGTTGGTTGCGGGATCTGCTTTTGCAGGTGGTCACATGTCCAACGAAATGACCATTGTGTCATGGGGTGGTGCGTACTCTAACTCACAATTAAAGGCCTATCACGAACCCTATTCGGCGATAACAGGCGTCACTATTTTAAATGATGAAAGCTCGGGTACAGCGACTGCTAAATTGCGCGCTATGAACGAAGCAAATAACATCACATGGGACGTAGTTGACGTTGAAGCTGGTCCTGCGATGGCGCTTTGCGACGAAGGTCTGGCTATGGTTATTGATCCAGACACTATGTTAGCGCGTGCGCCGAACGACGTATCTGCTGCTGACGATTTTGGCGATACGCTGGTTAGTGAATGCTTTATTCCACAAATTGTTTATTCGACTACTTTTGGATATCGCACGGATCTAGTTGGATCGACACCACCCACCAGCGTTTGTGATGTGTTTGACACAGAAGCTTATCCTGGAAAGCGGTCACTATTCAGCTACCCAATCAACAACATGGAGTGGGCGCTACTTTGTGACGGCGTTGCAAAAGCTGATATTTATGACGTTCTCGAGACCTCAGACGGTCAAGACCAGGCATTCGCAAAGCTAGATACTATTAAAGATCATGTAATCTGGGTAGATGCTGGATCAACTACGCCACAGCTTTTGGCTGACGGTGAAGTGATTATGGGTGCGACTTATAACGGTCGTCTATTTTCGCTAATAGAAGAGAAAAAGCAGCCAGTAGCTATGCTTTGGGATGGCCAGGTTATGGACCTTGACGGTTGGATTATTCCAGCTGGTTTGAGCCCAGAGCGCCAGGCCCGTGCACTTGACTACATCATGTTTGCCACTGACACTACCCGTCTGGCAGATCAGTCAAAGTACATCCCATACGGTCCAGCTCGCAAGTCATCTGCGCCACTGGTTGGAAAGCATGCTGAATTAGGCATCGACATGGCGCCTCACATGCCAACAAGTCCGGCAAACTTAGAGCGTGCGTTCCTCATGAACTACAGCTTCTGGGCTGATTATCGTGATGACTTTGACGCTAAGTTCCAAGCTTGGTTGGCAAAGTAAGTTATTACGGCATGGAGGGGCCATCTAGGCCCCTCCATTTTCTTTAATAGACATTAAAAAACCCTATCAGACAGGCTAATTATGAGTGTTAACCCCGCTACAGCACCACTTCTTTCCGCTGATGGAATGCCATTGAAAAAAAGTTTAGGCCGGGCTTTGCGGCGGCAAAAAATCCGCGCTCTTATGTTAATCGCGCCTCTTCTACTTTTTGTGTTTGTGGCGTTTATAATGCCTATCGTATCGATGCTGTTTAGATCAGTTGAGAATGATATCGTCGCCGATACTCTACCGCAGACGGTATTAGAATTGCAGTCTTGGGATGCTGAGTTGGGCGAGCTTCCACCTGAAGTGGTCTATGCCGCTCTGGCATCTGACATAAAAATCGCTGCTAAGGCAAGAAAACACACTAAAGTTGGATTAAGACTGAATTATGAACAATCTGGTGTTGCATCCTTATTTAAGAAAACTGCCCGAAAGGCAAAAAAATGGGATGGTGACGCTGACGCTCCTTTTAAAGAAAAACTAATTGAAGTGCATAAGAGCTGGGGTGAAATTGAAATATGGCAAACTCTTAAGGTACACAGCTCCAACTATACCAGTGGGTATTTTTTGAATGCGATTGATATGCGCAAGACAGTCTCTGGCCCAGAATTCCAGCCTGAGGAAAAACAAGTCTTAATACTATTGTTTAAGAGGACGCTTGTGATGTCGCTCATAATCATGGGTACATGTATCTTGCTTGGCTACCCAGTTGCTTGGCTGCTGGCTAATCTGCCAGCCCGACAGGCCAATCTCTTAATGATATTAGTTCTGCTACCGTTCTGGACGTCTCTTTTAGTGAGGACGTCTGCTTGGAAAGTTATGCTTCAGCAACAAGGTGTGATTAATGATTTATTAGTGCAACTCGGGCTTGTTGCTGACAGCGCACGACTTGTGATGATTAACAATGAAACTGGGACAATTGTGGCAATGACGCATATTCTGCTGCCATTCATGATTTTGCCAATGTACTCAGTAATGCAAACTATCCCGCCAACTTACCTAAGGGCGGCTAAATCATTAGGGGCGACTAATTGGACTGCATTTTGGCGGGTTTACTTTCCTCAAACTGTTCCAGGAATTGGTGCGGGTTCTATATTGGTATTTATTCTGGCCATCGGTTACTACATCACACCTGAAATTGTTGGTGGTTCTAAGGGAGTATTTATTTCAAACCGGATTGCCTATTCTATCCTGAAATCTCTGAACTGGGGCCTTGGTGCTGCGCTTGCGTCAATATTGTTGGTTGCAGTTTTAGTACTGTATTGGACATATGACAAAATTGTTGGCATTGACAATGTAAAGTTAGGAGGTTGAAACCATGGCCGCACTGACCGTCATTTCGCGCAAACCCCTATCTTTCGTTCTTCCGTCGATGGGTCTTTTGGGCGCCGTATTTGGAATATTAATGGGCATGTCTCTGGGCAATGCCGGGCTTGGCATTGTCATAGGTATTATTACTTCTGTTGGGTTTTCGTATTTTTCTGTTTTAGGTGCTGCAAAAGAAAAGCTAGTTCGTTTTAGCTTGGTGTTTCTGGCGCTAGTAGCTGGGTATTTTTCTTTTGGCCTAGCCGGGATGATTGCTGGTGGGCTTTGGGGTTGGTTCTATGGCTGGTTTGTGTTTTGGCTATTTGAGGGGCGCTACCGAGCGCGTGTACATTCGTACCTAACCTCAGGACAAGTGCTCTGGCACTTTACTTTTCGCGTAATCTGCGGTGTCGTTTTTACCTATTTAATTGCTCCAATTATTGTCGTAATACCACTGTCCTTCAACGCCCAAGATTTTTTTACTTTTACACCTGAGATGTTGAATTTCGATCCTGCGGGATACTCCCTAAAACATTATCATGACTTTTTCTATAATAATGAGTGGCAACGGTCTTTTAAAAACTCACTAATTATTGCACCGATTGCGACAGTGATTTCGGTCACTTTGGGAACGCTGGCGGCAATTGGTTTGAGCCAGAGCCACGTGCCGTTCAAGCGGTTGATTACGGCTTTGCTAATCTCACCAATGATTGTTCCACTAATTATTTCAGCCACTGGAATGTTTTTCTTTTACGCAACTGTAGGCAATTTTCTTGAAAATTCTCTTGGTATTGATAAAAATTTGGTCGGTTACGTCAAGGTTATTTTAGCCCATAGTGTGTTGGGTATTCCCTTTGTCATTATTACAGTAACGGCAACACTTGTTGGATTTGACAACTCGCTAACTCGTGCATCAGCAAATATGGGCGCTGGTCCAGTGAAAACCTTTTTTAAGGTTCAAATGCCATTGATCATGCCGGGTGTTGTGGCGGGTGGCTTGTTTGCTTTCATCACCTCATTTGATGAAGTCGTAGTAATAATGTTTGTTGGTTCCTCAAAGCAAAAAACATTACCGTGGCAGATGTTTATTGGTCTCAAGGAACAAATTAGCCCAACTATTCTCGCTGTGGCAACTATTCTGGTCTGTATGTCAATTGCGTTGCTTGTAACTCTGGAGTTGTTGCGCCGCCGCTCAGAACGTTTACGCGGGTTGAGCCCCACGTAAACTTTGCCAACTTGGATTTAATCCTAAATTTCAGGAAATGCGGCGTAATAATGGGCAGGTTTCTGAATTTGCAACGCCTGGTAATTCACGTATTCGTGCTAATATCCCATCAAAATTATATAAGCTGGTAGTTTCCAGTTGTATCACTATATCCCAAACGCCGCAGGTACGATGCAATGAGTTGATTTCGGGCATGCGTTGAAGCGCCTTCTGAACTGAGTTTGCTGTATTGCCACGTACTTCAATCATCATAACCGCTTTAACCATTTCATCTGTTTCTGTTGAATTTAGTTCAACGGTGAAGCGTTTGATTGTTCGGCTTTCTATCAACTGTGTTAAATGGCTTTTAACAGTCCCGCGCGCTAGACCTAATGCACCTGCCAGAGTTGTAATTGACGCTCGCCCATCGACCTTTAGACGACTTAGGATTTTGCGGTCTATTTCATCTATATTGAACATTTTTAATTTTTTTCTTTTCATATTGAACAAAACTTACACCATTTGGACAATATTTAGACTAATTGTGCAATACTCTGCATGCTACTTTTTAAAAGTAGATAATGTGGAGGTGTCATGAACAATCACTGTACAATATTGGGATTACCATTGCAGGCTGGCACTGGCCGTGGTGGCTGTCTTATGGGGCCTGATGCTTTTCGTACTGCTGGCCTTGGAGATGTGATCATGAGCCAAGGCTTAGGGCTGACTGATCTGGGAAATTTATCCTTTCCAAGCAAGATTTTGGATATTGAAGGGCCTAAACATCTTAAAAAACTTTCAGAAATTGTGGCATGGACACGTGATATCCAGAAACAGGCTTCTGTATTATCTATGGCTGAAACATTCCCAATTTTTATTGGAGGCGACCACTCAATGGCAGCTGGGACGCTGACCGGGGTGGCTCTTGCCGCTCAATCCAAGGGTAGGCCTCAATTTGTACTTTGGCTTGATGCGCACCCTGATATGAATACATTAATTAGCACGACTAGTGGACATCTGCACGGCACGCCGATGGCCTATGCTTTGGGCATGTCAAGTTTTGAGGATATTTTTCCACCAGTTGAAGCGCCTTTGGACCCTGCAAACGTCTGCATGATTGGCTTGCGATCTGTTGATGAACCTGAGTACCAATTTATCTCAGAATTGGGAATGGACGTCTATGATATGCGGCGCATTGACGAAGTTGGAGTTGCCAAACCGGTGTCTGACTTCCTTGACCGAGTTGCCGCAGCCAATGGTCTTCTACATGTGAGTTTTGACGTAGACTTTCTCGATCCTGAAATTGCACCTGCGGTAGGTACAACAGTTCCTGGTGGGGCAACATTCCGGGAGGCCCATTTGATTATGGAGATGGTGCACGACAGTGGTTTGGCCTCATCACTTGACCTGACAGAGCTTAACCCATTTCTAGATATTCGTGGTAAAACGGCTACCCTCATGTGTGATCTCACTGCATCTTTACTGGGTAGAAAAGTTCTCGACCGTCGCACTAGGAGCTTCTGATATGAGCAATCTGTA
>Ga0302122_10001412_pt1 | contig 15288 bp, 15 predicted proteins | sample CB21_SCM_MG_FD_203115 | JGI IMG/M metagenome (GOLD analysis project Ga0302122, IMG submission 203115) | Marine microbial communities from Western Arctic Ocean, Canada - CB21_SCM | ecosystem: Environmental > Aquatic > Marine > Oceanic | place: Canada: Western Arctic Ocean | collected 2017-09-28
AATCCGATCAGGTTCATCACTTTGGCGATCCAAATAGACCTGGCGGACGCGTTGCTTAAACTCAAGATCCTGCTCTTCAAATCTATCGCTGCCTTGGCCGCGACCAACACTTCGTTCAATTCCTTGTATGACAGGAAGATCCAGCAACAAAGTAAGATCGGGCCGCATACCCTGTGTAGACACATCCTCTATCTGCTGAATAAATTTCATAGGTATACCCCGCCCCCCTCCTTGGTAGGCGTAACTGGCGTCGGTGAAACGATCGCAAAGCACCCAGTCGTCACGCAGGAGTGCGGGCCTAATCACCTCGCTGATATGTTGCGCCCTTGCCGCGAAAATAAGTAACAGTTCGGCCTGTTTGCAAAGCACATCGGATTCATGCAGCACCCAACTTCGAATCTGTTCTGAGAGCCTGGTTCCACCGGGTTCTCTGGTTAAAACCACACGCATCCCCAAAGCCTTAAGATCCTCGGATAAAAGCAACAATTGGGTGCTCTTCCCTGCCCCGTCTCCCCCCTCGAAACTGATGAGTTTTCCGGTCAATTTCGCAGGAACAAAATATTGATATTTTGCCTAGTTCCGAAACTGGCGAACGGCAGCATTATGTTCTTTAAGGGTATTGGAAAACTGGTGCGTACCATCACCTTTGGCGACAAAATACAACTCCTGAGTTGTTAACGGCCTTACGGCAGCTTCCAGCGCCGCCCGGCTGGGCATGGAAATGGGTCCTGGCGTGAGTCCTGCCCTGGTATAGGTATTGTACGGGTTGTCCTGCTTTAGGTGACTACGTTTCAAAGGGCCTTTGAGGGCATCGCCCAGACCGTAAATCACTGTCGGGTCTGCCTGCAAACGCATTTTTCGTTTAAGGCGATTATGGAAGACCGCGCTGATCCTTGGCATCTCTGATGACCGCATAGCTTCCTTTTGGATGATCGACGCAAGAATTAAAGCCTGGTACGACGTATCTAGCGTGATATCTGATGCCCGCAAGGCCCACACCTCCTTTAGGATCTGTTCCATTTTGCGTGCTGCTCGGTCAAGAAGGTCCAGATCGGACTCGCCCATGATGAAAAAATAGGTATCCGGAAAAAAAAGTCCTTCAGGCGAGCTTGCCGTCAAAGAGAGTTTCTCACGAAATTGCCCGGGCGTAAGTGAGGCCAATTTCTGGGACAGCTTAGTTTGCTGTCTAAGTTTGCCAATTAGCTGCTGGTAGCTCCACCCCTCCAAAAGGGTGATCCTGTGCTGGTAAATATCCCCACGACTGACTCTCCCAAGAATACGGGCCGGCGATTCGTGGGGCTCGATTTGATACTCCCCAGATTTCAGAGAATTAGCCGTCCCGCTTAAGATCGCCCACGCCACAACGGGCCATTTTTCCCGCGCAAGCTCTTGTTTGACTAATAAACCCGCAAAATCGTAAAGACCTGTGCCCGGCTCGACTACAAGGAATTGCCGGGGAGCATCGGACGGGATTCGTATACTCTGGTGAAGATAGAGTAACAAAGCGCCTGCGCAACATAGGAAAACGCCAGTGAAGACTGTTACAAGGGCCCGAAATATCCACCGGGGTCGAGCGGTATCGCCGGAGGGGCCTTGATTACTCAAAACGCTACAGCCGGAGACGAGTTACTCTGAAAACGCCGCGAACACAAGCGTTCCGTTGGTGCCACCAAAGCCGAAAGAGTTTGATATGGCTGTGCGGGTCGTGGTCTGGCGAGCCTCATTGGCAACGTAATCCAGATCACAGTCCGGGTCTGGGTCGGTCAGATTGATAGTAGGCGGAAGCGCCTGGTGATGAAGGCTAAGCACAGTGGACACCGCTTCAACGCCGCCAGCTGCGCCTAGCAAATGGCCGATCATCGACTTATTAGAACTCACCCTCAGGTTGGGAGCATGGCTTCCAAAAGTCTTTTTCAGTGCTATGGTCTCAGCAAGGTCGCCAAGTGGCGTTGAAGTCCCGTGAGCATTGACGTAATCAACGTCCTCTGGGTTGAGCTCTGCGTTTTTAAGTGCGTTCACCATACACCTGGCGGCGCCATCCCCACCGGGGGCTGGCTGGGTCATATGGTGCGCATCGCCGCTCATACCGAAACCTACCAGCTCCGCGTATATCCGGGCCCCGCGGGCACGGGCGTGTTCCAAAGACTCAAGAACAAGAATTCCCGCGCCTTCACCCATTACAAACCCGTCCCGTCCGCGGTCCCATGGGCGACTCGCTTGGCTTGGCTCCTCGTTACGGCGGCTAAGGGCTTTTGCGGCGGCAAATCCGGCGAGCGAAGTTGGTGTAATTGCAGCTTCCGTGCCGCCCGCTACCATCAGATCGGCGTCGCCGAATGCCACCATCCGGCCGGCCTCTCCAATCGAATGCGTGCCGGTCGTGCAAGCCGTGACAATGGCGAGGTTTGGGCCCCGCAGGCCGAGCATTATCGAAAGATTTCCGGAGACCATGTTGATTATGCTGCTGGGAATATAAAAAGGAGAAACTTTTCGTGCGCCCTTAGACATAAGCGTCTGAGTGGTATCCTCAATCGTCTTAAGCCCTCCAATCCCCGCGCCAATCAAAACTCCGATCTGATCTAGGTCTGTTGTATCGAGGTCGACTCCACTGTCTTCGACTGCCTCAAGGCCGGCACATAGTCCAAGCTGGATAAACCGGTCCATCCTACGCGCATCTTTGACGGGCAGTCGTGTTTCCGGGTTAAACCCGGTGGCCTCACCAGCAATGGAAACGGGCAATTTTTCGGTATCGAACTGGGTTACGGGGCCGATCCCATTATGCCCTGCCAGAAATGCGCTCCAGGTCTCGCCAGCAGTCAGGCCTACCGGTGAGATACACCCGATCCCGGTGACTACTACTCGGCGGGCATTCAACATAACTTCGCGCGATAAAACGACACGGCCGTCTGGGGCAAGAGCATCAGACGGCCGTTCGCTTTGAATTTAAAAGGATGCTTGCAATCGTGCTTATCCGCTGGCATTGGCCTGGATGAACTGGACTGCCTGCTTTACCGTTGTGATCTTCTCAGCTTCGTCGTCAGGAATTTCGGCATCAAACTCTTCTTCAAGAGCCATAACCAACTCCACCGTATCAAGCGAATCGGCACCGAGGTCATCGACAAAGGATGCGTCTGCCGTGACCTGGTCTTCGCTTACGCCGAGCTGCTCAACCACGATTTTTTTAACGCGTTCTTCAATACTGCTCATCGATTCACTAACCTCCTAGTTTCTATATGCTAACGCCGTTTGATACCGGCTACGCGGGCTTTGAATGTTGTTGCCTGTAGTGCAGAGCGCGAATTAAACCGTATTCGCCCGCCCAAGTCCAATATTCCTGCTTTGTGGCCATTAACGTCACTGAACTGCGTCAGGCGCCGAAAACTGGAATTTCTTACAATAAAACAGTTAGATACACAATATTACTCAAGATGACATGTGCATTCCGCCGTTGACGTGCAGAACCTGGCCAGTGATGTAGGAAGCGGCATCGGAGGCCAGAAAACCGACTGCTTTAGCGACATCGCTGGGTTGGCCGAGTCGTCCCTGGGGTATAGCCTGTAACAAACGATTCTTTTGCTCCTCGGTCAGTTCGGCAGTCATATCAGTCTGGATAAAACCTGGGGCAACAGCGTTGACGGTGATGCTTCTCGAGGCAACTTCAAGAGCTAAGGACTTAGTAAACCCGATAATCCCAGCCTTAGTTGCCGCATAGTTGGATTGACCGGCATTCCCAGTTGCCCCAACCACAGATGAAATGTTAATTATGCGGCCATATCGCGCCTTGGTCATTCCTCTAAGACAACACTTTGAAACCGTAAATACAGATCTCAGATTCGCGTCAATACACTCATCCCACTCAGCATCTTTCATCCGAAGCAATAGGTTATCTCGCGTGATCCCGGCATTGTTAATCAGGACTGTGATTGCACCTAAGTCTCTGGCAACCCCCGCGACAATTTCCTGGACCATCTCAGGCTTAGTGACATCTAGAACCACACCGTGGCCTTTGCCCTTATTTTCTGCCAATAAGGCCTCGTAGGTTGAGACTCCGCTTTCTGTGGTTGCCGTTCCCACGACCGTATAGCCAAGCTCGGCAAGTTCAAGCGCAATCCCGCGACCAATACCTCGACTGGCCCCGGTCACTAGGCAGACTTTCGGTTCGTTATCTCCTGTCATGTTCGGCCTCCTTAGTAAAGCCTAATCAAAACTCAAGCAGCATGCTGCCCCAGGTAAAGCCTCCGCCGAATGCCTCGAAAATAATCTTCTGCCCGGGTTTAATGCGATTGTCGCGAACCGCCTCGTCGAATGCCAGAGGAATCGATGCAGCAGACGTATTACCGTGTCGGTCGATGGTAACGATGACCTTGTCCATACTCAGATCAAGGCGTCGCGCAATTGCCCGAATGATACGAATATTTGCCTGGTGGGGAACCAGCCAGTCGATTTCGCTTTGGTCGCAGCCGTTGGCCTGTAAAGCCTCAAGGACCGCATCTCCAAGAGCAGTTACTGCCCACTTGAATACTTCTTTTCCTTGCATTTCCGTATACGCCCTACCAGCAAGAATTTCCTGATAAGCGGTTGAGACGCCAACGGGCACGCACAATAGATCCTTGAAGGCTCCATCTGCATGAAGGTGGCTTGACAGAATCCCTGGCCGGTCCGACGACTCGACGATCATGGCGCCGGCGCCATCGCCAAACAATACGCAAGTAGATCGATCTTGCCAGTTGAGAATTCGGGAAAATGTTTCCGCACCCACAACCAATGCGCATTTACTGCCGCCCGTTTGAATCTGACGGTAAACAACATCTAACGCATAGATGAATCCCGCGCAGACTGCCTGGACATCAAACGCCGGACAACCATGAATTCCAAGGCGACTCTGAAGGAGGCAAGCCGTACTGGGGAATACCTGATCTGGTGTAGTGGTGGCTACAACAATGAGATCGATGTCTGCCGCCTTTCGACCGGCGCTTTCAATGGCGTGGCGGGCGGCGTGTTCTGCAAGATCACAAGTAAATTCGGAATCCGCTGCAATATGGCGTTCACGTATCCCACTGCGTGAATAAATCCACTCGTCGGTAGTGTCGAGAAGATTCTCCAGGTCCCGATTGCTGAGAATTTTCTCTGGAAGATAACTTCCCGTCCCAGTAATGCGGGCAAACTTCACACCGGGGTGCCGCCCTGCGCTACGGACTCGGTGAGATCTGACCGGATATGAAAAACGAGATCCTTCTCGACGGCAAGACGGGCCACTTCAATCGCGTGAAAAAATGCCAGTCCGTCCACATCGCCATGACTTTTAACCACAGTACCGTTAAGGCCGAGCAGCATGGCGCCGTTATACCGGCGATGATCGATTCGATCCCGAAACGACCGCAAAACTGGTGCCGCGATCAAGGCAGATAATCTGCTAACGATGTTCCGGCGAAACTCCTCACGCATGACTCCAGCAAGCATCTGAACTAGTCCCTCACTGGTTTTAAGCGCAACATTCCCTGAAAAGCCATCTGAAACCACAATATCGACAGATCCGTTAAAGATATCGTCGCCTTCAACGTAGCCAACGTAATTAAGATTACTGCTCTTAAGAAGCTCAGCGGTTTGTTTAATTGTGTCGCTTCCCTTGATATCTTCACTTCCAATATTGAGCAGCCCAACCGTTGGTTTCGAAACTTGCTCGAGCGTGCGCACCATACTATCGCCCATAAGGCCAAACTGCAGCAGCATTTCGGGAGAACTGTCGATGTTAGCGCCAAGGTCAAGAACATGCACGTGCCCATTCGCTCTAGGTAGCGCGCTGATGATCGCCGGGCGATCGATGCCGGGGAGCATCTTTAAAACGAATCGCGCGGTCGCCATCAGTGCCCCGGTGTTTCCAGCACTGACACAAGCGTCTACCTTACCCTCTGCCAGCAAGTTGATGGCGACTCTCATAGACGAGTCTTTTTTGAAGCGAAGCGCGGCCGCAGGAGACTCATGCATATCTACCGATTCGGAGGCGTGAACAATTTGCACCTGATCGATATGTTTTAGATCTTTGATCGCAGTGCGAATCTGGGCCGAGTCGCCGACCAGCAGGCACCGCAGGTTCGGGTAGCGCGCCAATGCCTGGGCCAAGCCGGGCACGGTAGCCGCCATGCCGTTATCGCCGCCCATCATATCTATAGCTAAACTGATACTCACGCGTGATCCTGAGTTTAAGTCACGGTGAAAACAGACCGGGCCTTAGGCGCGGTGATAGGTCTACCCCGCTTCTTCGCTATCCTGAATTACCTTTTGGCCACGATAATAGCCGCTGGCCGTGATATTGTGACGACGGTGAAGTTCCCCTGACACTGGGTCGGTCGACAAGGTTTGCTTGCCGAGCCCATCGTGCGAGCGGCGCATTCCGCGCTTCGAAGGGGTCTTTCTATTTTTTTGTACGGCCATGAGCTTACTCTTTGTTTAGAATAACGGGATCACCCAGCCAACGCCTAGGGCCTGACTGATTGAAGTGAGAGGATTTTACCGGTCAGAGTGACTTGACTGGTAGACTATAATTTTAGTTTGTCAACGGTTTCGTGTCAAAAATAAAACAATCGCCAGACCTGATTTTGGCATCTTCGTCCCCTTATCGTCGCCAATTGCTGAGTCAGTTGGGTCTCGCCTTTGAGGTCCATCACCCTAATATCGACGAGAGTACGATTCCTGGCGAGACGGCCAGAGAATTGGTCAGTCGGCTGGCAACCCAGAAAGCGTTGGCTATTTCAACCGATGTCCGAGGCGGTCTCATTATTGGATCAGACCAGGTTGCAGTCCAGGGAGACAAAATTGAGGGGAAACCGTGCGACCGACAAGATGCAATTCGACAGTTGAGCGAAGCATCAGGGCGGGAGATAACCTTGCAGACCGGCCTTGCGCTCCTTAATTCGACCAGTGGTCGCATCCAAGTAGATGTTATCTCTTACAAAGTTCGGTTCCGGAAGTTGACGCTACCCCAGATTGAGGCATACCTCGATGTAGAAGCACCTTTTGGCTGTTGCGGTAGTTTGCGTGCTGATGGATTGGGCATCGCCCTGCTTGAAAGTCTGACTGGAGATGATCCCAGCGCCCTCATTGGGTTACCCTTGATTCGTCTTGTCCAGATGCTGGAATCGGAAGGGGTCCGGGTGATTCCGGAGCCAGATTCAATAAAGACGTAAGTCACTACCAAACGTGCCCGCCTTTAAGAGGCTCATAATCCGTAACTCTAGCTGATCCAGCAGCTTTAGCTTCCAGTTGGGTTGTGCCGAGAAATCAACAATTTCGGAGGCGCCGACCACGTCCCGCGCGACCTCTCGGGCAGACCCGAACCCATCGGCAAGGCCAATTGAAATGGCTTGCTCACCTGTCCAAACCCTCCCAGAAAAAACCTCGGAATCCTCGCTCAGTCGACCCCCCCTCCCGATCTTCACCGCATGGATAAATTGCTGATGAATGGTATCTAGCATGACTTGCAGATACCCTTGCTCTTCAGGCTGCGCCGGCGCAAATGGATCAAACATTGCCTTGTGTTCTCCCGCAGTTAGCGCCCTACGTTCGATCCCAAGCTTTTTCAAAGAGTCAACGAACCCAAAACTGTTAATGACCACCCCTATTGAGCCAACGATACTGGCCGGGTCCACGAAAATTCGCTCAGCGGCCGCCGCGACATAGTACCCGCCGGACGCACCAATATCAGTAATTACTGCATAAAGCGGGATTTGGGCATATTGATCCTGGAGCCGACGCAAGGCTCGGTACAGTTGGCCAGACTGCACGGGACTGCCGCCGGGGCTATTGATGAGCGCAATGACACCTTTAGTTCCTGGCGCCGAGAAAGCTTTTTCAAATTGAGCCTCAAGAACTGAGGCAGAACTATCGTTATCAACACCGATAACGCCCGATACCTCAACGACTGCGGTATAGGTTTCCGACACTGCCTCACCCTCAACCCCGGGTAAGACAATGAATAGGGTTGCTGCGCCGATGACGACGACACCAATTCCCAGTCGGAACCAGCGCCGCCAGATACGGTCTTTGCGGTATTCTCCCAGCAGGGTCAGCAATATTTGCTCACTTGCCACTGGAGTAACCTTGGGGGACGATGACTCGATTGGGTTTGGCGCGTCGGAAATCTGATCGTTATCTGATTCTTTCAAGGGTGGTCTTGCTCCATAAAAAACTTGACGACCGTTGACTGCTTAAACGAGCTAACTTGGTTCTAAGTCAGGAAGATATATATTTAGTAATATTATCAACAATTTAAACAAACAAAGCCGAAACTGTTTTTAGAATTCTTCTAGGCTTTTTCCAAAACAAAGCCAGTTCTCGCTATTTTACATAGCATCGTGCCAGGTATTGGGCAGCACCCGACGATTTTTTACGTATAAATCTTATAGACGACGTACAACAGACCCGCAGCAGCGCTTAGTTCCATTAGAAGCACCCCCATGATCATCCATCGATTGAGTTTACGTTTAGGCAGATAGGTATTGTTCTTCTGCGCAATCTGTCGCTCTTGCTCATAGGTCAGTTCGATTTCGGGTTTTTCGTCACTAATCATCGCTTCAAGTTAACCGGTTGATCGGGTGAAAACAAGGTTTAGAGGGTAAAGGTAAAACGATCATCTGCAGGCTTGCCACTGGCCTGGCTAGTCGACATGACCAAACTCTGGGTAACTTCTTAGCCCTAATTCGCAAAATTCTGCGCTACAAAAACGGTAATAATTACACTACCGAAGCCTAACGTAACTGACAAGAAAGTGCAGAAAGCCGTATGTTTTACATTAATTTTAGAAAAGGCCTATTTTAACCAATACACAGGGTCTACAAGATAGATCTTTTCGTCTGTTTCTTGTACAGCCAGTACAGTCAGCGATTGACCGCGACACGGTCCGCTAGTGCAAGCCCCATCTGAAGGGTCGTAGAGGGCGCCGTGGGTAGCACAAACGATCTGCCTTCCATCGCCATCGAAAAAATGTCCAGCCGACCAATCAAGCTCTAACTCACGGTGAGCGCAACGGTTAATAAATCCAGACACACCTTGGTCATGTCTAATGATGAAGGCCGGCAGGGTCTGATCCTTGTCTTGGACTTCGAACCGAAGCCCAAGACCTCCTATAGAGATCTCTGTCGACTCGCATAAATATGCCCGCACAGGCTAACTCGAGCGACTGTCCGTGAGTTGTATTTGCAACTGCCCGAGGACGCTATCTAGCTCGTTGGGTAGCGGCGCATGTACGTCCAGCTGACGTTTTTCGATTGGATGTTGAAAAACCAGCCGATCAGCATGCAAAAACTGCCGGGTTAAACCGAATTTACGAATATGCCGGTTCGCATCGGCGGTACCGTAGATGCGGTCTCCAGCCACCGGAAGGCCAATGGCTTGAGCATGCACTCGAACCTGGTGCAGTCGCCCCGTCTTGATCTCGACATCCATCAGTATGTGCTCAAGAAACTGGGTAACCGGACTGAAAATACTATGAGCCTCTCGGCCCTCGGAACTTACTTCGGACCGCTTAATCTGGCCGGGACCTCGAACTGTTTGCAGGCGGTGTTTCAATTCGCGTTTTCCGCCGTGCCAGCGTCCAACGAGTAACGCCCGGTAGGTCTTCTTTATCCCAGCGCCACGTTCTGGTTGGCGTAAAACCGCGTGCATGGCTCGAAGCGTTTGGGAATCTTTAGCCAACATCAGTGCACCTGACGTATCCTTATCCAGTCGATGGATCAACTCTAGATGATCCTTAGACTGGGTGCGCATGAACTCGATCAGCCCGCCTCGAAGGCCAGTACCACCATGGACGGCGACTCCAGCAGGCTTGTTAAGGACCAGAAGATATTCATCTTCGTAAAGGATGGCCTCTGTTAGATCAAGCAGATTTTGATCACTAGCGTCAACCCCGGGCTCTGGCCGTCGAAGTGGGGGTATACGAACCCGATCATCCAAGGAGAGTCGGACGAATGGCCGCACTCGACCACCATTAACCCGAACCTGCCCATCTCGCACGATCCGATAGATATGAGTTCGAGGAACACCCTTGAGGTGCTTGAGCAAGTAATTATCGAGGCGTTGCCCTGACTCCATTTTTGTCACTGTAAGGGTTTGCGCGGGCATTTTCGGCCGCTGCGGTTGCGTCGGATGTAGTTCGCTCATTATCTAATTGAAAAAACGACAGGTTTTAACTAGAATACCACCCTCTTCTGTAGAGCAGAAGTACGCCAGTGTGGCAAAGGCGCAGTGCAAATGCACTCGCGGGGCCGGGGAGTCGGACAAGGGCTGCCCACAACCAGCCTGGGTGTGGTCGTATTTTAGGACACACCCGCATGGCGCAACAGCCCCCAGATGCTGCGGTGAGGAAGGCGGCCCAAAGATAGATTTGGGCGCTGATGTAACGAACAGGATATCGTCCGCGTGACAACACGCGGGCCAAGTAAAGTGGGTTAAAGGCCCCGTCGTCGACGGGGCTAACACGAGCGACCTGCCTCAGGAGTGAAAGAGGCCTAGATGGAATTAGTCCCGGCGATGATTTAAACCGCCCGACAGGAAATCCGTGTTGCTATAGCGATTCTTCTGTCGATTCAGGATCGATTCCGTTGTCGAATGCCCACTATTTTCCTGTCGTTTCCTCCTTATTCGTTCGCCCGCCCTGTGTTTCGCCCGTACTTCCCTGCTCCAGAGGGAAAAATAAACAACGCCCCCAAGTCAACCTGGCCACGAGTCAGTAACCACAATGGGCGCCTTTGGGGCAAAACGGAACACGAAAATGAAACGAATGCTATTTAATGCCACCCATGCTGAAGAACTGCGTGTGGCCATTGTCGATGGACAGAAACTTGTAGATTTAGATATCGAATCCGCGTTGCACTCACAACGCAAAGGAAATATTTACCAAGGCCGGGTAACCCGCGTCGAACCTAGCCTTGAGGCCGCCTTTGTTGACTATGGAACCGAGCGCCAGGGTTTTTTGCCTTTGAAGGAAATCTCTCGGTCGGACTTTCGCAATTTCTCCCCCGCGACTCCAATGGCGCAAGTTCGTATCAAGGATGTCATTGAAGAGGGGCAAGAGTTGCTGGTTCAGGTCGAAAAAGATGAGCGTGGAACCAAAGGTGCCGCGCTGACGACCTTTATCAGCCTTGCCGGCCGTTACCTGGTCTTGATGCCGAACAACCCAAAAGGCGGTGGAATCTCTCGACGAATCGATGGTCCCGAGCGTGCCGACTTGCGGGATGCCATGATGGGGCTTGAAGTGCCCACTGAGCACTCACTCATCGCCAGAACGGCGGGCATCGGCAAGAATCCCGAAGAGCTCCAATGGGATCTTAACTTCCTGATGCAACTCTGGGGCGTCATCGAGGAGGCGACCTCGAGTAAATCCTCACCTTTTCTTGTCTACCAAGAGAGCAATTTGATCGTTCGAACTATCAGGGATCACCTGCGGACCGATATTCAGGAGATTTTAGTTGATGAGGCGTCGGTTTTTGATAGAGCATCGCGGTTCATGGAACAGGTTATGCCGCAAAATGTCTCGAAACTTAAATTGTATGAGGATTCAGTACCATTATTTTCCCGGTTTCAAATCGAACACCAAATTGAAAATGCGTACGCTCGTACAGTCAAACTGCCTTCCGGCGGGGCACTTGTCATTGATCATACTGAAGCGCTCATCTCGATAGACGTGAACTCGGCCCGTGCGACCAAAGGAGCCGATATCGAAGAGACAGCGCTTCAAACCAATCTTGAGGCCGTCGATGAACTGGCCCGGCAGATGCGAATTCGTGATCTAGGCGGACTCCTCGTGATTGATCTGATAGACATGACCTCTGCCCGAAACAAAAAAACAGTCGAGACACGCCTTGAAGAGGCAGTGCACAACGATCGGGCTCGCATTCAGGTCGGGCATATTTCTCGATTCGGCCTGCTTGAGATGTCTCGCCAACGCTTGCGCTCTTCAATTAGTGAGTCAAATTATGGTGTTTGCCTGCTGTGTGACGGTACAGGGCAAGTGCGGCATGTCACTTCGTCGGCGCTGAGTTTCTTGAGAATCCTTGAGGAAGAGGCGCTTAAAGAGAATACCGAGGCTGTACTTGCCGAATTACCGGTTGATATTGCCACGTTCTTGCTCAACGAAAAACGTCACGAGGTCAACCAGGTTGAGTCACGCTTAGGCACACGCATAGTTCTTATTCCCTCACCCGATTTGCACGGCTCTCAGTTTAATATTCAACGATTGCGTAGCGAGGATATCGATGCGACCGGTAACACACTTGAAAGTCATAAAATTCGGATTACACCGGCTAGTGATAAGGAGTTGGAATATTCGCTGACGCATAAAAAGACTCGACCGGCCGTAAATATAGATCAGATAGATACACCTCCACCGCCAGTTCCTAGTAGCGCTCCAGATAACGTCAAGCCGGATGGTTTAGGCTTATTAACACGAATCTGGAACCGACTTACAAAGACTGCCGAGACCCCAGAGCCTGAGAAGAAACCGGAAAGGCCGCCGCAACGACGGGGTAGACCAAACCAAAATCGCTCTCGTGGTCGGCGTCCTGGAGGTGGAGCGCGTAGAGATGGCCAACGCCAGGAACGAAAAGAAGGCTCAGAAGGAGGCCGCAACCAAAACACCCAGGGACAGGGACAGGGACAGGCTAATACCGACCGCAACCCCCAAAGTGACGCAGCTAATGCCTCGAGTTCAACCTCAGGTCAAAAATCTGGTCAGCGCCGATCGCGCGGAGGTAGAGGTCGTTCTGGAGGGCAAGGCCAACGCCCTAATTCTCGCAGCCAACAACAGGAGCGGGCATCGAAGAGTAGTACTGACTCATCGCAGGCGCCTGCTTCGGTGGCGCCTGCTTCGGTGGCGCCTGCTTCGGTGGCGCCTGCTTCGGTGGCGCCTGCTTCGGCGGAGTCGGGCAAAACCGGCACCGAAGGTTGACCGGGACGTACGATCTTTATTTTGTACCCAAAACGGGTTCTGCACACCGGTGAAACAGGGCGACAGATTCTATGTGAGCGGTATGTGGAAACATATCGGCCAGCCCCAGTTTCACTAGCCGGTAGGCCCCAGATTTGGTAAGAGATGCGGCATCTCGCGCCAGCGTTGCTGGATCACAGGATACATAAGCGAGAAAACGCGGCTTAACCCGCTCGTTGACAAAGTTCAATAACTCTAGGGCTCCACTTCTCGGAGGGTCAACGATGACCTTTGAGAATTGTCCTGGATTCCAGATCTCCAAATCCTTGCTAAAAAGGTTACGGCACTCAAAGGCGGCGTTAGAGATGTCATTTTGGTGAGCGTTATCACGAGCTCGCGAGATCAAGCTTGGGCTTTGGTCTACCCCGAGAACCCTCTTTGCCCCGCGGGTTGCCGGTAGCGAAAAGTTACCCAATCCGCAAAATAGATCTAGCACCGAATCCGTGGGTCTAATGTCCAGCCAATCAATAACCATCCCCACCAGCGCTTGGTTAACCAGCCGATTAACCTGAATGAAATCGGTCGGCGAAAAACCGACCGAGATTGAGAACTCAGGCAAAGCGTAATCTAAAAGCACGGGTTGACCTGGAAAGATCGCTTCAACCGAACCTGAGCCCCCACTTTGGGTGTAGACCAGTAGGTTGTTTTCACGAGCAAACTGTTCCAGACGGTAACTGTCTCCAGTCGTTAAGGGTTCGAGGTGTTGAAAGACCAGTGCGGTTGCGTTATCCCCCACGGCCATTTCGATTTGTGGGAATCGATCAGGTGCACTCATCCCGTGCAAAAGGCTTGGTAGTGTCGCAAGAACCCGGTTAACTGAAGGATCGATTACCAGGCACTCCGCCAGCGGTATGACATACTTATTATTTCGCTCACGGAAGCCAACCAGAATTCCACCCTTCTTCGGTACAAAACGGACGCTGAGTCGTGCCTTCCGGCGATAGCCCCACGGCGTAGCCCCAATGGGATTTGTTACCGCCACTGGATCAACGCCGGCCTTTCCCAGCGCATCAAGGAGGGTCTGGCGCTTAAAGGTTAATTGAGCACTATGCTCAAGGTGTTGTAAGGCACAGCCGCCACAGGTCCCAAAATATTGACAAGGTGCCTTTGTCCGATTCTTTGATTGGACGATTATTTTATCAACGATCCCTACCGAGAAAGAACGTCTAATTTTGGTGGGCCGAACGATGACAGTCTCACCCGGAAGTGCTCCTTCAACAAACCACACTTTACCCTCCACCCGGGCGACCCCTCGACCATCGTGGCTTAAAGACTCGACCACCGCCTGAAAAGGGGCGATCTGATTAACTGACACTACCCAAGGCCGGCCAGCGCGCAAGGAACTCAACTAGGTGGGGTCTGCTACTGTCCGCAAGAAAATCTCGCAGGCGGTTTTGCTCGCGCTCTAATTCGTTTTGATTAAGAACGCCGCGAATCTGCTGAAACCGCAGATACACCAGGTAGGTGTTCAAGACGTCAGTTTCACAGTAGTCTCGTATTGCAACAATTTGCCCGGAGCAGAAGCTTTCCCAGACCTGAGCGCCACTCATCCCCATCTTTCCGGGGAAACCAAGATTCACCGCCAACTCATCGAGGGAAACAAAGGCCCTTGGCTGATACCCGGATAGGACGTCCATCAGATCAAGATGCCGGGCATGAAATCGACTGAGGTAGTTATTCCAACGAAATTCTCGATCAATATTGCCGTTGTCCCAGTATCGCGCTGATGCAACACCATGTTTTAAAGCACGGTAATGGATGACCGGGAGGTCGAAACCGTTGCCATTCCAACTCACAAGCACTGGAGAAAATTTTTCTATCCCATCGAAAAACCGTTCCAATAATTCTTTTTCCCCTGAAGCAGGATTACCCAGGGACCACACCTTAAGGCTGTCGTTGCTGACCAATACGGCTGATATTGCGACTATTTGGTGTTGGAAATGAGAGAGAAAGTCTGTCTTTCCCGTTTTTTGTATACGAACTGTTCGCATGGCCAGGGCAACGTCCTCGTCACTAAGGCCTTTAAGATTAAGTAACTGTCTACCGCCCTTTACATCGGGGACTGTCTCGATATCAAAAACCAGAACATTGCCCCCGTGCATAAAGGCCTCCTTGCGAGCCGTACTACATCATTAACCATTATTAACCGAAAAACCGATCTTGTTAGCGAAGGATAGCATCCCGCACTGCGCCCAGTGTCGGCGCGACCCGCAGGGGTTCCGGGCTTTGACTAATGGCCGCATCTGGATCTTTAAGCCCGTGACCGGTTAAGGTGCATACGACCACGGATTGGTCCGGAATTGCAGACTCGC
>Ga0302122_10001415_pt1 | contig 15266 bp, 10 predicted proteins | sample CB21_SCM_MG_FD_203115 | JGI IMG/M metagenome (GOLD analysis project Ga0302122, IMG submission 203115) | Marine microbial communities from Western Arctic Ocean, Canada - CB21_SCM | ecosystem: Environmental > Aquatic > Marine > Oceanic | place: Canada: Western Arctic Ocean | collected 2017-09-28
CGTGCCGGAGCTGGGAGGTCGACACGCCCTCCTGGCCGGCCCAGCGCGCCGCGGCGACGGCCGAGGCGTCCGGCGGGGCGCCGAGCGTCGACTTGCCGAAGGGCATGGCGGTTTTTGGTCCGCGGCGTCAAGCGCTGTATTCGACCGCGCGGCGGCGTTAGCGGTCAAAATTTAAGGCGTCAGCGCAGCGTTGTGGATCAGTGGAATCACACGACCGGGCCCTGACGTCGGAAACTATCTCGCTGGCTCACACAAGACCGCGCGCCGAGCACAGCCGCTAAACTTTACTAATTTAAACGAGCTGCTTTTGTTGCTAAAGAGTGAGCCCTTGTAGACCTCTCCCCGGCCTTTAGAACCAACACTGAGCGCAGCGCCAGCTACTGGGCCACGGTAAAGGCCTGGAACGCACGTCTCAGCTGAAGCCAGTGAAGGCTAGAGTGACACGGCCGCGGCGCACGGGAGTAACGCGCCATTGGCACTGAGTCTAGGCACCGAGTGCGGCGCCACCGCTCCACGCACGCGCAGAAGAACACAGCGGGCGCACGCGCAAACACCAAAGTACAAGGGATATAAACCGCACCAACTTACACGCAGCTAGCTGTGCCGGGAGAACCAAGTTTTGCGCGACGCCCGCGCTCCCACACTCACAAGCCAACCGTCTAGGAGAAGATGGAGAAGTCGCCCGAGAACGGGATCATGACGTTGCCGTCATACGGGGGGATCATGTCCTTGAGCCCCGGCACGGAGCCCGGGACCGTCGCCTCGGAGATGATGGAGAAGATGCCGAGCATGGCAAGGCGTCCGTTGTTCACCTCTGCGAGGCGGCCGCGGGCCTTCTTCTCGGCGGAGTCGCCCTCGAAGAAGTTGAACGGGTCGTAGAGGTTGAAGATGAGCTCGGGGCGCTTGCCCTTGATGGGCGGGTAGTAGCCCGGGAGGCCGCCTTTGGTGTAGTGGGGCGCGAGGATCTCGCCGTACGACTCGAGCATGCCGACGATCACGAGGATCTGGAGCTTGCCGTAGAGGGGGATCGAGTCCCACTGCTCGGGGGGGGTGAGCCCGGGCTCGAATCCGCGGTAGGGCAGGATCTTGTGCGGGCCCGAGACGAGCTCCGTGGCGCCGGCCATGTAGCCGAGGAAGGCGGCCATCGCGACGCGGCCGTGCTTGATCTCCGCGTGGCGGAGGTAGCCGATGGTGCCCTCGTTGCCGAGGCCCCAGAAGTTCGAGTCAAGGGCGCCCAGGGGATCCCAGAAGCCGATGGCCTTGCCGAGGAAATCGGGGTTGGCCTCCGCGAGCGCGATCACCTCATCCTTCGAGGCGGCGACGGCGGAAGTCGCCTTCGGCGCGACGGGCGCGACGTAGGCCGCGGCGCCGGTAAGCGCGAGGGCAGCGATAATCTTCTGCATCTTAACCTGCGAAACGGAACGCGTGATGCACCGTCGACCCGCACGTCGCTTTGTTTGAATGTCGATATCGGAGCGACTTCGAGCCGAATGCGTGCTAAATTAGCGCAAGAGCCGGATTTTGCCTCGGAGGAGCGCCGCCGTGCAGGGCCCTCGCCGCGTAGGCTTGTCCGGCGCCACGACGCGCTGGCGGAGCGCCGCGCGGCGCAATCCTTCCTCAGGATCGCCCTCGCTGCACCTCGCCGTTACGGCACGGCGCGCGGCTGGGATTGCCGTAACGCAGCTCCGCCAGTGCTTACATGACTCCTCTGGACCGGTTGTGCAGTGCGCTGTGTTTATGACGCCGTTTACGGACAATTTATTGAGCTGAAGCACACGGCAAAAAGCATCTAAGAGGCAAGAGGGCCGTTGGGGGAAAAGGCACTAGCCTCGCGCGCGCCTGCTGCGGCGTGCAGCTCCCACGTACTCGCTCCCTGACGCCTCCCACCCATCGAAAGACCCGTGGGCATCGAAAACCCATTTTAGAGCCAGCGCCGAGGCGCAGCGCAAAGGCTGCCCTTGCGAGCCGACGCGGCCGCGCGGGAGGCGCGCACATCGACACACGTCGAAACCATGGGCGCCTGCCTGCGCAAGCCCCCGCAACCGGTCGTGCTGGAGGAGGCCGAGGCCCCAGCAGTGCCTTTGGCTCCTGATGACCCCACCAAGCCACCCAACGCCCTGCACGTGCGCATCATCCGCGCGCGCGGTTTGCCGGCCGTGGACACGAATGTGCTCACCAAAAATAGCAGCGATCCCTATGTCAGAATTGAATGCTGCGGCGAACGGGCCCGCACCAGCACCAAGAAGCAGCAATTGGATCCGGACTACGGCGAGGCCTTCGTGCTGAATAGGGACGAGGACGAGCCGCTCATACTACAAGTGATGGATGCCGACGTCTTGAGTTCTAACGACCTCATGTGCTCGTGTTCGATAAAAATAGAGAGCAGGCTCCCCCAGAAGGCGTGGTACGACCTCGCGGATGCGCAGGGCACGCACGCAGGACGCGTCCAGGTCGCGACGCACCTCGTGCACGACGCGGACCACTGGGCACCGACACTCCTGGCGACCGACGATAGTAAGAGGAGGAAAAACGAGCTCTGCGTGGTTTTGAGGCGGGCCAAGAATTTGAGAGTGGCGGACCGCTCCATCATCGGCCCGGGGTCGAGCGACCCCTTCGTAGTGATTCGATGCGACGGCGCGTCCGTGTCATCCCGAGTGGTGTCAAAAAACCTGAACCCTGTGTTCGACGACCTGCTCACGCTGCGCGTCGAGGACGCCGCGGCGCCCATAGTACTCGAGGTGCGCGACAAGGACTTGAACGGGAGCGACGTGCTGGGCGTCGTCGAGCTCGGCGCGGTGGGCGGCCTCGACGGTGCGTTGACCTGGTACCCCCTCGCTCCATCAAGGGGTGCCGCCCCGGATCCAGTGTTAGGCGCCGTACGCCTTGCGCTCAACTGGCGCTTCAGCGACGCGTTGGCACCGGCCTGGGTCGAGCGCGAGGAAACGCGGGACCGAAGCCTCAAGCTGAACGAGCTGGCGGTGTTCCTTCGAGGAGCCACCGGGTCTTGTATAGGCGACCCCCTCTCCAATAAAGGCGTGTTCGCCGTGCTCAAGTGCGACGGGGCCTCGGGGCGGACCAAACATAAGAATTGGGACAAGGACGGCCGGTGGAACGAGGAGGTCCGTCTGCACGTGGAGGACGACCACGCCGAGCTGCTGGTGGAGGTGAGGGACCAGGGTTTGGTGTCGTCTTCATTGCTCGGGTCTCTCATCCTAGAGCACTCCCCGGAGGAAGTGAGCTTCGGCGAACGTATACTAGAGTCCTCTTCTCTCAGGGTGCAGCTGTGCGTCTCGTGGCGCCACAACCCTGACCTATCGTTTGCTATTGAAGAAGATGCCACCATAGAAGCCTTCGATGGCCGGCGAGGAGAGCCCCCGAATCAATTAGTGGTGCGCGTCATACGGGCCAAAGAAGTGAAGGCCATGGACTGGGCCCTCTTCACGGCACCGAAGTCGGACCCCGTGGTCCGTCTAACCTTGGGTGTTGAAACAAACTCGACGCGCGTGCTTAGAAACACATTGGACCCGGAGTGGGACGAGCGCTTCACCTTTGCTTGTAAAGACGCGACCATCGTGCTGCAGCTCGTAGTGCAGGATGAGGACCGCTTTTTATTAGGAGCGGTCAAATCGCACGACTTCCTCGGGAAAGTTGAAATTCGCGTGGGTGATCTGAAGAGGGGGCCGGCGCGGTACTGGTTCCCGCTCCTCCAAAAAGACAAGGCGGGCGTTTTTGAACGACATGCCACGCGGATCCAGGAACGGGGGAGTCTAGAGGTCTTCCTGGACTGGCGCTTCGACAAGCCAATGCCGATCGCCGCGGACGGCCGCATTCACGCGCTGGACGAGTCAAGGCCCATCGTGCAAGATGTCCTGAAGAAAGCTTATTCCGGAGCACCGAAGCCCAAGGAGGACGAGTGGTGGCTGCGGGAAAAGCAGAGCGTGTTCGCGGTGGCGAGTCTGCGGGGCGTGCCGAATACCCTGGAGTGTCAGCTTATAAGGGCGGAAATACGTGCGGACCCCCAGGACCTCTTGGCGTTTGATGGTGCTTCTAGAGACGCCTACTGCCGTTTAAGTGCGGGCGAGGAGCGGTTTGAGAGACCAAGCGAACCCGGCGGGAAGCGCCGGAAGGCCTTTGTGCTGACGGGCGACGTCTGGCAGTCCTCCACAATAAAACGGTCCTTAGTTCCACAATGGAGTGAACAAACAGCTTTACGACTGGACTCGGCCCCCAGAGCCGCCCTAAAAGTCCAGGTTTTTGACGACACGTGCGCCACAGACGACGAGCACGACCACCTGGTCGGTTCGCATACTTTGCTGCTCAAGGACGTGTTAGGTGTTGCGAAGGATGGCCGGGACGCCGTCGAGGCCTGGGTGCCCCTGAAGGCGCCGGACGCGGGCGCCGGGCAGCGCGTGGACGGGGAGCTCATCGCCGCTTCGAAGGCGTCGCCTACTAAAACGCCGCGGCGGAAGACGCCGCGCAAGAAGCGGCCCGCCCTGCACGTCCTGACGTCCGGATTGGTCGTGACGAAGCGGCGGGCGAAGAAGCTCGCGCACCCGCCCTTCTCCGCCACTACGGAACAGGCGCGGCCGAAGTCGAGCGTGGGCGACTTGGCGCGAGATCTGGCGAGGGCCAAGGGCGCGAATGCTTCCATGAGGCGCCTGCAGAGCGCGCGCGTCTCGCCGGCGCGGCGCGGCGAGAAGCGCGGCGTCGCGTTCGCCGCGGCGGAACCGGAGCCGCTCCAATCAAGTGGTCCCAAGGTCGGCGACGGCCGCGTGCTTTTAGCGCTCAAATGGATCTTCGACCCGCGCTTGAACCCGCGGGAGCTCGGCCTGGCCGAGGAGGCCGAGTGGGCCACGAAGCTGGGCGTGAGTGGCGAGCCGCCGACGGGCGCCGAGGCGCGCGCGCGGCGGAAGGCGCTGGCGGCCCGGGCCCCGCCGAACGTGTTACATGTGACCGTCGTGCGCGCCGCGCGCGTGCGAGCACCACCTTCTCTAGCCAAGGAGGGCGGCTTCACGCTGTTGGCGGAGGTGCGCGTCGCGCACCGGCTGATGCTACAAACGGACGTCGTCGCTGCCCCGGGAGGTTCGAGCCTGGACGAGGTGCCCGAAGTCGTGTGGAAGGCCACGGGCCGGAAGCAAATCCGCGAGCGGGAGGTCTCCCCCAAGGCCCTGCTCGAGGTCTCGGTGCTCGCCGTCGACGCCAAGGGCCAGCGACACGTCGTCGGGAAGAGCGTGGCGGCCATGGCGCAGTACCGGGACGGGCACCCCCGGCGGGCGTGGCTGAAGCTTGGTGATAGAGTGACGGGCACCGTCGACGCCTGGCGGGGCGCGGTGGACGTGTTCGTCGTGTGGGTCCACGAACAAAGTGAGGCCTGGGACGCCGAAGTCTCGCAGGTGAAGGCGAAGGCGGCCGCGAAGGAGTGGAAGGCGGCGAACCTTGCGGATCGCTCGCACGTCACCACCGCTCTATCCCTGCTGGAGGGCTCCATCGCGAGCGCGAAGCCGACGAAGAAGGTCCAACTCAGGCGGTCCTCCACCGACGTCGCGGAGGCGCTGTTCGACGACGCCTCGCACGTGACGACGCACACGTATTTGCCCGACGGGCTGCCCGCGACCGTCGAGGAGACCGCGCGCCAGAACAACCTCGCGGCCGCTCAAAAGGCCGGGGATGGCGACGCGGAGACGGACCTCTGGGATGCGATCCTCGACGACGACACGACCGTCGGCGCCGCCGACGACACGACCGTCGGCGCCGCCGACGACGGCTCGGCCGCGCGCCACCCGCTCACGTTCTTCCCCGGCCCCGGCTCGCCTTGACGAGCCCGTTGTAATTTGTTGGTTTATGTGTAATCATCGTCTTTGTCAAGTGTGTCCACACAGATGCAAAGCTCCAGATCATCGCACGGGTTTTCTCAGAGCCCAAAAAGCTAAAAAAAGATTCAGATTGGCATTCAGCTGCAGCACCTTTACCTGAAGATTACGGAACCATCTGCACGCGTTCAAGTATGCTCACACGCTTCGCCGTAGCGTGTGCGGCCATCTCTGCGGTCACGCTGGCCGAAAGAATTCCCGTGGTGCTGGTGGCCGACGTGGGCATCGACGACGCCGCCGCGCTGCTGTGGCTCCTGCGGGACCCGTCGGTCGAGCTGCTCGGCGTCGCGGCAAGCTTCGGCTGCCACGGCGACGTGCGGCAGACGGCGGCGAACGCGAAGCGGCTGCTCCGGGCCGCGGGCGCGCCGTGCGTGCCCGTGCACGTCGGGAGCCGCGCGGCCTACGGCGCCTGGGCGCCGAACGACGACGACGGCGCGTACATCCACGGCGCCGACGGACTAGGGGACGTCCCACCTTTAGAAGGCGAAGGCGATATGGCCGCGTGCGACCGAGCCGTCGACGAAAGCCTCTCGTCGGCGGAATTCATCGCCCAAACGGCCCGGAACCGGCCCGGCGAGGTGACTCTTATCGTCACGTCCCCGGCCACGAACCTGGCGCTGGCCGTCATGCTGGAGCCGCGCCTGCCGGAGCTCGTCCCGCGCGTGCTCATGATGGGCGGCGCGTTTGAGCACCCGGGCAACGTCAGTCCCCTGGCCGAGGCAAATTACGCGCACGACGCGCGGGCGGCGAAGGTCGTCATTGACGCGTTCGCGAGTCTTGAAGGCGACCGCTTGGTGATCGCGCCGCTCGACGTGACGATGAAGGCGCTGGCGACGCGCGCGCAGATCGAAGCGGGTCTGCGGGACACCGGCCCGGGCGGCGCCTTGCTCAGTGCGGCCTGGCGCCAGTACTCAACCAACTACTGCCGGGTGCTCAAGTTCTGCGGGGACCACGCCGCCGTGCACGACGCGCACCCCGTGGCCTACCTCTTGCATCCTTCGTTATATGCGAACGGCACGCGTATTGAGACCGTGCACGTCGTCGTCACAGAGCTGCTCCACGCCTCGAACGGCCACGCGCTCGTGGACCGGCGGCACCTGGCGACGCGGGGCGTCGTCGACGACCGCACGGGCGCCGTGACGGGCACGACGCGGCCGCGGGCGACGCTACTGATGGACGTCGACGGGCCCGGGTTCCTGCGCGCGTTCTTCGGGACCGTCGGGGCCTGAAGCCCCGATGGACCCGGCACTGTTGCTTACCCCCCCCGTATGTAATACCTTGTTTAGTCACTACCACGTTATAAGGCGCTATCGTGGGAGTAAGGCGATCGGCCGCCGCCCTAGGAGCTGGGGACCGGGCCTAGAGCTTAGGTTAAACTCAAAATGATATTGTTACTCCGCCTAGGAGCAGAGCGACTCGTCGTCTCTCGTCGGGTCCGCGTGGCCTTTCGTAGGATCGTGGATGTCCGAGGTAAACGAAGTGTTCTTGCCGAAGGAGCCCGAGGCCGAATCCAGGCCGCCCACACCGGTATAATTATGAGCTTTGCCTAGTTCAACAGCGTCTTCATATATTGTAGTAGCGACATCATCAAAGACGGACTTGGCCTCCCACTCCTCCCAGGGCAGGGCCTCCTCCCTTAACTTCTTCGGCTTGATCGCGTTCCGGTTGTCCACGTAGACCTGCCGGTCGGCCCGGACGAAGCCCTCGCTGTAGACGGTCTCGGGCCAGCTGGCGTTCCGCCGCTGCGTCTCCTCGAGCTCGTCCTGCGCCATCTCTTCCTCGACTCGTTTCGCCACGGCTTGCCTCCTTAGAGCTTCCCTAATTCCATGATCGGCCAGCGGCGTGAACTTGTCCGAGTCCTTCGGGTCCGTGAAGGTCGCCTGGTAGCAGCTCTGGTAGTCCTTGGGCTCGGACTTCTGCGTGTGTAGAATGACGCGCGGGTTCGTGTCCCGGTAGCCGGGCTCGCCGTGGCGCGGCCCGCGGTTGTGGCCCGTGGCCTTGAGCAACGCGGCCTCGTCGACCCAGTTGCCGATGCGCACGCCCTTGAGCTCGTACTGGTTGTAGCCGGCGTACATCCTTGTCGCGGGGGGGCTGCCCTGCTTCGGCGCCACTGCTTTGGCGCGCTGCCTCTCCCTGCTGTGGAGCGCTGCAAAAAGCTAGTGACTTTTTTGCCGGGTGCCGCCGCACGGGACCCTTCCTTGCATCCTTCTGCCGGTGGATGAGTGCATGGGAGCCGCGTTTGTTGCTGCTCCGCTTGTGCTGGCTTGTTTTGGGTGATTTGGGTGCCTGGTCGATTCTGGGCGCCGCTATCCGTCTGGGATCACGAGGAGACCTGCCGTCATAGATGGGAGAGGCCCTAGACCTGTGAGGAGGGGATCCAGGGCCCGAGCCAAATCGGCCGGCTTGACGACGATCAAGGTTGAGCAACTAAAAAACGCAGATTACGGCGTCAAAAGGCAGCGAGCGGAGCAGAGACGCTCGACGAACAGAGCAGAGAGAGCGCAGCGAGACGCAGAGCGACGCGCGGCGCAAAACGATGCGACGTACGGCGCTGGAGCTTGGGCGGCAACTCGCCGCAGCTGAGGCTTTGACGCGGCCGAGCCGTGGGCTCGGCGCTCAATGATTTGCTGCCGGGAAGCCCCTCAGCCTTGACAGCAGCCGCCACGGACGCTGACTCGCCAATTAGCAGCCTAACACACCTGTCGATGACCGCCCGCGCCGCTCGACCAACAAAACTCACCTTTCCCCCGCCACAGGCCAACGATGAGATCTTCCACCGTATTCGCCGCCGCGCTGTGCGTCGCGTCGGTCGCGGCGTTCGCGCCCAAGGCGTCCGGCGCCGCGTTGATGGCCGCGCCCTCGAGCCGAGTGGCGCCCGTGGCCATGTCGATGGAGGTCTGGTCCGAGAAGAACATCCGGTTGACGCTGCCGCTCGGCATCCTGCTGCCGGTCGCGGGCGTCGTGACGCCGCCGGACTCCCCCGTCGCCGCCGTGTTGCCCCTGGCGATCGCCGCGATCTGGATCTTTATCTTCCTCGACCTGCTCAAGGCGGCCGTGCCGGACTCCGGGGACTTCGACTTCTAGGCGCAACAAGGCTGTTGTTCTCCCGGCCTTTCCGCAGTGTGTTGGCCGCCGCAGTGTGCGTCGGCCCCCTACGGCGTAAAACGTTGGTCCTATTTTGTCTCCTTTGTGCTTTTCCGCGCGCCCACCACGTGTGCATCGGCGCGCGAGCCGTGCGCGCGCGTCCTGGCGCCTCGACGCGAGATCTCGAGCTCGAGGAGGCGGCGACATCGCGCCCAAAGCGCCGCAACGCCAGAGGTAACGATTGCGTGTTCATCCGTGCGAGCAGTTCTGGCATCGATCGTCAACGCGAAGTGCACTGGAACGGCTGTGCGCAGCAGCAGCAGACGAGGTGTACCCGGAGAGCAGTCAGCACTGCTGCACGACGCCCGCCGCCGCATCGATTCAACGCTGCAGCTGACGACTGCTCAAAGCAAGCGCAAGCACACATAAGGCACACATAACACGATGGCCAAGGGCGCCGCCCAGAAGCCACCGCGGGCCGCCGGCGCCGCGAAGAAGAAGAAGCCCGCAAAGAAGAAGCGCATCGTGGACGTGATCCCCGGCGCCTCGGACGAGGACGCCCGCGCAGCCCTGCAGGCCGAGCTCGACGCCCATTTGGCGAGGTACCAGGACCCGGAAGCCTTCGCCGCCGAGACGGAGCAGACGCTACTAGCATTGGAGTCCACGGCCGACGCGGCGGCGCGCGCGCGGGCGGCCCAGCGGGAGGAGGGCGTCGACGCCGACGGCTGGAAGGTCGTGACCTACAAGCGCAAGGCCATCAACGACCAGCCCATTCAACCCGCGTCCCGCGCGAAGAAGCGGCAGAAGTGGGAGGGCTTCGAGGAGGAGGCGGACTTCTACAAGTTCCAGGTCAAGCAGAAGCGGCTTGGGGAGATGCGCGCCCAGCTCGACGCGACGCGGGACCGGAAGCGGGCGCCGCGGCGTAAATTCAATTCATAAACATGGTTAGTCCTAACGTCGCGGCGATAGCGTCCTCGGGTCCTAGAGCCCCGCCCGTTCGCCGCCCCCGCCCGCCTCGCGGAAGTGGACGCCCGGCGCGCCGGGCCCCGGCCGCGCGCTCAGCCCCGCGGCGGGCAGGCCGCCCACACTTAGACGCGCCGCCCAGCCGTAGATGGCCGTGTCGAGCTCGCGCGGCAGGGCCATGGCCCCGTTGAGCCACTCGCCATTTTGCAAAGCGGCGAAGGCCACCTTGGGGCCGGTCTCGGAAACCACGACGCGGCCGTACAGGCGCGCGGCCTCGGGCCAGATGCGCGCGTTGTGCGCGGCGACCGCGACGCTGGTCCCGTGGGCATCTCTGAACCGCGCCGCGAGCTTCAATATAGCCGGCTTGGCCGCGGTGTCTCTCAATGACCGATCGGAGTAGAAGAACACGACCCAGAGCCGCTCGTCGGCGCCGCCCGCGACGGCTTGTAATGCACCATCGTCCAGTTCATAAACGGGCGGGTCACTAGCAGAAGGTCCAAGGCGCAGGGACCACTCGCCCCACGCGTCGTAGCGGACGAACAAACCGGGCCGCAGCCCTAACCGTTCGTCGGCCACGGGGTCGCGGCCCTCCGCGAGCCGCTTGAGCCACCAGACCATGTCCTCTTTGCTAGTGCCGCCCCGGTACGCGTCCCACCGTCTCCCGTACATCAAAAACGTCGCGTTCGACGTCTGGCGGCCGGCCTGGCTGCCCTTGGCGTAGACGAGCAGCAACACGTCTTTCTCAAAACGCCGCACGCCGTCCGGCGCGGTCCGGCGGTCGCTCGCTGCGTAACCAACTCCCTCAATATCGATAGATGGGAGTTGCGTGCATCGGTCCGTGCAGACCTGCAAGAGCGTGAGGGAGTGGTTGTCCGCGAATTCATCGATAGTTTCGTTCGTGAGCTGGGGGAGAGCTTGGGTGCTTGCTATTATTGCCAGCAGCAGCCATGGAGTACGCATTTGGGCAGCCGTGCGGAGCCAAGGGAGGCGTGTTTTTAAGACGCGGGCAGTCTTGCCGGGCAGCTCACACGATGCATCGATGGGCGCCGTGCCCGTACGGGTTTTACAGCTTTTATCACGGGTTTTTCCTTCGGCGCGTGCCGATCCAAAGAGCAGCCCATTTCCACCCTGAAGTGCACCCGCCCGGCCCACAGCATGATGTGCAAGCTCCTCATTACCACGCTCTCCGTCGTCTCTGCCCTCAAGATCAAGCAGGGGCCCCAGCCAGCGCTCCGGCTCCGCGGCGGCGCTGACCAGGCTGAGATTGCCAAGTATGTCGTCTACGGCGTGAGCACCTTCATGTTCCTCCCGGCGGGCCGCGACGTCGTCTCGCCCGGCGCCACGCGGTGTCCGAAAAGCTTCGCAACGAATCGCGTCGATGGCGTCGAGGTGGCGGCACAGTCGACGGTCCAACGCGCGCAGGCGCGGAGATCATGCCGGACGACGACAAGATGCTCGCGAAGATGTTTTCTGATAAAAGCAAGGACGGGTACACTTTCATGTGGAACCAGTGGGGCGTGAACTGGATCACGCTCTCGGTCGTGAAGCTCCTCGCGGTGTCGTCGGGAAATATCGAGTTCATGAAGGTCGGCTTCGCCCACGACGTCGTCACCTGTGCCATGATGGCCAAGGGCTGGATCCCCGAGTTCAAGCCCTTCGCCCTCTTCTTCGGCCTCGAGATGCTCGCCCTCGGCAAGCTCGCCTTCGCCTAGCGACGCCCGGCGAAAAACGCCGCTGCACAGTTACTTTCCGTGGCAGCTGGCCCATCTGGCCATGTCCATAAACCTTTCCTCTCTAGTCTTCAAGTTTACTTGTTTTTTACACTGCTTCGAGTTCGTCCTCGTCGTCCTTCGCCGGGTCGAAGATGGCGACGAGGGCGGCGCGCTCGGCGTCCGTCGGGCCGAAGGCCGCGGGCAGCCCGTCCGGCTTCTCCGCAATCACAGCCTCGATGATGAGCGGCGCGGTCAGGTCCGACGCGATGGACGCGTCCAGCGCCAGCGACACCAGCGACATCTGCGTCCGGTTCTCCCGCTTGAACTTGTTCTTGAGTTGGCGCTGCGTCCGCCCCGGGAAGACCGTCAGCATCATCGTGAAGTCCGTCCCAAAACGACGTAAAGCATCGTAGAAGCGCCGCGTCTCCTCCAAACCCCATCGCTCCGACGGGACGCGATTCGAGTAGGAAGCGGACGTCGCGCCCGGCGCGTCGTCCCCGCGCACCTCGATCAACCCTTCCTCCTCGACCTCAGGCGGCGCCGTCTCGGGCGCCGCCGGTTCTGCTACAACTAATTGTCCATCAACAATCCGCACCTGGGCGCGCTGCGCCGCGGGTGGCGCCTGCTTCTTGGGCGGCGGCTGGATGAGCGGCGGGCGCGGGGGCTTCTCCTGCTTCGGCTTCTTGGTCATCCCTTTGGCGCCCTTCTTCTTCTTATAAGTCGTGCAGAACTCGCTCAGGCGCTGGCCGTCGTCGTTCGCGGGCTGTTGGGTGAGGACCAGCGCCAGCGAGTCGGCGCCGGGCGGCCGCGCGCGCTTGCTGGTGGGCCGCACGACCTGCGTGCCCAGCGCGCTGCTCGGCCGTCGTATCGCGCCGGCGATCGCCGTGCCGCCCAGGCGCGGGCTCGCGCGGCCCGCGCCGGCGCCGGCTATTGACGTGCCGCCCAGGCGCGGGCTCGCGCGGCCTGCGCCGGCTATTGATGTGCCGCCGAGGCGCGGGCTTGCGCGGCCCGCGCCGGCGCCGGCTATTGATGTGCCGCCCAATCGCGGCGGACTCGCGCGTCCCGTGCCCGGTGCCGGGGCGGGCGCGGCCGGCGGCGCGGCCGTTTCGCGCGCGGGGGCCGGAGCGGGCGCTGGTGCCTCTTCTGCCGGGGCCGGCTGCCTTCGTCTTGTGCGCACTGCGGCGGCCTTTGGTCGCGTCATTGTTATGGAGCGCTAGAGCGCTATTAAGCGCTTGCCGCTACACGCGCACTTCTTCCAACGCAGCTACCGCCCGACGGCACGCGAATTGCGGCGCAGCGTCGAGTTTGCAGCACAGCGCTTTAACGGTGTGGCACGACACCTGGGGCCACCGGCGCACCGTTTGCGCTTCTATCGCAAGCCAACTGGCGCTAGCACTGCACAAACGCTTCCTACGCGCAGCGGTGGTGTGCGCGCCGCTGAGTGACCAAAAAAAAATGGAACCTGCGCCCGGGTTTTTGTTAAGTACGGGTTTTGTTTGCACCGCATAGCACGCACAAAAACGCCCGCAGTGCCGGCATTACGCACCTTCAAGCGCACTGCGTCGTGTCTTAGACGCCTGACACCTTGGAGCTGTCGTCTACAAACTTTCAGAGCGATTTCTTGCCCTCAGAATGCTGCCAGCCGGCCTCAAGCTCCTGAGGCGCCTCGTCCCGCCGCCGACGCGGCCGCTCGCGAGCGCGTACGACTACGTCATTGTGGGCGCCGGCTCGGCCGGTTGCATGCTCGCCAACGAGCTCAGCAAGGACGAGAGTGCATCGGTGCTGCTGATCGAAGCCGGCGGCTGGGACGCGAACCCCTTGATCCACATCCCCGCCGGCGTCTACAGCGTGTTCAAGGACCCGTCCGTGAACTGGAACTGGGAGTCCGAGCCCGAGGCGGGCTGCGGCGGGCGCAGAATCGAGCTGCCGCGTGGTAAAGTGGTCGGTGGGTCCTCATCGATCAACGCGATGGTCTACATGCGCGGCCACCCGTTAGATTATAACGGCTGGGCCGACGCCGACGCATCGCTGGCGCCGTGGCGCTTCGAGAAGGTGCTGCCGTATTTCAAGGCCTGCGAGAGCAGCGACCGCGGCGCGTCGGCGTACCGCGGCAATGCCGGCCGCCTAGAGGTCACGCGCGGCGCCACGCCGAACGCGCTGTACGACGCCTTTCTAGCAGCGGGCGCCGAGGCAGGCCAGGGCTCCTCGGAGGACCTGAACGGGTTCAAGCCGGAAGGTGTTGCGCGCCTGGACCGCACCGTGTCGCGCAACGGTCGGCGGGCGTCGGCGGCGTCGGCGCATCTCGAGCCCGCGCTCTCGCGGGACAACCTGCAGCTATTACGGAACGCGGCCGTCGATAGGGTTGAGATTGCAAACCGAAGGGCCACAGGTGTGAGACTCAATGGCGGCGAGCTCGTAACTGCGAAACGGGAAGTGATACTCTGCGCCGGCGCGATCAAGACCCCGCAACTCCTCATGCACTCCGGCGTCGGCGACAAAGGGCAGCTCGATGCCATCGGCGTCGACGTCGTCGCAGACCTAAAAGGCGTCGGGGCGAACTTGATGGACCACGCCTGCGTCAACGTCGCCGCCGGCTGCAAGACATCGGACGCCATCGACGGCCTGGCGCGGCCGCTCCAGAAGGCCGCCGTGGGGGCACGGTGGCTCTGCGACGGTAAAGGGTGGGCGTCCAGTAACGTGTGGGAAGCGGGCGGCTTGGTCTTTGGGTCGGACGCGCACGCCTACCCGAACTTGCAGTACCACATGGCGCCATGCCATGCGGACTATCGGGCGGGCGGCGGTTTGACACTGCGGCCCGGGTTTCAGATCCAGATAGATCAACTTCGGCCGTTCAGCCGGGGCCGCGTCGCGATCAAGGACAAAAATCCCGCGTCAGACCCTTCCGTCCGTTTCAACTACCTGCAGGACCCGCAAGATGTCCAAGAACTCGTGGAAGGCGTGCGCCGAGCTCTAGATGTTATTCACGCGCCGGCGTTTGACCCGTTCCGGGCGGACCTGCGCCTTCCGGACAAACGCAACGCCTCGGATGCCGAGCTCGAGACCTTCGTGCGCCAGACGTGCGGAACTGATTATCACCCGTGCGGGACTGCACGAATGGGCTCCGGGAGTGACGCCGTTGTGGACGCTGAGCTCCGCGTCCACGGCGTCAACGGACTAAGGGTGGTAGATGCCTCCGTCCTGCCGTCGATCGTGAGCGGCAACCTCAACGCACCCGTCCAGATGATCGCGCGGAAGGCTGCAGATATGATCCGCGGCGTCGAGGCGCTGCCGGCGTCGCGGCCCGAGTACCACTTCGACGCGAACGTCGGAGATGAAGTTGCTGTGGCGGCGTAGTCATGTTTAACACTTGTATTATGATAACATAGCCTCCCGCGCCACGTCGACGAGCGAGAGCGCCCGGAGCGTCTCGTCTAGAGTGTATTGGGGGCACTCCGTGAGCCCGGCGTTGAGGCACCGCGTGACCGCGGCCGCCTCGTATGCAAAACCGTGCGAGTTCGGGTAATGGAAGAACTCGTCCTCGGCACCGCCCGGGACGGGCGCGAAGGGCCGCTTGGGCTTTGGGAAGGGAAACTCGAAATCCGTCACTTCCGCGTTGCCCCGACCCTTCCCCTTGAGC
>Ga0302122_10001416_pt1 | contig 15254 bp, 9 predicted proteins | sample CB21_SCM_MG_FD_203115 | JGI IMG/M metagenome (GOLD analysis project Ga0302122, IMG submission 203115) | Marine microbial communities from Western Arctic Ocean, Canada - CB21_SCM | ecosystem: Environmental > Aquatic > Marine > Oceanic | place: Canada: Western Arctic Ocean | collected 2017-09-28
TAGGGGTGGCGAAGAGGCGAGCGGCGAAGAACAGCGTTCTGGCGAGCGGCGCAAAACACACTAGGGGCTAGTGGCGCAAACCTGCTAGGACCTGTGTGCCCCGTACCGTTAACGGTACGGGGCATTGAACATTCGCGTGGTATGGTTGAAGGACGGCGAGCCCGCTTACTTCAAGATTAACCCCACAACAAAACTTATGAAGATGTTTAAGGTCTACGCGAAACGAAGGGGTTGCTCTGTCGCCCGATTATCGTTCAGCCTGCCCGCCTCTGAGGTGCTGATCGAGGGCTGCCAAACCGCCGGCGACATTGGTCTTGAAGACGGCGCGGTAGGCGCCACTGGATTGGAGCTGGATTTGCGAAAAGGCTGTAGCATCAATGCGATTTTTTATGCTGAGCACCCCGTGGGCCTCCGGGAGCAAGCCGCCGCCGCCGCCGCTGCGGCGCAGCAGTATCTCGAGCACCTGGGCGCCGACAGATATTTCCGCCACGCCGAGGACGCGGAGGAAGCCGCTGCGCGCGCAGCGGTCGCGAAGTAATGTTGTGATTATTAGAATGTGGCTACTTAGGCTCCCGCGCCGGCGGCGTCGCCGCCCTCGGCCGCGACGAGCGCCGCCCGCACCCTGTCGTCCCCCAGCGTCTCCTGCGAGAAGAACCAGGTGGGCGAGCCGCCGAGCGTCTCCTTGAGGTACGCCTCGTAGCGCGCGTGGTCGAACCCCGAAAGATCGGGTAAAGGCGCCCGCCACGCGTCGCCCTCCACACCCTCCGGCTCCAGGTCTGGCGTCACGTGCTCCTCCTTGTACTGGTGCTGCCACCCATAAAATTGCTGCTGGTGGCACCAGTCCCGGCACTCGTCCCGCCGGATATCGATCCTAAACTTCTCCGACTCGCGCAACAGGTCCAGAAAGGCGAAGCAGTGGGGGTACTCCACGAAGCCCACGTATTCTGGTCTTCTAAAATACTGGAGGTAGTCCAGGAACTTGAGGAATTTCGGGTCGTCCAGGTAGTCGTGCTGGGCGAGAAATTGGCAGTAGAGCGGCGAGGCTAGACATTGCAAAAACTCCAGCTCCACCCGGAACCGCGTCTCGGCCCTGGCCTCGTCGGCTTCGTCGTCCGCCGCCGGTTGCCTTTCCGCGCCCGCGGCCTGCAGCGGCTGCGCGGGCGCCATGTCCTCGTCGCTGTCGTCCTCGTCGCTGCTGAGGCCGGCGAAGGCCTTCATCTTAGGTGGGTTTGATCGCGGCGGCGGCTTAGACTGGTGCCTGGTCGCGGCGTGGCGTGTGCTCACGCAGTGGCAGCAGAGCAGTGCTGTGAGATCAATCAATTGATGGTCGATGCGCTCGCCGTTCGTAGGTCGAGGCCGACTTGCGACTTGCGCGTTGCGCGCGAGCAATGTAAACTACGGGTTTTCAATGCCATGAAAATGCAAAACGGCCAAACTGCTGCGGGTGACTCCAGATAGCGCCTATACGCAGTTATCAGGAGTTATTGATCGAAACGAGTGCCCCGGTCGAGTCTCGCGAGCGCTGCGCAAGTACAACACACTTGGGGTGGGAGCGATGTCCAGCAGCATGCTCGAAGACCTCGTAGAGCGTGCTGAGGAGCAGACGCGCGCGGGTGACCGCACGAAAGCGACGGCACTCCTGCGGGCCGCGGTCGATGGCGCGACGGCGGACCTTCAGCGCAAGCCGACGCAGCGCACGCGGGCGTTGAGAGCAGTCGCAGCGTACCAGCTCGCAACGCTGCTGCTGCAGGAATCCGCGACGGTCAAAGAAGGCGATGCGCTCGTCTGGCGGCTGGGCTTCCGGCTGCGGCTCGCGGACGAGGCGCTGCGCTACGACGCCACGCTGCGCCGGCCGCCGCGGCGCGGCAAAAGTCCGCCCCGCGTCGTCGACGGCGCGCTGGGCGCCGCGAATCTGAAGAGTCTATCGGCGATCTTCGGCCGCGACGGCCCCTATTGGCCCGCGCACGCGGGCGCGAACGGCTTCTACAGCTACCACGTGCCGCTCGACGACAAAGGTCCGCTCGGTGGATTTCTAAGGGCGCTGCCTCATGTCGAGGGCGCGACGTCGGGTGAGATCTGGGCGCACTCCCGCGAGAACGACGGCGCGCACCAATTGCATTATGATCTCGACGAGAGCGCCTTACGGAGCTCCAGGGAGACGCGGTCGCCCATCGCGTCGTCGGTCTTCTTCCTCGAGACGATCGACAACGACGGCGCGCCGACGTTTGTGATGGAGCGGCGCCTGGGCGATGCCGCCTCGAACGCTGCCGGCTGGCTCTGCGCGCCGCGGCCGAACCGGCTCCTAACGTTCGACGGCAGTCTACTGCACTGCGTCGTGCCGCCCATTCCCGCGCCGGCGGACGCTGCGCGGCGCCGCATCACGATCATGGTCGGTTGGTGGGGCCCCGAGGTCACGGTCGGGGACCCGGCGGTCCCGAGCCCGAACCGGCCGCTCGGCGCGCCGGCTTGGCTCCCGGCCGTGGCCTTTGAGGACTCGGCGACCACGCCCGAGCCGGCCGCGCCCCACGCCGTGGTGCGGGCGTGGCGCCGCGTCAAGGGCCCCGCCCAAGCGTTCGGCGACCTGGCCAGTCCAGAGGTCGTCCACGCGGGCCGCTTTTTCCTCCGAGAAGACCCGTCCGAGATCGATAGGAATGTCCTCGAGGCCGCGCCCAAACCGGCGGCGGCGGTCGAGTACGTGGACCTCGCGAGCCTTGTTGCTGCACCGAGCCCGGCGCCGGCGAAGAAGAAGAGGCGGCGGAAGTAATGTAAGTACTATATGCACACAACTAGCCTTACCCAGGCGGCCCCGCCGCCTCGCGCTTGTGCGCGCGGTCGCGCCCGCCCAGTTGCGGCGCGCCGTCGTCCACGACCGCGCCACCCGCCTCGGGCGGCGGCTCCTTCGCGTCCATCCCCGCGTCGAGCAGCTCGCGGATCCACCCCCCGACGGGGCTCACGACTTGCGCCCCGATGAAATGGGCATATTGGGCGTGCAAGCACTTCACCTTCCGCGGCGACCTCATACCCGCGATGCCCACGTCCCGGAGCGCCTTCGCCCAGCCCCGAGCCTCCGCGAGGTCGCGATCCCCCGCCGTGAGCGCGGCCCAGCGCTCGCGCCCGGCCGCGACGTGGGCCCGTTCCGCCGCGTCCAGGGCCTCCGCGTCCCCGTCGAGCCGCCGTTCGAGCCGCCCGACCCAACCCCGCGCCTCGAGCGCCGCGATGCGCACGTGCAGAATCTCGTCCACGAACCAGTACGTCGTCGGCCACGGCTGGACGGGCCCCGAGGCGCCCCGGCGGCGCGGCGCCCGCGCCTCCACGGGCTGCCTCTTCAGCGGGTAGACCTCGAGGACGGCCGGCCGGTCCTCGTCTGTGTGCACTTTTAATAAGTTCGTGGGCACAAACCCTAATCGCGCGCGGATCGCGGCCTCGACCGCGGGCGCGAGCTCCGGCGGGGCGAGCCCCTCCGGCAGGGCCCAGACGGTCACAACGTTCGCTCCTTTGCGCTCCGCTTTTTGCCGGCGCTGCTTCTTGGTGCGGCTGTGGGACTTGCTACTGTTCGTCTGGACCTGCTCCCAGGGGCGCTGCACGCCGAACTCCGCCATTGATGCGCGCGTGAGCCGAGCGAAGCAGCAGTGCAGAGAGCGTGACCGAGCAAACGAGCGGCGGTGGCGAAGTTGGCGACCGATGCGGTTGATGTGCTGCGTCCGCTGCGTGTGAATCGATTGATGTATGCTGCGTAGACAGTACAGGCAAGGCACAAGCTCGCTCACGGGTTGTATTATTTTTTTTATTTTTGAGTCGGTTTTGTCAACTGGGGGAGTCCTGTGCACAACAGGCATCGTCGGTGTGTCAAACCGTCAGCGCCAGGCGTCGGCTGTACATCGATCCATCAATGCGGCGCGGCGGGGCTGCCTAACCTGCCAATGGCAGTCAACACTCGAGGCACCGGAGCCGGCGACGGCCTGCAAGCCAAGCTCCAGCGGCTCCACGAGGGCAGCCCTGATTCCTTCACGGCGCTCGCGACACTTGTCAAGGAAGACCCCGGCGCGAGAGGCAGGGCCGTCGACGGCGTGCCCACGGCCTCCGCGTTACTAGGCCATTGCGGCACGTTATTAGGAGACGACGCGCGCGAGAAGGCGCGGGCCGCGTTACTGTTCTTGGCGGCTATATCTTCGCCGCCGGCGCCGGGCGCCGCGCAGCGCTTAGACAAACGGCAGCACGCTGCGTTGTTAGGTCACGTGGCGACCGCGAGAAGTGACTGCGCCCAACATCACGTCGTACGGCGCGCGATCGTGGCGGCGACGGACGAGCTGGCCGCGGGGCGGACGGTCAAGATCCGAGCTCAGCACTCGGTCACACTGATCACTTTGCAACTCATCACGCATTTGTCCCGACCGGGTGCCCAGGACGCCAGGGATGCCGTGGCGCGGTGCGACGCCATCGAGCCCTTCCTCGCAGGCGTGCGGACACAGGCCTGCGACGGCTCGCTACCCAGAGCCTGGCGGGAATGCGTGCTAAGCAGCTGCGACGACCTCGAGGCGGCCTACCACATGTGTAGAAGGGACTCGACCATGGAACGCTCCGCATATACGCGGCTGGCGGAGCAGCGGCAGTACTGGGCTTTGGCCGTCGAGGCGCGAGCACAGTTACATGCATTTACGAAAGCGAAGGGGCGGGCGGAGTTAGGAGCTCAGAAAGCGGCGGCCGACGCGGCGACGGCGCTCCACCGGATCGCGCGGGACATTCGCGAGGACACGAAAGCAGAACTCGCGGCCGACGAGGACAGTCGCGCCAAGGCGTCGGAGCTGAGACGCCTGGGCAAGCGGGGCGCGGGCTTTAGTGTTGATCAAGCGCGCGCCTCACGGCGGGACGCACGGGCCCGTCACGCCGCTCGTGCGGGCTGTGGAGCGGTGGCGACGGCGGCGCTCCAACGGTTCTCCCAACTAAATAAGGGGCGCCTCGCCCGCGGCGAGTTGGATGAAGCCCGACGGTCCGTGAGGGAGGCGGCCTGCGACGTGTACGCAGCCCTGGGGCCTTTGGGTGATTTTGGAGATAACGAGGACGCGGCCCAGGCCGGGCCATTGCTACTGGCCATGCTCGAGGACTGCGCGTCGCGCGCTTCCTTAGAACGGCGACGCATGCAGGGCGGTGCGGGCGCATGGAGCGCGTTGGAAGCGTGGTCGAGCGGCGCGACTTCGGAACCGCGGCTCCGATTGATCCAGACGCTGCGGTTGGATTCCGCGCGCCTCGCCGATCTGGCTGCAGCTTCGCTCGTCGGCGACGGCGGGCCGCGTGATTTAGCTCCTGACGCCGAGGCGCAATCATGTCTACGAGTGGTGGCCGCGCTCGTGCCGCCGGGCGCCGACGAGCTCACGGGCCCGACGGCTCTGAGAATAGCCTACGCGTGCGAGGCCCACGCCTCGGGTCCTCTGGTCGGCCTCGCGATCCGCGTGCTACTGGCCGTGGCGCCGCGGGCGACCGGGCCGGCGCGCGATCTGCTGGAGCGCCGGGCCGACGCGTTGGACGCGGACGCGGACGAGCCATACTACCAGGCCTGCGGCATGGTGAGGCGCGCGGGCGACGTTCTGTCGCTCACCAAGGCCCTCGATGCCCTGAAAGCGGCCGCCCCGTCCACGCCAGGTAGCACCCTCGCCGGCGCCGGCGCCGCGGGCTTACTTTTAGACGTGCTCCGGTCCGCTGCCGACGCGAAAGCGACGACCGCGATCCGCGCCCTAGACGCCGTAGGTGCTGTGGCATCGGCCTCGTACGCGTGCCGGCTGCTCCTGGCAGCACAGGGCGCACCGGACGCCGTGCGCCTCGCAGAAAAGTACGAGAACGTGCCCGGCGTCGCGGCCGCGGCCATAAACTGCCTCGCGGCGCTCTTCTCTGTCTCGGATTCGGAAAATGCCCATGGCTTTTGTAGAGTCGCCAGCGAAGTGGACGGCGAGGCGCTCGACCGCCCAGCAGATGTGGATGAGGACGAGGACTCGGAGCTGCGGCGGTTCGTGCGAGAGACGTCCGTTGTCATTGCAGCTACAACGTGCGCTCCGTTCGTTGTAGCCTATGCGTCAAGGGCACCCCAGAAGGCGCAAGCAAGTTTTGGCGGAGGTGTCCCGAACACGAAGGCGCTCGCCGACGCGGCGCAGGCGTCGGGTCTGCGCTGTTTGGGCGCGCTCCTGGCGACGCGGGACCGAGCGTCGCCCTTCGCCGATGCGGGGTCGCCCACGCAATCACGTACCCTACTGCGGCGGTACCGCGCTCGTAGAGCGGCGCACGCCGCCGCGCGGTCGCTGTTGACGAGGGAGCTCAAGGGCGCTGCAGCTCTGGTAGGCGACTTTCTCGGGCGAGCCAAGGACAACATCGCCCTTCCTACGGACGCCGCGTTGCTGGCCTTCAAGCGGTGCCACCCGCGGGACGTCTGGCGTGGCGAGATCTATAGAGGTGTCGAGGTGTGCGCTTGGTTAGCGGACAAGCGGGGCCGCCTGGGCGAGGACGCATTGATACTGACGGTGTCCTGTTGCTGGGACGCGCAGCACCACCTGCCACCGGGGTGCGCCGCGACTTTCGTGCGGATCGCGTCGGGTCCGGAAGGACTCGAGCGAGCCACGCCCGCTCTGGAGGCGCTCTACGGCAAAGAGGCCGACGGAAATGCGGGACGAGGCTTCCGTTCGAGTCGCAAGAAAAACGTCAGCGCAGTCGAGCGGCAACAAGGGCTGTTGGCTGCGGCTCAAAACGCTCTCGCGACGGCGCCCCCGCCCTCGAAGACGTTCTCGCCGCAACCCCAACTGTCGGACGGACGGGCCTGGCTGCCCTTCGCCCGACCAGCGCGGCCCGTGTCTCCGATACACGTGGAGGACTCGTTCTTCCGGCCGTCCAGCGCCAGCAGCGCGCGGTCGTCGCTCTACAGTCGCGGTTTCACGGCGGACGGCATCCGGTTATTGGTGTCGCACGCGGAGCGCATAGCGCCACCAGCGCCGCCGCGGTCGCCGTTGTCGCGGAGATTGCATTCGCTGCCGCGGCGGGCGCCGCGCAAGGTGCAAGTGAACATCCCGCTCCCGAGTCGTCGGATTGCAAAGCAGCGGCGGAGGGAGCGCGAACGCCATGATGCGGAGCGAGACGAGCGGTCCCGGGCCGCGGCGAAACTACTGAAAGAGCACCTTACTTCATCGGAATTGCCGACACTGCGCCCGGCGCGTCTAGCGAAGGCGCCGGTCGACGGCTTCGCGAACAAATTACGACGCGCGAACGAGCGGCTTGGTGATTTAAACGATCGGGAGTCCCGTCAGTTACGGGTGCGGTTGGGCGTGTCCACGGCCGGGCAGGGGGTGGGGCGGGATCTCGCTGCCGACGCCGCGGGCGGTATGAACGCGGGCTTTCGCGCGGCGGTCGCGGCGCACAAACGTGGGAATCGGGGGAAGCGGGGGGCGCGCGGGGAATACTTCTAATTTTGTTGTTGTAGCATTCTATAACGAGGCACCCGGGTTCGAATCCGGGTTAATTACGCGGGGCGATGCGTGCGGTGCGGACAAAACGGGTTTTCCACAGCGCAAATTATGGTGCCAAGCTCCCGGTGTAGACGCTGAGTAGGAAGGCCCGGCGCTTGTCTGGTCGCAGTGGTCGGTGATACCACACCAGACCCTTTCCATAGTACAAATACTAAAGACGCGCCAGATTTTTGGCCATCGACTTATTCATGCCGCAATCCGCCATACACCAGGCCGCCTATGGTTGGGACAAGGAAGCGTTGCGACGGGAACTCGAGGACGGCGTTTCGCCAAACGCAAGAGAACCATCAGGGAATCAATTAACGCCACTCCACAAACTGGCGGTAAACAACACGAGTGGTGCGAGTGATGACCATCGAATTAAAACAGAATCAGATCGATCTGCGTGTTTCCACCTGTGCGAGACGCGGGAGCAGATCTAAATGCGACAGTTGCAGGAGGATGGACGCCGCTTGGTTATGCAGCGCGCTTGGGCTACCCAGACTTCATTTCCATCCTGATCGACGCAGGGGCCGACGTCAATCTCGCCAATAATGAAAACGAGACGCCATTACACTGCGCATGCATGGACGCATACACTGCACAAGGCACCACGGACGAGCTCTGTGACGAGTGTGCATTGTTGCTCATCAGAGCGGGCGCCGCGGTGAACGGTCGATGTCATCTTGGAATGACGCCACTTGACCACGCAACGCGGGCGGGGAGACGGCGCCTCTACCCTGTCCTCCCCAGAACCGGCGCCTCTTTATTGCTTTTCCCGCAAACGACCGACGACGCTTACCTGAAAAAAGTCCGCGCGGCGGGCGGCTTCCGGATATGGGAGCGCAACCACCTCAACGCCCTCGCTGCGACCTTCGCCCCCAAGTTCCCACTTCTCCCGCCGGAGATGGTCCGCCGCGTCTTCGAGTACGCCTTTCACGTGGGCGATTACTAAAGATAGTTGGATTAGGCTTTCCTGTACTGTGACAGGTCCGACAGCCGGTTTACCAGAACGAAGACGCGGTCCCGCTCCACGATCAGGTCGAAGGCCCGCGGGTGCGCGAAGACGTAGGGCTTCCGCCGGCCGGCTGGGAATCGGCTCAGGGCCACGGGCAGGAGCTTGCGCGACACGGCGTGGCCCACAAGCGTCGCGTAGGGCTTGCCGTGGAATTGCTCGGGCACGTCCACGAGGACTACTCTACAAGGTTCGTAGGCGCGCCCGTCCCCGAGGACCGGGTCGTCGGCGTCGGGTGGCAGGCGGTCTACTGCTAAACATTGGTTTGCGAAGGCGAAGGCCGCCTCCGACGAGTGCATGGCCACCGCGGCGCATTGCAAGTAGGTATCCACATAGATCTCGCCCGCGTCCAGCAACTCCTCGCAGGGATTGAAAAAAATGACGTGGCCCGGATCGAGCAACTGCACTAGGAGTTGGGGCGCATGCTCGCCACAGTGCGCCTGCACGTTCCGCGTGACTTGGACATTATACCCGTCGCCGCCCAAGTTCTCCTCGACGACCGTCCCGTTCACGTTGGGCATGACAAACGTCCGCGCGGATGAAACCAGGCACCGTTCTAAAGCAGACGGCCAGCCCGAGTCCGCGCGGCCCGGGGCCGTTCTTGGATCGCCGCGCACGATCCACAATCGTTCTACGGCTTCTTCTGTTAGAGGTTCGTAGAAGAGGCACCTTCGTAGAGCATGTTCCAGCTTGTGATCATCTAACCACTCCGACGGGTCGTGGGCCAATAAGCACACGCGGGGCACGCTCCCGTCCGCCTCGGCGTCACTTGCTAATGGTTTGAGGAAGTAGGGCGCCGCTTGTAGCGTCCCGCAGAACACGACATGCTCTGTAACGTCAGAAGGGACCTCGTCCACCACGTGCAGTGCGCGCCACTTCGCGAAGTAGTCTTTTCTTCCTTTCGCATCGAGTCGGGCGATGGAGTCCCGCAACGCGTCAGATAAATGTCTAGCCGCCGACGCGCTCCGCGCGAACGTTTTAGGCACACTTACTAATGTGTCGTCCATCTTCTCCCAGGCGTTCCTGGCGACCCATCTTTCAAAAGTCGCGACATCCGACGGTTGCCTCGCTAACACGAGTAAGCGGTCGCCCTCTTGTAAAATATAGTCAGCAGGAAACGTGCAGACGTGGCCGTGGCCCATGACCGCCACGGGCAGGACATCGTGCTCCTGCATGGTTAAGGCGACGAACGCGGCGAAGGTCAACCCTTCGGCCCTGTGCGGTAGGCCGGACGAGACCAGCGCCGTGCTGCGACCGACCTGGATCTCCCCGCGGAACTTCTCGGCCGCGTCCAGGTTGTCCACCAGGGACTTGGTCGAGCTGAAGGCCTCGTGGTCCCTTAAGTACTCGTTGGACGCCTGGAGACTCTCGGGCGTGTTCCCGATGTGCGAGTTCGAGGCCCACTCCGCGCCGGGCGCTTCGGCTAACACCGTGGTCAATAACAACGCCAAACCGGGGACTTCGACGCTCCTTCCTAACATGGCATATTTAAAAGCGTCGCAGCAGATGAGGCGCACGTCCTCTCTCGCCAAACGGTGGGCGTTCCGCTCTAACAGGAGCTGGGCCACCACTCGCACATGCGGCAAACGTCTTCGAATAGCCAGGACTCGTTGCACCGTGGTATTATCCTCGTGCTGCTTTTTAGAGTGGGGCACGGCGTCGTCCCCCAGGACGATGAAGCTCCTTGCCGTAGCTCCCTTGGCGTGCTTGATGAGCGAGAGCTCGTCGAAGGCCGTGCCCGTGACCCACCGCAGCCTCGTCTCGTAGAAGGGGTGTTCGAGGAGCCGCGTCTTCACGATGAGCGAGGGGTCCTCCGGCTGCAACATCACTAGCCTCAAAAAGGTGTTCTGCTGGCTGATGCGCCGCCGGTCGTACACGTGTTCCAGAGATAACGGGAGTTGGCCCGCTAAACCATAACCCTCCGTGCCAGCGAGACCGCCGAAGTTCCCGCATACAATAACGTGGAACCACTTCGTCGTCGGCGCCACGAGGCGCGCGACGCGAGCGTATACTTTTCTCTCCGTCGTCATTTCCAGAAGTCTGGCTAACTTGACCGGCACTAACACGACAATCATGGGCACACAAACGGCAACAACAAGCCTCGACTCGAACTTCGCCGGATACAAGTCGCCGTACCCGATGGTCGTCAATGTAACAACCGTAAAATAGAAGGACTGGAAGAAGGACAACCGGTCCACGCTGAACTGCACCTCCCCGATCTTCTCGACGTGGTACACCAAAGCCGTGATCACAAAAATGCCGCAGACCAAAGCCATCAATGCTTCGATGAAGCGTCGCGTCAAACCGGGCGTCCAGAAGCCGACCACGCGGATCATCCTTAGACTTCTTAAACAGCGGAAGGCGCGGAAGAACAAGATCCGCTCCGAACCCTTCAATCCCAGATGCTGGACGCCCGGTAAGACGCTGAGTAAATCACAGACCGTCTCGTACTTGACGCAGTGGTATAATCTGTCATGCGCGAGCCAAACTTCAAAAAGGTAGATAATGGCGAACCACAGACTCAGAACTTTGTCCGTGACCGTCTCCCACTGTTCTTCCTCGTAGTCGCGGCGCGTGCTCTCCAGGTACAGGTAGATGGCGATACACGTGGCGATGGTGTTCAAGAAGGCGTAGCAGAAGGGGTTGATCCGCAAGTAGTCGGCGATGCGCGTCCTCCAAGACAGTTTCGAGGACTCGAAGGCGAGCTCGTTGGCGTAGGCCGAGAGCGTGCGCGGCGTCTGCGCTGGTAGGAAGTCCGCGCTTCCAGTGGCGTCGTCAATGGTTAACGCCGCTCGCGTCTGGGTCTCCTCGGCGTCCGCCATCGCTGCGGCGTTGGGCATGGCCATCTGTCCAAGGCGATACGCCGGGCTGCCCCACGCGAGGCGTCGATCGCAGCGAGCTTGCAGCCCAAAAGCGATCCCGGGCAGGCCACGGCGACGGTGTCGATCGCGGGCAGCAGTGTCTGTCTGCGATCGAGTGGTTGCTGGGGCCACATTTAAGCGCGGGGTAAAACCCGCCCGTTGCCTTGAATGCCTCTAAGGAGGGCTGTGGCGTGGCAGACGTCCCGGTTACGAGTGGTTGTGGAGCGCTCTTGGTTCCTGCTCTGCCAACAACTTTTACAGGGAGAGCTTGGTGCCATTGCCCATGCGCCGCTGTGCTCCGTGTCAATCGCTCTCGGGCGGTTACGTACGAGCTCTACGACGCTCTTGATCGCGTGTGGCAATCGGTGCGATCAAGTCAGCAATTTAGAGAGCAGACACTGTGAAATGGAGCAGCCGTCGTCAAAACGCAGCGGTGGAACCGGTCATACAAACGGTATTCCTGCGTTGACGAACGCGCAGCCGGCGCTCAAACGCCAGCGTCGAGACGCGGGCGCACTGACCGTCTACCGCCACGACGACTGCGCGCGGCACGAAACCGCGAGCGAAGGCGACGGCGAGCACCAGGAGTCGCCGGCGCGCGTAGCAGCCATTGCTGGCGCGCTGCAGGGCTACGCCACGCGCCGCGACTTCGAGCCCGCGTTCTCCCATGCTTTACTACGTGTCCACTCGGCGCACTACCTCGACACCCTCGAGTCCATTTTCTGGCGCGGCCGGCTGTCGCCGATTCTGCGGGGACGCATCCTCGGCGAGAGCGGCGTCGACCAGGTGGCCGGCGGTGCGACGCCGGTCGGACCGGGCACGTGGACGGCAGCAACGCGCGCCGCCGGCGCCGCGCTCGCGGCAGTGCGGGACGCGTCCCCGGGCTCGCGCTCTTTCGTGCTCGTGCGGCCGCCGGGGCACCACGCGATGCGCGAGGGCTACGACGCGGCCGCGGGCGGCTGCGGGTTCTGCGTGCTGGGAAACGCAGCGATCGCTGCGGCGGAGGCGCTCGAGGCGGGCGCGCGCGTTGCGGTCGTAGATATAGACGTGCATCATGGTAACGGCACCGAGGCGTGGGCGGTAGCCGCGAGTTCGGAGCGGCTCTTGTATGCGTCGGCGCACTTGCGCGAGGTCTACGAGGACAGTTCGCTGGACTTCTTTCCCGGAACAGGGGCGGCGCATAGTCCAACCACGAAATCGACGATCTGCAACGTGCCGGTGACTCCGAATTGGATAAAACCTGGTGCTCGTGCTCGCTTCGTATCAGCGGTCGACACGATCTCCCAGAAGCTCGCGGCGTTCCGCCCGAGCATTTTGATCCTCAGCGCCGGCTTCGATGCTCTGGAGGGCGACGCGGGGCAACTCAACCCGTGGACGCCCGACGACCGCGACCTGCCTCCAAGCGTGGCGCCCGAGGTCCTGGACAGCGTCGGCCTGCGGCCCGCAGACTACAGGACCATGACACGCGCACTCCTGGGCGCGCTGCCTGAGGGCGCGTCCGTGGTGTCCGTCCTCGAAGGCGGCTACGGGCGCCCCGACGGCGCGGGGGGGTTCGACAAGACGGGGCTCGTGGCCGCGGCTTCGGCGCACGTGGAGGCACTCGACCAGCACCGTGTGACACTCGGGCGCCTGTATCCGGGCAGCCTAGTTTAACACAGTACATATTACGCCACAACCTCTCCGGGGCGTTCCCCCCGATCCCCGCCCCGCCGCCCAAGCCTCGACTCCAGAGCACGCGCAGCCGCCGCGCCCCGACCGTCTCGATGTGATCTATCCCAAGCGCGCTCGTCAGGAAACTCTCGCGCTCCTGTATCGATGCCAGCGCGGCCGCGGCATGGCCCGCCCGCAGCCGCTCGAAGGCCCGCCGCCGGTGCCACTCGGCCTTGGCCAGCGAGGCGACGTCGCCGTCGAGCGCGGCGTGCAGTCGCTCCGCCGCGTCGAATGAACGCTGGATCTTCTCCTCCGGTGCCGGCTGCCGCGACTGCACGACCGCGAACAACGCCAGCCCGTTCGCATAGCGCATTATTTCCTTGGGGTTCAGCGCCGTCACGTCGAGTAACGAGTAAGCTTCTTGGAACTCCGTCAAGGACCGCCGGGCAAACCGTAGTAAAATAGACCGCTCCGTCGCCGCCGCCTCGTCCAGGTCGTCGGGCGCGGGGCCCCGGACTCGCGACAGGGCATTGACCAGTTCGTCCTCCGCTTCTACAAACGCGTCGGCCGCCTCGTACAGCGCGGTGAGGTTCAGGTGGTGCCCCGCGTCGTCGAAGTACGTCCGAAACAGCGAGGCCGCCGCGTCCAGGGCCTCGCCGGCGCACCTCAGTTCTTTGGCCCGGTGGATTCCTCTCGGAAAGAACCGCGCCAAGCTTCTATGCCGCAGCCGCCGGCCCATTTTTAGTAACACAGACCCCGCCGCCAGAGGCTGGCCCAGGGCCTCGTGGAGGTTTAGCGCGTCCCTTAGTTTCCTCAACGCGTCCAGATCCGACGGGCCCGCGGCGTCGTCGCGACTGGCCAGTTTCGGCGCGTCCACAGGAGAGTAGCCGTTCAGGTCATCGAGCCACCCGAATAGGTCAGATGGGATGAGGCGCGGGCCGAGCTCCGGGATTTTAGTACGCGGGTCGGGTTTGGGTTGCGTGGCGGCCCACTTTTCATACTTGCCCTCCGCCGTGCTTCTCTTAATGAGTTTCGAGCGCTGGTCCGCGGTTTTTCTTAGAAACGCCTTCTCCGTATCATAGAGCCCATCGATGCAGTCGCCGCCTCGTTTAGATAATAACGCGACGCGCCTCAAATCCACCTCGTAGACCTTGCGCCCCCCCGGGGTCGCGTCGCACAGACTTACAAGCGCGTCCAAATCGGGCCCGTCCAGGTCCCTCTCGGACAGGTGAAGCGCCGCGCCGCGCACCGCCTTTCGAAACGCGTCGGCCTTCACCGTGCCGTCGCCGTCGATATCAATGGAGGCGAAGCGGGTCCGCGTCTCGCCATTACTCAATCGCGCCTCCAGCGCGCCGACGACGCGCCCGAAGCGGCCCGCTTCCGAACCGGGCGGCTTCGGTAATGAAAGCGCCTTCCCGGGGAGCTGGGTCGCGTTGTAGAAGGCCTGGGGGCCCCGTTCGATAAAGGACGCCAGATCATCTAGTGCCAGCGTGCCGTAGCCGTCGATGTCCACCAATGTCAACACCTGCTCGGCGTCGCCGTCTCTTACGATCGACCGGTCGATCCCCAGGTCCTCTCGTAGTACACGGAGCACACTTCTCGGACTCAGGATGCCGATCGCGTCGGCACCGACCGTGATGCGGTCCTCGAGTGCCGTTCGCGCGTCGGCGTAGTGGCCGAGCGACGCGTTCACGCCGTCCCGGAACCGCTTCAGCGCGTCGGCGTCGAGGCCCGGCGGGCGCGGGCGGCCTGTATGAAATTGTACGGCGGCGCGAAGCGCTCTACCCCACGCCATCGACGCGGCGTGAGGGTACCTCTACCCCCTGGGCACGCCATCGTTTAAAGAACACGGGCAGCGCACGGAAGGGCGGCGCGAGCGGCTCCGCGGGCCCCTTGGACGTAAACGCCGACAGGGCCGACGCCTTCGGGAGGATCCTCGAAACGAAGCTCTTCTTTTTGGAGGGCGAGGCGGGCTTGTTGGCGACGAACGCCGCAAGCTCCGCGAGGCTGAGCGTGCCCGACGCGTCCGTGTCCATGGACGCGACAAGGACCCGCAATTCGACGACCGACACGTCCCGCTTCGTGAGCTTGAGCCCCGTCCTTAACATGTCCTCGAATTCGGGCGTCGTGAGCTCGCCGCTGCGGTCGCGGTCGTACTTGCGAAAAAACTGCTCGTACGGGGGGGCGCACCTGCCCCGTAAGGCTTTCCGGAGCTTGTCAGCCACCTTCGCGTCCAGCGGCGTCTTC
>Ga0302122_10001417_pt1 | contig 15252 bp, 8 predicted proteins | sample CB21_SCM_MG_FD_203115 | JGI IMG/M metagenome (GOLD analysis project Ga0302122, IMG submission 203115) | Marine microbial communities from Western Arctic Ocean, Canada - CB21_SCM | ecosystem: Environmental > Aquatic > Marine > Oceanic | place: Canada: Western Arctic Ocean | collected 2017-09-28
CCTCAAGATATCCGAGCAGTAGCGCACTTAGACGTAGATGACAAGGACATAGAACAAGCGATTTCTGTATTCCAATCTTTATCTCATTGAGGAGGGCTAACTCCAAAATGTTGGTCGGCATACTCCCTTGCTTTATCTGCCTGCCAACCCATTTCCAACATCTTTGTTTCATATGCCAATTGTTGGGGTGACCTTTCTGGCACAGGTTCATTCTCAGTGATTGCCTCAGGCCCCTTTTTCTTCAATAATAAAACTATTACTAAGATAGCAACAACTCCACCAATTATTCCGGAAGATAGCAAAACTACATTGGAAAATAAAGAAGGTTCAACTTCTTGTTGAGGCGGTATTAATTCCATAACTAAATGAACAGTCATGTCATCTCCATCATAGGCTTGAGGAACTTCAATTTCAACCTCTCCGCTCTTCTCACTTCCTAATGGAATGATGCTTGAAACGATGTGGGGATAGTTTTCCAAACCATTTGAACCATCTGGGAAGTAGGCACTTTCTTCTACTGTGAAGGCAAAGAATGCTAGCGAGTAGTCTGTAAATTTAGAGAAGCCATCACCATTTTCCAGGCTCCAATTTATTTTACCACCATCCCCAGAAGGGGTCCATTGCCAAGATAATATCCCATCATCTAGGTTTGGTGCCGCTTGAGCAGAAGCGATGTAATCCTCTTCCAAGGAACTGAATTGCTTTGGCGCAGAGCCAAGGTGCTTCCATTTACCATGGATAACCACGAATGGTGCTTCGCGTTCACCGTTTCGCCTCTCCCACCATAGATCTCCATCAGCTGTGCCAAAAGGGTCTTGGTAATCATTATCGGGGTGGAAATGAAGTTGTACTAAGAACTGCTCTTCTTCGATATCATCCATTGCATGTTCTGCTTTGACACAATTTTCACACCATGTTGCAGTGTAGTCTTCGGCTATTACCGGCATTGTTGATTGACCAAATTGAAGGGATGAATTGGTTTGATTTTTTGCATCCATTGCATCCGATACTACCAGTGGGCCAACTCCTTCAAGTATCGGAGCACTACTCATACCTTCACGTATTATTATTGTTGAACACGAGAATAATAATATGAGCGAAAAAACCACTGCTACTCTCATCAAGGCAAGCCAAAGGCCACTCCTTCTTCAATGGTCGCAGGCTTAGGATAATAGTTTCAAGAGGTCTTTTAAATCTCGAAATCTTTGAGATACCCCGCCAGATGATAGCCCCAATGCAGTAGCAACTCTGCGGTTGTGACCACGAATTCCTAAATCACTCATCACTTGTTTTGCGATGACTGCGACCAACATATCAACTCTTTCGTTAGGTAGGGAACTATCTAATTCAGGTTCCCCGAAGTTAGTTAGAACTCGCAAGCATCCGCTAATGATGTCTTTTACAACTTCATTAGATAAGCCGGACTCTTCTTGTAATTCTTGTCTAATTAAGGATATGACATTATTTATTGATGCCTTTCGAATCATGGAAGGGCGCTGAGGAGGGACGAATGAGATTCGACCCAACCCCCTCATGCGGGTGATACGTTGTTTCATGCGTTTAGCTAATTCGTTATAGTGCTCTTTTTCGATATTCCAACCTTGAGTAAGCGAGGTAATTCTGCAGGAACTAATCATTCCCATTGATGAAGTTGTTATGATAGCGGCAATGGCGGCAGTTTGTTCCCTTTCTATTCGGATTTTTCCTTGAATGACTCGCAATTCATTTAGAGGAAGGCACCCCAACTCCCCGCGCTTTTCTTGTTCATCAGGTTGGGCGATTAGTGTTGCCTCCACCACGGCACGCACTGCAGATTCGACATCACGGCCTAGGGAAAGGGAGCGGATATGCTCCATGACTCTGTCTGCGAAGCATTCGCGCCCTCGGCGTGCACGACTTTGGTATCTCCCCATCCTTGACCAGAAGGCTTTGTCGACACCTCTTTCTTTTGGATCAAAGGTTGTACCTTCCATCGCTGACTCTGCCATTCGACTTCGGCCACCGACTTTAGAGTGCGAAGCATCTCCAAATACCGATGACTTATCTTGCATATCTAAGGCTAATTCGTTATACACTAGCCCACAATTATTACAGACACATTCTCCATTTATTCCATCCTCAATTAGGACGGAGAAACATTCACTACACTTATTTTCCATTCTTTTCACCACTATGTTTTTTGCATGAATCGTTCGACCAGAATAGATGGAATTTCTAACACGGGTGTTCAGTTAAATTGAACAAAACTGAACACCACTCGTTTCCATTCCACTTCTATGCAGTCTCCGTTCCACGCCGATTTAGATGATGGTTGCCTATGGTGCTTAAACCTTTCCCTTCCCGGTCAGTTATTACATGCAAAACCGACAAAACTTTCTCACCTTCTTAGTAACTATGTCCGCGCTTATGCGTATAATCAGAGGGATATAATATTACACGCCACCACCAACAGCAAAAAAACAATATGTAAGTAAAAACAAACAACAAATTACACCCAGCGAGAGAACTACCAGTAGAGTTCATGTACCCCCGGCAACAGTAATGTTAACTCCGGTGGAATCAAGTTGAGACAGCAAGCCATTGAACCCAGCATGATGAGGTTGACATTGGAACATGTACCGACAGGCGGAGGCCTTCCTGAATGGCTGAGAGTGTACCTTGCTCAACCATCTGCTGAAGCCGAAAGCAGGATAATGATTCTTCATGCTAACGAATCTTCACGCAAACAAACACTTGTCGACCTTGCGCGCGGCGGCCGGTTGGATGGTCACGTCGTTGACCCACTTGATCACCAGACCATCAGTAGTTTAGTTGAGTTATTAATGTCAGATTTACGAATGACAAGGCCATTCCCCGAGGATGGACTGCTTTCTCTTTTGGAGCATGAAGCAGTTTCAAGGAGCGCCTCAGAATTGGGATTCCCACTTATCCATCCAGATGTCGAGAGAACTTGGTATATCAGTCGAACAAAACGCTTGGCTTTACTCCATTCTCACTTATTGCAATCAGCAGCCTTGGGCTCTTGGGATGGAGATCCAGGTGCAGTTGAATTCCATGATTTGTTATTGAAAATTGAAGAAACACACGGGCGTACCCATCCCCGGCTTTCAAAACACCATTTGAGTGGAATATTACAGGGGTTAGAGAAGCCACCATTCTCTCTTGCAAACTTATCTGGAATCATCATGCTCAACCATGATCCAACTCTATCAAAAGAGAATTTACAGTTACTTAGAATCATTTCAACACTAATTCCCATTCACCAACTGGTGCATTCCGGTTCTTTCAGACTGGGGATGCATGGGGCATTGATTGAAGATATCGAAGCATGCCGAAATCAGGAAGACCTACCTGATTGGATGCCTATCCACTCACCCACTACGGAATCTTTGGAACAAAGAATGGTCCACAGAATATTAATCGATGAAGGAGTAGACGAAATTACAACGGTATTTTCAATTCTTGATGCAAGGTCAAAGTCGCCTGCTTATAATCCAACTGAGAAGATAATTATCATCGATGGAGATGCAAACCGAAACCAAAGCCGATGGAATGAAATTCTATCCGAAGGAGGATGGATGGTTCCTAAGAAGGTTGAAAATATTCTTTCCAGCTCCCTTGTTCATTCCCTGAGTCGCTTGGTAAGCATTGGGCAGGGAGATGATTCTTGGGCTCCTGAGAACATCCTTGTAGAAGCCACAAATGGTTTTCCAATTTCTGATGCGTGGTTCGGTGATTATTCTCACCCTGTAAACCCAGATTGGCAACCAAGACCTCATTTAGATTTACTCGAAGAAGTAGCCCACGGCCTGCATATCAGAGGTGGACCGCATGCGATGAGCCAGTGGCTAAGGGCCCTCTCTGAAGCAAGATTTGAGCACCCTTGGATACCTGTTGAAGAAAGACGTCAAGCTCGTGAAGAGACTCAATGGTGGTTGCTATGCATGGCCAACAGGTTAAGCCCATGGCTTGATGAATATTCTTTATCTGCCTTACAAGGAGATGAGTTACTAGGGTGCGCAAGTAGACAAATCTTACCATTGCCAAGCAAAGCAACAAATATTATTGATTGGTTTTCTAACCTAATTCATTGGACAGACTGGCAACATATTTTATCTGTCAATCCTGCAGAAGCGGGAGCATTGCGTTCGCTATTGGATGCAGTTGCACGCTGCGCAAATATTCTACCATCGATTGAAGAACTAAGTGGCATTGAGGCAAAGGAGGCATTGATTTGTATCATGGAAGGTTTGTCACTACCTAATCCACGCATTGAAGATGCTTTACTTCGAGTCTTGACACCTGCTCAAGCACTTGGCTGTGATGCTGATTTGTTGATTCTTTGTGGTACTTCTGCAACTGCATGGCCTGTTTCCAGCCCAATCGTTCCATGGATGGACCTTGATGATAGATTGAGATTAGGGGTTGCAAGGCCCGATGCTGCGATGCGCTCATCTCGACACTTAATCCGTAATGCTTTGGCTGGTGCCACAGAAGTTTTGGTTCTCGACACTTCGATTATCGAATCAAACCCGCCTGGCACACACTGGGCTGAAATCTTAGATGAGGTTGGTAAGGAAAAGCGCCAACAATGGCTTTCCCCTCCGATTTATTTAATCGATGAAGACCAACCGGTCACTGGCTGGAGATGGGTTGACTTTTCTGAGTCTATTCAAGGTATTGCTAGTGCTCCAACAACTATTCAACAACATGAAAATGGAAACTTTAACCTGTGTATAAATGGCACAAGGTTTAGAGATTTAAAGCAATCAAATGGGCTTGCAGCATTGCAGGGCCAACAAACTGGTGAGGTTGTCCAAGGTGCAGCCTTGATGAGATGGCAAAAGCACTTGATGGAAGAGAGAGATTCAAGAAGACCAAAAAACCCTGAAGGCAATTATCTCAACAGTGAAGACATTTCAGCCCTGTTGAGTAAAGAGGATTTGAACTTGCTCAATAATTGGAAAATACCAGATGATGTTCCAGAACCCCGAAGTAACCCTGCATGGCCGGTAATTGGCAAGTCTCATGAAGGTGGAAGGCGAACCCCTAGTGTCGATATCCGACCTTTACGCCCACCCGCTTTCCAAGTCGAATCCATCGATTCTCGTGCTGGCCATAATTTAACAGAGCAAAGGTCGGCATTACGCTGGTCTGCGTCTAGATTGCATGACTGGCTGGATTGTCCTCGGAAAGGTTGGTTAAAACACCGCCTAAAAGCATCTTCTCCTGATCAACTTGAAGATGATATGGATGGCAGGTTGAGAGGAATATTAGTTCACGATGTCTTGACTTTGACAATGGCTGAAGTAATGGGATTCGAAGTTGGAGAAATGAATGATTTAACGGTCCATCCAACCCTTTCCTCCGCAGGAATGGGTCTTGAAGAAGTGATGTCAATCGCCCTTTCTCATGCATTATCTATTGCCCCTTGGTTATCTCGAGAAGATGCAGTTGCTTCCCACAGAAGAAAAAGTATGCTTGGTTTAGAATTGGAAGAATTACGAAGTTGGGAGGATTGTGAGCCATCGCCAGTCATGCTTGCAGGTAGACTTGGAGCCCTGATTCGCAGGGAAATGGGAATATCAAAAACAGGAATTCTATCTCTTGAATGGGATGTGAAAACACAGCAAGGAAGACGTTTAAGTATTGAAGTTCCGGAACTAAAAGGTACTGAGGGAAGTTGGGATTTCAGCATTTCAGGAAGAATCGATCGTATTGAAGTAGTGCCCCAAGAAGGTGGTTGGACTAGAAAGGAAGGCAAAAAAGAAATTGTACCATTAGATTTGGATAGCGATGATGAAGACCCTTCTTTACGCCATATTATCATCCGTGAATTGAAAAGTATCGAAGGCCCAAAAAGTAGTGATAGCGGAAAGCGCCACAAACGTGGAATTCTCGAAGAGGTTCAATTGGCGCTTTATGCAAGAGCTTGGGAAATAGCCAACCCAGGAGACCGGGTTATTGCGATTGGAGTAACTGAAGTAGGTGAAGAGACAAATCATTGGCTAGAAGTTGATGAGTCAGTTGAAGCAATTTCAGAAATGGCAATGGATGAAGCAACTAAATTTGTGGAACCATTACACAGAAGACGTGATGAATCCCCTGATAATTTAGTTAGCATACCATTCAGAGCTTGGCTTAGACACCGTTTGGAAGTCTCAGGCAGGACAATCGAAGCAGCCGAACTAGGGGCGGTCCACCCAACACCCTCCCCATCCGCATGTGGATTTTGTCCGGTAACATCTGCCTGTGGTTTGGATGAATTGTTTTCAGGGGGTTTTCTATGATACCCCTAAATCGCAGCCAATCTCATGGCTTGGACCTTGACAGACATTTGGTTCTGGATGCGGGAGCAGGCACAGGAAAGACCACTGTAATGTCAGTTCGTTATATTGAGCATATCCTCAGTGTAGATCAACGCGCTAGCCGGCTGTTACCGATGGGTCCTCGTGAGGCGCGCTCAGGCCAAGGCGCCCTCCGAATACCTCGGAATCAACAACAAGAACTGGAGGAGTGGGGTGGACTATTACCACCAGAATGCGTTGCTATCACTTTCACAGTAAAGGCGGCTGCCGAATTAAAAGAGCGAATTCGTTCTATTCTTGCTAGTCTTGCATCAACTCAGGATGGGGACCCTGAAAGCCGATTTGACCCGCGCTTACGCAAACCTGGGTTTGTTGAACAACTGATGTCATTACTCGATAGTGCTCCGATTGGAACGATCGATAGTTTCCTTTCACGCCTAGTCGCACCCCACTTATCGCTGGTCTCTGATGTGCATGCTTCTGAAACTATGTCTGAAGAAGATGGGCCGATGCTTGATGATTCAGCAATCAGTCTGTTTTGGTCCTTACAAAGTGAATTTGACGCTTTGGATGCGGGTATGACAGGTGATATTCTCAGCATGTTGCAATCACGAGATAGATTGGCATTAATGATGGGAGGAAGGAAAACCGCTGCAACAGTCATCAATGGTTTGATTGGGCAAACTCTATTCGTTGAAGAAGCAGAAAATGCTTGGTTTTCACATGTAGGAGATGATGGCTTACAAACTAGCATGGAGATGTTGAGGTCTTTAACTCCTGAAGCGGATGCACTCATTCCTGCAATCCGCACCGCTGCTCAGGAATGGATGGATGTAATCAGAGGGCAATCTTCAGCATTGGGACTGGGAGAAGGATTGGCTGAAGATAGCCGAATTAGGGCCATAGATGAATTACTCAACATTCCTGTTGATGCTGGTAATTGGAGCGCTTTACTTTGGCTCCACCACCTATTAATTTCAATGACTTCGATGGCTCAATATTTATCCCCCTCACCTGTTGTTTTACCTAAGGGACAACCACCAAAAGGTGCTGCAGCAACTGGTTGGGGAGCAGGAATCCAGGCATGGGGAAAGGTTAGCAAATCCTCAAGGGATGAAGTAAAATCTGCCGCGGAAAATGCCGCAGAAACAATTCGTAACATTCTTTCAACCCCACAAGGATTACGCCTTCGAGTAGTAGCACGTTCGGCGGCATTATTCGATACCTCTGCGCTTAGTAACCCCGCCCCTGTCGGTTCAAAAATGAATCCAAGAGTGATTTCAGAACTACCTTCTTCTGCCCCTGAAGACAGCCCACGAATGGCTGGGGAAATGCAAGTCGTACAAGTTGAAGATATGTTCAGAGTGTTGGAAGCAATTCGAATGATTAGAAGCCAGATGAAACGCAGAAGTGGAATTCATGACCACTCAGATATGCAGCGCCTAGCCGAGGACTTACTACTTTCAAGATGCCCGGAGGTTTGTCGTACATGGTATCCTCGCCAAATGGTGGATGAGCTCGATTCAATGAGTGATGAGCCATGGTCAGATGTGCATATTAACAGGGCATTATTATGTGAGACTTCAGAGTTAAAAGCAGTCCATGATCTTGAGATGAGATTGGCATTAGTCAAGAAACTTAGGCGAAAGTATCGCGCCTTCATAATAGACGAATTCCAAGATACAAACCCCCAACAATGGCGTCTACTCGCCAGATTATGGGGTAGAAGAGAGGCCCAACCAGATGACCCCGAACCGCCTTTTGGGGATTGGGATCCAACTATTTGTTTAGTTGGAGATGTCAAACAGAGTATCTATCGATTCCGTCAGGCTCAAGTTAGTGTCATGCGAAATGCAATTCAACAAGTTCGCAGAATCAACCGCGATGAAGCAACAAATGAAACAAGAATAGCAGATTTAAGACCTGCTGAAAGAAGCAGAGACACTCGCCCCCGAGGAGGGGGTTGGAAGGATTCATCGACATTCGTTTCAGCAGATTCCTATGAGTCATCAGATTCTAAGCACCAATATTCTTGGTGGAGGTTTGATTTAGAGGACGACGGCAGTATTTCAAACAGCGAGACTACCTTAGCAAGGTCTGAAGGGCACATTGATTTGTCGCGAAATCACCGAACAGATGGGGGATTACTGAATACCATCAATTCGTTATGTGAAGACATTTTCTCCCCACGACACCATGGTTTGGAAGGAGATTGGTATGCAAGAGCCCAAACTTTAGTGCCTCATCACCATGAAAAATGTGGTAACTTGGAATGGTTACTGCCAATTCCAGTATCTAAAGGAGATCCTGGCCTAGACTTTGAGAATCCGTTAGATGCCTTTACTTCGCCAAGAGCCAAGGCATCACACCTTGAAAATGAGATGATTGCTCGAAGACTGCATTGCCTAATCAATGGTCTTGGAACTCAAATTTCATCTCATCACCCCGAAGGCGAAGCAACTTGGGTACAGTTACCGATAATTGAGAGAGTTGCGGCCGAGGATATCTTGGTACTATTGCCGACAAGAACCCACCTTGATGATTTGATGGGCCGCCTTGAAGCCTGGGGAGTTCCAGCCACTGCAGATAAAATGGGGCCATTGCTAAAACGGCCCCCAGTCAGGGCACTGAGAAACCTTGTTGCTGTAATTTCAGATTCAAGAAGACGTGATTTTGTAGTTGCGTTGGCCCGCTCAACCTTGCTAGGATGGGATGACCTAAGACTAACATCAGCACTTGAGAACATTGGAGATAAAAACCCACTAGATGCTCTCATCAAAGCTGCAAAGCATGATTCAGAAAGGGAATTATTACAGCGATGGCAACAACATTCACGAGCCGGCACAGTACTCGAGGCATTACAAGAAGCGGTTGATCACTCAGACCTCTTACTCGCTCACCCTGAAGCATCTGCAAGAAATGAAATTGAGATGTTTTTAGATTTAGTTAGGGATTTACGACAAAGGCTAGGTGGAGATGTGAGTAGAATAAATTCACATCTTGAAAAATTACTGGCCCTAGGGAAAAATGGCCCTGCCGCCAAAGCTCCAGCCTTAGGTGGCTGTGTCCGCTTGATGACAATCCATGCCTCAAAGGGATTACAAGCCAAGGTTGTAGTGATTGCAGGCATGTTTTCTGCAGGAATTAGGTCGGTGGCCAATACTACTAGAAGCCATTTGATTGTAACTCCAGAATTAATTACTGGGAGAGCTAAACCTTGGCGTTCAGGAAGCCTTTCAGAACACGGCCTCTGGCTATTGGCGGAATCACTTTTACAGGCTCAAAGCGAGGCAGAAGTTCGCAGATTGCTCTATGTTTCAATGACCAGAGTGAAATCACATTTGATATTGGTAGGAAACCCTGGAACAACTACCTTTTCCGAGGAGGGAATGATTCAGAGCAAGCATAAACCAGGGCCAAGGAGAAGCATGGGCACTATGTTCTTGGATGCGCTAAGAGCCTGCGCCTTCAGAAATAAAGTAGAATACTCCCCGTGGCTACTACCTAATGATAATGAGCAACAAATACTAGGCCCAGGCTTTCCCCCACGAACCTTATTCCTTAATCCAGCATCACTGCGCTCCGATTCAGGTATCGGCCTTGAAGGAATGCCGCGCCTCACTCTTTACCATCACTCAGATTGTTTCATGACAAATGAAGTTGGTGGGCAGGGACTTTTGCCGAGAATTAGAATGCATGAATCAGCATTAGTTTCTGCTGTGCCTGATGAATCAGATGCGGTTGTAATCCGCCGCCGAAGGGTGAGGTTTGCTCCATCGGCTGTCGATACAGCTTCAAAATGCATCCGTAGACATTGGCTAGAAGACCAGATGGCTTGGCCCTCTGAACCATTATTGCCTCTTCAAGGCGCCCAATTCAATACGGGGTTGCCAGATGCAGCAACACTTGGAACATTATTCCATAGATTGATTGAAATTGGCTTAGCAAATCCAGCAATTGAAATTCAATCGACAACAGCCATCCCATCTGATTGGAGAAATGCCTCGGAAAATAGATTGCTCGATAATGATGTGATAAAACAAGTAATTGGAGAGTATTCAAATGGTGAATGGGATGAAGAAATCACCGCTCAACGGATGAAGGAACTTGCAACATTATTACTTGCTGGCGAATTAGGAAGCGCCTGTGAAACAGGCCATTATGGTGAGTGGAAAGTTGAAGGCCTGAGAACAGAAATGCCATTTGACCTTGGGCTTGTTAGCAATAGTGATTTACTTCTTCACACATGGACCCCTCATGGGCCTATTCCAAAAGCCATGTTGGACACAGTGATTACAAGCCTAACTGGTAGAATTGATTTGGTTTTGGCACTTGGGAAGGAAGATGGCACAGGCGCATACTTAGTTGTTGATTTGAAGACTCGGGGTTGCGGTAACCGTTTCGATCCACTCAATCCCACGAATGGAAGTCCATTGCAAAGTACCCCCCATTCGGAGCAAGAAATGACCACTCCTGAAGAACATCTTTTGTTAGAACATAGGATGCAATTGGCCCTTTACTCACTGGCTTTAGAGAGTATTGAATATAGCAAACCTGAATCGGAACGGCGGCAAATATTACCTCCAGCATTACAGGTTTCTGCAAATGGCCGACTAATCGCGAAAGATGGAGAGTCAATGAAAGAAGACCGCCATGAATTAATGAGATTATTAACCAAAATGGCAGAAATGAAAGTGCTCGAAGTTGGTGAAGAGGCAGTACCGCGATTATCTGGAAATGAAGCAGAGGAATGCAACAACTGTCCACACTACCAAAGTCAGATCAGAACTTGCGGCCCAGCAGGAGAAGAACTCGGATATATTGAATCAGACCTTGCGGCCGATTATGACTAGTGTCCCTGCCCACCCTTCTTTGGCTGCAGCCCGCCAATGATTACTGATTTCCAAGCCAGCACTGGTGAACAAGCCCTTCCATTCAGACTCACTATGCAAGGTCATTGGAGTCTTGACTTGTTGAGGCCAATCAATACTTTCTTCATTTTCTCTATAATGGTCAACCCCCATAACGAACAAGCCGCCCTCATTCAACCAAGATGCAATTCGTTTGATGGCTTGCCCCGGGTCCTTGAGATAGTACATTGTTTCCATACTATGGATGAGGTCAAATTCGCCTTCTGGTTGCCATTGCATTAAATCGCAGTGATGGTATTCTCCAGCATTATCAATCTGCTTGGCTTTGTCGATCATCGCTTCAGCAGCATCGATTCCAATCGCTTGGGTGCAGTGAGGATGAGCAGCCAATTTCCTAGTTGCCCAGCCATTTCCACAACCGATGTCTAAAGCCCTGAATCTCTTGCCTAATTCTGCAACTTGCATCAATGAACTTAGCAACATTTCCTCGACTGCTGGGCCATGCCCTTTCTCCATCCCTGCATCTTTACCATCAATTGCCCATTGGTGAAACACTTCGGCAGCACTCCTCCAAGTCGTTGTTTCCTCTTCGCGCATGAAAGGTCCGAGTTGCGAATGGCCTTTCAACCTCCGCCATTTGGGTCCACTCATGCAATCCACCAATATTGACACATCAAGGCTGCGAACCCTATGCGAAAACCAATGGGAAGAGAACATTATTCCAAGCCTAGAAGAGTACATCCGCATTCCAGCATTATCTCCTTCTTTTGATGCAAACTGGGCTGAAAATGGTTTCATTGATGAAGCGGTTAATCATATCGCTGATTGGTGTAGGAAACAACCTATTGAGGGATTGCAATTACAAATACTTAGGCTTGAAGGAAGAACTCCATTGATTCATATGTTTGTTCCAGGCCAAACTGATGAAGTTGTATTACTATACCAGCACGCAGACAAGCAACCAGAATTTGTTGGCTGGCATGAGGGACTTAGTCCCTGGGAGCCAGTTCGTAGAGGAGACCGCCTTTATGGAAGAGGTGGTGCTGATGATGGCTACGGAGCATATGCAAGTTTAACTGCAATCAGAGCAATACAAGAACAGGGAATTCCACATGCTGCATTACATCTCATAGTCGAAGCAAGTGAAGAATCAGGCTCACCCGATTTACCCGCTTACCTCGATGAATTAGAAGAAACCATTGGCACACCAACTTTGGTTATTTGTTTGGACTCAGGGGCCGGAGACTGGGAACACCTTTGGTTGACGACTTCACTAAGGGGCCTAGTCATTGGAAACCTGAAGGTAGCAATCAGCCACTCAGGGGTCCACTCAGGAGATGCAGGAGGAATTATCCCCTCCACCTTTAGAATTGCAAGAGCGATTTTAGATCGCGTTGAAGATAGTTCAACGGGGGAAATCTTGCTTCCAGAATTTCATGTTGAGATACCGACTCAAAGGGTCGACCAAGCAATAGCTACAGCAGATGTATTAGGCGAGGGGGTTTGGAGTAAATTTCCCTTTTTAGAAGGGGCAAAGCCTCCAACTTCAAACCTTGCTGAATTGATTTTAAATCGCACTTGGAGACCTTCCTTGGAAATCACTGGAGTCGAGGGAATTCCGGAGATGGCAATTGCTGGTAATGTTCTACGAACACACACAACTCTGAAACTATCTTGTAGAATACCTGCTGGAGTTGATTCTCAAATTGCAGCAGAAGTGATGAAGTCAGTTCTTGAAGCGAACCCTCCACATGGTGCAGAGGTTGAATTTTCTATCGAGATGCCAGCCGATGGATTCCATGCAAAACCATTGGCTGAGTGGCTAGAGTCCTCACTTGAAGTTGCCAGCAATTCCTATTTTGGCGGCCCTCTTCAATACATGGGTGAAGGTGGAACAATTCCATTCATGCCTATGCTCCAGGAGAAGTATCCGGATGCGGAATTTATGATTACTGGATTACTTGGACCCGAATCAAATGCACACGGGCCAAATGAGTTCACCCATATCCCCTGCGGAAAAGCAGTAACAGCCTCTGTTGCTGAGGTAATTGCGTCGCATGCAAGCCATTATATGGCTTAATTTAGAAGGCTTTCAAGGAAGTTCACTAGCATCCACAAGCGCTAGTTCCCTGAGTTTGAATGGGTCGGCTTGATAATCCCGAGGCGGGTGGGGTCAGTTGGGGGCTTAACCTCCGGTGTTGACTATGTCGGGTGATGACGAAGATAGTGTGAAGACCCCAGTAGTGAAAGTTACTGATTTAGAAGACCGCCTTGGTGAAGAAACAGAGCGCCTTTTGAAGTTGTATGATGCATATGAACTTCAAGAAAAAGAGATGGTCAATCTAAAGGCAGAAATCGAAGTCCTTGAGAAGGAAATCGTAGGGCGTGAAATCGAGAAAGAGAGTTTTGAAACTTTACTTTCAGAAAAGGATAACCGCATCAGAGATCTTGAATTGAGAGCCACTAAATCCTCAAAGCAAGTAGATTTCTTGGAGCCTGAATTACAGACAATGGAAGAGAAATACAGCCGTGAAAAGGATAGACTCGGCAAAGTCTTCGGAATCGCAGAAGAATTGGATAATGACTTGCGATTAGCAGTCGTGGAAATGAAGTCTCGAGATGATTGGTATGTTGACCACATGGGATTATTTGAGGATTTGAACAAGGCAATTAAGATCCGTTATGAGATGATTGAGCGTTCAGTCGAGGCTGAGAGGCAAAGTCAACACATGCAAAGAGCAATTACTGACCGAATGGAAGAATTAATCGAATCAAGAGCCGCAGAAATGACAATTGACGAGGCTGAAGCGTTTTCATCTACTGAATCTTCAGAAGTAGTAGTTGAGGAAGAAGCAACACCTGAAGAGGTAGAGTCCGAAGAGTCGAACGAGGAAGAAGAAACACCTGAAGAGGACACAGTCGAAGCAGAAGAATCCTCAAAAGAGGAAGAAGATGCCGAGCCAAGAGAAGTCAAGGATGCCGCTTCATGGGGAGACGATGTCGACCCATGGCAGGAACATGACGAGAAGTGAGGTGATCTTATCACCCTCTTCGCCCGTGGTGGTAAAACACCGATATTCCTAACAGCAATTATGGGAGTCTCAACCCTTCTGGTTGCAGTATTCGTCAATCCAGTTATGCATTTAGTAACTGTTGCAGGAATTATCTGTTTGATGTTAAGCGCATTTTTGGCTAATTTCTTCCGAGACCCAGATAGAGTAATTCCAAAAGATATTGGAATATTAGTATCTCCAGCAGATGGACATGTTATGTTTGCAGTTCGTGAAAGAGCCACCGGCCGTCGGCCATCAGAAGAGGAGCAACCCACTTGTGAAAATCATCCACTAACTGGAGATTGGCATTCAGAGGCTTGTGAAGAACCACTGTCATTTCAAACAGAACAACGATGGGAGGCTGTTGAAGCAGGTGAAGAATCCGGTGATGATTGCTGGAGAATTGCAGTTTTCATGTCCCCCTTAGATGTTCATGTTAACCGAGCCTGTGAGGCTGGAGAAATTGTTGCCATGGAACATCGTACTGGTAAGGCTAAGCGGAGGGGGCCATTTCTCCCTGCTTTCAAGAAAGAAAGCGAATTCAATGAAAGGGTTCGAACTGTTTTGAAAACTGAATCAGGAATACGACTTGAAACTACTCAGATTTCAGGTGCAGTAGCTAGAACAATTGTTCCTTGGGCAGGAGTTGGCACCATCTTGCGTAGAGGAGAGAGATATGGCATGATCAGAGTAGGCAGCCGAGTTGACTTGAGAGCACCTGCAAACCTCTTCAAGCCTGTAGTCATTGGTGCAGAGTCAAATAATCCAGCACATCCAAAAGGACAATTCGTCTCGGCAGGTTCGACTATCTTATTCGAAGCATTAAGTGAGGAACTAGAATGACACCGCCAATTAGACTCAATCTCATCGGTGATGACAAGCCGGCTGAGCGCCTTCATGACCTTGTTAAAGCACCTGAGAATACCGTTTGGGCACAAGAGAAGAAGCACTCTTGGGATGCAAGTGAGCCAGCAACCGTTTACTACACCCCGGAGGTTATGCCTGATGGGAAGCAAACAA
>Ga0302122_10001420_pt1 | contig 15228 bp, 31 predicted proteins | sample CB21_SCM_MG_FD_203115 | JGI IMG/M metagenome (GOLD analysis project Ga0302122, IMG submission 203115) | Marine microbial communities from Western Arctic Ocean, Canada - CB21_SCM | ecosystem: Environmental > Aquatic > Marine > Oceanic | place: Canada: Western Arctic Ocean | collected 2017-09-28
TTCTTATCTTCTTATTAGAATGATATTATAGGTAGTGTCGAATTTATTTCTATAAATAAGGGTTTTCATTTGATTATTTAGAATAACTAATCTATTGAGGTTTTTTGCAATTACTACTATCTACTATACTGTATTTGTGAATGCGAATGATCAAAATATAAAGAAGAAAAATACAAACAAAGTAAGCCGCCAAATAAATTCATTTAAATATATCAAATACATTCCAAATATTTTCATTTAAATATATGGCAGCTTTCATTTATTTTCATTTATTTATATGGGGCTATTTGTGAGCGACTTTGCTCGAAATATAGTAGTGCCAAAAATGAACAAGTCGGCCCGAAATAACCTACAGCTAGATATACAAAGTACATACAACAAAATACAAGCCTGATATATTTTCATTTAAATATATAAGGGGCCAAAAACTAACGATATTTAGCCAAATAACCCGCCTAGAAGCATCTATTTTTTCAACTGTTAAAACAATGACATTTTAGCAGGAAGATAACTATGTTAAACTGTCAGTTGATTGATAGATTTACATACTTCTTATTTAGAATTATTCTAATTACAATCTCAATACAATAACACGATAATATAAGTAGATTCACCGCCGATATATTTTCATTTAAATATTTAAGAGAGTTGAAATTCATTTAATTATTTGATTGACATTTAGCCAGAAGTATGGTATGCTCTTTCTTGACATGGCGGGAACAAGCAAATCTGGAAAAACAAAAGGCGCGGGATCGTTCGTAAGAATCTCTCTCTGCGAGTTGAACAGATGCCTCAAACCAGAAGCATCAGTTATAGTCAATCGCAGATACGTCGAAGCATTAAACATGGAAGCGTCCTCGTTCCAAGCAAACACCATCGCCTTGAAGAACGTAGTGAAGCATTCAGCAGTTGCCACTATAGACGAAAAGGAGAAGATTCAAGTAGAAGTAAAAACTGACTGGTAAAACTTAACTAAATACAAAAAAACTATGGCTACCACCACACTAATCGAAAAATTGTTCCCGAATATCGTCGGGCAGACAGCGGCAAAAGGAAAAATGCGATTCTATATCGAAGGGCATTCCGCAAGCAATATGATCCCCCACATGATGCTTGTCGCACCCAAAGGGTGCGGCAAGACCACTATGGCAGAGGCATTCGGACGGAACCTAGTTCAGAAAGGCGAGATCAAGCAGAAGCCTTGGTTGAGCATAAACTGTTCTTCGATTAAGAACTTGGAGCAATTCTTCGACCAGATAGTAATGCCTCACTTGATGGATAAAGATATAACATTTATGATGGATGAATGTCACATGATTCCCAATGATGTTCAAAACGCGCTTCTGACGGTTCTTAACCCCAACCCATCGCATACCAATACGTTTTCTTTTGGTGAGTTCGATTGGAATGTTGATTTTAAGCGCATTTCTTTTATCTTCGCAACTACCGAATCGCAGAAGATGGCATCACCGCTAATGGACAGATGCGAGCGCATCGACTTGGAGGAATACTCTAACGAGGAACTTGCAGAAATTGTCAAACTTAATACGAAGGTTGTATTTAAGCAGAATATCCTTGACGATATATCAACTACGCTTCGCGGCAATGCGCGGGGAGCGCAGAAAATGGCAACCAACATCGACATATACTGTAAGAAGAATGTTAAGAAGGTCTTCCAAAGGAATGATTGGAAACGGTTAACGAACGCTTTGGACATTATGCCGTTGGGACTGCACCGCATGGAGATGAGGGTTCTCCGTACCCTGTCAGAGCAACCGTTCACTAGGTTGGGCAGTCTGGCGGCGAAGTTAGGGATGAACAGGACGGTCATCCAGCGCGACTTCGAGATGTTCCTTGCGAAGAATGGGCTTTTCGACGTTGATCCGCTTGGCCGACAACTGACCAAGAAGGGGCTGGAACTTCTTTCCACCTACGACAAGAACAAAGACAAGACTACTAAATGAAAATAGACGACCATTGGTTGAGGCCGCGAACAAAAGCGGGAACAGAGGAAATGCGGAAAAGGCTCAACGCTATGAGAGAGCTACTGCAAGCAGCAGCCAAGACCGACAGTATAGAAACAAAAATAGTTAAAAAAGTATTTGATGAATATTTTACATTTGATTGGGAATGAATAAAAAAATAAAGTATTGACAAAGCGATAACTTTGTGCTATATTAGTTTGTTGGTTGTTTGGTAGACCAAGAATACACGTAAGCTCACGCGTATGGTGTCGGGAGAGACTCTCGAACAAAGGTTATTTTTTAAATGACCTGCATGAAACAAAGCTGAGCTTACGCGACTCTCTCTCATAACTAGAGTCGGAGACCCCCGCAATGGGGGTCTCTTTTTTTTATACATATGCGATCGCCAAATAATCAAATAACACCAAATAATGAATGATATATTATCAAATAATTATATAGAAGGCAAATGAAAAATATACGAAATAATGCCAAATAAGAATACAAATAATATAAATAACTATAATTGCAATAAACGCTATAAATACAACTCATTGATTACCAAGGACTTACATAGGCCGCCCTCCTAAGTCGCTGACTACCAAGGACTTACGGCCGCCGGGTAGCCCGGGGTGCGTAAACCGTTGATGCTCAATAGTTTACGACAGCGAGAAAGTTTCATTTAGTGCTTGACTTTTAGGCAAAAGTATGAGATCATATCCTCATGCGTTACATTAACAGCAACTGCACCTATACCGAAAACCACGTTGAGGGAACCTATACGTTCACAGGGCCGTGTCGTGTCACCGGAGACGACTATAGCGTCACTATACCGGGGCATGAACTTTGGGATCTAAACCAAGGTAAGCCGATCATGTGCTTGAAATCTCTTGATGCGAGCGACAGAGAGTTCGTCTTGAGTGGAACAAGCCCCAAAGGGTGGGAGAAGCTTTTTGGTGGAGTAGAAGAGATCGCGAAGTCATTAGTCGCGGAGTAGCCAAGCGGTAAGGCAGGAGATTGCAAATCTCTTATCGTCGGTTCGATTCCGACCTCCGCGTCCATATTTAGTGCTTGACTTTTGAGTAAAGATGTGATACCATATTTGAAGTTATGAGGGAAAGAGAAGAGCCAAAAGGATTTATTAGCTGGGCAGACGCAGGGCCGCGTAAGGTTGTCGACGGATGTGAGGTAGCGCCGGATCGCGTGAAGGTTTACTTCAATCTTCAAAAAGACTGCCTTTCGGTAATTGATGCGGAGACTGGACTGCTATACTGTCATGCTCATCGGGTTGAGTTGCGTAATGCCAAGTTTCGGGTACAGCCAGCAGGTCGGGAGCGAGTCATTCGGGAGAAGCGTAAGAACGTCCACGCTTACATTATCGGTGACTGCCATGACATTGGTGACGTTTCCAAGGAACGTTTTCGCTTGGTTGATAATGAGTTGTTCGAGAAGTACAGCATCTGTGATTGCGGTGACAAACCATACGACTACTGTGAGGAGTGCGTACCGGAATCAAGTGATGAGTTTCGCGGAGGGTGTTACAATCCTTATAAGTATAAGACTTTCGTAGACGATGTAGAGAAGACGCCGATCCTCAAGTCAGACAGGGTGATCGTCAGAGACAAGACGGCGATAGGGTCACATTATAATATATTTTATGTTTGAATTAAACCTATGTTATGAATGCAATGAGGTTATAGAGGGTCGATGGGATTCTCAAATCGGATTAGGCATCGAGACGGGCGAGTTGAAAGACACTCCTTATAAACACCTTATCTACGATAAGCATATCAAATGCTCTCCTAGTAGAGCGCAGAGGATCGTTCATAAGAAGTTTTCTCCCGTTATAGACGAGAGGTCGCAGTACGATTGGAGGCCGGAAGCAGACAATACTTGGACGGACGAGATGAGAGAGAAGTACGAAAAGCTTTATACTGAAGCGTGGGTTAGTCTTCAGTTGAAATTTAACCCTACATGGAGAAACAATTATGCAAAACACTGTAAAAACTGAGATCAAACCTTCCAAAGACTGGAATGGGTTTAATTTTGTGTTCTCAAATGGATGGGGACTCTCCATCCAACAGAGCGAACATCATTACTGTAAGGTCGGCAAGACGGCAGAGGTCGCTATCTTTGACCCCGAAGGGAATTGGCTCGCTTACGACGAAAAAACCAATTCAGTCGATGTCTTGCTAAATGCAGATACTCACGTTAATGGGTGGTTGGATGCTGACGCTATTGCTAAGCTTTTTGCTATACTTTCGCAGAAAGAGGTTGACATTATAGCAGAAGTGTGTTAGACTACTTATCTTCCGTTAAGGGAGGATGTCATAGTTAAGGTTATTGAAAAGGGAGTCTGGCAGGGCGGACTTAAAAGATTAGGGTAGGAATACAATGCTAATCAACCCCTGACACTTTCTAAAAGCTCTTTGAGCTTTTTAATTGTTCTTTGATTTTGAGTTGGCGGAGTTAAATACCCCTGTGTGTTTGTTCTGACGGTGCAGACACACGCCCGCTTTACTGTTGGTGGTGCGACAGCAACTCATTTAATTTTCTCGCTCGACGGAGTGGGATCGGTGTGACGGAATAATCCCTCCCAAAGGGGTAACGTAGCGACTGCGACAAGTACGGAGACCAATCGGTTGAGGAATCTCGTGGGTGAGTCCGAAGTAAGTAGATCTGAAACATTTGTTTTCTGGGTACTGAAAAGGTGCGGGTACACAAATACTCCCGCCACCATTTTATTTAATATGAAGGTAAGTAATTCGGAGATACTGCTTGAGTCAAAGTTGACCCATGATAAGTTACTAGAGGCATTCAGAGAAAAGAAAGTGAAAACTAAACATTTAAAGCAAAAGGCTGACAAAAAGAAAGCAGCCAAGAAGACTCGCGCAATTAAGCGAGCAGATGCAGATAAGCTGGATGCGTTGCGCAAAGACTTTACGCGTAAGATAGAATATAGTTTAGGGCACATCGTCCAAACCAATGCCAAAAACTGTGAAGCGGTATCCTTCTTAAAGAGTAAGATGAAAAAGATACGTCAGGCAATTTCAGAATAGTATTATACTTTATGAGGCAAGAAACAAAAGAACAGCGTTGGGCCACAGACTACAAAAAGAAAATGGCAAAGATGAGCAAAAGCGTAGACCCAAAAGTGTGGGACTATATTTACGGCTCCAAATAATCCTCCTAGAGCTATTATAGTTCGCCTCCTTTCTGCGCACGAGTAGGAAGGGGGTTTTTTTTGCGCCCTAAAGTACTGACAGTTAAGCACTTACGGGGCGGCGGCTGCGGGCGGCGGCGTAAGTCCTTGGTACTCAGTGACTTACGTACGTAAAGTTTTATTCTTTTTTTGCTTGACTTTTTAGGTAAAGTGTGGCATAATACTCTCATGGAAATTGAGAACGTTAAGGAGTGTGTCGAGAGCGCAATGTCGGACTTCTTTTTTGGTGAAGGCTATATTGACGGCGGCGTTGCTTACGCTATTTGCACTAGGGAAGATATGAACGGCAGGAGCCAGATGACAGAACTTCAGGAAACTATAACTGAAAGAATTATTAACTTTAACAAAGAAAAGGATTGACATTTAAGCAAAAGTATGATAGACTATATTCTTTGAGTGAGAGAACTATATAACAAAAAACTAAACTAAAAAACATATGGCAAGAACAACTAGACCCACATCAGACAACTACTCCTTCGGCGTACAGCACACGGCCCTCAAAGCCTCTGACGGTACACCTTCGGGATGGTTTGGAATACAGCGCACCGACAACAACAAAGTTATAGGTGTTAGCTCGGAAAAGTACGGTATCGTCAAAAACGATGACGTTATAGGAGCCGTCAAGGAGGCGTTAGGAGAGCATCAATCGACTCTTGGAGAATACGAGGAGGAAATCAGCTGCGTGCGTGATGGTTCGCGTATGTACGGAGGTTTTACCTTTAAGGACTACAAACGTGACCACAAGGACGGTGGTCAGTACGAAAAAGGCGATTACATGGGAATGAAGTTGACGGTCAATAACTCCTATGACCGCACTTGTCGGGTGTCTCTATCGGTTGGAATGCTTCGCTTGGTTTGCACCAACGGCATGACCTCGCTAGAGCAGGAACAGTCTATGACTCGCAAGCATTCTCTGCAAGTGGACATTTCTTTCATTCGTGACGCAATCTCTGGCTGCATTGAAAAGTTCGAGTCATCGGTTGACCATCTTGGTAGACTGTCAAAGGTTTCCTTGACACAAGACCAAGGCACGAACATATTGAAGAACCTTACCGATAAGAAGATTATATCGGAAGTCGTTCGCGCTGGTGTCGCTAGTATTTGGGCGAATCCATCCTACGATCAGGACAAACCTCGAAACTTGTATACCTTGTATAACGCATCGACGCAGTACCTCACGCATGATCCCAACCCTTCTGCTCGGCTTGAGTATTCCAGCAGGGTGGACAAGGTGTTGCTGGGCAAGTTCAGCGAAATGAGTTCGATCCCCAGCAAGTTCAACCTGTTATCGGCCAAGCCGAAAGAAAAGAAGCAGGAACAAATTGTCGTTGCTGTCTAACCCAGCAATGCCTCACGCCCCGTCGAAGGCTTAATCTTTCTCCTTCGGCGGGGTCACTTTAATATATAAAAAATAAAATATAAATGAGCAAATATATAAATTCCCCAAAACGAAAATATTCCGTAACACACTTTGACATGAAGGCAAGGGGCAGCTTCGCCCTTGGAGATAAGCAGCTCCAAGGCCCCATCGAAATAGAGAGGGTACAAATAGCATGGCAACCCGACGAGCAAACGAGCCACGCGCTATTATTTGAAAATCCCAATCATATAAATTTGATTCCGCTGATATTAGAAGAGGCGGGGTACGAGCTATCAGAAGATTCCGTGTTCTAAGTCGTTGACTATCAGGGACTTACGCGCGCCGGGCTGCCCGCGGCCGTAAACCCTTGGGCATCAATGACTTAAGGCCAAGAGAAAATTACAAAAAAACTATAATAGGATAATCAGAGGGCCTAAAAAGTTATTCTTTTTGCTTGACTATTAGCCGAAGCTGTGCTATACTTTCGGGAGTGATTGCAAAAAAGAAAATGACAATAAAACAGGCTCAAGGGTTGGTCGGTTCGTTATCGACACCATCGAAAATGCCCGGCTTTGGATACAGCACACCGGCAGAAGATTGCGTTACAGGCTCAAAACTGGTTCAGGTAGTGAATTCTATTTGTTCGTTTTGCTATGCTAGAAAAGGCCGTTACGTTTTCCCAAACGTAATTGCAGCAATGAAAAAACGACTTGCCGCATTGCGTCAATTGAATTGGGTGGACGTGATGACCTTCCTAATTGAAAAAAGGGAAAAGAGTGGCTTTTTTCGCTGGCACGATAGCGGAGACGTTCAAGGCGTTTGGCATCTCGAAAAGATCGCAGAAGTTGCAAGGCGATTGCCCAACATTAAATTTTGGCTGCCGACGAGAGAGTATGGCTTTGTGCGCGAATGGATGAGCTTGGGCATCAAGCCGGACAATCTGACTATCCGCTTGTCGGCTTACATGATGGACGGCGCACCACCAGCCACGTTAGCCAAAAAGCTCGGCTTGACGACCAGCGGGGTTGTTCGTGACGGATTCAGTTGCCCAGCATCTGACCAAGGCAATGAATGCAAAGAGTGCCGCGCTTGCTGGGACGAGACGGTGGAAAATATAAACTATAAGAAGCACTAAAAGCTTGACTTTATTGGGAATTGTGATATACTCCTTTGTGAATGGAGATGCCATTACTACTGATACTAGCGGTCATTGTAACCTACCTACAACAAAAAACAGAATGAGAAAACTAATGCAAAAACTAAAGCGGTTAATGAGGCCGCGCTTCACCTTGGTTTACCGTAAAAGAGACGGTGCGAGTGGAATCTACGAGATTTCCAGACCAAGAACAGACAACACCTTTGGCAACATCGGAGAGGGAGAGGATGAGGTTGGCTTTCGCGCCTATTGTTACAATCGCGAAAACTGGCGTTCTTTCCGTCACGATGGAGTCATTTCTATGGTGAAAAATTAGCCTCCGGTTTACCGGAGTACGTCAAGGAAAAGCCCACCGGAAACGGTGGGCTTATTTCTTATAATAGATAAGGTCTTATTTTTTAGTTATCCGGCCGGTTGGCTTCCATGTCGTGAGCAGAGGCAACACGGTAGCCAATCTCGCTTCTTGGGGGAAGCAGAGAGAACGAAGCGTTATAGTCAATTGACTCCCAAGCCTCTTGGGCAAGTTTCGCAACGTGTGGGTATACGCCGCCTCTAATGCCTTTGAAGGCGTCACAGCTTTCATTTAGCACACGCATCAACGTGCGGGAAAAGACGGCTTGTTTCAATCGCTTGGAAGTAGACCAAAACCAAAAGAAGTTTTCGCCAATCCAATTTGGTTCATCGCAAGCGGCCGCGCCGTGATTATGCCAACCAAAAAACTCATACTTTAGAGCTTGATTGTCGCCGTTGCCCATTATACCAACGGCCCAACTAGAGCCGTTACGCTGCACAATAATATTACTGTTTTGCATTTTTCTTTTTCCTTGAATAAGAGCCTTTGCCCTTCTCGGTTTTATGTGTTCGTGTTCCCGTATTAAAAGGAACCACCTTTCTAGGTTTAGAAATTTTCTTCTTCTCTCTCATGCGTTTATAGTCTCATAATTTCGGGCAAATGTCAAGGTAAATATACAACTATTTCAAATATGTAAACACCTAAAAACGAAATAGGTTAAGAGCAAATAACTCAAATATATAAAAAAACTATAAAAGTATATTTTTTCCACAGTTGTAAGTCATTGACTATCAACGACTTACGTCCGGCGGGCTGCCCCCAGCCCGTAACCCATTAGTACTCAAAGGGTTACACCTTTAAAGTCCGCACTTATAGCAGGGCAAATACCCCGCAAATGGATCTACCCCATTCGCTTCGCCGCCCCAGCCTCCGCATTGTGGGCAATTCTCTTGCGTGTCCCGTTCTTTAAGTTCTTCCTCTTTGAACTCAGGATCTTTGCCCCTATAGGGCTTGGTGTGTCTGTGCTCTTGCTTCATGTCCATTGCTTGCGGTCGGTTTCCTCTTCGTAGCCTGCGTGGTAGGCGTCCAGATCAGCCTTCGTCATGTCTTCCACCTTGACGCGGGGGGCATTACCGGTACCGTTCGGGTAGTAGTGGGCATCGCTGCCCCTGCCATAGTAGCGGTCAGCAGATCCCCGATCATAGGGGCTGCCGTGTTTCGTATCGTATTTTTCTGTTCGCATAATTATATAAAAGGGGTTACCGGTCACAGCATCTCACAGCCTCCGCCGTAATCCTCATCCGTGCCCCAGCCCGCACTAGCGAGCGCATCCCCGTCCGCTTCCGCGTCCGAGTTGAAACCGTCCCAATCCTCGCCTGCGGCGTCATCGATAGACCACACCACCTCGCGAGAATTGTCGGTATGATGCTCGATAACGTCCTCGCCCACCTGATCGGCCAACCTAATGGCCGCGTTCAATGCTGTGTGATCGGCATCACCCACGTTCTGCGTGAAACTCTGCACTACACCCTCTCCATCAACAACTGAGTATTTCCTCATAACAGAAAACAGTATACCACAAAATGGAGAAATGTCAATCAATAATGTCACTTTTTTAAAAAAGATATTTTAACTATTTATCGTACTTGGCATGAAAACCCTCCTAAGGTATCGCTTTTTAGGGTAGTTGGGGTGCGTAAGTTACTGATTACCAAAGACTTACATTTTCGCGGGCAGCCCGCGGCCGTAAACTACTGGTAATCAAAGAGTTAGCCCCCCCAAGGACAAGTGAGTGAAACCTTGGGAGGGCTTGAGGAAGGTAGCCGGAGAGATGACGGCTACCAAAGTCAGCGGCAATTATAGATTTTCTTTAGTTTTCTATTTCTTTTTAATCGCGCTTGAGTTATAAGTTCGTCGATCCTTTCGTCAACTAAACTAAAGGCAAGGATAGATTTTCCGCTTCGATTTTTTAGGTTGATCTTCATTTTATTGTTTTACTATTTTTATAGCTTTCGCGCACCAGCCATCATAATCGCTTTCGGTTGCGGTGACTTTGCCTTCCCAAGTTGCGCCTCGAACCTCAGCAAGCCATGACGGAGTTGGTAGAATCGCTGTATCGCCTACGCTTGCCTGTTCGTCGGTTTCGTATGTATAGTTATTGTTTATTTTTATTTTCATGTAGAGTAGATTTCGCGGGGTGTCTCAAGGATTGCTTTATCAAACCAGCTTTGCGGCTGCACTTCGCATTTGACACCTTCTAGCCACCTGTTTAAATGTCGTGATGTTGTTTTGCTAAACTTTTCTTCTGTCTTATAATACTTCACGCCAACCTTGGCGGCTACGGGCGTACCGTAAGAGAAGAAAACAGTAGTACGTTTTGTCTCATCGACAAGCCTTTTGTTGAAGTGGACTTCCGTCTCGTTAGTGCTTATGTTTTTTATATACATGATTAGAAATCTGGATCGCTTGTATGCTTGTAGTTTTTAAAAAATTCCGCTCTGGCTTGTTTCCTTAATTCTTTAAAGTAGCCATCAATCGACAAGGCAACCTCGTCCCGAGCATCACCGCTCCAAGGCATGTTTTCAATGTCACCAACAACAATGTCAACAACCTCCTTTATTGGCTGACCCCATGGGTTATCGGTATCTTTCACGAGCAGCTCCCTAACGCTCAGGTGTTCGCCCATTGGCTTGCTGCGGAAGTCGTTGCTAGCTATTTCCCAAACCTTATCTATTGCTTTTTTTATGTTAGAGTCCATTATAGTTTGTAAAAAACGTGTTGCCCGATAACCTTGACGGGCTTTTGACCTTTTGCCCAGTAAGGTTTCTTTTTCATCCAAGTCGCGTGGTAATGATTAGCGAAGCCAACAAAGTCACGACTTAAAAGTTTGATGTTTTTAGCCAATGCCAGCGCGTACTTCGCTTGCGGAACCTTCAACAAGTGTTCAAGATTCTTTAACTTTTTACCGTTCCAACAACTAAATTGGTAGGGCTTGAGACAGATTTCGGTTGCTGTTCTCTTTCTCTCGAATGCGCGTTGAGCAATGACAGCAGCCACCGCGTACATTCCTCCCTGTCCTTCGCCACGGGCTTCTGCCAATATAGTGATAGCAATGATTTTGGTTTCTCTGGTGAGTTTTGCATTTGTGTGAGTGTGCGCGTAAACAGTAAGAGCAAAGGCGGCGACTAGTATAGTTGTTATTATTTTTTTCATTTTAAGCTAAAAGGGTGACAGTTGCGTTAGAGTTAAGAGCGTGGACAGTCGGTTCTTTTGGTTCGTCATCGAATCCGCAATGATTGCCAAGCGCGTGTTTTATTATAGCCCAAAGACTTGGGACTGGCCCGAACTGCTCAAGTGTTTTGTCGCCTCGCTTAACGGTAAGAGTCCAAGCGACTTTGCCGCTTTCTTCGCATTCGAAGATGTCTACTGTTTTTGTCGGATGGTTTATATCTCTCATAACTTGTAATATCGTATCAGATTTTAGGGCAAAAGTCAAGCACTATCTTTGCAAATTTCACATTCGCATTCTTGTGCTTTTATAGCTTCTTCGTTCCAGTCATCGCAAAATGTGGTAAGTTCCTTAACTTCCTTTTTCGTTTTCAGTCCACGCTTGAATTGTTCCCAAGTGGGGCGTTGCGCTTCGGGAATTGCTTCCCAGCCTTTCATCAATTCGGCACGACGAGCCTGTTCCTCCGCCAACCACGGCAGAACGCTATTTGCTGACATATCGCCACCCTTTTCCGCTCTCCTGCGGATTCCTTCTGTTATTGCTCTTGAATTATCTCTCATAACTGGGAATAGTATAACACAATCTCGCAAAATAGCAAGCTTTAATGTCACTTTTTTAAGCCTCGATTCCCGCTTTGTCTTCGATCCATTCGAGATCTTCGCTATTCTCGATTTCGGTTAGCCTGTTCTGGACGTCGGCGAGTTTCTCTTCCCAATGCTCTATGCGGATTTGAATCGCTTCCTTCCCAATGAGGTTAGTCTGCGCTAATATTTGCAACGCTCCACGCACTTCGGCGATAGCAATGCCTTCGTTCCTCAAACTCTTCTGTGTCGTATCTCTCATAACTGCAAAGAGCATAGCACAATCAGCCAAAAAGTCAAGAGAAAAGAATCACTTTTTTAACAAATATGAATAAAAAAAAGAACAAATATTAGGACAAATATGCTTGACAAGTTCATCAAAAACCGAAAAAAATGACTTTTTAAAACTACCGTAAGTTATTGACTATCAAGGGTTTACGGCGGGCGGGCAGCCCGAGGCCCGTAAGTCCTTGGCGGGCAGAGGGTTAGCACCATCATCGGCGCGCTGTGTCTCAAGCGAAACGATGATGGTTTACGCTAGAGACTATATTGAGTCACCAGCGGGCGTTCGCCTATTCGCGATCCTGTTGAGTTCCGCATTGCATTTACTCATTCGTTTCCGTAGGTTCTGCACCTCCAGTAACGTCTTGCGCTCAAGCATTTCTTCAGTCTTCATTTCGCTGAAGTACTCAATCATGAAGCGGAGCGTTTTGGTTTTGGTAGTGAACAGCTCATTGCTGAGCTTATCTAGGCTTTGCTTAACTTCGGGGGATACCCGAAGGTTGATGGCGACGCTTTGGTTGTTTTTCGTTATGTAGTTCATTATAAGTTTAAAGTTAGAGCCGCAGCCGTTAATGCTGCACTGCCCGTTATGCATAGCCACGCATTCAGTTCATTCAATCCGAGATCATTAATTAACCATTTCATTTTATTTATCATAATTCTTTTTATATCTAGTTGGGCCATACTTGCTCGATGTCCCAGCCATCACGGTCGTTACGCTTACGGCACTCGATGCGAACATCTAATACAGTTGTTTTCCTTATAACACCAGCGAAACCGATTGCGTCATTGAACGCCCTATGGTCAGGCTCACCCTTCACCATAGGGAAGGCTTTGAAGTTGATGGTGCCGTCTGTCTTCCAGAACACCGTAAACGTTTTGTTTGTATCTCTCATTATATTAAATCCTTATTCGCACTCGTGGCACTGGTAGTTTTCCAAGCCGTGATCCCATTGGCCAACTTCTTCTAGGCTGATCACTACTTCCGCACCGCATCCGCAGCACACAACCTCATGTCCATCCACGGTGTTGTTGTCGTCGTTCCGATCCATCTCGTTGTTCATTTCGTTATTCATCTTATTCATTTCGTTGCTCTTTCTCTCACTCACTTGTTATATCGTATCACATTTAAGGTTGAAAGTCAACACTTATTTTGGATTATTTCCACAATATCCAGCCAGTTGATTGGCTTGGTGCTTGGGGTCATTGTTCACCGTGTAGGTGTTACCGTTCAAGGTGAAGGTGTCACGCTTGGCCTCACGGCGGCGACGTTGCTCCAAGTGTCTGCGGATCTCTGATATTGTCATTTGATTGTTCATTGTCTTTCTCTCACTCACTGGGTATAGTCTAACACGATAGGCCCGAAAAGTCAAGCGGTTTCTTTGTTTTATTTCATTTTTATTTCGTGTGATTCTTTACCTAGTTGGCACGATTATTGCCTAGTGATGATTGTATAACTGTCGTAAGTCATTGACTATTAGGTACTTACGCCTCGGGGCCAGCCCGCCGACGTAAGTCCTTGGTGCTCAGTGGGTTACGCGAATGGCATGCTTCATGTGTGGCAGGTATCGTGCCAAGTCATTATAATACGACACGAAAAGAAAGTTATTTTTTTTACATTTAGGGGTTGACTTTTGAGGTAAGATGTGATATCATATTCCTAGTGAGTGAGGGGAGACCCTCCAACAGAAAGACAGATTATGGAAGATAAGAAGATTAAGACAGTTAAGGTCAAAGGGCCTTGGGTAGATGGAGTGCAGACAGTCAAGGAGATCAGCCTAGACGAGTGGACAAGCTATACGCCACTAAACAGGCGAGTACGGGGAGAATGGTTCCGAGTAGTTAAGTGGTAAAAAGGGCTTGACTTTATAGGTAAAGTGTGATATCATTTATCCAGTGAGTGAGAGAAACAGTAAGATGAAAAACAAAATAAAATTCCTAAACGTAGTGTTCAACGTCAAGCGCAACGCCGCTTACCAAGGCAACCACGAGCTTGCCAGAACCGATAGAATCCACACGACCTTCCCGCTCGGCACAACCGAGGAGGAAATGATCAGCGAGTTTCACTCGGAGCTAGTCAACATCGACATTAACGGTAAGACTTGGCTAAAGGGTGAAATGATTCAGGTCACCAGCATTGATAATTGTTTCGAAGATTCAACTAACTAAATTAAAACTAAACTATAACAAGATGAGTATGCAAAGTATATGTTTCGCAGGGGTCACGCACAGCGATGGCCAGATTGCCGATGAAGACACAGCCAACCACGTTGACGGCGGCTTCTTCGGTGTAGAGAACACAGTCCAACTCGGTGAGTGGGCGCAGGTTGACGGGGTAGGGCTGGGCGACTGGGCCAGCGAACTGGCGAGCTTGGCGGAGGATGGGTACAGTGACGTCACGTCCCTTGACTACGTAGGGTAGGCCACCCCCTCCCCCCACGGCCCCGCCCCCTTTTTGAAAACAAGAGGGGGGGCGGGGGTAATATATAGCATGGGGGAGGGTGTTTTCATTCTCCCCGAAATCTTTGGGGGTATTGGAATAAACAAATCTAAAAAAATCCCAGACAATCTAAAAAAATATCACCCTTTCGAATATCAATCCAGCTGCGCTGGATTTAAATTAATGAATTTATATCGAAGACAAGTGCACTTATATTTAGCGCCGCCCATCTCTTAACCGATTGATAATCAGGGAAGTAGAGCGCCCTTTCTTAAACGGTAGGATGCAAATTTCCGCCCTGACCATCTCTAAAACGCTCCTTTCGCATATATTGAGAGACTCTACGGAGTAATCTCCGCCTTTTGCATAAATGTGAGGCCTACTAGAAGCTATAAAGTCTCTGCCACCCTTTTCGGGGAAGACAGTTACTACGTCGACGGCTCTTAAGGCGTCGAGAACGGCCGCTCTATCGTTTTCTGAGTTAATTGGGCGGTCAGACCCCTTAAGTTGGCGTACGGAGGCGTCACTATCGCATCCTACAAGTAGCAGGTCGCCCAAAGCAGCAGCTTTATTAAGATAATCTACATGACCAGCATGCAACAGGTCGAAACAACCATTCGTTACAACTAACTTCGTGCTTGGGTCAAGATCGTCTCGCCAACTACGTAAATCATCAATAGAAACAAACATACAAATATATT
>Ga0302122_10001421_pt1 | contig 15226 bp, 9 predicted proteins | sample CB21_SCM_MG_FD_203115 | JGI IMG/M metagenome (GOLD analysis project Ga0302122, IMG submission 203115) | Marine microbial communities from Western Arctic Ocean, Canada - CB21_SCM | ecosystem: Environmental > Aquatic > Marine > Oceanic | place: Canada: Western Arctic Ocean | collected 2017-09-28
CGTGGAGGTCCACGAAGGTCTTCGATTTCCACACAGGTCGCGACCATGTCGTCGTTCGTGCGCGGCGCAAAGACCACGTACAGCGTTGACTCGGGCGTCTCCTCCTCCACGGCCTGGCCAAAGGTCAGGAGCAGGGGATCGGCCGTGATACCCGCCTCCTCGGTGAGGCGCGTGGTCCCCGCGGCGTCCAGCAGCACCAGGTGGTCGTACGGCAGCCGCGCCAGGGCGCCCGTGGCCCACGCGAGCACCGCGGACCCGTCGAGGGTCGGCTGCGCGGGGTCGAGGCCCTCGACCCGCGCCTCGATGAGCACCCGCCGCTTCCCCTCGAGCACCGCCGCCACGGTCGCGTCGCAGGCGTGCCGCGCCGCCTCGGCCAGATCGAGCGCGACGCCGGCCGGCACGGCGGGCCGCGCCTCGCCCGCGGCGCCTTGGGGATTCAAGGCGTCCGCGAGCCCGGCCGGCAGGTCGCTCGAGGGCGGGGCCGGCTCCGCCGCCTCGGGCGTGCCCCGCACCTCGCGCAGCTTCGACAGCTCGCTCGCCAGGTCGTCCGGCGGGTCCCCCGACGGCTCGCGCCGGCCGCTCTCGGCCGGCGGCGCCGGCTCGGTTCCATCCGTGCTCGCCGCGTCCCCGCCGCTGGGAAATAAGCCCTCCATTCGCGCACGCATCGCCGCGTCGTCGTCGTCCGCGGTGACCGCCGGTGGTACCGGCTCCGCGGCGACCGCCGGCGGTGCCGGCTCCGGTGCATCCGGCGTCTTCGCGGCCGGCGCCTCTGCTGCAGGCGCCTCCACTGCGGGCAACTCCGCGGCCGGCGCCTCCGCGGCCGGCTCCGTGGCCGGCTCCGCGGCCGGCGCCTCGCCGCCGCCGAACATGGCTTCCATGCGCGCGCGCATCTCTGCTATCCGTGCCGCTTCGGCGTCGCTTTCTGCGGGCCTGTCATCGTCGACGGCTCGTATTGCGGCTGTGCGCTGGAACGCTGCTGGGCGCTGCAGCTGTGGTGGCTGCAGGACGAAGGATTGCACGGCGCAAGCCGCCCAGAGGACGCGTTTCATCGTGTTTGCGACTTATGCGCGTTATTGGGTGCTGGTTTTTGCATGCCCACTCAGCGTACGGGTTTTAGCCTACGTTTTACAATGCAATCATAAACGCGTGCTAACAGTTGCTTGAACGTCGGTCTGCAGCCCTCTGAGGATGTTCTGAGCTGTTGGACCTGCAACTGCGCGTAGATTTACACAGATTTACGCAGAGAAAGCAGCTATTGGTCGACAATGCGACGAGCCCTGGGCCTCGGAGTAGCGCTGCAGACGTGCACTTCCCTCTACTCACACCCACGACGACGCCCGCCGACGCGCCTCCTCGGCTCGACCGACACCGACGTCGACGACCTCCGGCAGAGACTCGAGGCCGGTGCGTTCTTTCTCGACGACGATGGAGCCCACGGCGTCATCGCGTGCGACGCGCGCCAAGCCGCGCAGCACGCCGGCGAGGCACTGAAGGCCGCTGTATTGACGGGCGAGCGGCGCTGCGTCATCGATTGCCGCGTGGACACGTTCGAATCAACGTCACGTCGCTTCTCGGCCGACGACACGGCGCGCTGGGTCCGGCGCTGCGCCAACGAGGTCGCGTTCTTTTTTGAGACCTGTACGTTACTCTACCCGAAGGTGGCGAGCGGCGCGGCGCCGACTGCCGCGGGACTGCCCGTCGAGCCCTTGCTCAAAAAATGGGGCACAGTCCGGCACTCGGACTGCGGCCTGGCGCCGACGGACTGCTTCTTCGTTGTCTCGCCTTCAACCTTCGAGGAGTTGGTGGCGCTGCGGCGCTTGTACCGCGCCGCTATGGAGGCGCGGGCGCTCGTCGTCGTAGTGAACCACGGCTTCGACGCGCCCCCACCGAAGCTCGAGGAGGCCACCGAGGTCTACCGGCTCCAGCCGCTCGACGTCGAGGACCCCGCGACGGGGAGGGTCGCGCGCGTCTGCGTCTCGAGGCGGTTCCCCGCCGACTACGAGGTCTACGCCGCGCGATCGGGTGCTTACGAGTCAGCGAGCCGCTGCGTCTTCACGCAGCGGCCGGACGACGCCGTTGTGCGAGCCGTCGCGCGGCAGATCTTTGATGAGATAGGTTAAGACATAGATTGTTACCCGCTCTTCTTCAGCTTGAGCTTCTTCTTCTTCTTCTTCGATTTCGACGAGCCCCCGGTCCCCATGTCCACGTAGGCCTGCTGGTTGTTGATGGGCACGTAGGCCTGGCCCGTGCGCTGCTGGGCGTGCTGGAGGATGGACAACGAACCCGCACCGGCGGACATCTTGATGGACCGCTGGCGCTCGGCCTCCCGCGCCGCGAACTTTTCGGTCTTGGCCTTGCCGGGGCCCTTGCCGTGGAACTTGTGGCACATCTGGCGGAAGGCCTCCTTCCTCGTCAATAACTTGCCGTCCGCATCTCTATATTCGAGCTTGATGTCTTTAAAAGTCATATCACTCCCTTCGGCCGTCAACCGTTGCGCCTCGGCCATGTCCTCCGTCGACGTCGCGTCCGTCTTGAAGTCCCGCCGGTCCCGGGCGCGCCCGATACTGGCCTCGACGTGCTGGGTCTGCACGTCGCCGGTTTGGCGGAGTAACCCCATGGCGGCCGCCATACCACCCGATGCCAAGGGTTGCTTGTGCAAAAAGTCCACGAGCTCCCCGCGACCCTCGGCCACCTCAGCTTCGTCGTCCGAATCCGGTACATCGTCCATGACCACGTCTTCCGCGGCCTCCTCCTTCGCTTGCGCGCGCTCCTCCAGGCGCGCCCGCAAGCGCGCGGTGAACTCCGTCGTCGACGTAAACACGAGAACGTCCGTCGTCTCCGCGTCCGGCTCGGGCGCCTCCTCCTTCACGCGCGACGCCAGCGCGGACGCGCCGGCCTCGCCGACGGGCGCCTCGCTCTTCAGACGCCGCGCGCGGTCCAGGGCCGCTCTTAGTTCGGCGTCGTCCACGTCCTCGCCCAGGCCGCTCACAAACTTGGGCTCTACAACGGTCTTCGCCTCGTGCACCGCAGGTAAGGCTTGAGCGGCCCCCGCCGTCGTCGCCGCTTCCACGGTCTGCCCAAAGGCCCCGGAGAGCTTGCTCTGCGCGCTGCGCTGCGCGGCGGCCCAGCTCGCCGCCCGCCGCCGGTCCTCGTCCGTGTCGTCCTCGACAACACGTGAACGGCTCCCTCTATTACCATCAACTTCCTCCAACCCGTCTAGAATGCTCCCGGTGGACGGTACTAAGACCTTCCGCGCGGCCTTCCGCGCCTTCTTGTCCTTCTTCCGGAACATCTTCCTGGCTTCGTCCTTCGTGAGGTAGTCGCTTTGTGCTTCAAATTGCGCAGAAGAGGCGTCGACGCCGCCCCAGCGGCCAGTCCTTAGGACCGAAGTGTCGTTCGTGTCCATTTTGGCGTTCGGGGCCTTGCCCATGCGCTCGGCCAAGCGGGCGATGTCCGCGCCCCTTAAATGCGACTGGTTCTGGGCGCTCAGGCCGCCGGCGGACCCGATGCGCAGTTTGTGGGCTGCCTTCGCGCGGTCGTCGTACTTGGCCAGCGTGGCGCCGGCGCCGGCCGCGGCGCCCGTGGCATACTCGAAATCGTCCGCGACGTCGCCGCCTTGCTGGAGGGCCTGGTCCTCCTGGTGCTCCGCCCTCTTTCTCCGAATGTAATCGTCCTCGCTGCGGTTCACGTTCTGTAAAGTATGCGCCGACTCGGCCTTGAGGCCGATGAGCTTGCCATGTTCATTATGTTCTAAAATGTGTTCGTCCTCTAACGTGAGGATCATCTCGTCGCCGACTTTTAGCGCTTCGGCACTATGAGCCGCGACGTTTAGTCCCTCCAAATCGTTGGACGTGTACTGGCGCTCCTGGTCGAGCTGCAGTCGTCTTCGTCGTTCCGCCTCGAGCGCTTCGTGCGCCGGGTCGTCCTTCTGCCGTCGTAGACGCGCGACGTAGGCCGCGGCGTCCTCCACGGCATCACCCAAAGTAGACGCCGGCAGCTTCGCCGAAGCCTCCCTTTTTCTCTTAGCTTTAGCGAGCTCGGCCTCGATGTCGGCCAGGCGCCGCGCGTCCAAGCGTTCGGCTCTTGCCAATTCGAAGTTCCTCTCCGCCTGCTCCCGCGCCTTGGCCGCCGCAGACGACACGTTCGAGTTCAGGGGACTCAGCCCGAGCTTCTCGCGCAGGGCGTTCGTGTCGTCCACGGTCATGCTCACCTCGCCGTCGCCGCCCGTCGAGACCTTGAGGCCTTCGTTTAGCTTGGCGTAGTCGACGCGCTCTGGCGCGGCGCCCTTGCTCTCGTCCCGCCGGGGCCGGCGCTCCCGGCTGCGGCTGCGGCTGCGCGAGCGGCTGCGCTTCCGGTCGCGGCGGCCCATGATGAGAGCTGCGCTGCTGCGGCGACGGCGCTCACTCTTGGGCTGGGCTAGGCGGTAGGCTCCCGGTGTCCGGTCGTCACCGCGTTAGAGCTCGGTACGTCCGGTGCACTGGCGAATGCTTATACGTAAACACCTCGCAATCGTGGCGCTTGCCAGTACACAGGTGCTTTGCTTTTTGCGTCCGGGGCAGCGAAACCCGTCTAAAGCAGCCCAGGACGCATCCAGCGCAGCCACGCCCTCGCGCCGGCCCGGCGGGCGATTCCTAGCGGTGCGAGCCGCCGCACCCCCCCCCCGGGACAATTCTTGTGTGACACCCAGCCTGTGCCTCCTGTGCCTTGTGCTTGTGCGAGGCAGGCGGGCCACCACAGCCGGACAAGCGCGCCGGGGACACGCGCGTGGAGAAAGAATGCGCCAGCGCGCCCCCCGCGCGGCGGCGACACGACGCGCGGCGCAAGCGAGCACCCGGGGGCAGCACCGAGGCACCCGCGCCCCCCGCGGGGCCGGCTCCGCCCGCGCAGCCCGCCGCGGCTCGCGTCGACCTTGTTGACGCGGGTGTACCACACCCGCGCCCTCCTCATTCAAAGGGCGGAGCACGCCATCGCCGTCGTCGAGCGGCGGCTCTCGTTTGAAGAGATGGGCGCGGGTTCGTCGACGAACGCGGTCCACCCGGCCCGCCAGCGGCGCTCGTTGGAGGCGCTGCAGAAGATGGACGTGAGCGAGCTCCAGGAGGTCGTGACCGTGAGGAGCCGTTTGTCCCGCATCCGGCTCTCGTTCATCTGGCCCTCTTTAAGCCCGCCAGAAGAAAGCGAGGGCGTCCTGCCGAAGATGAGGAAGATACTGGAGAACGACGGCGATTTACTGGACTTCACGAACTTTTTTGATGTGGGAGTTCGCGGACGAGCCGCTCCAGTTCTACGCCGCGATCGCAGACTTCACGACGCAGTTCGGCTCGCCCACGGAGAAGCAGGCGGGCATGGTCGCGCTACCGCGGCGCTTCACGACCGTCGAGGAGGTCGTGGAGGACGTCGACGAGGAGGCCCAGGAAAATGAAGCCGTCGAAGCGAGGCAGGCCGCGGCCCGCGAGATCTTCGACGAGTTCCTGGCCACGGACGCGCCGCGCCAGGTTCACGTGCCCAACAAGATGCGCAAGGCCCTCAAGAAGGAGCTGGACGCGGGGCTGTGTCTGCCCTGTGTGTTCCGGCCGGCGCTCGGCGAGGTCTTGACGGCCCTCGCCCGGGACAAGTTGGTCCCCTTCGTCACCTCGCAACGCAACGACAAGAAGATCTGGATCCGCGTGCTGCGCGTGTTGGAGACATCGATAGCAACGGATGAGCGGCCCTCCTTCCGCGTGGCCGCGCCGCGTCCCGACCCGGCCTCGCCGGGCCGGGGGCGCGCCCCGACTATGGCCACGGTGCCGCGCAAGAAGTTCGACCACCGGCGCCTGAGCGTCGACGTGCGTTTGGTGATCGGGCGCGAGCTCGACCTCGAGGCCCTCCGCGCGAAGCACTCGGCGGCGCGCTAGGCCCCTCCCCCCCTCCCCTGGGCTAAGGCGTCCTCGCATCAACATTGCGACTCGTAAACACCTCGCTGTCGGTGGCGAGTCGTGTGCGCGCGGGGGCAACCGTGCAGGTACCGTACTAAAATTGCTAAACCTGTTCGGCGCTCCGCGGCGCGAAAGCTATCAGTACGCGGCACGGGCAGGCTTAGACACGAAGGAGGAAACTCCCAAAGGAGCACGGCACCGCGCCCTCGACGCATGCGGTGCGCCATGGTAGCCTGAGAGGCTGCCCACCATCTGCGGAGCGCTGCCCACGGCCGCAGCACGCCACTGGTCATCGCGCCATCGCTGAGCGCCCGCCTGCGGACGGCACTGTTTCTCACGCCACCGCTGCGCGTCGCGTCACTGACGCCATGCTGCCCCGCGCGCTCCTGCTTGCGACGCTGGCCTCGGCGAAGAAGCCGCTGATGCCTAAGTGCGAGAACCAGGCGGACGCACTCGGGGCGAGCATCTGCGGCGCCATGCTCAAGGTCGGGTTCTATACGTGCGAGGTCGACTTCTGTCCCGGCTGCACGCACAGTGAGGACGGCACGCACAACCCGCGCGCGGGCGTCTGCAACCTGTCGTGCGACTACTGCCCGACGTACGCGCCGACGACGCAGCCGTCCTCATACGTGCCCACGACCGAATTCGCGCCGTCATACGTACCTACTGGACGACCTACGCGGAGACCAACGGCCATGGACGTGACGGACCCGACGCGCGCGCCGTCGTACGCCCCGTCGCGCCGGCCCACGTCCGACGAACCGTCACCAAGACCGACCGGCGCTTTTCCCACGCGGGCACCCACGGGCTGCGAGAATGCCGCGGACAAAGCTCTGGGTGATTATACCTGCGCCCAATGGTTAGCCGCCGACGGCGTTGACTGCAGCTCCGTCGAGGGCGCCTGCGATTTGGCCTGCGACGCGTGCGGGCCCACGCGCGCGCCGACCATGAAATACGACAAGAACTCGCACCTGCGGCCGACGTTCGCCGCGGACCTGTACCTGCCGTGGGTGACGCCGCCGCCCTCTCCGGTTCCATTCGTCGCCGCGGCCTACAACGCATCATCCGTCATGATCGTCGCGGTGGTCGCGGCGGTTCTGGTGGGTCTCCTTGTCGCGTGGCGGCGGAGATGCAAGCGCGATCGGCCCGGGGGCTACGCCCAATTCGGGGAAGTGCGGGAGGAGCGGGCCTACGAGATGCCCGACTCGGGCCTCGAGCTGCCGGAGTTTAGAAGGATGACGTAAGTGTTTTCGGTAACACCTGCGTCGAGGGCGCACTGGGAATCGAATCGGACCGACCGCCGCTAGCGCTTATTATTTTCTATACGGGTTTTCCCCGTCGCGCGTATTTTTGCTGGAAGTGAGCACATACGTGAGCACTGCATTGCGGTTGCTACACAACTTAATTAAACTACCAGGTGCTAACAATTCGCAATCGCTGCGCATAATCAGCAGCAACACTGCGTACAGCTTTGGAGAGCTTTCCTCCAGTGAGCAGCAACACTGCTCGCAGCCATGGAGAGCATTCCTCGCAGGCAAAGGATGACGGCATCACCCGTTCACGACGAGCTCGACGACGACTACGAAGCTGCGGAGACCGCGGCTCGGGCGGCGTACGACGACGACGCGGCGGAGACGGCAGCGCTGGCATGCGAGGAGAAGCGCGTCGAATCGCCCAACGCCGAACTGGGCAGCTTCGGCGCGCTCCTGCTGATCGCGGTGAGCGCCTTCGGCTTCTCCGCCCAGGCCTTGTTCGTCAAGCTCCTGACGCGCAACGACCCGGTGCCGCCGATGCAGATCGTGTTCTTCCGGGGCTGCTTCCAGTTCCTCGGGTGCTGCGGGCTGCTCGGCCTGTACCCGCCGATGCGCCGCCGACCGGCGCGGTGGTTCGGGGACTCTTTGAAAGAGATGCGGTGGTTGTGTTTGAGGGGCCTCGTCGGGTTCGGGGGCATCGCGTTCTCCTTCCAAGCGGTGTCCCTGTTGGGCATCGCGGAGGTGCAGGTCGTGCAGACGTCGACGCCGGTGCTCGCAGCGATCTACGCGCGCGTGCTGCTCGGGGAGCCGTGGCTGCGGTTGGAGCAGGCGGCCGCCGCCGTCGCGTCCTTCGGCGTCGCGTTGCAATTCGGCGGGCCGCGCGCGGTCGACGCGGGGGACCACGTCGCCGGCCTGGCCTGCGCCCTCGCGGGCGCGGCGTCTCAGGGCGGCGTGTACGTGCTCGTGCGTTATTTGGGCACCGTGGTCAAGGTGGACTGGCCCATCCTCATGCTCTACCAGGCCTGCGCGCAGATTTTGCTCGCGCTCCCCGCGCACCTCGCGTTCCGGGGCGGCGTGATCCGCCTGGCGTTCACCCGACGATCGGTCTCGCTCCTGGTCGCGTGCGGTTTCACTGGGTTCCTCTCGCAAATAGCGATGACGCGCGGAATGCAGCGGGTCAAGAGCGCTTCGGCCTCGATCGCGCGGCTCTCGGGCCTGCCGTGGTCGTTTTTGTTCCAGGCCGTGTTCACGTCAGATGAGGTGAGGGCGCGGACGGTCGCGGGGGCGGTGATCGTGGTGGCGTCCATGGGTTTCGTCGTGCACGCGGCGCGGCTGAAGAGCACTCAGGCGCCCCCCGGCAAGGGGCTGGTCGAGCTGCCGGCGTACGCCAAGGTCGACGCCGACGACGAGTTTTGTGACGCCTCCGATTGAGATGTTGTGTGTTGTGTGTGTGATTTTGTTGAACGTCGCGGCGCGGCCCGCGAACTACCAGTTACGCGTAAGTTTGTATGATATACTTCTCACAATATATTGTTACAGAAACATTCCGGCGCGCGGATGCGTCGCGAAGCCTCGCGCGCATGCAACCCGCACGATGGGCAAGCGTGCAAAAAACACACTGCGACACCGGACACGCGCCGCGTCGCTTGGTAGGTCGACGGTGTTGCTGGTGCGACTGGCGTTCGCGTGATACATTGTGCTGTCAACACTGCAAAAACAACGCCTTCGCGGCATCACTAGAGCAACCACTGCAGCAACCATGCAACTTGCAAGGTGCCTCACCACGCTAGCGGTCGCATCCGTGGCCACCGCGCTGCAAGCGCCCACCAAAAACGCCGCGAAGCTCACCGCCCGCCCCGCGACGCTGGACGCGCGCGTCTTGAGCTGCGGCGCGTCGCGGCCCAAAACCGCGCTCAGCAACGAGGAGATCTCCGAGTTCGTCGACACGAGCGACGAGTGGATCGCGCAGCGCACGGGCATCCGGTCGCGGCGGGTCCTGCAGCCGGGCGAGTCCATCGCGGACCACGCGGCCACGGCCGGGCAAAAGGCGCTGGATCGAAGTGGCTTGAACGCGGAAGCCATCGGTCTTGTTATTGTCGCGACGTCCACACCGGAGGACTTGTTTGGGGACGCGGCGAACGTGGCGGACCAGTGCGGCTGCAAGAATGCGGTAGCGTTTGACATCACCGCCGCCTGTTCTGGCTTTTTGTTTGCCCTGGTGACGGCGTCGCAGTTCCTGGAGACGGGCACGTACTCCTCGGCGCTCGTGGTGGGCGCGGACGCCATGTCGCGGTGGGTGGACTGGGGCGACCGGAACACGTGCATTTTATTCGGCGACGGCGCGGGCGCCGTCGTCATCGAAAAGGGCGGGAGCGGCCTACTTGGGTTCTCCATGGGCTCGAACGGCGCCGGACGCAACAAACTGGCTTTACCGTACAACGGCAATAGGTTACCTTTAATCGGGGGCAAGTCCGCGACGGTGGTGGGCCCCCGCGCCATGGTCATGGAGGGGAAGAGCGTGTATATATTCGCGGTGACGACGGTGCCCAAGGTGCTCAAAGAAGCTTTGGCCGATGCTTCTTTGAGTGTAGATGACGTGGACTGCTTTTTACTCCACCAAGCGAACGAGCGCATTATTGAAGCGATCGCGGACCGGATAGGCGTGCCCAAGGCCAAGTTCATCATCAACATGGACGAGAACGGCAACACGTCCGCGGCCTCCATCCCGCTCGCTTTAGACTTCGCGGTGAAGAGCGGCGCGATCAAGAAGGGGGCCGTCGTCGCGTGCGCGGGCTTCGGTGCCGGCCTGAGCTGGGGCGCCTGCGTCTTCAAGTGGGAGGGCCAGTAGTGTAATACTGGGTAATAAGTCGTTTCGGTCTATTATTTGGGACACTGTCGCGTCGACGGCGTTTGCAAACGGGTTTACTGCGTGCGGGTATTCTTCAAGTCTCCGGTTCTTTTACTTGCCTTTGCTTAGAGCTAGGCGATCTAGCCTACTTTAAGCTCGCAACATCTGCGGAGCGGCACTGTGGCGACCCTTGCCCGTGTGCAACATGCAGCTCGTAGCAGCACTCGTCTTTGGCTGCGCGTACGCCTTGAGCCCTCGCGTGACTACACGCAGCCGCTGTGGGGTAATCGTTGCCAGCGAAGGCGGAGGCTGGAGCGCGCGGCATCTGGTTCCCGAGCTGCAGACGGAGCGCGCGGAGACACCGAAAGGCGAGCGCGTGCCCTGGGACTGGAAGCGCTTCCTTTTCCCAGTCGTCAAAGTTCGTCGAATTGCCGTCACTCCCGAAGAAGAGCGAAGCGGCCCGCGTGCTCTCTCCGGGTGATAGCTTCGGCGAGCTGCAGCTCTTCCCGCTCGACGACGTTGTCATGGGCGGCGCGTCGGCCTCCACGTTTGATAACGACAGCCGACGGTGGACGGGCGAGGTCACGGCGCTCAACTCGGGCGGCTTCGTGGGCATCCGCTGCAAGTCCATAGGACCGCTCGACCTGTCCGCCACGACGGGCGTCGTGCTCAAGGTGCGGCCGGACGGCACTGAGCGACGCTTCAAGTTCGTGCTGAGGGACAGCACCGACTTCAACGGCATTTGCTGGACCGCGTCCTTCACTGTCGGAAGTCCGAGCCTCACGAGCCTCGTGGCCTCCGTCGTGGGCAGCGACATATCTGAGTCGGTGCGCATCCCCTATGATACGCTCGTGCCGACCATCTTCGCGAAGACCGTGCCGGACGTCAGCCTGGACCTGGCCAACGTCGTCGGCGTGCAGATCGCGCTGTCCACGTTCGAGTACGACGGCGGCCTGAACCCGCTCTTTTCCGAGGGGACGTTCGAGCTCGACGTGCTCGACGTGGCCACGTACTGATGGCGCATCGGCGGTGTTAGTGCGTGTGTGTGTAATTGTATGTCAAAGTGCCAAAGCAAAGTGAAGCTGCTAAAGTGCCGCTGCGCGCGGGTATTTTCGCAGCGCCTTTCGAGCGTTGTGCATCGGCTGCCTCTCCCAGGCCGCAGCTCTCCCTCTGGTCTAACGAATGCACCGGTAAACATCTGCGGTGATGGCAGCTCGGTGCGACCGCTTGTTCGTGCGCGGGCTGCGCGATGATCCCACGTCGCAACAGGCGGCGCAGTGGAGCGCTCCGAGGCGCCGACCGCCTCCCATCCCGGAGCCCACGCCACGCCGGCGGCCGCAGTCCGCGCAGCCCGCCCGACAGGCAGCAGTGGAGCCGCCAGAGAGACGACCACCACCAATTCCGGTCCGGCGGCCGCAGTCCGCGCAACCCGCCCAGGCGCTCCCGCCACCGCGCTGCCCGCCGCCGCCGCACCTGGACGGCTCGCCCTCGCGGCGGCGGCCACGTTCGGCGACAGCGCGCCTGCCGCACACGCCACTCAAGCGGTCCTCCGGCGATGTCAAACGGTTGAGAGAGCGGCTCCTCAACGGCGAGCGCGGGGCGAGCGCCGTCGTCCGCGCGCTGTACGAGGCCAAGCAGCAGCGTGTCACGAGCACGTACGACCGCCAGAAAGCGGCGCTGACGCAAAAGCATGCCGACGAGCGCGCCTACCTCGCGTCGTTTCAAGCGGCCGAGGCCTCGCAGAAGCGCGGGCCCATCCAAGGGGAGCGCGCGACGCTCGTCCACCGCGGCGTGACCGAGTGGCCCGGCTGGACGAGCGGGCGCGAGGCGGGCGTGGCGCTCGCCCACGCGCGCATGGACGAGCGCGGCGTCTACGTCGAGAACACGGTCGAGGGGGACCTGCCGACGTTCCTGCACAAAGGCCAGCCGAAGGTCCTCCCGGGCGTCGCGAAGCGGCTGGCCTGGGACCGCGACCACCGGCGGCGCACGGTCGTGGAGCTTGAGAAGCACCAGCGCATCGAGGCCCAGGCGCTGGAGCGGAAGGGGACCAAACTCCGCGCGGCGCTGCACGCCGAGCGGCGCGTGGAAGAAGCCCGGTTGCGCGAACTCATCGCGCACGCGACGTGTACGGTATCGAACGCGGAGCAGGCCGACGCGCACCGCAAGGCGTTGGACGCGGGGCCCTCGCGGCGGCCGCGGCGGTGGCGGCGGCCGGACGAGATCGAACCGGACCGCGTCACCACGGAGACGCGCGGCAAGGCTTCCTTGGCGTGCGACGCGGCCGTGGCGCGCGCGTCATTGGCGTGCGCGGCGCTGGCGACGTACGAGCCGCACGTCCGCGCCGCGCGGCCGCCGTCCGCGCGCCCGGCGCGACCCCAGTCCGCGAAGGCGGACAATAAACGCCACGCGGAGCGCATGGAACCCGCGTCGGTGGCGCCGCGCCGGCCCCAATCCGCGCCGTCGAAGCGCCCCCTTTCGGCAGCCAGCCGCCCGGCGTCGGCGCGGCGGCGGCCGAGGTCCGCGCGGCCGCGACGGCGTGCCACTGCGGTGTGCGGCTGCTGTCGGACACCGTTGACGACGGCGTGCCGCCTTCCGAAGGACTTCTTCTTCGGAAAAACAAAACTCCAGTTCTGCTCTTTAGCGTGCGCCAAGGAGTGGAACCACCGGGCGGGCCCCGAGGCGCATCGCGGCTTTCGGGACATGCTGGTCGACATGCTCGTGTCGCGGCGGGACCCCTCGCACGCACCGGTCGTCGAGGTCCTCAATAGGTTTGAAAAAGTTGATGTGCGGAAGGACGCGGTCTTCTATAGACCCTCGCGCAGCTTCTACAACGCCGGCTGCAAGATCGGCCCGTTGTCCCTGGCGTCCTACGACGCCTCCAAGTACACCCTGGAGGACTCGTGCGACTCCGTCGCGGAGAGCGTCAAGCAGCGGGTGGGGGCGGACTACGTGGACCCGGCGCTATTGAAGGACCTCGACCACCTATGCAAGGTGCGGCCCTCGGAGGCGACTGCGCCTGATGTTCTGGGATCCTACGCGTCGCTGACCGTCGACGAGGTGCTCTCGCGGCACGAGTCGTAGGCGCTGCCCGCCAGGCTATCGATCCGACGTTGGTGGCGAATACTAGCTCCCGCGGCACGAGCCACAGGCCCACCCGCCACGCGGGGCAATTAAATACAAGGTGAATTATATCAGTCCATGGTGAACTCCGCCGTCGCGTTCGTGATGACGAACTCGAGGGCGCGCGGCATCTCGTGGGCGGGCCGGTCGTACAACGGCAGGTCGATGCGGTTGAAGCACGTGTGCGCGCGCGGGTACGTCGCCGAGGTGATGGGGATACTGGTCAAACAGAAACACCGGGACACGCCGTCCCTCTGTTGCAATTGCGCGAAGCCCCCCACAGGCAGGCGCGCAGAGCCCGTCGTCCACTGGAGTAGTCGCGCCCGCCGTTCGTCGTCCCAGCCCTCCACGACGGCCCAGAACGCCTTTGTCACGGGATGCTCCGAGCGGTCGTTGGCGTATTCGCCCTTGTACACGGTGTGCTTCTTCCACTCGTCCAAGTTTAGAGTAGGGGTCCCACACAACGCTAGCTCCAACTCCCGTGCTGTCACGAGCAACATGGCCGCCGGCGGGACGAGTTCGTGGAAGCCCGCGAGTAACGCGGTCAACGCGTCCCGGTGGCACCCGTACACGGCCTCCCGCAACCGTAAGTGGATGAACTCGTTCACGTTCGCTTTCGTGACCGGTATGGACCCGCCGTCCTTTTTTAGAGTCACGGTCTCGGAGCCGTCCTGGATCTTGCGCGTGACCTCAAAGGTTAAACAAAGCTGCGCGAAGTCCTCGCTCGGCATTTTACGTAGTTTATCCAGGGACGTCCACAGGGCCTCGTCGACCAACCGCAGGTCGTCAAAAATGATCGGCTCGCCCACGAGGTACTTGAGCAGCTTCACGTTCGGCGAGGCCTCGAGGGAAATGTGGTTGTCGAAGAGGCACTTCGCGAGGCACCGCCCCACGAAACGGTACTCTAATAATTTAGCGTCCCGGCCGGCCTTGTCCTTGATCCCTCGCACGCCGACCACATCGTAGGTCGTATTGCCCGCATCACTCGGTCGAAACAACGAGTTCGCTTCGTCGAAGGCCTTGGCTAAACATAACCGCCAAAAATCCCTGGACAGGCCGCCGGCGTCCAGCCCGCTCTCCCCATCAAATTTCAGGAACCAGCTCATGCGCCAGGCCTTGGGGGCGAGTTTGGCAAAGGCCTTGCGAGCACCGCCGTAGCAATCGCTTCTCTTCACTTTGAGCTCCACGCGCCCCGTCGCGTAGGGCACCCTTAGTTTATCCAAGGTCTCGCGCATCGCCGCCAGGCGCTGCGCGAAGGGCCACATGTCCGCCCGTTCCACGGCCGCCTGCAGGTCGTCGGACAACTGCGCGGCGGGGATCTCGAAGCCCTGTTGCGCGCTCCCGACCCACATGCTCTCGCCCGGGCGCACGCCCCTGGTCGGCGGCGCTCGTGCCTCTTCCCTTGGGAGCTTCAGCACCCTAACCAACGCGTGGGCGAAGCGGTCGTTCTGGTTCCACTTGATGAACGCCGAGCCGTCGGGCCGCCACTCCACCAACCGGCCCTTCCGTCGCGCCACGTAGGACGTGACGGAGCTTCTCCTAGGCGAGGGCGTATCCAGGGGCCGCGACTTGGCCTCCTCGCCGTGCGTGTCGTCGTAGTCCCACTCCTCGAAGTCCTCCTCCAGGTCGCCGTCGTCCACCAAGTTGCGCGGGGGCGGCGGCGGCGGGCGGACGTCCTCCTCGACGTCGAACGCCGCCTCCTCGTCCCGCTCCTGCGCGTACTGCTTCCGGTGTTTTCTACGTTTATATAGTCCAAAGAGCCCGATGAGCACGAGCAACGCCGCGCCCGCGCCGCCCGCCGCGGCGGGACCCCCGGCCGCATCCAACCATTCTTCGAGCTGCTGGTCCTTGTCCACCTCTACTGTAGAGGGCGCCGGCGAGGGCATCACGGAAGGAGCTGGTGACGGAGCTAACGTAGGGTGGATCGATGGTAAAGGTGTCGGTTCATAGGAAGGTTTTGGTGAAGGTGCCGGCGTCGGTTGCGGCGAGGGCGCCGGCGAGGGCGCCGGCGTGCTTAGTAGGGAGAAGGCCACGGCGTGCTTCAGCGTGCCGAAGGACCCGGGGCACCAGGCCACGAGCTCGTAGGCGTTCCC